>Ga0335082_10001241_pt1 | contig 27146 bp, 25 predicted proteins | sample Lox_Sample_41_FD_206718 | JGI IMG/M metagenome (GOLD analysis project Ga0335082, IMG submission 206718) | Soil microbial communities from Loxahatchee National Wildlife Refuge, Florida, United States - Lox_Sample_4.1 | ecosystem: Environmental > Terrestrial > Soil > Wetlands | place: USA... | reverse complement strand
GACGTCTTGCGAACGACCTCCGCCGGCAGCTCCGGCGCAGGCGGCTCCTTGTTCCAGCCGATCTCGGTCAGATAGTCGCGGACGTACTGCTTGTCGAAGCTCGGCGGCGACGCGCCGACGCGGTACTCACTCTGCGGCCAGAAGCGCGAGGAGTCGGGGGTCATCACCTCGTCGATCAGGATCAGCTCGCCGTCGTGGACGCCGAACTCGAACTTGGTGTCCGCGATGATGATCCCGCGTTGCTCGGCCCAGGCGGCGCCGAACCGGTACACCGCCAGGGCCAGGGTTCGCACCTGCTCGGCCGTGCTCGCCCCCAGGAGCTCCTCCGCCTGCGCGAAGCTGATGTTCTGGTCGTGCTGGCCGATCGGGGCTTTGGTCGACGGCGTGAAGATCGCCTCCGGCAACCGCTCGGCCTGGCGCAAGCCGGCGGGGATCGGCTGCCCGCAGACCGAGCCGCTGCGGGTGTAATCGTTCCAACCCGTTCCGGCGAGGTAGCCGCGCACCACCGCTTCGACCGGCAGGGGGCGCGCCTTGCGCACGATCTGGCTGCGCCCGCGCAGGCGCTCGACCCACGCCGCCGGCACCACGTCCTCGAGGCGGCGGTCGAGCAGGTGATTGCGCACCAGGTGCTCGGTGCGCTCGAACCAGAAGCGCGACAGCGAGGACAGCACGCGGCCCTTCTCCGGAATCGGAGTCGGGAGGACCACGTCGAACGCCGACAGGCGGTCGGTGGTGACGATCAGCAGCGCATCGCCGAGGTCGTAGACGTCGCGCACCTTGCCGCGGAACGCGAGCCGCAGGCCGTCGATCTTGCTCTCGTACAGGACGTCGCTCATCACTCCCTCGCCTGGTTGCTCTGCCGGTGGGGTCGATTGGTTTCGCGCGTCTCTTTATGTGAGCGTCGTGGACGAGTAAAGATGCTCGTCTGTGCCCGCCGTCCTGCGATACGCCACCGCCGCGCTCTACACGCTCCTCGCCCTGACGATGACTGCGTGCCAGCGCGACGCGCTGCCCGAGCCGGCCTATGGCATCAGCCGCTGCGCGCGCTGCGACGCCGTCATCGCGGACGCGGGATTTGCCGCCCAGTTCCGGCGCGCGGACGGCCTCGTCCAGTCGTTCGACGACCCAGCGTGTCTGTTCGCCGCCCTGCGCGCCGAGCCCAGCCTGCCGCCCGATATCCGCTTTCGCGACCACAACAACGCCAGATGGGTGGGACCAGCCGACGTCTGGTTCGCGCGCACCGCCGCGACCGCCGCGCACGGCAGCGGCTGGGCGGCCTACGCCAGTTTCTCGGCCGCGCAGGAAGCGGTGACGGCCGGCGGGAGCGGCGAGATCCTCCCCTTCGATCGCGCCAAGGACCAGCTTGGCCGCGAGCCCGGGAATGCCCCGTGAGCCGCCCGGATCGCGCCGTTGATCCGTCCAGCGGTCCGCTGCTCCCACGCCTGATCAGCGCCGTTCTCCTGCGCCGGGCGTTCTACGACGCGGTGGCGGCCGACCGGCGCGCCACCGGCCCCGCCGGCGCGATCGTGTGCCTGGCCGCCATCGCGCGAGAGTCCGTCTCGCTCTACCAACTCAGCCAGGGCTTCACCACCTGGGGCTTCGTGCTGGTGCTGATCGTCCTCTTCGCCCTCGCCCGCTGGCTGGTCTACGCGTCGATCATGTTTCCGATCGCCCGCGCGCTCGGCGGCCCGGCGGTGCCGTATACACGCCTCCTGCGCTGCTTGGGCTTTGCCGAAACCCCCGCCGTGCTCTCGTTGATCGGCCTGCTCGGCGACGAGCAGCTGCTGCCCTGGATCCAGTTCGGCGTCGGGGTGTGGCTGCTGGCCGCGACCATCGTGGCGGTTCGCTCGGCGACCGGGACGAGCACCGGCCGGGCCGCCGTCATCGGGTCGCTCGGATTCGCCGCCTATCTCGGCCTGGGGGTCGCGCTCGATGTGGCGACGCGCGTGCCCGAGCCGACGCCGGCGCCGCCGGCATCACCTTGACCCTCCGCCGAAGCCTGTGAGACAGTCGGTCGGTCCACGCACCGGCACCGAGGGGAGCGCTCCATATGCCCGAGACGACACCGGCCGACCAACCCAAGGGCGAACGTCCGATCGTGCCCTTCCTGGCACTGGGCGAGGCCCCGCACTTGGTGGGCCAGCGCTGCCGAACCTGTGGCGCGACGTATCTGAAGAGCGGCCGCGTCGCCTGCTCCAAGTGCGGCGACGCCGGCAAGTTCGACGATATCCGTCTGAGCGACCGCGCGACGCTGTGGGTCTACTCGATCGTGCACCAGTCGGCGCCCGGCATTCCCGTGCCGTACGTCGCCGCCATCGTCGACCTGCCCGAGAAGGTCTCGGTGCGCTGTACGCTGGTCGACGTCGAGCCCGACCCCGCCAGGCTGGCGTTCGGCATGCCGCTGCGGATGATTACCAAGAAGGTCCGAACCGACAAGGAAGGGCGGGACGTGGTCGCCTTCTTCTTCCGGCCGGACAACGGAAAGTGAGCGGCTGACGGACCAACGTGTCAGTCCGGTCCGCGCTCCATCGCACCTCGACAACGTTGCATCACTCGCCAATCGGCAGCGGAGGGTTCCATGCGCGACGTCTACGTACTCGGAATCGGGATGATCAAGTTCGGCCGCTTCAAGGACAAGGACGTGCACGAGCTGGCCGCCGAGGCCGCGCTGCTGGCCCTCAAGGACGCCGGCATGACGATCAAGGACATCCAGCTGCTGGCGTCGGGCAACCTCCTGCAGGCCAGCAACATGATCGGCCAGCGCATCCTGCAGCAGATCGGTCAGACCGGCATCCCGGTGACCAACGTGTCGAACGCCTGTGCCACCGGCTCGACCGCGGTGCGCGAGGCCTACTTCGCCGTCGGCTCGGGTGAGTACGACGTGGCGATGGCGGTCGGCTCCGAACAGATGGGCAAAGCCGGCCTGCTCGGCGGTGGAGGCAGCGGCGAGAGCGTCGAGGGGATCCTCGGCAGCGGCCTGATGCCGGCGGTGTTCGGACAGGCCGGCGTCGAGCACATGCGGCAGTACGGAACGAAGGCGGAGCACTTCGCGAAGATCTCGGTCAAGAACCACAAGCACTCGGTGAAGAACCCGCTGTCGCAGTACCAGGTCGAAGTGTCGCTCGAGGACGTGATGAGCGCGCGCATGGTGGCGTACCCGAACACGCTCTACATGTGTTGTCCGACCGGGGACGGCGCCGCGGCGGCGATCATCGGCTCCGAGGCCATGGTGAAGAAATTCGCCAGGAAGCCGGTCAAGATCGCGTGCTCGGTGCTGACCTCGGATCCCTGGACGCCGCGCGACCTGACCATGCCGGACGTCAACACCCTCACCCGCAATGCGGCCAAGCAAGCCTACGAGCGCGCCGCCGTCGGTCCGGAGGACCTCGACCTGGTCGAGTTGCACGACTGCTTCGCCACCGCCGAGCTCCTGCACTACGAGAACCTCGGTCTGTGCAAAGAGGGCGAGGCCGGGCGCGCGGTCGACGAGGGCCGCTTCGAGCACGGCGGCGCCACTCCGGTGAACGTCAGCGGCGGCCTGCTGTCCAAGGGACACCCGCTCGGCGCCACGGGCGTGGCGAACATCTACGAGATCGTCACCCACTTGCGCGGCGAGGCCGGGGCGCGGCAGGTCGAGGACGCCAAGGTCGGCATGGCCCACGTCATCGGGCTCGGGTCGGCGTGCACGATCCACATTCTGACCGCGTGACGCTCGACCGCCGGGGCGCACATCCGCGCACCCGCCCCACCTCCCTCCACCCGTAGCGGCGCGGCCGCGTCCCGATGTTCGCGCTCGCCCTCGCCGCCCTGCTCGCCGTGGCGTTGCTCGCCCTCCTGGGCGCTCGCGGCCGGCTGCGCTTCGTCGACGACGAGATGCCCAGCGTGACGCGCCGCATCGCGGCGTTCCTGCTGCTCTGGGGGGTGCTGATCGCCTGCGTGTTCTATCCAACCGTGTCGCCGGGCGATGCGGCGGAGGTCGATCCCCAGACGCTCTGGTTCCCGAGCATCTTCCTCGGCCACCTAGTCCTTGCCGGTTTTCTGCTCGCCTGGTGGCTGCTCGCCTGGCCGATGCCCGTGCGGCGCTTTCTGCGGCTCGAGGGCCTCTCCGCCGACGACATCTCCTTCGGTCTCGGCGTCGGAACGGTGGGCTGGATCGTCGCCATCGGCGCGAGCGCCGTGGTCGCTTTCGCGCTGATCGGCCTCGGCTATGCACCCGGCGGCGGCGCGGAATCCCTCGCCGAGCCCTTCGAGGTCCCGCCCCTGCTGCTGTGGCTCACGCATCTGCCCCTGTGGCGCAAGCTGATCGTCGTCGCGGTCGCGATGACGGTCGAGGAGGGATTCTACCGGGCCTTCCTGCAGACCCGGATCGGCTGGCTGCTGTCGAGCGTCCTGTTCGCCCTCAGCCACGGGGGCTACGGTCTACCGACCCTCACCGCCAGCGTGTTCGCGATCTCGCTGGTCATCGGCTGGGCGCTCCGCCGCCGCGGCAACCTGCTGCCGTGTATCGTCGCACACGGGGTGTTCGACGGCATTCAGCTGCTGGTCGTGATGCCGATCGCGGTCCAACACCTGCACACCGCGGCCTGACGGCCGTTTGCGGCACCGATCTCACCGGCGAGTCCCTGGCGCGCATGACCGGACACTGGCCCCAGACGGTCTTGATTCTCTATGAAGGGGACGACCAGGGCGGCGATTTCGGACGCTCCTTCGCCGATGGGTTTCGGGCAAACGGCTGCAACGTCACGCTGCTGAACCGCAGTCAGCCGTGGGACCGTCCGTTCGACCTCGCCCTGGCGTACGGCCCATTTCGGCTCGCCACCAGCATGCTGCCGCCAGTGCGGCGGCTGCTGGCCCGACCGGCCGGCCAGCGCCCGCTCTTCGCCTGGTGGCTGACCGAGGGGGTGCCCACTCCACAGCTGCCCGGGTGGCTCACCGAGGGCGCCTCCCGCCTCCGCCTGGCGATCGACCGTTCGCCGCTCATGCGTCCACACCGACCGTCGCTGGCGCGCGGTCATCGCTTGCGGGTGTATGGCGAGCTGCGCTGGGTGCAGTCGCACGGCGCACTCGACGTGCTGGCGGTCACCTCGGCCTCGTGCGCCGCGTACCTACGGCAACGCGGGTTCGCCCCGATCGTCGTGCCGCTCGGCCACCATCCGCACTACTACGGCGAGGATCTCGGGTTGGCTCGCGATGTCGACGTGTGTTTCATCGGCAACGTCGACGCGCGCCGCCGCCGAGGGGTACTGCAGCGCGTGTGCGACGAGCTCTGTACCCGCGGCGTCACCGTGTCGATCCGCGACGCGATCTACGGCACCGATCGTACCCGTTTCCTCAACCGCTGCCGGATCATGTTGAACATTCTGCGCGCCCCGCAGGACTTCGTCGGCCAGCGGTTTCTCCTCGCCGCGGCCAACAAGGCCCTGATCGTATCGGAGCCGCTGAATGACCTGCAGCCGTTCGAGCCCGGGCGCCACCTGGTCGTCGCCCCCATAGCGCGAATCGCCGAGACGGTCGCGCACTACCTGTCACAGGAGGCCGAACGACGTCGCCTCGTCGATCAGGCGTACCATTTGATCACGCATGACCTCACGATCGCACAGATGACCGGGCGCATCCTCGCCCAGGCGCGACGGTGCGTGTCGGCGCGTGCGGATTCAGCAATCCCAGCGGAGCGACGCGAGGCGGGGTTGCCCAGCTCGCCCGGGCATGACAGGGACCCACACGATGGCGGCTTCGCATGACTTGACGCGCCTGCTCGTCCTCGGCGCGGGGACGTTCGCGCTCGACGTTGCTGACCTGATCAGCGACATTCCCGGCTATCGCGTCGACGGGTTCGCCGTGAGCGTACCACCCCACCAACCCGGCGCGATGCTGGACGGTCGGCCGATCTACTGGGTGGACGAGCTGCAGCGCTTCACTGACACCCATCGCGCCGTGTGCGCGATCGTCAGCACCAAGCGCCGGCAATTCACCCAACGTGCCGAGGCGCTCGGTATGCGCTTCGCCACGATCATTCATCCGACGGCGCGCGTCTCGCGTCGGGCCACCATCGGCGACGGGTCGATCGTCAGCGCCGGCGTGTTGGTGACCGCATACAGTGACATCGGCCGCCACGTCATCCTCAACCGCGGCTCGATCATCGGACACCATGTCGCGATCTGCGATCACGCCACGATCGGACCGGGCGCCAACCTCGCCGGCGCGGTTCGTGTCGGGCAACGCGCCTGGGTGGGCATGAGCGCCGTGGTGCTGGAGCAGCGGGTGATCGGCGAGTCGTCGATCGTCGCTGCAGGCTCGGTGGTCACCCGCGATGTGCCGGCACGGGTCACGGTGATGGGCACCCCGGCGCGGGTCACGCAGACAGACGTCGAGGGGTATTGAACGCGACCCGCCCCTGGCGCGGTTGCGCCGGCTGGCACGCGAATCTGCCGCGGCCGGCCCACCCACCGCAGACGGTGGGGCAGCGGCTGCCCCCTACGGCTCTGAGTCCTCGCGCGAGGCGTCGCCGCGAGCAGTCTGCGGCAGATCGCCGCGTCGATCGCCGTCGGGCGCCGTGACATCCTCGCCCGCTGGACGTCGGGCGCCTCCTTCAACGCTGGGCACGTCGTAGGCGAAGGTCAGCGCGCCGTCGACCGCGTCGACCAGCACGCGGCCGCCGTTCTGCAGGCGCCCGAACAGCAGCTCGTTGGCGAGCGGCTGCTTGATCTCGGTGTGGATGAGGCGCGCCATCGGGCGCGCGCCGAAGGTGCGGTCGTAGCCCTTCTCGGCCAGGTAGCTGCGGGCGGCCGGGGTGATGGAGAGGTAAACCTTGCGCTCGTTCAGTTGCAGGTCGAGCTCCATGACGAACTTGTCGACCACCCGCTCGATCACTTCGGGGCTGAGCGGTGCGAACTGCACGATGGCGTCGAGCCGGTTGCGGAACTCGGGGCTGAACAGGCGGTCCAGCGCTTCCGGGCCGCGCTCGGCGCTGGAGCGGCCGCCGAACCCGATGGCGCGGGCCGCCATCTCGCGCGCCCCGGCGTTGGTCGTCATGATCAGGGTGACGTGCCGAAAGTCCGCCTTGCGGCCGTTGTTGTCGGTGAGCGCCGCGTGGTCCATGATCTGCAGCAGCACGTTGAACAGGTCCGGGTGCGCCTTCTCGATCTCGTCGAGCAGCAGCACCGCGTGCGGATTGCGCGTGATCGCCTCGGTGAGCAGCCCGCCCTGGTCGAAGCCGACGTAGCCGGGCGGCGCCCCGATCAGGCGGGAGACGGTGTGCTTCTCCATGTACTCGCTCATGTCGAAGCGCAGAAACGTCACGCCGAGCACGTGCGCGAGCTGCTTGGCGACCTCGGTCTTGCCCACCCCGGTGGGCCCGGCGAACAGGAACGAGCCGACCGGCTTGTCGGCGCGGCCGATGCCGGCGCGGGCCACGCGGATGGCCGTGACGATCGTGTCGATGGCGGGATCCTGACCGAACACCGTCAGCTTCAGGTCGGCGTCGATCCGCTGCAGGCGGTCCTTGTCGGAGGTCGAGACGCTGCGCGCCGGGATGCGCGCCATCTTGGCGACGATCCGCTCGACGTCGCTGGCCCGCACGGTCTTCTTCTGCCGCGACGACGGCAGGATCTTGATCGCCGCCGCGCTCTCGTCGATCACGTCGATCGCCTTGTCGGGCAGCCGGCGGTCGTTGATGTGCTTGGCCGACAGCTCTGCCGCCGCGCGCAGCGCCGCGTCGGTGTACGTGATGCCGTGATGCGTCTCGTAGTGCGTCTTCAGCCCCTTGAGAATGCGGTAGGTCTGCTCGATGGTCGGCTCGGCGATCTCGATCTTCTGGAAGCGGCGTGCCAGCGCGTGGTCGCGCTCGAAGTAGCTCCGGTACTCGTCGTACGTCGTCGAGCCGATGCAGCGGATCTTGCCCGAGCCGAGGACCGGCTTGAGGATGTTCGAGGCATCCATCGAGCCGCCGCTGGTCGCCCCGGCCCCGACGACGGTGTGGATCTCGTCGATGAACAGGATCGCCCCGGTCTCTTTCGTCAGCGCAGTGATGACCGCCTTGAGGCGCTGCTCGAACTCGCCCCGGTACTTGGTCCCGGCGAGCAACGCGCCCATGTCGAGCGCGTAGATCGTCGCGCCCTTGAGGACCTCCGGCACGTCGCCGCGGTGGATCTTCAGCGCCAGGCCTTCGGCGATGGCCGTTTTGCCGACCCCGGCGTCGCCGACGTAGAGGGGATTGTTCTTGCGCCGCCGGCACAGCACGTGGATGGTGCGCTCGACCTCGTCCTCGCGTCCGATGAGCGGATCGATGTCCCCTTCCGCGGCGCGCCGGTTGAGGTTGACGGTGAAGGTCTCCAGCGCCTTGCGGCCGGGTTTGCGCGCCTCGCCGCGCGCGTCGTCGTCGGCTTCCTCCACCTCGCCCTCGCCCTCGTCGCCCAGCTTCGAGACGCCGTGCGAGATGTAGCTGACGACGTCGAGCCGCGTGATGCCTTGACGCTCGAGGAGCGACACCGCGTGCGAGTCGGTCTCGCGGAACATCGACACCAAGACATCGCGGCCGCCGATCTGATCCTTGCCCGCCGACTGCACGTGTAGCGCGGCGCGTTGTAGCACGCGGCGGAAGCCGAGCGTCTGCTGCGGCTCGCTCTGTCCCTCCGGCAGGCGCTCGATCGTGTCGGTGAGGAGGCGATCTGCGTCGCGCTTGAGCTGCTCGACGTTTCCGCCGCAGTGGCGGAGCACCTCGGCCACGTCGCTGTCGTGCAGCAGCGCCCACAGCACGTGCTCCAGGGTCAGGTACTCGTGCTGGCGCCGTACCGCCTCGCGCAGGGCCAGGCCCAGGGTCAGCTCGAGCTCGCGACTGATCATCATGGCCGGATCCGCGGGACCTCAGGCTTCTTCCACCGAGCACTTGAGCGGATACTCGTGCTGCCGCGCCATGCTCTCGACGACGGCCACCTTGGTCTCGGCGATCTCGTGTGTGTACACGCCGGCGACTCCGATGCCGCTGCGGTGGATGTGCAGCATGATCTGCGTCGCGTCGGCGGGCGACTTGTGAAACACGCTCTGCAGCACCTCCACGACGAACTCCATGGTCGTGTAATCGTCGTTGTGGAGGAGCACCTTGTACATGGGCGGGAGCTTGAGCTTGCGCTCGCTCTCGGTCACCACGCCGTAGTCGGTATCCTCGAACGGACGATCGCTCATCGCTGTCGGTTCACCCGTCTCCCAAAGATTCGCGGCAAATATAACCGAAAGCAACCCGTGGTGCGATGGCTCTCCGGCGTCGGTCGCCGCCGGGCCCGCGCGGGCCGCCGCGCGGGGCCGCGTTGCCCCGGCTGCGCCGGCGCAGCTATCATCCACCGCACTCGGTGGAGGGATCGCGATGAAACAGCGCCGGTTGGGCCGCACGGGCCTGGTCGTGTCGGAGATCTGCCTGGGGACGATGACGTTCGGCAACCAAGCCGACGAGCGCACCAGCCACGCCATTCTCGACCGCGCCTACGAGGCGGGGGTCGATTTCCTCGACATCGCCGAGGTCTATCCGGTCCCCCCCGATGTCAAGTACGCCGGCCGCAGCGAAGAGATCGTCGGCCGCTGGATGGCCGATAAGCCGCGCGACGGCCTGATCATCGCCACCAAGGTGGCGGGGCCCGGCCGGGGCTGGTTCGTCGCACCGGTGCGGGCCAGCCGAACGGCGCTCGACCGTCACCACATCGAGCGCGCCGTCGAGGGCAGCTTGCGGCGACTCGGGACCGACTACATCGACCTCTACCAGACGCACTGGCCCGACCGCGGCCTGCCGATCGACGAGACCCTGGCCGCGCTCACCCGGCTGGTCGAGTCCGGCAAGGTGCGTTACGTCGGGTGCAGCAACGAGACCGCCTACGGCCTGACCAAGAGCCTGTGGGCAAGCGACCGCAGCGGGACGGCGCGCTACGAAACCATCCAGAACAACTTCAGCCTGCTGAACCGCCGCTTCGAAGACGAGCTGGCGGAGGTGTGCCGGCGCGAATCGCTCAGCCTGCTGCCGTACAGCCCGCTGGCCGGGGGCGTGCTGTCGGGCAAGTATCAGGACGGTGCCCGACCCTCCGGCGCGCGTTTCAGCGTCTACGAAAAGGCCTCGCCGCGTACCCAGGCCATGACCCGGCGCTTCGTCAACGAGCGGACGCTCGAATCGACCGCCCGCTTCACGCGCATCGCCCGCGACGCCGGGCTGGCCGTCCCGACCCTCGCGATCGCCTGGACCTTGACCCACGACTTCGTCGGCTCGGCGATCATCGGCGCCACCGCCCCGGCCCAGCTGGTCGATACGCTGGCCGGGTCGGGCACCGGCCTGGCTCCCGAGGTGCTGGCCGCGTGCAACGAGGTGTCGACGGAGATTCGCTACCCGCTGGGATGACGCGGCGCGCCCGCGCCGAGCCGGCCCGCGGCGCTACCGGCGCACCCGCGCTCCCAAGCGCGCCGCGGCGAGCCCTTCCGCCAGCTCGACCACCTCGTCGGTCAGGCACCGGTCGAGGAAGAGCGCCTCGTCGGTGCTGAACGCCGCGCCGTCGTCGCGCAGCGAAGCCAGCTGCGGATAGAGCACACGCCGCGGGCCGTAGCTCGCAACCGGCGACGGCGCGATCCGGGTCAGCAGGCCCTCGAGGCGAAAGAGGCCGAACACCTGCTGGATCGGCGCGGCATCCGCGCACAGAATCTCGAGCAGATCGAGGGCCGCCGCCATGCGTTCGCTCTCGCCGCGATGCGCCGCCAGCCAGGGAGCGATCTCGTCGAGCAGGCGGCGGTCGTCGAGGTCGGCGCGCAGGGTCTCGCTGGCGAGGACGCGCGCGCTGATCAACTGCCGCAGGGCGGCCAGCGTTGGGGCCGGATCGGTCTGGCGCTCCAAGGCGGCTCGCAGCTCCGCCACGGACCCTTCGAGCTCGCGGTCGCGGTCGTCGGGCAGCAAGGGCGAGAACCGATGCGCCGCGGCGAAGACGGCGAAGGCCTCTGGGGCGCCGGCGCCGAGCTCCGCCACCGCGGCGCGCCACGACGCCTCGGGGTCGTACCGGTGCGGATCGCGCAGGTAGTCGGCCGCGGTGCGCAGCGCGACCGCCGACGCCCGTGCCTGGCCCATCGGGTTGAGCATCAGCCCGCTGACGTGCGCGGCGAGGTCCACGGCGCGCCCCACCAGCGGCCCCAGGTGCAGCATCGGCCGCATCGGTCCGTCGGCGACCGGCACGTTGTCCCAGATCAACAGCCGCCGCCGCACCGTCGCGGCCCGCTGCGCTGCCTCCGCCGCCGTGATCGTCGGGCTGATGACGGTGCGGCCCGTCCAGCCGATCTCGATCGGTGCCGCGAGCTCGCGGCCGAGGGTCTCGAGGTAGTCGGTCGCGTCGACGCCGACGTAGTCGGTCGGGACGACCCACAGCGTGGCGTCGGCGCCGAGGGCGTCGGCCACCGCGTGCGCCAGGGCGACGTGCGCTGCCCCGAGCGATCCGAACCGGGCCTGATCGCCGGTGTGCAGGAGCTGCGTGGGCACGTCGTCGAGCGCCAGGCAGAAGAAGCGCGCCCCGACCGACGCGAAGCTGCGGAACTTCGCCTGCAGCGTGGCGACGTCGTCGAGCGAGGCGTACTCGATGTTGAGCCCCGGCGAGACGGCGAAACCGACCTCGACCCCGGCGGCCCGCCCGCGCTCGACCAGCTCGCCGAACTCGCGCAGCACGCCCGCCGGGTACGGCGTCCGCCACTCCGATCGATGCAGCGGATCGTCCTTCGGTGCGTAGACGTAGCGGTTCATGCCCCACGCCCCCAGCCGTTCGATCAGCCAGAGCCGATCGACGTGCGCGTAGGGCGGACCGTAGAAGCCCTCGATGACACCGCGATGAACGAAGTCGGCCATCGTGCGACCGGACAATGGCGGGCGCCAGGGGCGAAGTCTAGTCGACGGGCTGGCGCCGCCGGCGCGACACGGCTGCCGCGCGGCAGGCCGCCGCTACCAATTTCCCCGCCGGCTTGCTAGCGGCGCGTAACGCATCCAGTTCGCACGAGGAGGTTTCCATGCCGCTCACCCTCGGTATCGTCCCTTTCTGGAAGAGTTACGACCGCAAAGCGGTCCTGCGCACCGCGCAGGTGGCGGAAGATCTCGGCTACACCTCGATCTGGATTCCCGAAGCGTGGGCGTACGAGCAGTTCCAGCTCCTCACCGAGATCGCCCTGGCGACCAAGCGCATCAAGCTCGCCACCGGCATCGCCAACGTCTTCAGCCGCTCCGCCGGCCTGCTGGCGATGAGCGCCGCCACGCTCGACGAGATCTCCGGCGGCCGCGCCATTCTCGGGCTCGGCACCAGCGGCCAGCTGGTGGTCGAGAACTTCCACGGCCTGCCCTACGAGAAGCCCCTCACGCGCTTGCGCGAGACCATCGGCATCTGCCGCGCGCTCTGGCGCGGCGACCGGCTGACGCCTGAGCTCAGCACACTGTTCGACGCCCGCCACTTTCGGCTCGAAATGAAACCGCTGCGCTCGACCATCCCGGTGTACGTCGCGTCGCTGCAGGAGAAGGCGATCCGCGAGATCGGCCGGCTCGCCGACGGCTGGCTGCCGACCTTCTGGCCCTACCGCCATCTGCGCGACGGGCTCGCGCTGATCGCCGAGGGCGCGCGCGCCGCCGGCCGCGACCCGCAGGCGATCGAGGTGGCGCCGTTCGTCGGCGTCGTACCGCTCGACGACGTCGGCATGGCGCGCGGCATGATCAAGCCGTTGGTCGCGTTCTACATCGGTGGCATGGGCACGTACTATCACGCGATGTTCTGTCGCTACGGCTTCCAGGACAGCGCCGATCGCGTCCGCGAGCTGTACAACGCCGGCCAGCGCCGCGAGGCCGCCGAGGCGGTCAGCGATGCGCTCATCGACGCGATCGCGATCTGCGGGCCGGCCGCGCATTGCCGCGAGCAGCTCCAGGAGTGGCACCGTCACGGGGTGGGCTCCGCACTGCTCAACCTGCCCACCGGCGTGCCGGTGGAGATGGTCGAGCAGCTGCTGCGCGACGTCGCGCCGCGCTGACGCGCGGCCGCCGGCCCGTTCACGGCTGGTCGATCGGCAACCAGACGCGGAAGCGCGAGCCCCGGCCGATGTCGCTCTCCACGGTCACGCCGCCGCCCAGCAGGTCCAGCAAGCGCTGGACGACGTAGAGGCCGAGCCCCACCCCGCCGTAGCTGCGGGTCGACGAGCTGTCCGCCTGCCGGAAGGGCTCGAAGATCACCGGCAGCAGGTCGGGCGCGATGCCGATGCCGCTGTCCGCGATCTCGAACTCGATGCGGCCGCCGCCGGCGCCAATGGCAACCGTCACCTCGCCGCTGTCGGTGAACTTGAGCGCGTTGTGGATCAGGTTCTTCAGCACCACCTTGAGCTTGCTCGGATCGGTGCGCACCGACGGAGGCGCCGCCGACAGCCGCCAGGCAACGCGGACGCCGGGCTTGCTGCACCAGGCCGCGACCTCGGCGTCGAGCGTCTGCACGAGGGCTCGCAGGTCGACGTCCTCCACGTGCAGCGGAATGCAGCGCCTCTCCAGGCGGCTGACGTCGAGCGTCGTGTTGATGAGGTCGCGCAGCTCGCGCGCGCTCTGATCGGCCAGCCGAACGCGTTCCGCCTGTGCCGCGGTGAGGTCGCCGAACTCGCCCTCGAGCAGGAGGTCGTGGTAGCCGATGATCGCGTTGAGCGGCGTCCGCAGCTCGTGCGACATGGTACCCGCGAAGTCCGCCTTGACGCGGTTGGCGCGCTCGAGCTGCTCGCTCAGCCGGGCATGCTCCAGCGCGAGCGCGGCGATCGGCGCGACCCCCTGTGCGAGGCGTTGGTGGTGCGCGCCGAACCGGGCCCCGGGGCGCTGCAGCCCGGCGCAGTGAAACCCGATCACCTCACCGCCGCGTCGCAGCACGATGAACAGCGCGTCGACGAGTCGCTGCGCCCCGACCAGAGCCTGGCGCACTGGGTCGTCGGGCGCCAGGTCCTCGAGCCGCACCCACTCGGCCGGCGTGCGCGGGGTGAGCAGCGCCGCGGTCATCTCGGGGGTGAACCGGAGCACGCGCAGCGCCTCCGCCGCTTCTGCCGTGCCGCCATGGCTGGCAACCGCGGCGTACACCCCCTCGCGAGCCACCCAGAGGAAGCTCGATCCCACGTCGGCGCCAAGGGTCGCCGTCGTCGTCCGACAGAGATCGTCGTACCCCCGTGGCGTGGCCGGCGCCGATACCAGCGCCTCGGCCAGTCGCAGGCTGGCCGAGGCGCGCTGGACCTCCTCCTCCGGCGGGCGATCGAACGCCCCCGCCTCGATGGCCAGCGTGAGCGCCGGCGCGATGCGTTCGAGGTGGCGCACCTGCTCGGCGCCGAACGGCCGGCTGTGCGGGTTGCCGGCCATGAAGGCGCCCCGCACCCGCCCGCGCAGCAGCAGCGGGACCGCCACCAGCACGCCGTGGCGGAACCCCGCCATCACGGCCTGTTCGTGCGGCCCCCAGTCCTCGCGGCGCTCCACGACCACCGTCTCGCCACCTGCCAGGCGCCCGCCGAAGATCGCGCCGAGCGGGAATGCTCGTGCAGCGTCGGCGTCGATGCCGGCACCGAGTTGCGCGAGCAGTCGGTACGTCTCGCCGTGCGCGTCCCAGTAGACGACGGCTGCGGCGTCGGCCGATACCAGCTCCGCCGCGCGACGCACCGTCACCGCGATCGGTTCGCCGCGGCCCGCCGCGGTCGCGACGTCGAGCAGGGCGCGGTGCTCCTCCCGCGCCTGCACGCTGTCGCTGGCGTCTCGCAGCGTGGCGACGAGGATCTGCCGCGACTCCCCACAGGCCACGACGGTCGCCCGCAGATCCATGCACAGCGTCGAGCCGTCGGCGTGCTGGAACTCCTGCACGCCGAGCTGCGGCCCGCGTGCTCGCAGCTCCACCAGCAGCTCGTCCGGCGTGCTCCACGCGTCGTGCGGAAAGAGGATGGAGAAATGGCGGCCGGTGACGTGGGCCGGGCTGTAGCCGAGGTGCCGCTCGACGGCGTGGTTGACCTGCACGATCTCCCCGCTGGAGGGGTCGATCAGCAGGATGACGTCCAGCGCCTCCTCGAAGATGGCGGCAAAGGCTTGCTCCGGCAGGACCGGGCTCGCCGGTGCGCGTCGAGCGCGCCGGGAGGTGAACGACGCGGAGGAATCACCGCATGCACGCATTCGGTCGTGCCGAGCCGGCCGGAGTCGCTCCCGGCTGACGCTCCGGGCGAACTATACATGCCGAATTCTGTACGAGCGAGTGAAAACTGCTCGCGCGCAGGTAGTGGATTGGGCAGCCAGGCGCACAGCGAAGCGCACAGCGTCGCGCCGTCACCGCGCGTCGCAGAGCGGCTCTTCGACTGGCGCCGGCGCGTCGTCGCCGCCCGCCATGCCGTCCTCGGCGGGAAAGAACTGCGCGACGACGGCGCGGAACTCGGCCGCGTTCTCGGCGCGCGTGATGTGGTCGCGAAACGTGCGCGACCCCGGCATGCCGGTCAGGTAGCGCACCGCGAACTTGCGCATCGCGACCGTCCCCCAGTGGTCGCCCTCCTGCGCCACCATGGCGCCGTGATGGCGGAGCAGGAGCGCGCGTTGCTCGACCCGCCCGGGCGCGGGCGGCAGCGGCTCGCCGCGCAGCGCCGCGGCGATCTCGCGAAAGATCCACGGCTGGGTGAGCGCCCCGCGCGCGACCATCACGCCGGCGGCGCCGGTGTGCCGCAGCGTCGCGACGGCGGAGGCCGCGTCGACCACGTCGCCATTGGCAATCACTGGCACCGACACCGCCTGCACGACCTCGGCGATCATCTCGCGGCTACAGGGGACGCTGTAGCCGTCGTCGGCGGTGCGCCCGTGCACCGTCACCGCCGCGGCCCCGTTGGCCTCGGCGCGGCGCGCCACGGCCGGCGCGGTGCGCGTGGTGAGTGACGGGCCGAGGCGAATCTTGGCCGTCACCGGGACGCTGCCGGCGCCCCGCACCGCCGCGGCCACCAAGCGCCCGACCGTCGCCGGGTCGCGCAGCAGGGCGGCCCCCGCGGCGTGCGTGCCCATGATGCGCTTCTTGGGGCAGCCGAAGTTGAGATCGATCACCGAGACGTCGAGGTCCGCCAGCCGGCGCGCCGCCTCTTCGATCGGCCGCTCCTCGCGATCCCAGAGCTGCACGCCGAGCGGCCGCGGCTCGCGCTCGACCCCCTGCAGGCGGTCGGGCGGCATGCGACCGTCGATCCAGCCGCCCGCCGACACCATCTCGGTGTAGATCAACCCACAGCCGCCGAACTCACGCACGATGCCGCGGAAAATTCGGTCGGTGAAGCCGGCGATCGGTGCCGAGAGCACCGGCGCCTCGAGGCGCAGCGAGCCGATGGTCAGGCCGTCAGGACGCATGGTTCCACCACCCGTGGGGGCACGGGTCACCGCCAGACGAGCCTTCCGAACTTCGCACGGGGTGTCAACGTGGGCTCGGCCGACGGGACCGCAAGCGGGCTCACCGGAGCACCCGCTGCGCCAACCGCTCCAGTCCTTCGACCGCCTCGCGCCCACGCCGCCACGGAAGCGAGACGACCCGGTGGACGCCGACTTCGGCATAGCGTCGAACATCGTCGGCCGTCAGCTCGCCCCCGCCGTGGCTGACCGTGACCTCGAACGGCGCGGCCGCCCGGCCCGCCTCGGCGAGCCGCTCGCGCAGCCGGCCCACCTGCCCGCGCGCGCTGTCCGGGGTATGGCCGACGCCGTACCAGCCGTCTCCCAGGGCGGCGGTGCGCTTCAATGCCGCCTCGCTCTCGCCGCCGAACACGATCGGGGGATGGGGCTGCTGGACGGGCCGCGGCTCGAACCGCACCGGACCGAAGCTGGCGTAGCGGCCGTGAAATGAGGGCTCCGGTTGCGTCCACAGCGCCCGCAGCGCGCGCACGTACTCGCGCGTCCGCGCCCCGCGGCTGGCGAAGTCGATCCCCAGCGCGCTGAATTCCTCCTCGAGCCAGCCGAGCCCGATGCCGAACGTGAGCCGGCCGTTCGAGAGGACGTCGAGCGTCGTCGCCATCCGGGCCACGGTGATCGGGTGGCGGAGCGGCAGGATGTAGACGTTGGTCCCGAGCCGAATGCGCTCGGTCCGCGCCGCGACCTGCATCAATGCCAGGAGCGGATCGAGCAACGGGGTGGCCGGAGTGATCGGCGGAACGCCCTCCGCCGTATAGGGATAGCGGCTGCGGATCTGGGTCGGGAAGACGACGTGCTCCGCCACCCACACGGACTCGAAGCCGAGCTGCTCGGCGCGCAGCGCCACGTCGGCCATCTGCTGCGGCCGCAGCATGAACAGCGGCACCCCGATAGCGATCTCTGCCGGCACGATATCCCTCCTCGTTCACGCCAACCCGAGCCGCGCGAACTGGTCGCGCGGTGCGTCGACGGCCTCCAGCGCGGCGCGGAGCGCGTCGGTGGCATCGCGCTCCGCCGCCGTCCCCACCAGATTGCGCTCCTCGTCCGGGTCGTCGACCAGGTCGTACACATGATGACCGCTGAACTCGCCCCACGCCCAGAACGGCAGCGTGTCGCCGGCGCGGAAGGGCTGGCGCAGCACCGGGACTTGTGACCCGGGCATGTAGTCGAGCGCGGCGCGCCGGTCGGGCAACGGCAGGCGCAGCTCGGGCAGGTTGTGCAGCGGCATCGTCGACCAGCGGTTCGACCAGACACTCAGCGGCTCGTTGGCGCCGCTCGGCGCGCGCGCGTACTTGCGGCGCGCGGTGACGACGTGGACCTCGCGACCCCAGACGCCGCTGAGCACCCATTCGCGCACCGCGCTCACCTCGCCGCGAATCAGCGGCAGCAGCGAGTGCCCGTGGCTGCGGTGCTCGAAGGCGACGCCGAACAGCGCGGCCAGCGTTGCCGCGAGATCGACGCTGGTGGTCAGTGCGTCGACGGTGCGCGGCGCCGAGCCCGGCCATGCCACCAGCAGCGGGATGTGCCCCAGCGGCTCGAACACCGGCGCCGCCGGCTTCCCCCAAATGTCCTTCTCGCCCAGATAGTGGCCGTGGTCCGTACACAGCACCACGGCGGTGGTGTCCCACAACCCGCGGCGATCGAGCACGTCGAGCACGCCGCCGAGCCAGGCATCGATCATGGTCAGCTTGGCCCCGTAGCAGGCGCGCAGCTGACGCGCCTGGTCGGGGGAGAGAACCCCGGCCGCCAGCGCGCCGCGCAGGTAGGGGGGCCAGATCAGATGCGGGCCACGCCACGCCGGATCGTAGAGCGAGGCGTACGGCTCGGGGGTGTCGAACGGCTCGTGCGGGTCGAACTCGTCGACCAACAGCAGAAACCGCTCGTGCGCGGGGGCGTCCTGATCCAGCCAGCGCGCCGCCGCCGCCATGGTGCGCGGACCCGGGAAGTCGGCCTCGCCCCGGAAGTAGCCGCGCGAGTCGTCGTACGCGGTGTGGCCGCGGCCGAACGACGGCGCACCGACCCAGCTCGGGTCCGGCCGCGTGCGCCACGCATCGCTCTCGTGACCGCGCTGATAGTCCCAGGCGCTGAAATCGGTGTGGTAATTCTCGCCCCCGGTCTCGAACAAGTGCGGGTGGTCGGAGATGAGCTGGGTGACCACGCCGGCTCGGCGCAGGTGAGCGGTCAGCGGCCGCTCCCAGATCTCGATCGAGCCCCACGGCTTCCACAGGAAGTCGAGCGCCCCGCAGAGCAGATCGTGGCGCGCCGGCATGCACGGCAGCGAGCCGGCATAGTGGCGCGTGAAGCGGAGCGCGCGGCGCGCCAAGCGGTCGAGGTTCGGGGTGGCGAACTCGCGGCCGCCGTACGCCCCGACGAGGAGCCGGCTCAAGCTGTCGAGCAGGATCACCACGGCGCGCGTCGGGCTGTCCGCTCGCGTCCCGGTGCGCTGCGGCTGCGGGCGTGGGCGGGCCATTAGTCGCCGATCACGTCGTCGGCCCCCTGCAGCAGGGAGAGCGGAATGCCGACGTCCGCCCGTTCGGCCGCGGCGGCGTTGACGATCACACGCGGCCGGGCGACCTCGATGAAGTCGATGCGGCGCGGGTCCTCGCCGTTGGCGACCCGCGCCGCCACCAGCCCGGCTTGGCGGCCCGCACCGCGGATATCGCGCGCGACGGTCAGCACCGCCCCCGCGGCGGCCTGTTCCTCGTGGCTCCCGAACACCGGCACGCCGCACGTGCTCGCCGCTTGAACAAGGACGTCGAACGCGGCGTCGCTGACCGGATCGCCGAGCGCCACAAAGACCTTGACACCCTCGCGGCACAGCCGCGCCGCGGCGACGCCCATCTCGCCCGGACCCGCCATCGGCTCGAAGTGGACCTGGTGCGCCGTCGACGCCGCGGCGTCGCGGAGCGCGTCCCGGTAGCCGACCGCGTCGCGATCACTACTGGCCACCACCGCTCCCAACCCGGCGTCGTCGTCGACCACGCCACTGCCGGTGCGCAGCAGCTCCGCGAAGCTGTTGGCCGCATAGACCCCGGTCACCGGCGGACGGTCGTCGCGCACGAGCCACGGAACCCAACGCTGCCAGACGCTGCGGCCCCTCACCCCGGCAAGACCGGGATCGGCGACCCCGGTGAAGATCACCGGGGTCTGCGGCGCCGCCGCCAGGGCCGCCGCCAGCGCCGGCGTGCCGACCGTCACCAGCGCGTTGGCGCCGCCGTGCACCGCGTTGCGCGCCAACTCGGGGAGCGCGGTGGCATCACCCTGCGCGCTGTGCACGGTGAGCGTATAGTCCTTCCCCTCCCGGAGGCCCGAGTCACGCAGACCGTCGCCCACCCCCTGGACGGCGTCCTGGGCGTCGACGCCACCGTCGAGCTCCAGCACCGCAATGTGCCACGGCCGTGCCATCGGCGCGGTGTCGCCCGGCCGGCAGGCGGTCAGGCCAGCCCACAACGCCGCACCCACCGCCGCCATCACGTCTGCTCGTCTTCGCCGGCCCGCGCGCATCGATCGGCGCGGAATCATGACAGACCGTCCCGTGCCGCTTCAAACGCGCGGAATCATTTGTTTTGCTGCAGGGCCGATCCGTTTGACAAGGGGCCGCGAGACATGCTCAGAGCGCCAGTCTGTCGATGCGCATACGGGACGAGCACTCCGAACTCCTCGCCGACCTGCAGGGCATGCTGGGCGGCGGCGTGCCGCGCCACAGCGCACTCGGTGGGATCAAGGGGCTCCTGCTCGCCGTTCTCGAGGACGGCATCCGGAGCTATCTCAGCCCGCTCCAAGAGGTGCGGACCGAAGCCGAGTACTGGGTGAGCAGCGGCCGCGCGCGCTCACCGTTCTGTTTCGTGGTCATCTGCGAGACGCTCGGCCTCGAGCCGACGGCCGTGCGCCAGGCGCTCGACCGCCTGCGCACCCAGCGTGTCAACCCAGCGCGCGCGATCGGGCGGACGCGCCCGAACGCGCGCCGCGCCCACCGCGTCTCGCAGCGTCAGGTCGGCTGACGCGCGCGGCCGCATCGCGCCGGCCGCGGCGGGCATCGGGCGCCGCACGCGCCGGCCCCGCTCAGGTTCGCGGTCGACGCCACGGGCACAAGCTGCTACTGAGAATCCGGTGGACGGGAGGAGGCGCAGATGATGCGACGGTGGTTGATCGCGGTAGCGCTGATCATGGCGGTTGTGGTGGGGGGAACCGTCTTCCTGCCGCGCCGCGCGGCGGCAAGCAACGACCTCGTGTACATCATCCCTGCCGCGGTCGGCGGCGCGGTGGCCGTCGTGGTGCTGATCGCCATCTTCATGGCCGACCGAAAGTCCGAGCCGGAGCTCGAGCTCGCCGAGGCCCAGCGACAAGCGTTGCCGCCTGCGCGGGAAGGGCTCCACTTCGCCACCGAATGCCGTCCGACCGACGGGGGGCTGCCGCTGCTCTGCTGGTAAGGCTGACGCCGCGGCCGGTCAGAGCCAGCGGCTCGAGCTGACCAGCAGGGGCGCGCTCGATGGCTCGGATTGCGGTTCGATCTGCAGCGCCTCGCCGGCCCCGAGGGTCAAGATCTCGACGCCGGTCGCGGTGACCAGCACGGTGTGCTCGAACTGCGCCGACAGCGAGCCATCGACCGTGACCGCCGTCCAGCCATCTTTCAGGATCTGACACCGCCAGTCGCCGACGTTGATCATCGGCTCGATGGTGAACGTCATCCCCGGCACGAGCCGATCGCCGGTGCCCGGACGACCGTAGTGCAGGATGGCGGGCGCGGTATGAAAGATGCGGCCGATGCCGTGTCCGGAAAACTGGCGCACGACCGAGTACCCGCGCGGCTCGACGAAGCTCTGGATGGCGTGCCCGACGTCGCCGACGGTACCGCCCGGACGGACCGCGGAGATGCCCTTCCACAGCGCGCGATAGGTGTCCTGCACCAGGCGCTGGGCGAGCGGGGAGACGGTGCCGATCATGAACGTGCGCGAGGCGTCGCCGTGGAAGCCGTCGAGGATCGGCGTCACGTCGACGTTGATGATGTCGCCCTCGCGCAGGATCCGCTGCGGATCCGGGATGCCGTGGCAGACGACGTCGTTGATGGAGGTGCAGCAGTGCCCGGGGAAGCCGTGGTAGCGGTACGGGGCGCTGATCGCGCCGCGCGCCCGCGTCATCTCGTCGACCATCCGGTCGAGATCCTCGGTGCTCATCCCCGCCCGGATCTCGCGCGCGATCACGTCGAGCAGCTCGGCCGCCAGCCGGCCGGCGGCCCGCATCCGGTCGATCTCGTGCGGCTGCAGCGGTCCGGTGCCCGGTCTCGGCTCGTCTTTGCGCTTTCGCTTCTTTCGCGTCACGGGCGCCTCGGCATCGGCGTTGCAGAATAACCTACTCGCCTCGTCAGTCCAATTCGAGTCCCGTATCGACGCCGTTGCGCCCCGCCGGCCCCTCCGCTACTCACCCCGGCACCCAACCACGGAGGCGGCTCATGCAGTACTGGCTGATCAAGTCCGAGCCCGGGACCTACGCCTGGGACGACCTGGTGCGGGACCGCAAGACTCGCTGGGACGGGGTGCGCAACTTCCAGGCCCGCAACAACATCCGCGCCATGCGTGCGGGAGACCTGGCGCTCTTCTATCACTCCGTGAACGAACGCAGCATCCCGGGCGTGGCGCGGGTGGCATCGCCGCCGTACGCCGACCCCACCGCCAAGGGCGAGAGCTGGTCGGTGGTCGACGTCGAGCCGGCTTTCGCCCTGCGCGAGCCGGTCACCCTGGACCACATCAAGACCGTTCCCACCCTGAAGGCCATGGTCCTCCTCAAGCAGTCGCGGCTGTCGGTTCAACCGGTGCGCAAGGAGGAGTTCGACGCGATCGTGAAGATCGGCGGCAAGGCGCGCTGAGGCGGCACCACCTATTCGATGACCGGCCGCTCGGTAGCGACGAACAACGTCGAGCGGGCATGGTCGATGAAGCGCTGCTCGTCCTCGAGCAGTGCCAGTCCCGCGGCGCGACCCGCCTCCGACGCGGTCGCCGCGTCGAACTCAGCGCGGCTCGCCCACCACAGCTCGGCCACGCCGTCGAACGCCTCGTCGGCCCCGCGTCCGGCGCGCAGCGCCGCGTTGAGCGGATCGTCGAGCGTGTGCGCCTGGACGTAGCGCCGGATGTGCAGCGCCGACGCGTGCCGCTGGACGAGCGGCGCGTGGACCTCGCGCCAGTAGCGCTGGAATTCCGCCTGCGAGAGGTGCGGGAGTCGGCGCAGGCAGAAGACCAGCTTCAACATGTCCGCTCAGATCGCGCGCTCGCGCCCCGCCCAATACGGGTCGCGCAGCTTGCGCTTGTACAGCTTGCCGTTCGGATCGCGCGGCATCGCGGCGACGAAATCGATCGTCCGCGGACACTTGTACTTGGCCATGGCGCTCGCGCAGTAGGCCAGGATCTCGTCCGCCAGGGCGGGTCCCGGCTCGGCGCCCGGCGCGGGCTCGATCACCGCCTTGACCTCCTCGCCCCAGTCCTCGTTCGGGATGCCGAACACCGCGGCATCGGCGACCTTGGGATGCTTGAGGATCTCGGCTTCGATCTCCGACGGGTAGATGTTCACGCCGCCCGAGATGATCATGTCGATCTTCCGGTCGCAGAGGAACAGGTACCCTTCGCCGTCCAGATAGCCGACGTCGCCGACGGTGAAGAATCCGTCGCGCCGATTGGCCGCCGTCTTGCCGTCGTCCTTGTGGTAGCGAAAATCGGCCGAGCCGAGCGCCATGTACACCGTGCCCGGCGTGCCGGACGGACAGGGGTCGCCCGCGTCGTCGTAGATGCGGATCTCCGAGCTCGGCCAGGCCCGGCCGACCGTGCCCGGGTGCTCGAGCCACTCCTGCGGGGTGACGAGGGTGCCGCCGCCCTCGCTGGCAGCGTAGTATTCGTAGATCACCGGCCCCCACCACTCGAGCATCCGGCGCTTGACGTCGATCGGACACGGCGCCGCGGCATGCACCATGTGGCGCAGCGACGAGACGTCGTAACGCGCCTTGGTCTCGGCCGGCAGCGCCAGCAGGCGATGGAACTGGGTCGGGACCATGTGGCTGGTGGTGACGCGGTAGCGCTGAATGTGGTCCAGACAGAGCTCCGGCGTCCATTTGTCCATCAGCACGACGGTGTGGCCGTAGTGCAGCGACGAGCCGGTGAAGACCAGCACCGCCGTGTGGTACAGCGGCGAGCCGCACAGGTGCACGTTGTCGGCCTGCGGCTGCACGCCGAACATGCCGAGGAACATCGCGAACATCGAAAAGACCGCGTCGGGGTCGTAGGGAGCCAGAGGGCGGCGGACGCCCTTGGGGCGGCCGGTGGTGCCGGACGTGTAGTTCATCACCTGACCGGCGATGCGATCGGCCGGCAACGTCGACGGCTGCCCGTCCTTCAGTGCCGCGAGCGGACGGAAGCCCGGCAGGTCGCCGACCGCGTAGCGGGCGGATTCCGGCAGGCCAGCCTGCTCGGCTCCGCCGCGGCAGGCCGCGCCAAACGCTGCGCCGCCGATGAACGCTTTTGCCTCACAGTCGCCCAGAATGTACGCGACCTCACCGGCGGTCAGATGATGGTTGATCGGCGTCAGGTACCAACCCGCCTGCGCCGCCGCGAGGTACGCCTCGATCATCGCCGCGCCGTTGGGCAGGCAGGTCGCGATGCAGTCGCCCTGCTGCAGGCCGAGCGCCCGCAGTCCGTGCACCAGCCGGTTCGCCTCGGCGAGCAGCTCGCCCGCCCGCAGCGCCCGGCCGTCGGGCTCGATCAGCGCCAGCTGATCGGGGTTCTTCTGCGCCAGGTTCCAGAAGCCGTACTCAGACATCCGTCGTGTCCTTGCCTCGCACGCGGCGGCTCTCGTCGAGCCGCCGCGCGCGTGTCGTCGCTCAGGGATGCGCCGGCGGCGGCGCACCCGGCGCCGGCGGGGCACCGGCCGGAGCGTCCGCCTTGGCTTGGATCTCGATCAGCTCGACTTCGAAGACGAGCGGGGCGCCGGGCTTGATCTTCGGCGGCGCGCCACGATCGCCGTAGGCGATGCTGGACGGGCAGACGAGCTTGGCCTTGCCGCCGACCTTCATCTTCTGCAGGCCCTCGGTCCAGCACGGAATGACGCGGTTGAGCGGGAAGGTGGCCGGCGTGCCGCGCTCGACCGAGCTGTCGAACACCGTGCCGTCGCGCAGCGTGCCGTGGTAGTGGACCTTGACCGTGTCCGTCGCCTGCGGCGTGGCGCCGGTCCCTTCCTTGATCGGGATGATGATGAGCCCCGAATCGGTCTTGCTCGCCCCCTTCTCCTTCGCCATCTGGTCGAGGAAGCCCTGCGCCTGCTTCTTCTCGTTGTCGGCGGCGACCTTGGCGCGGTCCTGACCCAGCTGCTGGAGCTTGGCGCGATAATCCTTCAGATCGACCTTGGGCTTCGCGCCGGGGGTGAGGCCGTCGCTGAGGCCGATCTTCACCAGCTCGATCTCCCCCGGCTTCAGGTCGTACGGCTGCAGGCTCTGCGCCAGCGCCAGGCCGATCGCATAGATCGTCTTCTGCTCTTCAGTTTCCACCTTCGGCTCTCCTGCCAGCGCCGGCATCGCCGCGCACAGCGACAGGACGAGCACGATCCGGGTCCAGGTCTTCATGTACAGCTCCTTTCGTGAGTGAGGGGGGGACGCGAAGAACGTCGCACTGTACCGCAATCGGTCGAGCCGCGCCAACCGCTTCGCTTTGCCCGTGCCTTTGCGCACCCCGCCTGATAGCGTCGGAAGTGCTCGTGAGCCGCGCACGTCCCGACCGGTTTGGAGCCCGACCCGCGCCGGGGGCCGCCACACGGCCTGCGGCCCGTCTCGTGGCGCCGTTGATCCTGGCCTTCGCCACCGCCCTGCTGCCGGCGAGGGCGATCGCGACCACCGCCGACGACCTCTGCATGTCGACCGACGACCCCTGCCGCGTCACCACCACCGTCACGGTGACGCCGGGGTCGCTGATCGATGTCGGCGCGCGCGCCCTCGTGGTCGCGAACCACGGCGTCCTGAGCCTGACCAGCGGCGCCATGACCCTGCACGCCGGTTCCCTCACGATCGACGTCGGGGGCAGCGTGTTGGCGCGCGGCACGACGCAGGATCCCGGCGACCAGGTCGTTGCCACGGCCGGCGCAATCACCGTGAACGGCAGCATCGACGCCAGCGGCGCGCCGGGCGGGATGGTCACCCTCACCAGTACCGGCGCGCTGACGGTGGGGGGCACCGTCGACGTCCGCAGCCGCAGCCTCGACGACGGCGCCGGCAAAGCGACGTTGCAGGGAACGGACATCACGATCACCGCCAGCGGCCGCATCAACGCCTTGGGGGGCTCGCAGGACTTCGGCGGCGACGTCGTGGTGCACGCCGCCGGCGCGCTGACCGTCAACGGTGCGATCAACGCCTCCGGCGGCGACGGCGGCTCGATCGACCTCAGCGCCGCCACGACGCTCAGCGTCGGCGCCGGGATCCTCGTCAACGCCGATGCCACCGGCGCCGGCAGCAGCGGAGGCGACATCACCGCCATGGCCACAGGTGGCCTCACCATGGGTGGCGCGCTGTCGGCCGTCGGGCGCAGCGGCTCCGCCGACACCGGCGGCGGCGACGGCGGCAGCGTCACCGTGACCGCCGCCTCGATCACCGTGCCCACGGCCGCCCGCATCGCCGTCACAGGCGGGACGCCGGACGGCGACGGCGGCGACGTCGAGCTGACCAGCCGGAGCGGCGACGTCACCTACGGCGGCGGCATCGATGTGTCGTCGTCGGGCACCGACAGCGGCGGCGGGACGATCTCCATCGATGCCGCCGGCGCGGCGGCCGTCGCCGGCGATCTCGACGCGAGCGGCGGGGGAAGCGACGGGGGCGGCATCGACGTGACCAGCGGCGGGGCCCTCGGCGTGGCCGTGTCCGCATCGCTCACCGTCGCCGCCGGCAACGGCGGCTCCGGCGGCACGATCGACCTGGCGTCCACCGCCACCGCGACCGTCCTCGGCTCGCTGCTCAGTGACGGCAGCCCATCTGCAGGCGCCATCGGTGGCGCGATCACCGTCGTCGCCTGCACCATCGACGTGGGCGGCACGGGCGTCCTGAGCAGCCTGCGCGCCAACGGCTCCAACACGCTGACCGGCCGCGACGCGACGACCATCGCGGGCACGCTGCGCGCCGACCCGACCAGCGGGAGCAACGTGATCCGCTTTGCCGGCCCCGACTACGCGCCCTCGATCCTCCCCGGCGCGCACATCAGCCCCACCCCGGCCCTCTTGACCGACGCGTCGGTCGTCCCGTGCAACCCGGTGGGCACGCCGACCGCAACCGTCACTGGAACCCAGCCCGCCACGCCGACGGCGACCGCCACCGCCACCGTTCCCGGCGGCGCAACCGCCACGGCCACGCGCACTCGGCCGCCGACCGCCGCCACCAGCGCCAGCGTGTCGCCCACTCCGACCCCGACCCCGAGCCCAACGCCCGGCGTATGCGTCGGCGACTGCACGGGCTCGGGCGTGGTGACCATCTCCGATCTGGTCACCGGGGTGAACATCGCCCTCGGCAATCAGCCGGTCAGCAAGTGTCCCGCGTTCGACCCGAACGGCCACGGTACGGTGGGCATCAGCGACCTGGTCCGCGGCGTCAACAACGCCCTGGACGGGTGCCCGTAGCGGGCAGCGGGTCAGCCTCCCGCGAGCTTGTGCCAACGGCCCCCTTCAACGCAGAGGGCGCAGAGGTATCGCAGAGGAGGCGTGGGGGCGGGCGGGGCAGCTGGGG
>Ga0335082_10001239_pt1 | contig 27167 bp, 22 predicted proteins | sample Lox_Sample_41_FD_206718 | JGI IMG/M metagenome (GOLD analysis project Ga0335082, IMG submission 206718) | Soil microbial communities from Loxahatchee National Wildlife Refuge, Florida, United States - Lox_Sample_4.1 | ecosystem: Environmental > Terrestrial > Soil > Wetlands | place: USA... | reverse complement strand
GACGCTAAACTTAGAAGTGTGAACGCGAGCGCAGTCTAGCCTCGCCAGATGACAGTTCCGTTACACTGCCACACGCGAGAATAACTGCTTGATCCCCGTGGGCACTGCGGGCCGCACCTTGCGGTTCCGCGAGGTCTCTCGCGGGCGAACCGGCGCAGGCGGGGTAAGTCAATCCTCGCCGCTGGACTCCGTCTTCCCGGACGCCCGGATCGAGGCAGCGATTGACTCCGCCAGCTCGCGAACCAGAGTCTCCGATTCGCCCTCCACCATGACTCGGATCACGGGCTCGGTGCCCGAGGGGCGGAGCAGCACCCTGCCACGCTCGGCCAGCCTGACGGTAGCGTTGCGCACAGCCGCCTGAACTTGCGGACGCCCGGGATCGACGCCGGGCTCGACGCGGACATTGACCAGGACCTGCGGGTACAGGACCAGCTCGGAAGCGAGGCGCTCCAGCGCCACGTCGCTCGCGCGCAGCGCATGCAACACTTGCAGCGCGGAGACGATGCCATCGCCGGTTGTATGCTTGTCGAGGCAGATGATGTGGCCAGAGTTTTCGCCGCCGAGCTGCCAGCCAAGCTCGTGTAGTTTCTCAAGCACGTAGCGGTCGCCCACCGCCGCGCGCTGGAATGCAATCTCGCGCTGTGCAAGCGCCCGCTGCAAGCCTAGGTTGGTCATCAAGGTGCCGACGACCCCGCCTTTGAGTGTGCCGCTGAGCTGGCGGTGGCGCGCGATCACGAACAGCAACTGGTCGCCGTCGTACAATCGGCCGGATCGGCCGGCCATCACCACCCGGTCGCCGTCGCCATCCAAGGCGATCCCTAGGTCGGCATCGTTGCCGCTGACTGCCTGGGCGAGTGTTTGCGGATGCGTGGCGCCGCAGTCGCGGTTGATGTTGAGACCATCGGGCTGATTGCCTACCGCCACGACGTCTGCCCCCAGCTCGTGCAGCACGTGGGGCGCAATGTGATAAGTGGCGCCATGGGCGCAGTCCACGACGATCTTGAGCCCGCGCAGGTCCAGATCGGTCGGGAATGTGCTCTTGCAAAACTCGATGTAGCGCCCCGCCGCATCGTTGATGCGACGCGCCTTGCCCAACCCGGCAGAGGGCGCTGTCACGATCGGGTCTTCCAGCCGGCGCTCGATTTGCTGCTCGATTGTATCCGGCAGTTTGTCGCCGCTGGCGGCGAAGAACTTGATGCCGTTGTCCTCGAACGGATTGTGCGACGCACTGATCACGATGCCCGCCTGCAGGCGCAAGGCACGGGTCAGATAGGCGACAGCGGGCGTCGGCAGCGGCCCACTGAGGTAAATGTCCACTCCGGCAGCGGACAATCCGGCCTGTAGCGCCGATTCCAGCATGTAGCCGGAGATGCGAGTGTCCTTGCCGATCAAGACTGCGGGAGGATCGCCAGCAGCGGCACTGTGCGATGCGCTGCCGGCCAACACCTTGCCAGCTGCGTACCCAAGGTGCATCACCAGTTCGGGGGTGATAGGCAGCTCGCCAACTTTCCCGCGTACGCCATCGGTGCCGAAGTATTTCCTAGTCATCGAAGCCGAAGCCCGCCTCCTCGACAGCGTCCAGGATCCGCAGTGCATCGTGCGTCTGCGCCACGTCATGCACGCGCACGATCGCAGCACCGCGTTGCACCGCAAGCAACGCAGACGTGACGCTGGCGATGGTCCTCTGCTCGACCGGCTGATTGGTGATTCTACCCAAAGTGGATTTACGCGAGAGGCCCACAAGAACCGGAACCCCGAGGCCGGCCAGCGCCCCGAGGTTGCGCAGCAGCTCCAGGTTATGCGCGGCGCTCTTGCCGAAGCCGAAGCCGGGGTCGACCACGATGCGACTGCGGGAGATGCCCGCCGTTTCGCACGCTGCCACGCGGCGTGCGAGGAACGCGCGAACTTCGCTTACCACGTCGGCGTAGTGCGGGTTCTGCTGCATGCTGAGGGGATCGCCCTGCTTGTGCATGAGGCAGATGCCGCAATCCGAGGCCGCTATCGCGTCGAGCGCAGCCTCACTCTGCAGCGCGTTGATGTCGTTGATCATGCTGGCACCGGCCGCCAGCGCCGCGCGCATCACTGCCGGCTTGTAAGTGTCGACCGACAGCGGGAGGTCGAGCCCGCGCAGCCCTTCAAGCACGGGCAGGACCCGGGCCAGCTCTTGCGCCTCGGGCACGGGCTGCGCGCCCGGGCGCGTGGACTCGCCCCCGATGTCCAGGATGTCCGCCCCCTGCCGCGCCAGCTCGTTCCCGCGGGCAACGGCCAGCTCGCTCTCCAAGAATCGGCCACCATCCGAGAACGAATCCGGCGTGACGTTGACCACGCCCATGATCAGGGGCCGGGTCAGCGCCAGGGTAAAGCGGCCGCAGCGAAGGTTGCGACCGGTGAGCGCGGGGTACGAAACGAGGGGTGAGGAGCTCTCTTTCACCCCTCGCCCCATCGCTCACTTGACTTCTGAAGCGGGCATCGCGCTCGGCGCAGGCGCTGTAGGCGTGCTGTCTGGCGGCGCCGGCGGTGGCGCTGAAGGCGTCGGCTTGGGTGGACGCGGCGGCCGGCCGGCCATGATGTCGTTGATTTGATCCGAATCGATCGTTTCCCACTCCAGCAGCGCCTTGGCCATGGTTTCGACCTTGTCCCGGTTGTCCTCGATCAGCTTGCGCGCCAACGCATATTGCTGATCGATGATGCGTCGGATCTCGGCGTCGACGCTCTGCATGGTCGCCTCGGAGACGTTCTTATGCGTGGTGATCGAGCGGCCGAGGAACACCTCCCCCTCGTCCTCCCCGTAAACCATGGGCCCCAGCGCGTCGGTCATGCCCCACTCGGTGACCATCCGGCGCGCCACATCGGTGGCCTTGCGAAAGTCATCGCTCGCACCGGTGGTCATCTGACCCATGAATACCTCTTCCGCGATTCGACCACCGAACAATACGGCGATACGATTCAGCAGGTAGTCGCGGTCGTAACTGTAGCGGTCCTGCTCGGGCAGCTGCATGGTGACCCCAAGCGCACGTCCGCGCGGGATGATGGTCACCTTATGCACCGGGTCGCTCTTCGGCAGCGATTTCGCGATCACCGCGTGTCCAGACTCGTGATATGCGGTGTTGCGGCGCTCCTCCTCGGGCATGATCATGGAGCGGCGCTCCGCGCCCATGATGATCTTGTCCTTGGCCCGCTCGAAATCGTCCATTTCGACCAGGCGCTTGTTGCCCCGCGCCGCGAACAGCGCCGCCTCGTTGACCAGGTTCGCGAGATCCGCCCCCGAGAATCCCGGGCAACCGCGCGCGATGATGTCGGCGCGCACGTCGGGCGCGACTGGCACTTTGCGCATGTGCACGTTGAGGATCTGCTCGCGACCCCGGATGTCGGGCAGCGGCACGACGACCTGGCGGTCGAAGCGGCCCGGCCGCATCAGCGCCGGGTCGAGCACGTCGGGGCGGTTGGTGGCGGCAATGACGATTACGCCGGAGTTGCCTTCGAAGCCGTCCATCTCGACCAGCAGCTGGTTGAGCGTTTGCTCGCGCTCGTCGTTACCGCCGCCCAGCCCAGCGCCGCGCTGGCGGCCCACTGCGTCGATCTCATCGATGAACACGATGCAAGGCGCGTGCTTCTTGGCTTGGTCGAACATATCGCGCACGCGCGCCGCGCCCACGCCGACGAACATTTCGACGAAGTCGGAACCGGAGATGCTGAAAAAGGGCACTTTGGCCTCACCCGCGATCGCCTTGGCCAGCAGGGTCTTGCCGGTGCCAGGGCTGCCCACCAGCAGGACCCCGCGCGGGATGCGACCCCCCAGCTTCTGGAACTTGCCCGGATCGCGCAGGAACTCGACCAGCTCCTTCACCTCCTCTTTGGCCTCCTCGCAGCCGGCCACGTCGGCGAAAGTCACCTGGTTGCTGCTCTCGTCCAGCATGCGGGCGCGACTCTTGCCGAACGAGAACGCGCCACCGCGCCCGCCGCCCTGCATCTGACGCATGAAGAAGATCCATACGCCGATCAACAGCAGCATCGGGAACCAGGAGATGAACACCTGCATGAGGAAGCCCTGCTCTTCTTCGGGCTTGGCTTGGATCGACACCCCGTTTTTGAGCAGGTCGCTCACCATCCACAGGTCGGGCGCGGGATAGGTGACGAATTTCTCCCCGGATTTCTTCTCGCCTTTGATCACCTTGCCCTCGATCACGACCTTCGAGATGTTGCCGGAGCGGACCTCCTCGATGAACGTGGAGTAGTCCATCGACTTCTGGGTAGGCTGGCGGGCGCTGAACTGATTGAACACCGTCATCAGCACCAGCGCGATGACCAACCAGATGGCGACGTTCTTGATGAGGTTATTCAAACCAACTCCTTGACCCCTTGCGGGGTATCGACCGAATAAGAAACGATTGTATAGGCATTCCTGCGCCGCGGGCGGCTCACGCCTTGCCGATCAACCCTTTGCCGAGCAGATAGATCTCGCTGCTGCGTCCGCGGGAGGCCCGGGGTTTGCGCGTCAGCACCTGCCGAAAATCCCTGCGCATAGCCTGCCGCAATTGCGGAAAGCCTGCGCCCTGGAATGTTTTGACCAGGAAGTTTCCCTCAGGTTTCAACCATTTGACGGCGAAGTCCAGAGCCAGCTCCGCGAGGTGCATCACGCGTGCCTGATCCGACGTCGCAATACCGCTGATATTGGGTGCCATGTCCGAGACCACAAGGTCGACGGGCGCGGCCTCGAGCTCGGCTTCCAGGCGCGCGACGGTCGCGGCGTCCCGAAAATCGCCTCGGACAAACACGACGGCGCGCAAGGGCTGCATCTCGAGCAGATCCACTGCGATCACTCTGCCCTTGGGACCAACCAGTTCTGCCGCCACCTGCGACCACCCGCCGGGTGCGGCGCCGAGGTCGACCACCGTCATCCCTGCAGCGATGAGCCGATCCGAGCGTGCGATTTCTTGCAGCTTGTAGGCAGCCCGCGAGCGGTAGCCTTCGTGCCTAGCGCGCTGCACGTAGACATCGCTCACATGCTCGCGCAACCAGGCTTTGCTGGTCTTGCTGCGGGCCATTTGCGTTGCGACGCTGCCCGGCTAGGTCGGCGCGCGGGGCTGCAAGAGCACCAACGCCAGGCCCAGCGCGCATTGGACGACGTAGAGGACGCTCGCCACGCCATGCCACGCAGCGAAGCGGTCTCGCAGCAGCGTTTCCGCCACCTGTTTCGGAAACGCTTGCTGCCTGAGAGCGTCGAGGATCGGGTGGACGCCGAACTGGCCGACCAGGGTCAGCACCAGCATCGCCAGCGTCACCCAGAAGAACGCCTGCCGCAGACAGTGGTTGCCGAAACGGACTAACCTGAACAGCAACAGATATGCGCCGCACCCGATCCCGAGCAGCGCCGTATAGGTGAACAGCCGCGCCATGAGGCTGCCGAACAACACCCGGTCCGGGACGAACTGGAACAGCGTCGGGGCCACCAGCAGGCCGATGGTCCATAGCGCTCCGATCCAGACGGTGACGGCAAGCCAGTGAAGGCTTTCAGCGATCTGGCTCACCGCAGACACACCGGCTGGGAGGGACTAGATGTATTTGACGTCCAGAATTTCGTAGGACCGCAAACCGCCGGGTGCCTCCACCTCCGCCACGTCGCCTGAATACTTGCCGATCAGCGCGCGCCCGATGGGCGAGGTGATGGAGAGCTTACCACGCTTGATGTCGGCCTCATCCTCGCCTACCAGCTGGTAGGTGACCACCTCGCCGTTGGTCATGTCCTCCAGTTCAACCGTGGCGCCGAACACGCAGCGGCCGTCGGCGTCCAGATGAGCGGGCTCGATGATCTGGGCGTTACCGAGCTTCGCCTCCAACTCCGAAATGCGCCCCTCGATGAAGCTCTGGCGCTCCTTGGCGGCCTCGTACTCCGCGTTCTCGGACAGGTCGCCGTGGGCGCGCGCGTCCTGGATTGCCTGGATCGCGCGCGGGCGCTCCACCGTTTTGAGCTGATGCAGCTCGGCTCGCAACCTCTCGGCGCCGGCTGCGGTCAACGGAATCTTCCTCATCCCTCATTTCCCCTTAGCGATTTCCCCTTAGAAAGCCAAGGGGCCGGAAGCGATCCGGCCCCATCGATAGACGGTGTGGATTCTACGCGGATCACGCCGGGTGGGCAGCACCGCTAAGCGGCCGCTCCAACCTCGCGTGCAGCTCCTGCACCGAGTAGGCGCGCAGCTCCCGCATCTGCTGCATGCCGGTGCAGGCGGCTCGCGCGCCTGCCACCGTGGTGTAGTAGGTCACGCGAGCCTGCAGCGCCGAGCGACGCAGGGAGTACGAGTCCTGGATCGATGAGCGGCGCTCGTCGGTAGTATTGATGATCATCGCGATCTCGCCGTTCTTGATCATGTCGACGATGTGGGGCCGCCCTTCTGCGACTTTGTTGACCGGTTGGACCGCCAGCCGGTGATCAGTCAGGTAGGCGGCGGTGCCGCGTGTAGCGATCAGGCTGAAGCCAAGCTCACTCAGCGCGCGGGCGATGTCGACTACTTTCGGCTTGTCGGCCGTGCGCACGCTGATGAACACCTTTCCCGACGCCGGCAGCTTCACGCCAGCTGCCAGCTGGGACTTCACGAACGCCTCGGCGAAGGTTTCGCCCACGCCCATTACCTCGCCGGTGGACTTCATCTCAGGGCCGAGTATGGTGTCCACGCCCGGAAACTTGAGGAACGGGAATACCGCTTCTTTGACCGAGTAATAAGACGGAACCACCTCGGCATGGATGCCTTGAGCGGCGAGCGTCTTGCCGACCATGCAGCGCGCGGCGATCTTAGCCAGCGCCAGTCCCGTAGCCTTCGACACGTACGGGACCGTGCGCGAGGCGCGCGGGTTGACCTCCAGCACGAACACGACTCCGTCCTGGATCGCATACTGCACGTTCATCAATCCCACCACGCCCAGCGCCCGCGCCAGTGCCTGCGTCTGGCGGCGCAGTTCGGCCTGCAGCTGCGGCGACAGGCTGAACGGCGGCAGCGAACAAGCGGAGTCCCCCGAATGCACGCCGGCCTGCTCGATGTGCTCCATGACGCCGCCGATCAGCACGCTTTGGCCGTCGCAGATGGCGTCCACGTCCACTTCGATCGCATCGTTCAGGAAACGGTCGATGAGCACCGGCGAGTCGTTGGACACCTTGACTGCCTCGCGCATGTAGCGCTCGAGGTCGCTCTGCTGGTGCACGACCTCCATCGCCCGCCCGCCCAATACATAGCTGGGCCGCACGACCACCGGGTAGCCGACTTCCTGAGCCAGAGCCAGGGCGGCGCCCAGATCGCGCGCGGTACGGTTGGGCGGCTGCTCGAGCGCCAGCTCGTTGAGCAGCTTCTGGAACCGCTCTCGGTCCTCGGCGCAGTCGATCATGTCCGGCGAGGTCCCGATGATGGGCACCCCATTCGCCTCCAGGTCGCGCGCGAGCTTGAGCGGGGTCTGGCCGCCATACTGAACGATCACTCCCCGCGGCCTCTCGACCGCCACGATCTCGAGGACGTCCTCCAATGTCAGCGGCTCGAAGTAGAGGCGATCGGAAGTGTCGTAGTCCGTGGAAACGGTCTCCGGGTTGCAGTTGACCATGATGGTCTCGTAGCCGTCCTCCCGGAGCGCGAGCGCAGCGTGCACACAGCAGTAATCGAACTCGATGCCCTGGCCGATGCGATTGGGCCCTCCGCCTAACACCATGATCTTGTCCCGAGCCGTGGGGCGCGCTTCGCATTCCTCCTCGTACGTGGAATACAGATATGCGGTGCGCGTGTCGAACTCGGCCGCGCAGGTATCGACGCGCTTGAACACCGGGCGCACCTCGAGGTCCCGGCGCCGGTCGCGTACCTGTCGCTGCGTTGTCTGGAGCAACATCGCCAGGCGCTGATCCGAGAATCCGGCGCGCTTCAGTCGGAGCAGAGCCGGACGGTCGAGCGAATCCAGGTGGGCGCCGCGCAAAGCGCGCTCCTGCCGGACGATGTCCTCGATCTGAGACAGAAACCAGGAGTCGATGCGGGTAAGCGCCTGCACCTCGTCCAGCGTCATGCCTATGCGGAAGGCGTCGGCCACGTACCACAAGCGCTCCGGCGCGGGATCGGCGAGCTCCCTCTCGACCAGCTCGCGGTCGCTGGTCTTCTCGTCGAATCCGTCCGCCCCGATTTCCAGGCTCCGCAGCGCCTTGTGCACCGACTCCTGAAAGGTGCGCCCCATCGCCATCGCCTCGCCGACTGACTTCATCTGCGTCGTCAGATGCGGATCGGCCTGGGGAAACTTCTCGAAAGCGAAGCGTGGGATCTTCGTCACCACGTAATCGATGGTCGGCTCGAAGGAGGCAGGCGTCGCGCCGCCGGTGATGTCGTTGCGCAGCTCATCCAAGGTGTAGCCCACCGCCAGCTTGGCCGCCACCTTGGCGATAGGGAAGCCGGTGGCTTTGGACGCCAGTGCCGAGGAGCGCGACACGCGCGGGTTCATCTCGATGATGACCATGCGCCCGTCCTGCGGGTTGATCGCAAACTGGACGTTGGAGCCGCCGGTATCGACTCCGATCTCGCGCAACACGGCGATCGCCGCATCGCGCATGATCTGGTATTCCTTGTCGGTGAGCGTCTGCGCCGGCGCCACCGTGATGGAATCGCCGGTGTGCACCCCCATCGGGTCGAGGTTCTCGATCGAGCAGACGATGATGCAGTTGTCCTTGCGGTCGCGCACCACCTCCATCTCGAATTCTTTCCAGCCGATCACCGATTCCTCGACCAGCAGCTCGTGGGTGGGCGACGCTTCGAACCCGCGCTCACAGATGACGGCAAACTCTTCGCGGTTGTAGGCGATACCGCCGCCGCTGCCCCCAAGCGTGAAGGAGGGGCGGATCACGACTGGGAATCCCAGGGCGGCCTGGACCTGGACCGCTTCTTCGAGGCTGTGGGCCAGCGCAGAGCGCGGGCTGGCAAGACCGATGCGGGTCATCGCGGCCTTGAACTTCTCGCGGTCCTCGGCCTTGTCGATCGCCTCACGGGTGGCGCCAATCATTTGTACGCCATAGGCCTGCAGCACGCCTTCGCGCGCCAAGTCTAGCGCGCAGTTGAGAGCAGTCTGTCCGCCCATGGTGGGCAACAGCGCGTCGGGTCTCTCGGCCGCGATCACCTTCTCTAGCATCTGCCAGGTTACCGGCTCGATGTACGTGGCGTCGGCCATTTCCGGGTCGGTCATGATGGTCGCCGGGTTGGAGTTCACCAGAATGACGCGGTAACCCTCCTCCTTGAGCGCCTTGCACGCCTGAGCACCGGAATAGTCGAACTCGCACGCCTGGCCGATGACGATCGGACCAGCGCCAATAATGAGGATGCTCTTGATGTCGGTGCGCTTTGGCATACTCAGCTTTCAGCCATTCACCGGTGTTGTTTCTCCATCAACTCGATGAAGCGGTCGAACAGATAGTCCACGTCATGTGGCCCGGGGCTGGCCTCGGGGTGCCCCTGGAAGCAGAAGGCCGGCCGGTCGGTGCGAGCAAAGCCCTGCAACGTCCCGTCGAACAACGACACGTGTGTCACGCGTGTATTGCCAGGCAAAGTATCGGCATCCACCGCGAACCCATGGTTCTGACTGGTGATCATGACTCGGCCCGTGTCCAGGTCCTGCACCGGGTGATTGGCGCCGTGATGGCCGAACTTCATCTTGACCGTGCGCGCCCCGGAAGCCAGCGCCAGCAGCTGATGGCCCAGGCAGATCCCGAAGATGGGGATGCTGCGGTCGAGCAGTCCGCGTATGGTGCGGACCGCGTAGTCGCAGGGCTCGGGGTCGCCCGGCCCATTCGACAGGAAGATGCCGTCGGGCCGCAGCGCCAATGCCTGCTGCGCATCGGCCTGCGCCGGCAAGACCGTCAGCTTGCACCCACGGCTAGCGAGCTTACGTAAGATGTTGCGCTTTACCCCGTAGTCATAGGCTACGACGTGATACTGCACGCGCTCCTGCTGCCTGTAGCCTGCGCTCAGCGACCACTCCGTTTCGTTCCACGCGTAGGGCTCGCGGCAACTGACGGCGCGCGCCAAATCCATTCCGGCGAGCCCGGGGAACTCTCGCGCCTTGGCCAGCGCCGCCTCTGGATCTGCTCGCCCCGCCATCAGGCAGCCGTTCTGGGCGCCTTGCGTCCTGAGCACGCGGGTGAGCTTGCGGGTGTCGACTCCTGCGATCGCTGCTACGCTCTGTCGCCGAAGGTAAGTGGGAAGATCTTCCGACTGGCGCCAGCTGCTCGCAAGCACGGGCAGATCGCGGATTACAAGACCGGCGGCGTAGACCCGATCGGCCTCGACGTCCTCGCGGTTGACGCCGGTGTTTCCGATGTGCGGATAGGTCAGGGTGACAATCTGACGACAGTAGGAGGGATCGGTCAAGATCTCCTGATAGCCGGTCATCGCGGTGTTGAAGACCACCTCGCCGACCGCGATGCCATCTGCTCCGACGGACTCGCCCGCGAAGAGCGTGCCATCCGCAAGAGCGAGGATGGCAGGTTGAGAGGGCACGGGCGAACTCCGGGTTTTGCGACGCAGACGTGGAAAGCGGGAGGGGTGGATCCCTCCCGCTTCGCTCAAGCCGGCATTATATAGAAGGCACCCGCGCGCATCAAAGACCAGACAGCCGGCGTCCGGGTTTGCCCAGGCGCGACGCTGCAACCGGGAACGACGCCTGGGCTCAAGCGAGGCCGAGCACGTCGCTCATGTCGTAGAGGCCGCGCCGTTTGTCAGCAAGAAAGCGCGCTGCGCGCAGCGCGCCCAGCGCAAACGTGGCGCGGCTGCTGGCCCGATGTGTAATCTCAATGCGCTCGCCCAGGCCCGCGAACAACGCGGTATGGTCGCCAACGATGTCTCCCCCGCGCACGGTGGCGAAGCCGATGGTCGAAGCCTGACGCTCTCCGATCACACCTTCGCGCCCGTAGACGGCGCACTGCGCCAGGCTTCGCCCCAACGTCTGGGCGATGACCTCGCCCATGCGTAGCGCAGTGCCAGAGGGTGCATCCACCTTGTGCCGGTGATGAGCCTCGATGATCTCGACATCGTATCCCTCATTGAGAATGCGGGCAGCGGTTTCCAGCAGCTTAAGCACCAGCGTCACCCCCACGCTCATGTTGGGTGCGAACACTATTGAGACAGCTCGCGCGGCGTCAGCAATGCGGCCTTTCTGCTCGTCGCTGAAGCCAGTCGTGCCGATCACGGCTTTCACACCCAGGCGCTGGCACAGTTCCAGATGCGTCATCGTACCCTCCGGCCGGGTGAAGTCGATGAGCACATCCGTCCCTGGGAGAGCATCCGCGACGCGCTCGGTGATGTGCACGCCACACGGGGCCCCGATCAGCTCACCCGCATCCCTGCCAAGAAAAGCGCTGTCAGGACGCTCGAGCGCCGCGTGCAGCCTGAAGTCCGGCGCCTGGAACACCGCCTCGAGCAGTGCTCGCCCCATCCGACCCGAGCTGCCGGCGATTGCGACCTGCTGTATGGACATGGTCGGAAGAAAGCTGCGACTCAGCGCGAGACCGCGGCCGTCTTGGCCCCGTCTGAGCCGAATTCCGGCACAGGGAAGTTGCTGAACGCGCGCTTGAGCTTGTCGCCCTCGAAGAGGAGCGTTAGGCGTTTCTCCTGCTTCAGCGTGCCGCCCTTGTAATCGATGTACACGTAATCCCAGCGCTCGGGATGGAAAGGATCTGTCAAGAGCGGGCTGCCCAGAATAAACCGCACTTGCGAGCGGGTCATGTCGAGCTTGAGCTTGGACACCATGATTGGGTCCAAGTAGTTCCCCTGTTGCACGTCGATCTTGTGAACGCAGGCCGCCAGCAGCGGGACGCAGGCGATCAATGCCAGGATGTGTCGCATGTGCATGGGGGACGTTTCCGCTGCGCGGCGCTGATCAGATGCGCGCTGCTCGATCTGCGAGCGCGCGGTTTCGCGACTCTCCGTTTGCAGACGCCGGATAACAAGATATGATACCCGGCAGGCCTCTCCTTGTCAGGGTCGCCATGTCCAAGCCCCACGACCTCAAGACCATCGGCCTGAAGGCCACCCTCCCCCGCCTCAAGATCCTCCATCTGTTCGAGACCAGCGAGGTCCGGCACCTCACCGCGGAGGACGTGTACAAGGTGCTGTTAAAGGAAGGCATGGACATCGGGTTGGCCACCATCTACCGCGTGCTTACGCAGTTCGAGCAGGCCGGAATCCTGATCCGCCATCACTTTGAAGCCGGCAAAGCCGTTTTCGAGCTCAACGAGGGCGGTCATCACGACCACCTCGTATGCATCCAGTGCGGGCATGTGGAGGAGTTCTTCGACTCCGAGATCGAAAAACGTCAGCTCAAGGTGGCCAAGGATCGCGGGTTCAACATCCATGAGCACTCGCTGCAGATCTACGCCGACTGTATCAAGGTGAACTGCCCCAACCGACCCAAACCCTAGGGAAGCTCTGACCAAGTCTCACAACGCGCGTTGCGTCAGGTGCGGATGACTGCACCCAACCCCCGCGCGCCCCCCCCACCCCCCAACCCGATATCTTTTCGTCTCTTTCGTGGGACCGGTCGCGCATGTGGGACTTGATCAGAGCTTCCCTAGATGCCCTGCTCTCAAGACGCGTTAGCGTCTTGGCGGGTCAAGGCTTGAGCCCCAGCATCTCCGCAGCGTGCTTGCGGGTGGTGTCCGTAATCTTGACCCCGCCGAGCATGCGAGCGATCTCGGCGACACGTTGCTCCTGGCTGAGCGCGCTCACGCTTGTCAGCATCGCGCCATCGAGTTCGCGCTTGGCCACCTGCCACTGCTGATCCGCAGCCGCGGCGACCTGCGGCAGATGCGTGATGCACATGACCTGGTGCCGCTTGCCCAACTGCTTGAGCATGCGTCCCACGATTTCGGCCACCTCGCTGGTGACGGTCTGGATCGCCAGACTCAGGCGCGACAGCTCCCCGCCGGACGCCACTTTCGCCAACGGCCGCAGCGACGCGCCGGGGTATACACCAACCTGGAACTCGACCTGCTCTGAGCCGTGCGCGCCCCCGTCCACCAGGGTCTGCAGCATTACCTCGAAGCGGCCGCCGGCCATGGCGAGCGTTTGCATCGCATCGGTCACCTTGGTCGACAGCTCTCGCGCCGCGCGCTTGCGTTTACCGGAGAGCTCGCGCGCCAGCGCGACATAAGCGTCGCGAGCCTCGCTCTGCTTCCTCGCGAGCGCCTCGATGCCGAGCCCACCCCCCAGCTCCTCGAGGCGGAGCACAGCTTGGGCCAGCAGCTGCGGCAGCCGCTCGGGAGCGACCCGATACTTGCGCGCAGCCGAATGCACTGCATCCAGGCGCTGCTCAGCTTCGCGCAGCCGGGCCGGATCCAGATCCAGCCGCTGACGGTACTGCCGCAGACCATATACCGCCTCCTGAACCTGAATCCGGGCCGGCTCGAGGACATCCAGGATGTCCTTCAGACCGGCGTCGAACTCCTGTGCCGCACCCAGGCGCGAGACGACGCCGTTTACCGTCGTCAGCGCGCAACCTTCTCCGTCGGATAATGCCTCCAAGGCGTATTCCACGGCTTCGATGAGGCTGGCAGCGTGCGTCAATCGCTGGTGGTCGGCTTGAAGCGCCTCCCACTCTTCGGCCGAGAACGCCAACTGCGTTAGCTCCTGCCGCTGCCACTCGAGGCGCTGGCGCTCGACCGCGAGAGCCTCGGCGTTCCTTTCCCACTCCGCGCGCTGGCGTGCGAGGTCCTGCCAGAGCCTCCACGCCTGCTCCACCTCCCGAGCCAGCGCGCCGGACCCGGCGAAAGCATCCAGCAGCTCGCGCTGCGCGGCTGCGCGCAGCAGAGACTGGTGCTCGTGCTGGCCGTGGATATCCACCAGGCGCTCGCCCAGTTCCTTCACCTGCTGCAGGGTCGATGCCCGTCCGTTCACGTAAGCGCGCGAGCGCCCTCCCGACTCCAGGACCCGCCGCAGGAGGCAAACATCGGCTTCGCCAGCGAGGTCGTTGCGCTCGAGCCACCGCGCGAGCTCAGGAAGCGCCTCGATGTTGAACTCGGCACTGATTTCCGCGCGCGCGCAGCCTTCGCGCACCAGACCCGCATCACTGCGCTCGCCGAGAACCAGGGACAGGGCGTCGACTAGGATGGACTTGCCGGCGCCGGTCTCACCGGTCAACACCGTGAAGCCTCGCTCGAACTCCAGATCCAGGCGGTCCACGATGACGAAGTCGCGGATGCTGAGCGTTCGCAGCATGCGGCCTAGTGACAGTACGCGCGCCAAGGCCCGCCCGCCTTTCGCGAAGCAGAAAGGCGCACTGGTGCTGGGCGTAGAGAACGGGGTGTCCGCACGCTGCTCGAGATCGCCGCGCTACAGCGTCTCGCTCCAATGAAGCTTCTCGCGCAGCATGCGGTAGTAATTGTGACCCACAGGGTGAAGCAGCCGGATGCTGCGCGGGTAGCGGCGGATGCGGATGCGGTCGTCGGGCTTCAGTTCGCAATGGGAATGGCTGTCGAGGTGAATTTGGGCGGCCGCGCACTTGTGCATGTGAACTTCGATGAAGGCGTCCGAGCTCACCGCAATTGGGCGATTGGACAGAGTATGCGGGCACACCGGCACCAAGGTGAACACGGACAGCGCCGGATGCAGGATCGGGCCCCCCGCCGACAGCGCGTATGCCGTCGATCCCGTGGGCGTGGCCACGATCAATCCGTCGGCGCGCAAGACGTAGACGAACTGTCCGTCGACGCGCACCTCGAGCTCGATCAAGCCGCCGTCGGCGCCTTTGCTGATGCTGGCGTCGTTGAACGCGAGCACATTCAGCACCGGCTCCTCGTTGCGCAGCAGCTGGCAAGCGAGCAGCATGCGCGCTTCGGTGACGAAGTTGCCGTCCAACATGTCGCCGATGGTCTGCAGCATGGTGTGGACCGAGATGTCGGTCAGGAAACCGAGCCGCCCCTGGTTCACCCCCACGACCGCCACGTCGAATGGGGCGAGCGTGCGCGCGATGTTGAGCATCGTCCCGTCGCCGCCGATGACGATGGCAAGATCGGACACACGCCCCGACTCCTCCAGGGGGAGAACCTCGAGATGGTTGCGCGCCACATGTGCCGCGGTGAGCGGGTCCAGCAGCACGCGCACGCCGCGGCCCTGCAGGAAGCGGGACAGCTCCAGCAGCGGCTCTGCGATCTCCGGGCTCTTGTACTTGCCGATCAGGGCGATAGTCTTGAAGGCGTTGGCCATGGCCCCGATTATAGGTTCTATAGACGTGAGGCCCAAGCCGGTCGCGGCTGCACCGCTGCTCACGGTAAACCCTTGCTCTCCCAGTGCGTGTCTTTGGATACAATGCAGACCATGTTGAACGAGCGGGCGCAGATCCTCCTCAAGGCGCTGGTGGAGCGCTACATCGCCGAAGGCCAGCCGGTGGGCTCGCGGGCGCTGTCCAGGTATTCCGGTCTGGACCTGAGCCCCGCCAGCATTCGCAACGTCATGGCAGACCTCGAGGACATGGGCTTCGTTGCCAGCCCGCACACATCGGCCGGCCGTGTGCCGACGGCGCGCGGATATCGCTTCTTCGTAGACACTCTGGTAACCATCCGGCCGCTGGATCGCGTCGAGATCAATCAGCTCGAGGGCCAGCTGCAGGTGGAGAGCACGCACCGCCTGGTCCAGTCGGCGTCGCATATCTTGTCTGACCTGACCCGCTTTGCGGGCGTGGTCATGACGCCGCGCCGCCGCTCGCTCTCCTTTCGGCACATCGAATTCCTACAGCTGTCAGATCGGCGCCTGCTGCTGATCATCGTTACACCTGATGGCGACGTGCAGAACCGCATCATCCTCACGGAGCGCTCTTACACCTCGTCCGAACTGACAGAGGCGTCCAACTTTCTGAACCAGAACTACGCCGGACTCACTTTCGAGCAGATCAAGGCGCGCCTGCACGACGAACTGCAGCGCCTGCGCGACGATATGACGTCGCTGCTCACGCGCGCGGTCGAGGCCGGCAGCGACGCCTTCACCGGGCCGGGCGAGGACTACGTGCTGTCGGGCGAGCATAACCTGCTGCACGTGCAGGACTTGTCCTCCAACATGGCCAGCTTGCGCCGCCTGTTCGACCTGCTCGAGCAGCGCACCACGCTGCTTCAGCTGCTGGAGATGGGCAGCCGGGCTCAGGGTGTGCAGATCTATATCGGCGGTGAATCCGGGCTGGTTCCTCTGGACGAGTGCAGCATCGTCACCGCACCGTACGAAGTGGACGGTGAAGTGGTCGGGACCGTCGGCGTCATCGGCCCTACCCGCATGGCTTATGAGCGGGTCATCCCGATCGTGGAAATCACCGCACGGCTGCTGTCGAGCGCCATGTCGCAGCGGACCAAAGCCGTCGAGTGACGGCTCAGGGGGAGGAGGGTGTTTTCTCCTGAACCTCGCTACCGGCACGGCACCATCGCAAGGACAGGCGTTCTGCTGGTCAACCTCGGAACACCGGAAGCGCCCACACCGCGAGCGCTGCGAGCCTACCTCAAGGAGTTTCTTTCCGACCGCCGTGTGGTGGAGATCCCCCGCTCGCTGTGGTGGCCGCTGTTGCATCTCATCGTCCTCAATACCCGGCCGCGCAAATCGGCAGCCAAATACGCCAAGATCTGGACCGCAGAGGGCTCGCCGCTGAAGGTTCACACCGGGCGGCAGGCTCGCCTGCTGCGCGGATATCTCGGCGAGCAAACGCGCTCACCGCTGGAGGTGGAATGGGCCATGCGTTATGGGCACCCGAGCATAGCCGAGAAGCTGCGGGCGCTGCGCGAGCGCGATTGCGATCGGGTGCTGGTCATCCCGCTGTATCCACAATATGCGGCCAGCGTCACCGCCAGCACCTACGATGCAGTGGGCACGGCGCTATCCCGCATGCGCAACGTGCCGGCGTTGCGCCTGGTCAAGCAGTTCCACGATCATCCCGGTTACATCCAGGCCTTGGCGCAAAGCGTTAGGGATCACTGGATGGCGAATGGCCGCGCCGACCGGCTGGTAATGAGCTTCCACGGCGTTCCACGCTTCACGTTGGACCAGGGAGACCCGTATCACTGCCAATGTCAGAAGACAGCGCGGCTGCTGGCCGAAGCGCTCGCGCTCAAGCCCGATCAGTATCAAGTCACGTTTCAGTCCCGCTTCGGGCGCGCGCAATGGCTCGAGCCTTACACCCTTGAAGTCATGACTCAGCTGGGCAGGGACAAGCTCGGGCGAGTCGATGTGATGTGCCCGGGCTTTGTCTCCGACTGCCTCGAGAGTCTCGAGGAGATCGCGATCGAAAACAAAGCCGCCTTCCAAGGTGCTGGGGGCGGCGAGTTTCACTACATTGCCTGCCTCAACGAACGCGATGGCTGGATACGCGCCCTGAGCGAGATCGCCTTGGGAAATCTGCAGGGCTGGCTCAGCCAGGCCTGGGATGAGTCCTCCGCCCACAATGCGGCGGAAGCGAGTCGACAACGGGCCTTGGCGCGCGGGGCCGGCTCTTGACGTGCGGGAGTCGACCCGAGCGGCGCCCCAGGGACTCGATCCCCCGCGCCGCCTGTTCCCATGGTCTTGAAACGATTTGCACTGCCCCCATCTCTATTCGTGCCCACTCAGGAGACAAAACCCATGCAGGAACAGCGACCTAGCTTGGCCGCGTCGCAGGCTGCTTCGGCCGGCGATAAGCGCGTGGAGGACAACCGCTCGGGGAACAGCGAGGGGGGCGCGGAAAAGATACCCAGTCTTCCGGAGATGCTCAAACGCGCCGAGCTCCAGGCTCAAGAGCACTACGATGCATGGCTTCGCGCCAAAGCCGAATGCGACAACATCCGCAAGCGCGCGCAGGCCGACATCGCCAACGCTCACAAATACGCGTTGGAGAGCTTCGCCGCGGAACTTCTGGCGGTCCGCGACAGCTTGGAGGCGGCGCTGACGGCGGACAAGGCGACCGTCGAAGCCCTGCGGCAGGGCGTCGAGCTTACTCTCAAACAGCTCGACTCGGCTTTCGATAGGTTCGCGATCAAAGAAGTCAATCCGATTGGGGACAAGTTCGATCCACACAAGCACCAAGCGATGACCACCGTCGAGTCCGACAAAGCTCCGAATACGGTTGTCCACGTGCTGCAAAAAGGCTACCTGCTGAACGACAGGGTGCTGCGGCCGGCTCTAGTTACGGTAGCGAAGGGCAAGGAGCGCTCGACTCCCCGGGAGGCGTCTGCTTGAAACCGGGCACGCTCACCCAAAATTAGCCTCTGATCACAAGCGCAAGATCCCCGAATCGGAAGCGAGGAGCATTCAAATGGCAAAAATTATCGGCATCGACCTGGGCACCACGAACTCGTGCGTCGCCATTATGGAGAACGGTCAACCCAAGGTGATCGAGAACTCGGAAGGCTCGCGCACTACGCCCTCCATCGTTGCCTACACCGATGACAGCGAGGTGCTGGTCGGGGCTCCGGCAAAGCGCCAGGCAGTGACCAATCCGAAGAATACGATCTACGCGGTCAAGCGACTGATCGGCCGCCGCTACCAGGACGCCGAGGTGCAAAAGGCGATCAAGCTGGTGCCCTATAAGATCGTGCAGGCGCAGAACGGCGATGCGTGGGTCGAGGTGCGCGGCAAGAAAATGGCTCCGCCCGAGATCTCGGCCCAGGTCCTGATGAAGATGAAGAAAACCGCTGAGGATTACCTCGGCGAGACCGTTACGGAGGCCGTGATCACGGTTCCGGCCTACTTTAACGATTCCCAGCGTCAGGCAACCAAGGACGCCGGCCGCATCGCAGGGCTCGACGTCAAGCGCATCATCAACGAACCCACCGCGGCAGCCTTGGCCTTCGGCATGGACAAGAAGGAAGGCGACCGCAAGATCGCCGTGTACGATCTCGGTGGCGGCACCTTCGACATCTCGATCATCGAGATCGCAGCCGTCGAGGGCGAACATCAGTTCGAGGTGCTGTCGACCAACGGCGATACCTTCCTGGGCGGCGAGGACTTTGACCAGCGCCTTATGGACTACGTGGCGGACGAGTTCAGGAAGGAGCAAGGCGTCGACCTGCGCAAGGACATTCTCGCGTTGCAGCGCCTGAAAGAGGCGGCCGAAAAAGCCAAGATCGAGCTGTCCTCTTCGCAGCAGACCGAGATCAACCTGCCTTACATCACGGCAGACGCCTCGGGTCCCAAGCACCTGACCTTGAAGATTACCCGCGCCAAGTTCGAGAGCCTGGTAGAGGATCTCATCCAGAAGACGGTCGCGCCCTGTCTCACCGCGATCAAGGACTCCGGGGTCAAGCTCTCCGACATCGGCGACGTGATCCTGGTGGGCGGCCAGACCCGGATGCCCAAGGTGCAGGACAAGGTCAAGGAGATCTTCGGACGCGAGCCGCGCAAGGACGTCAACCCGGACGAGGCTGTGGCCATCGGTGCGGCGATCCAAGGCGGCGTGCTCAAGGGCGAGGTGAAGGATGTGCTGTTGCTCGACGTCACACCGTTGTCTCTGGGGATCGAGACGCTGGGCGGAGTGATGACCAAGCTGATCCAGAAGAACACCACCATCCCGACCAAGGCGCAGCAGACCTTCTCCACCGCGGACGACAACCAAGCGGCGGTCACTATTCACGTGCTGCAGGGTGAGCGCGAGATGGCGCGCGACAACAAGAGTCTCGGCCAGTTCAACCTGGAGGGAATTCCGCCCGCGCCGCGCGGCATGCCGCAGATCGAGGTCACCTTCGACATCGACGCGAACGGCATTCTGCACGTGTCGGCCAAGGACAAAGCCACCGGGAAAGAAAACAAGATCACGATCAAGGCCAACTCCGGCTTGTCCGAGGACGAGATCAAGCGCATGGTGAAGGACGCCGAGGCGCACGCCGAAGACGACCGTCGCGCTCGAGAGCTGGTGGACGCGCGCAATCAGGCCGACAGCACTGTGCACATGGTGCGAAAAGCGCTGGCTGAGCACGGCGGCAAACTGGGCGCGGACGAGAAGTCGAAGATCGAGGTCGCTCTCAAGGCCACCGAAGAAGCGATGAAGGGCGGCGACAAGGACGAAATCGAAGCCAAGACTCGCGATCTAGCGCAGCTCGCCCAGAAGCTGGGTGAGAAGATGTATTCACAGGCCGGGGCCGGCGCACAGGGTCCCGAGAGCGGCGGTTCGTCGGAGCCAGGCGCGAAGTCAAGGGACGAAGGCGACGTGGTCGACGCCGAGTTCGAGGAAGTCAAAGACAAGAAAGGTTAGACCGTCACGCCACATGCGTGATCGGTCATTCATGCGTCACGCAGGCGTGACGTCCTAACTGGCCGGATTGGAGCGAGCATCGACCAAAATCGATGCCGCTCAATCCGGCCGGTTGCATGTTGGGGAAAGGCTGGAACAGCATGGCCAAAAGGGATTACTACGAGGTGCTTGGCGTCAAACGAGACGCCTCGGAAGACGACATCAAGAAGGCCTACCGCAAGCTGGCCATGCAGCACCATCCAGATCGCAATCCGGACAACTCCAAAGCGGAAGAGAAGTTCAAGGAGGCGAAGGAGGCGTACGAGGTCCTGTGCGACTCCGACAAGCGCGCCGCTTATGATCGCTTCGGCCACGCGGGCGTCGACGCGCATGCGGGGGCCGCTGCGGGCGGTGCTGGATTCGGCGGCTTCGCCGATGCCTTCGGCGACATCTTCAGCGAGATCTTCGGCGGCGGGCGCACGCGCTCCAATGTGTATCGCGGCGCGGATCTACGCTACAACCTCGAGATCAACCTGGAAGAAGCCGCGCGCGGGACCGAAACCAAGATCCGCGTCCCCACGCTCCAGACCTGCGACGTGTGCCGTGGCCTGGGCGCCAAGCCCGGGAGCGAGCCCACGACCTGTCAAACCTGCGGCGGACATGGTCAGGTCCGCATCCAGCAAGGCTTCTTTTCCATTGCCCAGACCTGCCCGCGTTGCGGCGGCACCGGTAAGGTGATTCGCGATCCTTGTGGCAGCTGCCATGGCGAGGGGCGCGTCAAGCGCCAGAAGACGCTGTCGGTGAAGATCCCCGCCGGCGTGGACGAAGGCGATCGTATTCGCCTATCGGGTGAGGGGGAAGCAGGCGTCAACGGCGGCCCGCCGGGGGATTTGTACGTCGTGTGCCGGGTCAAACCGCACCCGGTGTTTCAGCGCCAGGGGAACGATCTGCACTGCGAGATGCCGATCAGCATCACCACGGCGGCACTGGGCGGCGAAATCGAGATCCCTACGCTCGACGGCACGGCCAAAATCCGTATTCCGGCCGAGACGCAGTCCGGGAAAGCGTTCAAGCTGCGCGGGAAGGGAATCAAGGGCGTGCGCAGCCAGGTGCATGGCGACCTGCTGTGTCACGTTGTGGTGGAGACGCCGGTCAATCTCACACCGCGTCAGAGGGAGCTTCTACTCGAGCTGGACGTCATCGACCGGCAAGAGGCAGGGAAGCACAACCCGCGCGCCAAGTCCTGGATGGAGAAGGTCAAGGAGTTCTTTCAGGCCTGAGGCGCAGGATACGTGGTTCGTCTACGAGTCACGACGCATCACAAATCGCGCTACGCAGGCAGCTGCGGCTCTGCGAAGAAGTGCCCCTGCGCCCAATCCACCCCGACGTCGCGCAGCACATCGGCACTTTCGCTGGTCTCCACACACTCGGCAATGGTCTTCAGCTCGAAGCGCGCTGCGGTGTCGACAATGCTCTCGACCAGTCGCCGAATACGCGGGTCCTGAGCCACGCGCCCGACCATCCAGCCCTCTACCTTGACAAAGCTCATGGGCAGATCGGTCAAGTACATGAAGGAAGCGTTACCGCTGCCAAAATCGTCCAGCGCCAGGCGAAAGCCCTCGTCTACCAATGGCTTCAGGTAGCGATGCAGCGCCGGCAGCTCGGCCGTTTGCCGCTCGGTGATTTCAATCACGACCGGATTCGCGTCTCCGCTCAGCAGACCGAGCGTACGCGCCTGCCCCAACAATCCCGACACCTGCTCCGGGTCGCCTAGGAACTGTGCCGAGAGATTGATGAAGCGGGCGCCACCGTTCCCATGCTTTGCGGAACTGGCCATGCGCTCGAGCGCGCGTTGCGAGATCGCCCGGTCTATCGCGGCCGCCAAGTGCAGTTGCTCCGCAGCCATGATGAAGCGCTCTGCTGGTATCGGCCCGTTGCCGGAGCCGACAATCCGGGCCAGCGCCTCCTCGCCCACCACATCTCCCGTGCGTAAGTCCACGATGGATTGGTAGGCAGCCACCACGCGACCTTCGCGTAGCGCCGTCTGCACTTGAGATCCCTCCCAGACGGTGACGCGTCGTCGCCCGCCCGAGGTGCCGGCGCACAACACCTTGTCGCGGCCGGACTGCTTGGCCTGGTACAGCAACGCGTCTGCATTGGCCAGCACGGCATCGAGCGAGTCCGACTCCGGACCGCACAAGGCGATCCCCGTGCTGATCGTCAGTGACAGATCGCCTTGCGGAAGCTTGACCGGCTGCCCGCGCACCAGCTTACGCGCACGTTCTGCAGCGATCAGCGCACCGCGCGCATCCAGGGCGTGCAGGCAACCCAGGAACTCCTCACCGCCCCAGCGCGCAATCCAATCGCCGCCCCGCATGTTGCGCGCCAGCAGTTTCGCCAAGTGCATGAGAGCGAGGTCGCCCGCCTGGTGCCCGTATTGATCGTTCACGAGCTTGAAGCGGTCCACATCCATCAGCGCGACAGCAAAGGCGGAACCTTCGCGTCGAGCGCGGCTAAATTCAACCTGCAGCCGAGCCTCCGCCGCCCGGCGATTCGGTAGACCCGTCAGGTGGTCTTCCATGGCGAGGCGCGCGGTCTCCTGCTCCTGCGCCTTACGTGCGGTGATGTCGCGCTCAATGGCGATCCAATGGGCTATCGCGCCGGCCGGGCTGCTCACCGGTACTATCGACACGTCCACCCAGTAGGGCTCGCCCGATTTGCGATAGTTGAGTATCTCCGCACTCACGCGGTGCCCTTTTTCAATGGCCTGATGCAGGTCTACCCGCGTCGCTGGGCTGGTGTCGGGGCCCTGCAGGAAGCTCGGGTTGCGTCCCAGCGCCTCGTCTGGCGTGTAGCCGGTGACGCGCGTGAATGCTCCGTTCACATACACGATCCGCTGGTCGGCGCCGGTGATCATCACAATTTGGTCCGATGCGTCGACCGCGGCGAATAACAGCTCCCGTTGTTGCGCTTGAAAGCTCCTCGCCATCGTCTTGCTCCTCCCTGAGCGTGATGCGTCTTCAGCGCTCCCTATCGGCGCCGCCAAGTCGTAGTACCGCCGGGTCCATCCTCCAGTAGGATTCCCGCCGCCAGCAGTTCATCGCGTATACGATCGGATTCGGCGAAGTCCTTTCGCTTCCGAGCCTGAGCTCGGGCGTCGATCTTCTGATCGATCCACTCCTCAGACGGTCCGACGTGGCCCCAGCCGGAAGCGGTCAATGATGCGAGTTGCGTCGCGCCTGAACCCGTGATGCGCTTCTGCAGATACTCCACGGGTTGCTGACCCAGAAGCCCCACCACTCCTCCTAGCGCCTTCAGCAACCCGGCATCGCTGGAGGAGTGCGTACGGTTTATCTCGCTGGCCAAATCGAACAGCGCCGCACACGCCTCCGCGGTGTTGAAGTCGTCGTCCATCGCCTCCTTGAAGCGCGCAGCAAACGCGTTCCGCCAGTCGATCTCAGCGCCTGCCGGCGGCGGCGTATCGCGCAGCGCGGTATACAAGCGGGTAAGCCCAGCGCGCGCGTCCCCCAGTTGCTGGTCCGAGTAGTTGAGCGGGCTGCGATAGTGAGGTCGCAATAGAAAGAAGCGTACGTCCTCTGGATCGCGTCCTTTCAACACTTCGCGTACGGTAAAGAAGTTCCCTAGCGACTTGGACATCTTCTCGTTGTCCACGCGCACGAAACCGCTGTGCAGCCAGTAATTGACGAAGACGTGGCCGTGCGCCCCCTCAGACTGGGCGATCTCGTTCTCGTGGTGAGGGAACACCAGATCCTGGCCGCCGCCGTGGAGGTCGAAGTGCTCGCCTAGAAAATGTTCGCTCATGGCCGAACACTCAATATGCCAGCCGGGGCGCCCTTTGCCCCAAGGCGAATCCCAGGACGGCTCATGGGGTTTGGCGGACTTCCACAGCACGAAATCGAGTGGGTCCTGCTTAGCCGGATCTACCTCCACACGCTCCCCGGCGCGCAAGTCCTCGAGCGATTTGCCCGACAGCTTGCCGTAGCCAGGAAACCTGTGCACCGAATAGTAGACGTCGCCGTTTGCGGCCCGATACGCCAGCCCCCGCTGCATCAGCTCGTCGATGATGCGGACTATGTCTGGAATGGATTGGGTGGCACGCGGCTCGAAGTCCGGCTTGGTGACGCCGAGCGCTGCCTCATCCTCGTCCGTGTACCGGATGAAGCGCTCGCTCAACGAGCCGATGGTTTCGCCGTTTTCGCCCGCACGCTTGATAATCTTGTCGTCGATGTCGGTGATGTTGCGCACGTAACGCACCGCGAAGCCGGAGGTCTGAAGCCAACGTCGGATCACGTCGTACACCACGAAGACGCGGGCGTGCCCCATGTGCGCGTAGTCGTAAGGCGTCATGCCGCAAACGTACATCCCGACCTGGCCCGGTTCGATCGGCACGAACTCCTGCTTCTGGCGCGTCAGCGAGTTGTAGACCTTGAGCATGGCTTATCGATTGGCGGTAAGTCAGCGCCCTGGTGGCCGGGCCAATTGAGTGGAAACCATGCCCCAGGCGCGGCCCGAGCACCGCATACGGTGTTGCACACAGGTCGGCGCACTTGCTGCAAGAGCGGTATGCAGCGCCGAAAAATTTGCGACGCGGTCGGGCTTGTTATGGAAATCTGCTAGAATTACAACAACCTAGCAGAGAAAATTGGGGGAAAATTATAGCACAATGACGACCATCCGCAGGCAATCGCTGGGGGCACTCTTGCTACTTTTGGGTGCCCTGATCGGCAGCACGACGACCTGGGCGGACGATTACCAGGAGGGAAGCCGACTTCTTAAGGAAGGCAAACGCAGCGAGGCGCTCGATCGGGTCAACACCTTCCTGACCCAGCATCCGAAGGATGCGCGCGCGCGCTTTCTGAAGGGCGTGATCCTGACCGAGCTGGGCAAGACCGAAGACGCGATCAAGGTCTTCACTGAGCTGACCCAGGAATACCCCGAGCTCCCCGAACCGTATAACAACCTCGCCGTGCTCTATGCCAGCCAGGGCGACTACCAGAAAGCACGCAAGGCACTGGAGACGGCCATCCGCACGCATCCCAGTTACGCGGTCGCGCACGAGAATCTCGGCGACATCTACGCGACTCTCGCCAGCCAGGCGTACGACAAGGCGCTACAGCTCGATAGCAGCAACGCTGCCGCTCGCAAGAAGCTGGCGCTGATTAAAGAGTTGGTCCCGGCCAAGAGCGCCGCCGCGCTGGCCCGCCCCGAACCGGACAAGCCGCTTGTGGCAGCCCCGGTCTCCAAACCGGATACGCCCGACAAGCCGGTTGGGTCGAAGCCCGGCCCCGAACAGTCAGCTGCGCCAAAGCCCACCGGCGAAAAGCTGGCGGAGAAGGCACCGGGCGACGCCGATGCGACGGACGCCGTGGTGAAGATGCTGGAAGCCTGGACCCGTGCCTGGTCTAACAACGACGCGGACGCATACTTGAGCTTCTATGCCCCTGATTTCCGGACGCCCAACGGCGAACCACGCAAGGATTGGGAAGCCGCACGCCGGCTGCGGTTGGCAAAGCCGAAGAAAATCCAGGTCAGGGCCTCTTCACCTCAGGTCAAGTTGACCGATAACACCCACGCGGTCGTCACCTTCCGCCAAAGCTACAGCTCCGGTAACCTCAAGTCTGTCGGCACGAAATCGCTGCTGCTGGTCCGTATCGGCGACCGCTGGCTGATCCAGCAAGAATTGATCGACAGGTGATTCAGAAACTCGCGTTACAACACGGCGCGCGTGTGCGCGCGATGACTCTGCCACTGCTCGTCGCCGCAATCCTGGCCGGCGACGTATCCGCTATGGGCAGCCATCCGGCCCGCTTGGTGCGCGCCTTGCGGATGCCGGAAACCATGTTGGTCGAGGCGTTGATCGACATACGCAACAACCGCCTGAGCGCGGCGCTGGAGCGCGTCGACGCCTTGCTCGCGGTAAAGCCCGACTTCCGTCTCGCTCAGCTGGTGAAAGGCGACCTGCTGATGGCGCGCGCACGGCCGATCCCCACATTGGGGGCGGCGAATGCCCCGGCCGATCGGCTCAATGACCTGCGCGAAGAAGCGCGTGCGCGTCTCAACCGCTATACCTTGCCGCCGCCGAAGGACTACGTTCCCAAGTACCTGCTGCAGCTGCAGTCCGAGCAGCGTTACGCTGTGGTGGTGGACACGGGCAGGTCCACGCTGTACCTGTTCGAGAACCGCGACGGCACGCCGCGCTATCTGACCGACTACTACATCACCGTCGGTAAGAATGGGACCAACAAGGTGCGCGAGGGTGACAAGAAAACGCCGCTCGGCGTGTATCACGTAACCAGCCAGCTCGCGCGCGACAAGCTCGACCCCTTTTACGGCAGCGGGGCTTTTCCGATCAGCTATCCCAACGAGTGGGACGCCCGCCAGGGCCGCAATGGCCACGGGATCTGGTTGCACGGCACGCCGCGGGACACCTACAGCCGCCCGCCCCGCGCCAGCGACGGCTGCGTGGTGCTCGCCAACGAAGACCTCGACGACCTCGCCAAGCGCGTGCAGATCGGGGTCACGCCCGTGGTGATCGCAGATCACATCGAGTGGGTCCCCACGCAGGCGCATCAAGCACTGCGCGCCGTGCTGAGCGAGCGACTGGAGAGCTGGCGGGTAGCCTGGGAGAGCCGCAACGCTGAGCGCTACCTGCAGCACTATTCGCGCGCCTTCGCCGCCGAGAACACCAGCCTGGCCCAGTGGTACGCGCAGAAGCGGCGCGTGAATGCAGCCAAGGACTGGATCAAGGTCCGCCTGTCGGCGACATCCGTGTTTCTGTACCCTGGACGTGACGATCTCGCCGTGATCAGCTTCTCGCAGGATTACAGCAGCAACAACCTGTCCAATAGGGTAAAGAAGCGTCAGTACTGGATCCGGGAAGGGGCCACCTGGAGAATTCTGTACGAAGGAGCAGCTTGAGAGAGCGGCTTGACGCGACCCAACGCGCGTTACGGCTTTGGTCCAAGCCT
>Ga0335082_10001238_pt1 | contig 27169 bp, 19 predicted proteins | sample Lox_Sample_41_FD_206718 | JGI IMG/M metagenome (GOLD analysis project Ga0335082, IMG submission 206718) | Soil microbial communities from Loxahatchee National Wildlife Refuge, Florida, United States - Lox_Sample_4.1 | ecosystem: Environmental > Terrestrial > Soil > Wetlands | place: USA... | reverse complement strand
CCAGCGGCGGGAAAAAACCGCCCAGGCCACCGGCTGCGCCCACCAGGCCGGTGACGGCACCCACCGTCTTGGGAAAGTATTCCGGCACCAGCTTGAAGACGGCCCCGTTGCCCAGGCCGATGGCCGTCGCCATCCCCAACGCCCCGATGGTGAAGGGCGCCATGAGCTTGAAAGTCATGCACACCGCCATGGCGGCGGTGAAAGGAAAGACCCAGAGCAGAATGGTGCGCCCGCCCACGCGGTCGGCCAGCCAGCCGCCCAGCGGGCGCATGGCGGTGGCCAGCACCACGAAGCCGGCGGTGCGCATGCCGGCGTCCTGCGGCGTCAGGTGGAACATTTCGGTGAGAAAGGTCGGCAGGTACACCGCCATGGCCACGAAGCCGCCGAAGGTCAGGAAGTAATAGAGGCTCAGCACCCAGCTCATGCGCTGGCCCAGGGGCGCCGTGGTCTCGCGGAAGCTGCGCGGGCGGGCGGTGGCGGGTGCGTTGCGCGCCAGCAGTAAGAAGAGGGCAAGCCAGGTCGCTACCACCAAGCCGAAGGTCTGGAAGCCCCAGCGGTAGCCCAGCCACGCCGCCAGCACCGGCGAGCCGAAGGCAGCCAGCGATTGCCCGATGTTCCCCGCCCCGTACACGCCCACGGCCATCCCCTGGCGCTCCGGCGGATACCAGCGGCTGACGAAGCCCACGCCCACCGCGAAGCTGGCCAGAGCGATACCCAAGACCAGCCCGCAGATCACCACTCCACGGAAGCTGTCGAGGTTCCCCATTATCAGCGCAGGAATGATCGAGCTCACCATCACCAGAGAGAAGACCAGCCGGCCGCCGTAGCGGTCGGTAAGGATGCCGAGCGGAATGCGTCCCAGGCTGCCCAGCAGCACCGGCACGGCCAGCGCGATGCTGACCTGCAGCGGGCTGAAGCCGAGTTGCTTGCGCATGATGGGCATCATGGCCGAAACCGAACCGAAGACGGCGAAGCAGACGGCGAAGGCGCCGGTGGCCAGCACCAGTTGCAGCGTGTTGCCGGAAGGACGATCGGAAGAAGGTGTCATGAACAGGCTCCCATCGTTCTCAATGCTGGTAGTGCAGGCTCTCCTCCAGGTAAGGATCGCGGACGGGCACCACCGGCGCCTGGCGAAAGGCGCGGAAAAAGATCAGCCCGAACAATCCCAGAGCGCCCAACATCAGGCCCAGCTCCCAGGCGCCGAAGACGGGCTGCGGCCCGGCGTAGGTCGGCAGGATCATCAGATAAAGATCGAGCCAACGTCCCACCAGCACGACGGCGGCGACCTTGACGAGCGTTCCGGGGCGGCGCTTGGCGGGGCGCGAGAGCAGCGCCAGGAAGGGCACCGCCCAGTTCAGCAGCATGTTGAGGAGAAAGATCGGCTGCCAATAACCGTGCAGGCGGCGCGCGAAGTACGCCGTCTCCTCGGGGATGTCGGCGTACCAGATCAGCATGTACTGGCTGAACCAGATGTACATCCAGAAGGTGGAAAAGGCGAAGAGCAGCTTGCCCAGGTCGTGCAGGTGGTCCTCGGTCAGCACGCCGTGCAGCGGCCCCAGGCGCTCCAGGTAGACGGCGAGGATGATGATGGCGGCCACGCCGCTGGAGAAAAGCCCCGCGAAGTTGTAGATGCCGAAAATGGTGCTCGACCAGTTGGGCGTGAGCGACATGATCCAGTCGTAGCTGGCCAGCCAGAAGGTCAGGCCGAAAATCACCAGGAAGACAGCCGAGCGGCGCAGGTTGGCGCGCGTGTGGGCCAAGTCGCCGTCCTCGTCCTGGCGGCGCGAAGCGCGCACCATCATGCCGGCAAAACCGATCCAGAGCAGCAGGTACACGGCCGCGCGCAGATCGAAGAAGGGCTGGCTCAGCCAGATGTGGCGGAAGGCGGGCGCGGCTTCCGAGGAAGGTTGCGTCCAGGGGTAGAGCGAGGGGTGGACGAGAAACAGGATGCCCAGACCGACGGCGGCAATGGGGAGGACCGCGGTCATGGCTTCGGGCACGCGCCGCAAGGCCACGCCCCAGGCGCCGGTGGTCACATAGAGCAGCGCCATGAATACGAGGCCGGCCAGTCCCACCCCCAGCAGGTAGTAGCTCACCAGCAGAAAGTTGGCCCAGATGCGCTCCGGGGCAAGGACGATGCCGGCCGCCAGGGTCAGTGCGCCCAGCACCAGGAAGACCTTCAGCATGCGGCTGACGTCGCGGGGCAGCACCACGTCGAAGTGCCTCCAGGTATTCATGGCTGCGCCCCCTTCGCGGCGGCAGGGGGCACCGCGGCGCGCTGCTGCAGCGAGCGGACGTAGAGGATCACGCGCCAGCGGTCCTGGCGCGAAAGCTGGCTGGCGTAGGAGGGCATGTTGCCCTGCCCGTAGGTGAGGATGTGGAAGAGCTGGCCGTCCTTCATATTCACGGCATGGTCGGCGGTGAGCGTGGGCGGCGGCGGGAAGCCGCGCTGCGCCACCGGGCCGTCGCCTTTGCCGCCCGGACCGTGGCACTCCTGGCAGAAGTTCTTGAAGACGGCAGCGCCGCGCTCCATGGCGGCCGCATCGCCGGCCGCCAACGGCTCCTGCAGCTCCTCCCCGGCGCGCAGGGCGTCCTGCGGCGTGGCCGCGTAGTGGATGGGCAGGAAGCCGCGCGGAATGCTGCCCGGGGGCGGCGCCTGCAGGGTCTTGCCGTCGGCGAAGTTGGGATTGGCAGCGAAGGCGTTGTAGCGCGGCGAGTGCGCCATGTTGGGGAAGTACTCGTAGTTGGGGCGCGCCAGGTCGGGACGCACCGCCAGGTTCAGCGCAAGGGTTGCCGCCAACAGCAGCAGCAGAATCGCGTTCAGCAGGCCGCGGCGGGTGATCATCGGCCCTCCTCCTCGGCGCGCTCTTCCACCTGCACCGCGCGGAAGCCCTGCAGCATGGCGCGCACCCGATCGGAATCGAAGGTGGCGTCGGTCTCTTCCAGGATGACGGCGAAGCGGTCGTCGGTGACCCCGGGCACGGGCAGCACCGCCCGCCGCCCGGGAAACAGCCGCCGGGTGAGGAAGAAGGCGATCACGGTGCTCACCCCCGCGAACAGCACCATCACCTCGAAGGTCACAGGCACGAAGGCGGGCAGCGAGTTCCAGGGTTTGCCGCCCACGTTGATGGGCCAGCTCGTGGCCGTCGTCCAATACTCGAACCAGACCTTGCACGACGCCCCCAGCACGCCCAGCAGGAAGCAGACCCAAGGCAGCTTGGAGGGCTGGAGCCCCAGGATACGGTCCAGGCCGTGGATGGGATAGGGCCCGTAGACGTCCAGCACCTTCAGCCCCTGGGCACGGGAGGAGCGCACCGCGGCCACCGTGTCCTCCTCGCGCTCGAAGACGCCGATCATCACGCGGCGGCTCATGCGTACACTCCTTCGGCCGGGACCGGCCGGGGCGCGGCTTCGGCGTGCGGCGCCGGCGGCTGGCGCCCGATGTTGAGTACGCCCTTCACCTCCGAGACCGCGATCACCGGCAGGAAGCGGCAGAAAAGCAGGAAACAGGTGAAGAACAGGCCGAAGCTGCCGGCCAGGGTAGCGATCTCGATGGAGGTGGGGCGGTAGCTGGACCAGTTGGCGGGCAGGAAGTCGCGTTGCAGCGAGGTCACGATGATGATGAAGCGCTCGAACCACATGCCCACATTGACCAGCAGCGTGAGCACGAAGACCACGGGGATCGAGGTGCGCACCTTCTTGAACCACAGCAACTGGGGCACGCCCACATTGCAGCCCACCATGATCCAGTAGCCCCAGGCCAGGGGCCCGGCGGCGCGGTTGAAGAAGACGAAGCCCTCGTACGGATTGCCGGAGTAGAGCGCGGTGAAGAACTCAGTCAGGTAGGCCAGGCCGACGATGCTGCCGGTGGCCAGGATGAGCTTGCACATGGCCTCGACGTGGCGGCTGGTGATGTAGTGCTCCAGGCGCATGACCTTGCGGGCCACGAGCATCAGCGTCAGCACCATGGCCATGCCGCTGAAGATGGCCCCGGCCACGAAGTAGGGCGGGAAGATGGTGGTGTGCCAGCCCGGGATCACCGCGGTGGCGAAGTCCCAGCTCACGATGGTGTGCACCGAGACCACCAGGGGCGTGGCCAGACCCGCCAGCAGCAGGTACACGGTCTCATAGTGCAGCCAGGTGCGGTAGGAGCCGGTCCAGCCCAGGGCGAAGATGCCGGCCAGGCGCCGCCGCCAGCCGTGGCTGGAGCGGTCGCGGATGGCGGCCAGGTCCGGGATCAGCCCCACGTACCAGAAGGTCGCGGAGATGATGAAGTAGGTCGAGATGGCAAAGAAGTCCCACACCAGCGGCGAGCGGAAGTTGATCCACAGCGAGCCCCGGCTGTTGGGATAGGGGAACATCCAGTGCGCCAGCCAGGGACGCCCCATGTGGATGAGAGGGAACATGCCGGCGCACATCACCGCAAACAGGGTCATGGCCTCGGCGGCGCGGTTCACCGAGGTGCGCCAGCGCTGCCGGAAGAGGAAGAGGATGGCGGAGATGAGCGTTCCGGCGTGCCCGATGCCGATCCAGAAGACGAAGTTGGTGATGTCGAAGGCCCAGCCCACGGTGCGGTTCAGCCCCCAGGTCCCGATGCCTTTGTTGAACTCGTAGCCGATGGCAGTGAAGCCGGTGAGCATGACCAAGGCGGAGGTCAGGAAGGCCGCCCACCACAGCCGCGTGGGGCGCGCGTCCATGGGCGAGAAGACGTCGCGGCTGACCTGGGTCATGGTCTTCTGCCCCTCGATCAGCGGCCGCGCCAGCACCGAGTAGACTTCAGCCATTGTCCTTCCCTTCCCCACCCTCGCGGTTGCGCACCAGGTTGAGGTAAGCGACCGAGGGGCGGACGTTCAGCTCCTCCAGCGCGCGCGAGGCGCGGCGCCCGGCGGCGAGCTGGGCCACGCGACTCTTGGGGTCGTTGAGGTCGCCAAAGACGATGGCCTGCGCCGGGCAGGATTGCTGGCAGGCGGGCTGGATCTCGCCGTCGGCCACCGCGCGGCCTTCGCGCTGAGCCTCGATCTTGGCCTCCTGGATGCGCTGCACGCAGAAGGTGCATTTTTCCATCACCCCGCGGGAGCGAACGCTGACGTCGGGATTGAGCGCCAGGTTCTGGAGCTGGTCGTCGCGGGCGTAGTCGAACCAGTTGAAGCGGCGGGCCTTGTAGGGGCAGTTGTTGGCGCAGTAGCGCGTGCCCACGCAGCGGTTGTAGACCTGCATGTTCAGGCCTTCCTCGTTGTGCACCGTGGCCAGCACCGGGCACACGGTCTCGCAGGGAGCGTGGTCGCACTGCTGGCACATCATGGGCTGGTAGGCGACGTCCACGTCGCCGGCCGGCGTTTCAGAGTAGTAGCGGTCGATGCGCAGCCAATGCATCTCGCGGTTGCGGCGGATCTCGTCGCGACCCACCACCGGAGTGTTGTTCTCGGCCTGGCAGGAGACGACGCAGGCGGAGCACCCGGTGCACGCGGTCAGGTCGATGGCCATGGCCCAGCGATGACCGTTGTAGGGGTGGTCGGAGGGCCAGAGTTCGGTGCCCTCTTCCTTCGGCGACTGGGGAGAACTGGCCGCTTGGAGGAAGACGGGCAGCACGGTCTCCTCGATCAACGGGCGGGTGGCGCCGCCGGGAGGCGCCAACTCCGGCGGAACCGTAAGCGAGCCGTAGATCTGCGTGGATGCCAGTGGGTACCGCTGCGCCGCCTGGCTCAATCGCACCTGCATGCCGGAGTAGCGCAGGGTGCCCTCGCGCAGTCGCAGCCAGGGAGCGAGGTTGCTCCCCACCAGGCCGTTCGGGCCCAGCGTGGGCCGCGCTTCGATCCACTGCGGTCCGGCCTTGGCGAAACGCGCGCTCAGCCGGCTGCCGTAGCCCAAGGCTACGGCGACAATCTGGTCGTGCTGGCCGGGCTGCACGAAGACGGGTAGCACCAGCGGAGCCACGCCCTTGGGGCCGTCGAGCGTGACGGTGTCGCCGTCGCTCACCCCCAGGCGCGCAGCAGCCGCCGGCGCCAGGCAGGCGTAGTTGTCCCAGGCCACCTTGCTGATGGGATCGGGCATCTCCTGCAGCCAGGGGTTGTAGGCGTGGCGGCCGTCGCGCATCCCGATCTTGGGATAGAGGACCAGGGCAAAGCTGTCCCGCTGCAGGCGCGGCGGCTGCGGGAGGGGGCGGACCGCGGCGAGGTCGAAGGGCTTGCTCGCGAGCGGCGGTACCTCCACCTCGGCGAAGCCGGCCTCGACCGAGCGGTCCCAGAACGCGTCGAACGATTTTTCGCGCGACTGAAGGGGGAAGACCTCGCGCTGCCAGCGCTCGCGCAGCAGGTCGTAGGCGGAGCGCGGCACGCCCGACCAGGCGGCCAGCGACTCGACCAGCGGACGCGTCTGGAAGAACGGCCGGATCACCGGCTGGGTCAGGCTGAGCAGGCCGTGGACGGGCTCGGCATCGTCCCAGGATTCCAGCGCGTGCGGCTCAGGGGTGACGAACCGGGCGAGCGCGCTGCTCTCGTCCGGGCGCGAGGCGAAGCTGACCACCAAAGGCACGCCCTGCAGGACGCCCGCCAGGGCCTCGCCGGCGGGAAGGTCGTAAGCCGGATTGACCCCGTGGATAAACAGCGCGGCGACCTTGCCCCGGTTGACTTCGGTGAGCAGCGCCTCCAGGTCGCGGTCGTTGCCCTGCGCCTGGTAGGAGGGATGTTCAAGATCGACCGTCTGGCCGTAGTTGCCGAGCAGGTGGTTGATGAGGTTGATCAGCACCTGCTCGTCCACCTCATTGGAGCCGCCGACCACGAGCGAGTGCCCACGGGCCGACCACAGCCGGCCGGCAAGGTCGTCGAGCAGCGTAGCGCGGTCCTTGGGTTCCCACTGCCGGGCAAGTGCGATCTTGGCGCCCAACCCGGCGGTCACTGCCAGGCGCGCGGCCAGCCCGGTGAGCAGCGCGGGCATCTCGGCAGGAGCGACGGCGCGGCGGAGGTCCGCCTTCGATCCGGTCAGCGACATCCGCGATTCCAACTGCGCGTGCCAGGACAGGCGCGGCGGCCTGGCCTCCAGGTCGCGGCCGGCGCGGCAGCCGACGGTGAACTCCACCGGCGAGATCCAGGTACCCAGGAAGTCGGCATCGAAGCTGGCGATGACTTCGGCCTTGTCGAAACGGTAGCGCGGCAGCCGGCGCGCGCCGTGGGTGCGCTCGTGAGCGTCGAGGATGGCGGAGGAGGAGAGCGAGTCGTAGACGACGTGGCGCGCATCCGCGAAGGGCTTGAGGAACTCGGCGATGGCGGCGCGCATGGTGGGGCTGGTGAGGGTGCCCGTCAGGAACCGCACGGCTCCCTTGTCATCAGCGGTCCTCGCAAGCTGGGCCCTGATCTCGCCGTCCACCTCAGCCCAGGTGGAGTTCGTCCCTGCTCGCTGCGGGGTCTTGAAGCGCTGCGAGTCGTAGAGGCCGAGCAGCGAGGCCTGGCCGACGGCGCACAGTCCGCCGCGCGCCAGCGGCTGCTGCGGGTTGCCCTCGAGCTTCACCGGGCGGCCGTCGCGGTTCTTCACCAGCACGCCGCAGCCGGCGCTGCACCCGGCGCAGGAGGAAGCATAGTAGAGCGCGCGGCCGGGGATGATCTCCTCCGGCTGCACCAGCATGGGGATGGCCTTCTCCACGGGCGCGCGTGTGCACCCGGCCAGCACGGTGGCTGCGGCGCCGAAGCCCGCCAGCTTGAGGAAGTCGCGGCGGTGGACCTGCACGGCGGGGCGGTCGAGCTCTTCGGGAAACTCGTTCCGGGCGGCGCGCAGGAAATCGGGATCGGCGTCGCGTTCCCTCAGGCTCTTCCAGTACCGCTTAGCGTGCTGGTCGGACAACGTGCTCTCCTCAGTAATGGCAGGTGGCGCAGTCGGTGGAAGCGTTGACGCGCTTGCCTCCGACGCCCTTCTGGTTGACGTCGCGGTGGCAGTTCACGCACCAGCCCATGGTCAGAGGTTGCTGCTGCCGGACGCGCTCCATGGTTTCCACCGGGCCGTGGCAGGTCTGGCAGGTGACGCCGGCGTGCACGTGGGCGCGGTGGTCGAAGTAAACGAAGTCGGGGAGGTTGTGGACCTTGGTCCAGGCCAGGGGATGCGGCTGGCGAGCCGGGTCGGGCTGCATCTGGGCGTTGAGGGCCAGGGCGTCGTAGAGCTTGGCCAGCTCCGGCGATATGACGCGGCGTGGCGGCCGGCCTTCCTTCTTCGCCTGCTCGTCCTCGGCGCGGACGGCGCCCAGCGGCGCGGTCACGAACTTGTGGCAGTTCATGCAGACGTTCTCCGGCGGGACGCCGGCGTGGCGGCTCTTTTCCGCCCCGAAGTGGCAGTAGAGGCAGGAGATCTGCATCTCGCCCGCGTGCAACTGGTGGGAGAAGGCGATGGGCTGCGGCGGCTCGTAGCCGATCTGGTCGCCAGGCAGGCGGAAGGCGGTGGTCTTGGGAATCAGGATGAACAGGCTGAAGAAGAGCGCACCCACCAGCGTTGCCGTCAGGATGGAACTGTCGAGGAAGCTGATGACCCGGTGCGGCTGGCTGTTCTGCGGCGCTGCAGGCTGCTCCGAGGCCGGCTCCCCGCGGCCAAGACGGCGGTATAGCGGCGGTGCCAGGCAATAGAGCAGCAGTGCCAGCAGGACACACGCGGTGAAGAGCGTCAGGTAGTCCAGCTTCACCTGCAGGAGCGCCGGCGTCCACCCGGATTGGCAAGCAGCGTTCATGCACTCATCCCGCCAGCCGGGTGCGTCCCGCCTCGGGCAGCCGCCGCCCGTACCAGCGCACCACTTCGGGCTTGCGCCACAGGTAGGGGAAGGGCGCCACCAGGATGTGCACCAGTCGGGTGAAGGGGATCAGGCCGAAGATCAGCCAGGCGGTGATGATGTGCGCCTTCACCACCAGGGGCAGCGTGGCCAGGTAGCTCACGTCGGGATTGAACTTGAAGAGCGACCACAGGTAGGGCGACAGCGAGGCCGCGAACCACGAGCTTCCCCAGGGATGGAAGACGGCGACGTAGATGCCCAGCATCACCTGCGCCAGCAGCAGGATCTCGATCATCCAGTCGGCGGGGCTGGTGACCATGCGCGCCTTGGGATTGACCAGGCGGCGCTCCATCGCACCCAGCAGCCCAACCAGCGTGAGCAGGCCGAACACCAGCGCCGAGATCTCCAGGATGTAGAGCCGCAGCGGATGCGCGTTCCACAGCAGCACCCCGCGCGGCACCAGGAAGCCGATCAGGTGCCCCACGAACAGGATGAGGATGCCGTAGTGGAACGACACCATGTCCCAGAAGTGCTGCTGGTTCTCCAGGAACTGCGACGAAAGGCTGGAGTAGGTGTAGGGGGCCTTGCGGTAGCGCATGATGGTGCCCAGAAAGAAGACGAAGAGGCACAGGTAGGGCAGCACCGCAAAGAGCAGGTACGGCAGGGCGGTGATCGTGGTCATTCGCGGCCTCCTCTCACGGCAGCACCCGCAGGGGCGAGGGCGCCGGTTCCATGTCGGCACAGAGCGGATAGCGAGCGCGCAGCACGCGCGCGATCGCCTGAGGGATGCTCTCCATGGGATCCTCTTTGCCTTCGAGCGCCGCCAGCATCTTGTCCAGCGCGGGCAGGACGCAGGCCCCGGCGAATTCTTCGGCGCGCTCCGGCTCCATACGGCTGAGCAAGGCCAGGGCGTGGGTGAGGTGGTCGGGCAGCTCGTCCGACTCGGGCAGTCCGTAGCGGCGCAATTCCTGGCGCATCCTGACCAGCAGAGCGCCGCGCTCGTAGTTTTCGCCGAACAGGTGCCAGCCCATCTCCAGCGAGCACACCGGGCTGAGATCGAAGCTCTGGATGAAGAGTTCCTGCACCTGCTCGACGGTCCGGCCCTCCAGGCGCGCCATCAGTTCGTCCAGCAGCCGCGCCGCTTCCGGGTCCACTGGCGCCAGCACCCGCGCGCAGTCGGACAAGTGCGGCAGGTAGTCCTCGCCGGGATAGCGCAGCAGGTCGGCCAGCATCTCGAAGATCACGCGCTCATCCATCACATGCCTCGCTTGGGTCCGGTCAGGAAGCCGAAGCCCACGCCCTGCTTGTGTTCCATCGGGTCTTCCATCATCTCGATGGCCTGTTCGCGGTGCATGGGGGGAATCACGAAGCGGTCCTCGAACGTGCAGAGCGCGGTGAGGCGGTAGATGGCTTCGGCCTCTTCCGCCGAGCAATCAGCCTCGAGCAGCATGCGGCGGGCGATCTCCATGGAGACGTCGCCCACGGTGAGGGCGCGGCGGTACCAGCGCACTGCCTTCTGCTTGCGCAGGGCGTAGCGCACCTTGTTCTCCTGGCCGCAGCCCAGCAGCCGCGCCAGGTACTTCACCGGCACGCGCGACTGCTCGATGTCGTGGAACAGGTCGCCGGAGACGTGGTCGATGGCGCCGTCGCCGTCCTTGCTGGCCATCACCGGCGACATGGGCGGAACGTAGAACAGCATGGGCAGCGTGCGGTACTCCAGGTGCGGCGGCAGCGCCAGCTTCCACACCTTGACGAACTTGTAGACCGGCGACCGCTGCGCCGACTCGATCACCGACTCATGCAGGCCGTTGGCCAGCCCCGCCTCGATCACCTGCGGATCGAAGGGGTCGAGGATGAGCGAGCGCTGGCCTTCGATGAGCTGGTCGTCGGGCAGCTTGGCCACTTCTTCCAGGCGCTCGGCGTCGTAGAGCAGCACACCCAAATAGCGGATGCGGCCCACGCAGGAGTGGAAGCAGGCGGGAGCCTGGCCTGTCTCCAGCCGCGGGAAGCACAAGATGCACTTCTCCGACTTCCCCGTATTCCAGTTGTAGAACATCTTCTTGTAGGGGCAGGCGGCGACGCAGGCACGCCAGCCGCGGCAGCGCTTCTGGTCCACCAGCACGATGCCGTCCTCGCCGCGCTTGTAGAGCGCGCCCGAGGGGCAGGCGGCCACGCAGGCCGGATTCAGACAGTGGTTGCAGATGCGCGGAAAGTAGAAGAAGACCAGGCGCTCGGTGGCGAAGAGCTGCTCGCGCTGCTGGGATGTGAGTTCCTCCAGGTTGACGTCGTTCTCGGCGTAGACGGGCGAGCCGCCCAGGTCGTCGTCCCAGTTGGGCCCGGCCTCGACGTTGATGTACTCCCCCGTCACCATGGAGATGGGCCGGGCGGTGGGCTGGTCGGGTCCCTCTTTGGCGTTGAACAGGTGCTGGTAATCGTAGGTCCAGGGCTCGTAGTAGTCGTCCATGGTGGGCATGGAAGGGTTGTGGAAGATGTTGAAGAGCGACTTGCCCTTGGACTGCGACTTGAGCTGGAGCTTCGAGCCGTTGACCTCCCATCCGCCGTGGTAGCGCTCCTGGTCTTCCCAGCGGGTGGGAAAGCCGGTGCCGGGCTTGGTCTCGACGTTGTTCCACCACATGTATTCCGTGCCCTTGCGGTCGGTCCAGATGTTCTTGCAGGCGATGGAACAAGTGTGGCACCCGATGCACTTGTCCAGGTGAAACACCATGGAGATTTGGGATCGGACGTTCATTGTTGTTTCCTCAGGTCGTCGGTCCTCGGTCTTCGGTCGTCGGCTTTGCTTCGCCCGCTCTCGGCCGACGACCGACGGCCGGGAGCCGACGACTTACCATTTCAGCTCCGGCAGCTTCCTCACCAGCACATGCGTGTCCCGGTTGCAGCCGACCGGTCCCCAGTAATTGAAGTGGTAGGTGAACTGGCCGTAGCCGCCGGCCATCAGGTTGGGCTTGAGGCGGGTGCGGGTGAGCGAGTTGTGCCCGCCGGCCCGGCGATAGCCGCGCAGCGGCGAGGTGGGCACCGACAGCGTCCGCTCCGGCGAGTGGTACTGGATGCAGATGCCGCGGGGGATGCGGGCGCTGACCGCCGCCCGCGTCACCACCACGCCGTTGTCGTTGTGCACCTCGACCCAGTCGTTGTCCGCGATGCCGATCTCCTCGGCGTCGTGATCGTTCATCCAGAAGGGCTCTACCCCGCGCGAGAGCGTGGTCATGCGATGGTTGTCGCCGTAGGTGGAGTGGATGTGCCACTTCCCGTGCGGGGTGAGATAGTTCAGCATCATGGTCCGGCCGACCTCCTTGCTGAACCTGAGGTCGGCGTACTGCGTGGGCAGGGGCTTGGGCTTGTAGACCGGCAGGTTCTCCCCGAACTGGATGTACAGCGGATGGTCGAGATAGAAGTGTTGGCGGCCGGTGAGGGTGCGCCAGGGCACCAGGCACTCCAGGTTGTAGGTGAAGGGGGAGTAGGCGCGCCCGTTCTCGGTGAGCCCGCTCCACATGGGGCTGTTGAGCAGGCGCTGCGGCCGCGCCTGCAGCGCCTGGTAGTCCACGCGCGTGCCGCGGTTCTTCTCCGCCAGGTGGGTGAGCGCCAGCCCCACCTTCTCTTCCATGTTCTGGTAGGAGCGCCAGGCCAGCTCGCCGTTGGTGACGGTGGCGAAGCGCAGGACGGTGTCGCAAACCTGCTCGTCGGCGTGCAGCGAGGGATAGCTCTTTCCGCCCCAGGTCGCGACCGGGCCACGGGCGAGGGCAGCGTCGTACTCGTCGTCAGCGGCGTAGTGGGTGCCGTGGGCGCCCAGCCCCGCCTCCCGCACCTGCGGGCCGAAGGAGATGTACTGGTTGTAGAGGTTGCGGTAGTCGCGCGTGACCAGTTTGAGCGCGGGCATGGTCTTGCCGGGGATAGCCTCGGTCTCGCCGGTCTTCCAGTCGCGGATAGCAGGCTGGGTGATCTCGGCGGGGGTGTCGTGGGCCAGGGGCGCAGCCACCAGATCCTTCACCGGCTCCGGGAAGTGCTTCTCTGCCAGCTCGGAAAAACGCTTGGCGATGGCGCGGAAGATCTGCCAGTCGCTCTTGGACTGCCAGGCCGGAGGCACCGCCGCCGACAGCGGATGGATGAAGCTGTGCATGTCGGTGGAGTTGAGGTCCGCCTTCTCGTACCAGGTGGCGGCGGGCAGGACGATGTCGCTATAGAGCGCCGAGGTGTCCATGCGGAAGTTGAGGTCCACCACCAGATCCATCTTTCCCTGGGGCGCGTGCTCGTGCCAGGCCACTTCCTTGGCCGCGCCCGCGGCCATGTCCTCGGCGATGGCATTGGTGTGCGTGCCCAGGTAGTGTTTGAGGAAGTACTCGTGACCCTTGGCCGAGGCCATGAGAGCGTTGCCCCGCCAGATGAACCACACTCGCGGCCAGTTCTCGGCGGCGTCGGGGTCTTCGACGGAAAACTTCAGCTTGCCGGACTTGAGCTGGGCAACGGCGTACCTGGCGATCTCGTCCGGGCCTTTGGCGCCGGCGGCTTCCGCCTCCGCCACCAGCTTGAGCGGGCTCTGGTCGAATTGAGGGTAGAAGGGCAGCCAGCCGCTGCGCACCGCGCGCGCCTGCAAGTCCATGGTGTGGCCGTGGGCGAGCGAGCCGTCCTTGCAGGCGGGCACGGCGTGGTAATCGGTGAAGTCGCGCTCGTAGCGCCACTGGTCGGTATGGACGTAGTGCCAGGAAGGCGCGTTCTGCAGCCGCGAGGCCGGGTACCAGTCCTTGGCGAAGGCGATGGCGCTCCACGACTCCATGGGCGCCAGCTTCTCCTGGCCGACGTAGTGGGCCAGCCCGCCGCCGTTCACGCCCACGCAGCCGCAGAACAGCAGGGCGTGGATGGCGGCGCGGTACATCAGGTTGGCGTGATACCAGTGATTGACGCCGGCGCCGATGATCACCGTGCACTTGCCGCGGGTGTGCTCGGCGGTGGTCGCCCACTCGCGCGCGAAGCGCAGCAGGACGTTGCGGTCCATGCCGGTGTACTTTTCCGCCCAGGCGGGGGTGTAGGGCTGGGTCTCGTCGTCGTAGTCCGCGGGATAGTCGCCCTTCAAGCCCCGGCCCACGCCGAACTGCGCCATCAGCAGGTCGTAGACGGTGGCCACGAGAACGGTCTTTCCGTCCGCCATCTTGAGCTTCTTGGCCGGAACCTCACGGGTGACGCTGCGCCCGTCGGCGAAGTCGTCGAGGCGCAGGCGGACCACTTCGTCGCTGGCGCCCAGAAAGGTGAGCGCGGGATCGATCGAGCTGCCGTCCACGCCGTCTTTGAGCAGCAGGTTCCACTTCCCTTTCTCCTGGCCCCAGCGGAAGCCCACGCTGCCCAGCGGCATCTTGGGCCGCTTGCCGGCGGCGTCGAACATGAGGAACTTCCACTCGCCGTTCTCCACGTCTTTGTACTGGCTGAGGCGACTGGCGCGCAGCAGTTGCCCGGCGCGATAGACGCCGTCCTCGGGCTCGAGCTCCACCAGGTAGGGCGCGTCGGTGTACTGCCGCGCGTAGTCGAGGAAGTACGGGACCTTCTTCTGGTGGTGGAATTCGTTGAGCAGGACGTGGTTGACGGCCATCCACCAGGCCCCGTCCTGGCCGGCGTTGATGGCCACCCACTCGTCGGCGTACTTGGCCACCTGGTTGAAGTCGGGAGCGAAGACCCACATCTTGGAGCCGTTGTGGCGGGCCTCGGCGGCGAAGTGGCAGTCGGGGGTGCGAGTCATGTTGAGGTTCGAGCCCACCACCGCCAGCAGCTTGGCGTTGTACCAGTCGGCCGACTCTTGCACGTCGGTCTGCTCGCCCCAGGTCTCGGGCGAGGCCGGTGGCAGGTCGCTGTACCAGTCATAGAAAGAGAGCGAGACCCCGCCCATGAGCTGCAGCATGCGCGCCCCGGAGGCGTAGCTGATCATCGACATCGCGGGGATGGGGGAGAAGCCGGCGATGCGGTCGGGACCGTAGGTCTTGATGGTGTGGATCTGGGCGGCGGCGATGAGTTCCAGCACGGTCTCCCAGTCGGCGCGCCGGAAGCCGCCCTTGCCGCGCGCCTTCTGCCAGCGCGCCCGCGACTCCGGCTTCTCCACCATGGACTTCCAGGCGTCCACCGGATCGTCGTGCTGGGCGCGCGCCTGCTTCCACAGGTCCAGCAGCGCACCTCGGCAGTAGGGATACTTTACGCGCAGCGGGCTGTAGAGGTACCAAGAGTAGGAGATGCCGCGCTGGCAGCCGCGCGGCTCGTAGGGAGGCAGGCCGTTCTCCAGCATGGGATAGTCGAGCCCCTGCATCTCCCAGGTGACGATGCCGTCCTTCACGTGGATCTGCCAGGTGCAGCCGCCGGTGCAGTTCACGCCGTGGGTGGAGCGCACGATCTTGTCGAACTGCCAGCGGTTGCGGTAGAACTCCTCCCAGCTGCGCAGCTTGGGATCGGCCTCGTCCCTGATCCAGCGGATGGCGTCGCGCGTTTTCATGGCTCTCTCCGATCTGTGTGGGCGGGATGCTCCTGGCTCTCGCGCACGCGGCGCACCAGCGGACGGCGCACCGCCCGGAAGCGCCGCTTCCAGACCGCATCCAGGGAGATCAGGCCCAGCACCATCCCCCCCAGACCGATGAGGAAGAAGTTGAGCAGTGAGGCGGAATCGGGCTGCGTGCCGCGCCGGGCGGAGTCCTCGAACAATGCGGTGATCGCCAGTACCTCCTCCGGCTTGAGAGGATGGGCGCGGAAGACCGGCTGCATGGTCGGACTGGCGGGCGCCAGCAGCCATGCGCCCGTGCCCTTGCGTCCCTGCAGGCGCTCATAGACCAGCGTAAGGTCGGGGCCGAGGCGCCCGCCCCCCAGCCCGCCTACCCCTGAGATGGTGTGGCACGACAAACAAGGCGGGCCGCCGTTGGCCAGCGGCGCATTGCCCAGGAAGAGATTCTTCCCCTGCACCACATCCTGCGGTGTGAAAGGACGGTTGCTGAGCTGAGTGCCCGCGAACTGGGAACGGTCCAGCTTGGATTCTGCCTCGATCATGTCGAGCAGCAGTTCGGCCTGCGCCGGGCTCATGCCCGCGACCGTGGGCATCACCACGCCCCGCGCCTCCTGCTGAAGCTGCAAGGCGTAAGCATCTCCGCTGTCGATGGTGGCCTTGGGGTTCTGCATGTACTGCACCAGCCAGGCGCGGTCCTTGCGCTGGGCAACGTTCTTCAGGTCGGGGCCGGTGAGGCGCCCACCGCCGATGGTGTGGCAGCTGGCGCAGTTCTGGCGGAAGTAGTCGGCGGCAGGCTGCTGGGCGGCCAGCGGCGCAACCAGCAGCAGCAGGAGAGGTGCGAATCTGAGCTTCATGGTTGCTGACCTCCCGGGCGGTGGGCGGCCGCCCCGGCCGCAGGTTCGAGCTTGGTGCGTCGGGGAGGACGCTCGTCCACCGGCGGCATGGGGCGATGGATGCGGTGAGCAGAGATCTCCGCCAGGGTGGTGGCTTCCAGGAACTGGGCGTAGGCGGCTCGCACCTTCTTCCAGCGATCATGCGCGGCGCAGGCATTGTTTTCATCGCAGGGACGGTGGCTGCCCAGCACGCAGGTGGGCCGTGTGACCGGCCCCTCGAAAAGCTCGACTACGTCGATGAGATGGATAGCGTCCGGCTGGCGCAACAGCCAGTAGCCGCCGCCGGAGCCGCGGGCGGTGGCCACCAGTCCCGCGTTGCGCAGCGCGAGCAGGATCTTGGAGAGATAGTTGGCTGGGATCTCGGCTTGCCCGGCCAGCTCGCGGCCGAGCATGGAGCCGCCGCGGGGCAGCCGGGCGAGGTGGGTCAGGGCACGCAGGGCGTATTCCGAGGTGGTGGAAAGCATTGTTGACCTGTAGATGAACAAGTCAAATACTCCTGCCTTCCCGCTCCGGTCGGTGACGCAAGTCAAGGGTCGATGTGATGCAGATCACATCGGAGTGCTAACCGACGCCCCTAAGTCGTCCAAAGAGAACAAGTTGAAGGTCTTGGCGGCGTTTCAGAGCCGAATTGACTTTTCGTCGCGGCACCGCATGGTGTTTTCACGGCTTCTCGCGGGTGTGACCGAAGTCATACCTCACCGCGGGCGCCGCTCCTAGGCTGGGTCAGTACGGAGGAAGCCATGGTCATCACCGAGAACAGCAGCGTGGCCGAGATCGTGAAAGCGGTACCGGGCGCGCGCCGCATCTTCGACAAGCACGGGCTGCACGGCTGCGGCGGGGAGCACGGCCCCAGCGAGCCGCTCTCCTTCTTCGCCGCCGTTCACCAGGCAGATCTGAAGGGGTTGCTGGAAGAGCTGAACGCGGAGGCACAACGGCCTCAGGCGGAAGATCCCCACGCCTACAGCGAGACGCTCCCCGACTACATCTACCGCCGCTTTTTCAAGGCGGGCGTGGCGATCATGCTGACCGTGGGCGGCCTATGGGGTGCGGTCAACCTGCTGCAGATCGCGCTCAAGAAGAACTTCCTGCAGTTGTACCTGCTGCCCGCGATCCACGCACATGCGCATGCCATGGTCTTTGGCTGGGTAGGGCTGTTCGTGATGGGCTTCGCCTACCAATCGTTCCCGCGCTTCAAGAACACCAGCCTGTGGCGTCCGGAGCTGGCCAACCTCAGCTTCTACCTGATGCTGACCGGGATCGGGACGCGCATGGCGGGCGAGCTGACCGCGCCCGCGGGGCTGGCCTACGGGCTGGGAGCCATCGCCGCGATCACCGAGCTGGCCGCTATCGTGATCTTCCTGGTGGTGCTCTTCCGCACCGCGCGCCAGTCGGTCGAGCCCCGCAACCGCTACGAGAAGTTCCTCTTGGGGGCGTTCTTCTGGTTCCTGGTGCAGGCCATCCTGAGCGACGTCTTCTTCTTCGCCAAGATCACGGCATCCACCCAGGACGAGCTGATCCACCGCATCGCCCTGATCGACGGGCCGCTGCGCGACCTCCAGTTGCTGGGCTTCGCCGCGCTGATCATCGCCGGGGTGAGCCAGCGCTTCGTGCCGCTGGTCTATGGGCTGGCGAAGCCCAAGCGCGACCGCCTCGACCTGATCTTCTGGCTGATGAACGGCAGCCTGGTGCTGAACGTCGCCTGCTACGTGGGACTGCTGAGCGCCATGTTCTTCGGGGCGACGCGCCAAGTCCCCCTGGGCTCCGTGGCCGGGCTGGAGCTGGCCTACCTGCTGATGCCGGTGTGGGTGCTGCTGCTGGTGCGGCAACTGGGCATCTTCTCCCGGCCCACGCAGCCCGACCGCACCTTCAAGTTCGTGCGGGCCGCGTATGTGTGGCTGTTGATCTCGGCCGCCATGCTGCCCCTGTTCATGATGTACGGCGTGCTCACCCACCAGGGCTTCGCCCACAGCTACATGGGCAGCTACCGCCACGCCTTCACCGTGGGCTTCATCAGCCTGATGATCATGGGCGTGTCGGCGCGAGTGGTTCCCATCCTCGCGGGCGTGGACGCCAAGAGCCTGAGCTCGCTGTGGGGGCCCTTTGTCCTGCTCAACCTGGGATGCTTGGGGCGGGTGACGCTGCAGATCGCCACCGACTTCGTGCCCCGGGTGGCTTATCCCCTGGTGGGTGCGACCGGGTTCATTGAGATCGCGGCACTGGCCTGGTGGGGTTGGGAACTGTGGCGGGTGATGAACCTGTCGAAGACCCACCGCGCTGCGGTGCTGCGCCCGCCGCAACTGGTCACGATTTCACGCTAAGGGCAGCTTCTTCTTGGAGAGTTGGCGTCCCCGACGGGATTTGAACCCGTGTTACCGCCGTGAAAGGGCGATGTCCTAGGCCGGGCTAGACGACGGGGACGCGGTTGAGGCAGGAACTGCCAGGCGGACACCTGATGGTAGCAGCGGCTTGCAAAGAGTGTCAAAAGCAGGAGTCAGGGGTCAGGGGTCAGGAGTCAGCGGGTCGGACTCGCGAAGACTACTTCTGACGCGGGCGAAACAGCGCGTTGGCTTCGGCGTAGCTGACCATGCCTTCCAGTGCCGAATACGTCCCGTGCTCCCGGATCTCCACCGCCAGGCGGCGCAGCAAGCCCAGAGTGGCCCGGTGGGGACTCGAGCCGAGGGAGACGCGCGCGACCCCCAGCTTCTCCAGTTCGGCGATGGGCGGAAAGCCGGGTCCGGCCAGGAGGTTGACCGGGCAGCCCACTTCCTTGACGAGGCGGCCGATGGTGGCGGCGTCGCGCAGGCCGGGAACAAAGAAGCAGTCGGCCCCGGCCTGGCGGTAGAGGCGGCCGCGGCGCACGCTCTCGCCGAAGCGCGACTCCGGCGGCCCCACCTCGGCAAGGTAGACATCGGTGCGCGCGTTGATGACGATGGGCACGCCCGCGGCTTCCCCCGCCAGGCGCAGGGCATGGATCTTGGCGACATGCTCATCGGCCGGGACCAGCGACTTCTCCTCTAAGCCGTCTTCCAGGTTGAGCCCGACGGCGCCGCTCGCCAGCAACTCCACCGCGGTCTCGGTCATCTGCTGTGGGGTCTGGGCGTAGCCAGCCTCCAGGTCGGCGGTGACGGGAACCTGCACGGCGGCGGCAATGCGCTCCACCACCTCCAGCATGGCAGTGCGGCCGATGCGCTGGCCGTCGGGATAGCCAAGAGAATTAGCGATGGCGGCGCTGCTGGTGGCCAGGGCGGGAAAGCCGGCCTCCTCGACGATGCGGGCGCCGGCCACGTCCCACACGTTGGGCAGCAGCAGGGCGCGCGGTCCCTGGTGCAGCTTGCGGAGCACCTCTGCCTTGGCCCGGAGCGACATGTCCTCAGGAGGAGAGCGAGGAGAGGGCGCTGGCCTCGGTGTCGTGCAGGTCGAAAACGCTGTCGAGGCGGGTGACCTTGAAGGCCTGGCGGACGGTGTCGTTGACGCCTACCACCTTGAGCCGGCCGCCGACCGCGGAGAGGGCCGAGTGGCAGCGGATGAGGCTGCCGATCCCGGAGGAATCCACCATGGGCACGCGCGCCAGGATGACCACGATGTTCTTGCAGCCGGTGGAGAGGCAATCCGACCAGGTGGCGCGAAAATCCTCCACCGCCGCCCCGATGCCCAGCTTGCCCTCCAACTCCACGATGGCCACGCTGCCCTGCTTGCGTACCGATGCCGTCATAGGCTGGGAACGATAATACAGACGCTGCGGCTTTTCAATCGGCGGTGCCCGCCGCGGGGTGGCTTTGCGGATACCGCGCAGGAACGCCGCCCGCCCGGCGCTGCAATTACAATGCTGCTGGGCGCCCTGCGCGGCGCGAGGCCATGGCCGACCCCCTGTATCTCGATCTCTGGTTCCCCAGCTTCCCCGAGGCGGAGATGATGCCACGCCTGCTCTCGGTGCTGCGGCAGTTCCCATTCTCGGCGGCGCGTCCCGGGATCACCTACGTGGCCGTGCATCCCATCTCCTGGGAGGAGCCCACCCTGCTGGAGCAGCGCTTCCAGCCCGGGGCCGCACCCGCGGAGGCGGTGGCGGTGGTCGGCGAGCTCCTGCACGACGACTACGCCTACGTCTTCGAGGCGTGGTGGGACCTGTGGACCTACGTGGAGGAGCCGGGGACGGAAGAGGCTGATCGCTGGCGCATCCAGCCATCGAGGGTGAAGTTCGTGGTCCACGCTGCCGCCTTCGAGGAAGGGGCGCACGAGGATGAAGGCCACATCCAGGTGGAGCTCGGCCTGGACACGCAGTTCCTCCACGAGGACGTCGAGCTTTCGCAGGAAGCGCAGCGGAAGGTGCAGGGCAACGTGCAGCGGCTGGTGAACTTCAGCGCGGCAGTGGAGAAGCACTGCGGCCTGCGGGGCCGCGTGCTGTGGTCCGAATCGGACGAAAACCTCGCCCAAAAGCTGATCGCCCGCCTGCAGAAAGTGCAGTAGTTAGGAGTTTGGAGTTTGGAGTTAGTGGCTGGCGCTGCTCGCGCCGGACTCTCGCTAACTCCTAATTCCTAATCACAGACTACTTCGTCGCTCCACCCTCCAAGCCCAACTTCTCCCTGGCGGCGGCCTGGGCGGCGGCCAGGCGCGCGGTCAGCACGCGGAAGGGCGAGCAGGAGACGTAGTTGAGCCCCACCAGGTGGCAGAACTCCACCGACGAAGGCTCGCCGCCGTGCTCGCCGCAGATCCCGATCTTGAGCTTGGGATTGGTCTGGCGGCCCTTCTCTACGCCCATGCGCACCAGTTGTCCCACGCCCTCGCGGTCGAGCTGCTCGAAGGGGTCCTGCTTGAGGATGCCCTGGGCGCGGTAGGCGGGAAGGAAGGTGTTGATGTCGTCGCGGGAGAAGCCGAAAGTGGTCTGGGTGAGGTCGTTGGTGCCGTAGGAGAAGAACTGCGCCTCCTTGGCGATCTCGCCGGCCACCAAGGCGGCGCGCGGCAATTCGATCATGGTGCCCACCAGGTAGTCCACGCGCTGCTCCTTCTCGGCGAAGACTTCCTCCGCGACGCGCACCACGATGGCCTTCTGGTTGGCCATCTCCTTGAGCGTGCTGACCAGCGGGATCATGACCTCGGGATGCACCTTCACGCCTTCTTTGGCCACAGTGACCGCGGCCTCGAAGATGGCGCGCACTTGCATCTCGGTGATCTCGGGATAGGTGATGCCCAGGCGGCAGCCGCGGAGGCCCAGCATGGGATTCATCTCGTGCAGCTCCTCCACGCGGCGCAGCAGTTTTTTCAGCTCCTTCAGCTTGGGCGAGCGCGGCCGCGTGATCTCCAGCTTGGCGATCTCGACCATGAGGTCTTCGCGCCGCGGCAGGAACTCGTGCAGGGGCGGGTCGAGGGTGCGGATGGTGACCGGCAAGCCGTCCATGGCGCGGAAAACGCCGATGAAATCCGAGCGCTGCATGGGCAGGAGCTTGCGCAGGGCGGCGCGGCGCTCCTTTTCCGTGCTGGCCAGAATCATGGCGCGCATGTGCGGGATGCGGTCCTCGGCGAAAAACATGTGTTCGGTGCGGCAGAGGCCGATGCCCTCGGCGCCGAAGGCCCGCGCCTGGATGGCGTCGCGAGGGATGTCGGCGTTGGCGCGCACCCCCAGCTTGCGGAAGGGCTCGGACCAGGAGAGCAGCTTCTGCAGGTCGGGATCGTCGGGCGAGGCGGGCAGGGTGTGCAGGCGGCCTTTGATCACGCGCCCGGTGGTGCCGTCCAGCGAGATCCAGTCGCCTTCCTGGAAGGTCTGGCCCTGGACGCGCATCTCGCGCGCCTTCTCGTCCACCTCGATGTCGCCGGCGCCGGCCACGCAGCACTTGCCCATGCCGCGCGTGACCACGGCAGCGTGGCTGGTCATGCCGCCGCGCGAGGTGAGGATGCCGACCGCCACCTCCATGCCGTGGATGTCCTCGGGCGTGGTCTCGGCGCGCACCAGGATGACGGGGCTCTTCTTGGCGCCGTGGCCGGCCTTGGCCACGGCCTCGTCGGCGGTGAAGACGATCTGGCCGACGGCGGCGCCGGGCGACGCAGGCAGGCCGGTGGCCAGCACTTCCACCTTGGCGCTCTTCTCGTCCAGGCGGGGCACCAGGAAGTCGTAGAGCTGGTTGGGCTCGACGCGGAAGATGGCCTCCTCGGGCTTGATGAGGCCTTCCTTCACCATGTCGAGGGCCACGCGCACCGCGGCCAGCCCGGTGCGCTTGCCGTTGCGCGTCTGCAGCATGTAGAGCTTGCCGTCCTGGATGGTGAATTCGAAGTCCTGCATGTCGCGATAGTGCTTCTCCAGCCGCGTGGTGATCTCGCGCAACTGGTGGTAGACGCCGGGCATGATCTTGGCCAGCTCAGAGATGTGCACCGGGGTGCGCACGCCCGAGACTACGTCCTCGCCCTGCGCGTTCATCAGGAACTCGCCGTAGAACTCCTTGGCGCCGGTGGCGGGGTTGCGGGTGAAGCCCACGCCCGTGCCCGAGGTTTCACCCAGGTTGCCGAAGACCATGGCCTGCACGTTGACGGCGGTGCCCAGGTCGTCGGAGATGTTGTTGATGCGGCGGTAGGTCTTGGCGCGCTCGTTGTTCCAGGAGCGGAAGACGGCGTCGCGCGCCATCGCCAGTTGCTCCTGCGGGTCCTGCGGGAAATCGCGCTTGGCGTGCCTGCGGACCACCTTCTTGTACTCCGCGATGACCTGCTCGAGCGCCTTGGCGTCGAGGTCGGTGTCGAGCTTGGCCTTCTTCTTCTTCTTGATGCCCTCGAAGACCTCGTCGAAGGCGGACTTGGGGATGTCGAGCACGACGTTGCCGAACATCTGGATGAGGCGGCGGTACGAGTCGGCGGCGAAGCGCGGGTTGTTGCTCCGCCGCGCCAGCGCCTGCACGCTCTGGTCGTTCAGGCCCAGGTTGAGGATGGTATCCATCATGCCGGGCATGGAGAACTTGGCGCCCGAACGCACGCTGACCAGCAGCGGGTTCTCGCCCGCACCCAGCTTCTGCCCCTGCAGCTTCTCCAGGCGGCGCAGCGCCTCTTCCGTCTCGTGTTCGACCTCAGGAGAGGTCTTGTCGGCGCGCATGTACTCGCGGCAGGCCTCGGTCTGGATGGTGAAGCCCGGGGGCACGGGCAGGCCGGCGTGGGTCATATCGTGCAGGCCGGCGCCCTTGCCGCCCAGCACGTCCTTCATCTTGCCGCTGCCGTCGGCCTTGCCGCCGCCGAAGAAGTAGACGTACTGGGTGGCTTGCGCGGTTTCCGGGGCCTGGGTTTCGGGCAGAGTCTGCGTGCTCATAAGTACCTGCTTTCCATGAGAGCGATTTGAACTCCCTATTATGAACCTTTAGGGGCCCTTGCGTTCAGTGACGATCTCGGCAAAGTCGGCAATGATGGAGAAATCCCTCACCAGCTTTTCCATCAGGGCCAGGCGGTTGGCGCGGACCTTCTCGTCCTCGACCATGACCATGACCTTGTCGAAAAAGCGGTCCACCAGGGGCCGCAGCCGGGAGATCTCGCGCAGCGCGGCGGCATAGTCGCCCTGGGCGTGGTGGCGCTCCACCACCCCGGCGATGTGGGGAAGCTGCCCGGCGAGGGCGTTTTCCGCTTCTTCCTCGAAGAGTTTGGGGTCGAGGTGGTCGGCGACCTGCTTCTTCTCCTCCCGCGCCTGCCGCAGGATGTTCTTCATGCGCTTGAAGGCGATGGAGATGGACTCGAAGTCGTCGGAGGGGCGAACCTCGGTGACGGCGCGGGCGCGGGCCACCGCGTCCACCACGTCGTCGGCGCCGGCGGCCAGCACGGCGTTGACCACGTCGTAGGCGAGGCCCAGCGATTCGCGCAGGTAGAACTCAAGGCGCTCGCGGAAGAAGGCGGCGATGGCCGAGTCGTAGTCCCCGGTCTTGAACTTCTTCGCGGCCTCCGCGCTCTTGTAGCCTTCGAGCGCAGCCTTGAAGATGGCCGTCAAGCGCAGGCGGAGCTTGTGTTCGGCCAGGGTCTTCACGATGCCGTTGGCCTGGCGGCGGAGGGCGAAGGGGTCCTTGGAGCCCGTTGGCTGTAAGCCCAAGGCGAACATGCCGCCTATCGAGTCGGCCTTGTCGGCGAGGGAGAGCACCGCGCCCTCCAGGGTGCGGGGTGCGGCGTCGTCCATGGACTCGGGCTTGTAGTGGTCATAGATGGCATTGGCGACCGCCGGAGCCAGGTCCTGGGCGCGCGCGTAAAGCCCGCCTACCACGCCCTGCAGCTCGGTGAACTCCTTGACCAGCTCGGTGGTGAGGTCGGTCTTGGCCAGCCACGCCGCCTGGTGCACGGCTCCGCGGTCGAGCTTCACGCCGGCGGTAGAGAGGTCGGCAGCGAGTTCATTGGCCAGGCGCGCCACGCGCTCCGCCTTCTCGTGATAGTTGCCCAGGTCCTTCTGGAAGGTGACGTGCTTCAGCATCTCCACGCGGTCCTTCAGAGGACGCTTCTGGTCGGTCTCCCAGAAGAAGCGGGCGTCGTTGAAGCGGGCGCGCAGCACGCGCTCGTTGCCGTGGCGGATGATGCCCGAGGGGTCGCCCTCGGTGTTGAGCACGGCCAGGAAGTGCGGCGCCAGTTTGCCGTGCGCGTCCTCGAGGGCGAAGTACTTCTGGTGGTCGCGCATGACCGTGACCAGGACCTCTTCGGGCAGCGCGAGGAACTCTTTGTCGAAGTTGCCGAGGATGGCTGAGGGCCACTCGGTGAGATTGACCACGGTCTCGAGCAGGGCCTTGTCCTCGCGCCAGCGGGCGCCTGAGACGGCGCGGGTGGCGGCGTCGAGCGCCTTGCGGATCCTCTGCTCGCGGGCGGCGGGATGGACAATCACCCGGGCCTCGGCCAGGGCCATCGAGTATTCCCCCGCTTTCGATATTTTCACCTGGTTGCCGAAGACGCGGTGGCCCTGGGAGATGCGGTCGGCGCGGATGCCGGCGAACTCCAGGGGAACGACCTCCCCGTCGAGCAGGGCCACCAGCCAGCGCACCGGGCGCACGAAGCGCTCGGGCTTGCCGGCGCGCCAGTACATGCTCTTCGGCCAGTAGAGCTTGGCGATCTCGCCGGGAAGGAATTCCGCCAGGACTTCGGCAGCAGTCCGGCCCTTCTTCGTGATCTTGGCGGTCAGGTACTCGCCCTTCGGTGTCGTGACCTTCGCCAGCTTGTCCACCGGCAGGCCCACTTTTTTGGCGAAGGCTTCGGCCGCGGGAGTAGGACTTCCGTCCTTAAAGGCGATCTTGAGTGATGGGCCCGTAACGTCTTCTGTTACATCCAGTTGTTTGCCGGACACCGCATGGACCGAGGCTGCCAAACGACGCGGCGTCGAGAAGCTCTCGAGCTTGGGGGCGTCCGCGAGATGCTCACGCTCGAGCAGATCGCGCACGCGCCGGGCGAACTCCTGCGCCGCCGCATCCAGCATGCGCGCCGGAATCTCTTCGCAACCGATCTCGAGCAAAAAGTCAGGCATAAACAAGACGGCAGACGTGGGACGTCAGACGTCAGCAAATCAGACCATTGCCTCCTTGTGCTTCCCTTCTCCAGTTGCGACCTCCGCCGCTCCGCCCTGCTGCGCCAGCCAGGCCTTGGCCACGCCGACGGCGAGGTTGCGGATGCGAGCGATCACGCCCACGCGCTCGGTCACCGAGATGGCCCCGCGCGCATCCAGGATGTTGAACAGGTGCGAGCACTTCAGGCAGAGGTCAAAGGCGGCCAGCACGGGAAGGCGCTTCCCCTCAGTGGCTGAAGCCACCGGGGTGCCGTGCCCTTCCCCAGCCTTCTTCTGCGCCGCGGCGCAGGCCTCCAGCAGCACCTTGCATTCTGCCTCGTACAGCCGCAAGTGTTCCCACGTCTTTTCGACATCGGCCAACTCGAAGTTGTAGACGGAGAACTGCAACTCCCCGGCGTGCGCGACGTCGCGGTAGGTCACGCCCGGCACCCACACGATGTCGAAGACCGAATCCACGTCCTGCAGGAAGGCGGTGATGCGCTCCAGCCCGTAGGTCAACTCCGCCGAGATGGGGTCCAGGTCCACTCCGCCGCACTGCTGGAAGTAGGTGAACTGGGTGATCTCCAGGCCGTCGAGCATGACCTGCCAGCCGATGCCCCAGGCGCCCAGCGTGGGCGACTCCCAGTTGTCCTCCTCGAACTTGATGTCGTGCTGGCGCAGGTCGATGCCCAGCGCCGCGAGCGACTCCAGGTAGAGCTGCTGCACGTTCTCCGGCGGCGGCTTGAGGATGACCTGGAGCTGGGTGTGGCGGTAGAGACGGTTGGGATTGTCGCCGTAGCGGCCGTCGGCGGGGCGGCGCGAGGGCTGCACGTAGGCGACCTTGTAGGGCTTGGGCCCCAGCACGCGCAGGAAGGTCTCGGGCGCCATGGTCCCGGCCCCGACCTCCAGGTCGTAGGGCTGCTGCAGCACGCAGCCGTGCTCCGCCCAGAACTGCTGGAGTCTCAGGATGATCTCCTGGAAGGTCGGCGGGTTCTGTGAGGATTTCGGCAAAGGCTTAGCTTAGAGCTTCTCCAGCATTGTCGACGTCAACAGCTTCTTCTCGATGTGGCGCTCGACCAGTTGCGACACGAAGCGGCGCAGGTCCGCGCCCCGCGTCTTCGGCCAAGCCTCCCCGGCGAACGAGTCCACCGGCGAGCGGAACATGCCGGCCGCCAGCGCCCGCGACTCCGCCGACATCTCCGAGGACGCCAGGCGCTTGTGCTGGGCGCACATCAGGCCGTCGGCCAGGGCGTGAAACCACGCCCGGCTCCCGTTCAGGCTGCGGCCGCACTTGAGGCACTCACCCAGCTCCGGCAGCAGGCCCACCAGCCGCGCCATCCACAGGTCGAAGTACGTGACCGGCATCCAGATATTCGAGCCGCGCAACTGCTCCAGCACCGAGAGGGCCAGGCGAAAGACGGCGTCGTTGGCCTCGCGCTCCGGCAGCAACTCCTCCAGGACCTCGGCCACGTGCTCCAGGGCCACGGCCCGTGGATAGTCCACCTGGGTGGCCAGGGGCGACTCCAGGATCTCGCAGGAGTCCAGCCGCGCCAGCTCCTGCCCTTCCCGGTCCTCCC
>Ga0335082_10001237_pt1 | contig 27170 bp, 24 predicted proteins | sample Lox_Sample_41_FD_206718 | JGI IMG/M metagenome (GOLD analysis project Ga0335082, IMG submission 206718) | Soil microbial communities from Loxahatchee National Wildlife Refuge, Florida, United States - Lox_Sample_4.1 | ecosystem: Environmental > Terrestrial > Soil > Wetlands | place: USA... | reverse complement strand
AACCCGGGCTCCTGGGCCGTTTTCCGGTTCGCCCTGGCTTGTTTTGGTGCGGCTCTGGTCATACTGCCACTCGGCCTGTGGAACGGATGGATGACGGCCATTTTCGGGCTAGGACTGTTCGTCGTCGCCGTCCTTCTGCCCCCCGCGGAACGCGAATCAACCACCGATCGCAAAGCCCGTGAACTGGGCGCGCACACGGTGGTGAGCGGCGGGGAATACCAGCCCGATAATGCACACCGGATGCAGGCGCGACTCTTTATTTCCCCCGAGCATGTCTGGGCGCTCGACAGCCAATTTCGCCCGCTGGTCGTGATTCCCGTCGGGGAGATCACCCGCCTGCGTGTCGAACCCGGCTCAAGTGGCTGGGTATTACAGGCGCGCTGGGGTGACCAAAAAGCGGAATTCTCCTACAGCGGTGTTTTCGCAGAGCGTTTTGCGAGGCTGGCAGAAGAATCGATTCTCGCGGCAAACCCCTCGACCGCGAACGCCGCTCCCAAGCAGAGGGCAGCCGGGGCCTAGCCACACAAACTCCTTTTTCTGCCTCGCGGCGTCGCTTCATTCAGTATCCATGTGTAAGATAGAGCGATGGCGCGTGGCTGGGAGAGCAAAGATGTTGAGTCTCAAGTGGAAGAGAAGAAGACTATGAGCGCTGCTTCAGCAAAAGGACCAAAGTCCCCCGAAGAAATCCGGCGGGAGCAGGAACGTCGCGACCTGCAACTCTCGCGAACGCGCATCGTGAATGATCTTCAGACAGCGACCCACCCGAATCACCGTAAATCGCTGGAAGCCGCCCTCGAACACCTGGACCAGAAAATCGCGAAACTCAGCTGATTCTTTTCGCGGAACCTGTTGCGGCTGGGAATGCGTTCGTTCTCCGAAACCGTCAGTCGGTGAAGACCACGCCAACCGCCGTGGTTCCTTTTTCCCCGCCTTCTTCGATCCGCACCACGTAGCCGCGCAGAATCATCTCCTGCATGCCGTCCGTAGAGGGCGCCTGCATCACCACCTGCACCTCCGACTGCATGCGCGGACTGTGCTTCAGGAAAATGAGCGCGCCTTGGATGGAAAGGTCGCGCACGACAGTGTCTTCTTCGAATTTCTGTCCGTCGGGAGTAATTCCAGTAACGCACGCCTGAAACTGCGCCTCGCGGCGAAGCGCCGTACGCGATCCCGGCATGTGCGCCTGGACCGGTTCATTGGCCGCGCCCAGAGTAATGACCATGCCTTCGCTGGCCGCGAACACGGAGTCGAACTCCTCGCGCGCATGGCGAAGAAGTTGATCCACCACTCGATCGGTGGAATCCGGGTCGTGGTGAAACAACACTAAAGTCTTCACGTTGGTTTCGCGGGCGACCCTCACCCCTTCGCTCCACGAGGAATGCCCCCAGCCTTTGCGGTCGCTGGCGAGCTGAGTCGGCGTGTATTGCGCGTCATTAATAAAGATGTCCGCGCCCTCGGCGAGTTCCCGGAGATTCTTGTCGAGGTCCGGAACACCGGGCTCGTTATCGGTCGCGTAAACCACCGTCCCGGCAGAGGTTTCAATCCGGAAACCCAGACAACCCTGTGGATGGTTGAGCCAGCGCGCGGTGACACGGTTTTCGCCGATTTGGAAGGACTCCCCGCCGGTAATTTCGCGAAATTTGCGCTGTGCCGTCATGGCCGAAATATCCACCGGGAAATAGGGGATAGCCATCTGCGCTTCAAACACCTGGCGCAGCGAATTGGGCCCCAGGAATTTCGACCGGAAACTGTAAAACTGAAACTCGTTCTTCGGGTCGTAGAGGGGAGAAAAAAACGGTAATCCTTGGATATGATCCCAGTGGTAGTGGGTCACGAAAATGTGCGCATTTGGCAAGCTTCCCGGCCCGTTGGCGGACCAGCGGCTCCCCAAAGCCCGCAACCCAGTTCCGCAGTCCAGGATGAACTTCGTCGCATCTGGGGCGATCAGTTCGAGGCAAGGCGTGTTTCCCCCGTAGCGCCACGTGGCCGGATCGACGGTCGGCGTCGAGCCGCGGACTCCCCAAAAGCTCAATTTTGCAATCGGGCTGCTCATTCGCAAGAGTTGGTAGGCAAGATACTCCCCTTGTCCAGGGAAGCCAATCTGCCTTTCCATCCCTTTTGTGATAGTGGCAGTCACGGGTAGGAGCGTCAACGGATTCGCAACCCCGTGTTGTCATAATTCCCAATAACGGGTTGAGGGTAGAGGGTGCAGCGGCCCGGGCAAGCACGTAAAATGGACCTGGCACCATGCATACGCACTCCCACGTCCACGGCCGAGGTCGTTCCCAAGACAACGGCCCCGCACACGATCACGGGCATGGACACAACCACGCGCACCCCGCCATGCGGCCTTCGGTACTCGCCTGGGCAATGGCCGCTACCCTGGGGTTGGTGGCTGCCGAAGTCATGGGAGGGCTCCTGGGTCACTCCGTGGCGTTGCTCAACGACGCGGCGCACAATCTCAGCGATGTACCCGCTCTAGGAATTTCCTGGCTGGCCATGCGTTGGGCCGAACGCCCCGCCGATTCCGAAAAGACGTTTGGCTACCACCGGGCAGGAACGCTGGCAGCGTTCACAAACGCGGTTCTACTGGTCCTTTTGGCGTTGTGGCTGGCCTACGAGTCCATTGAGCGGCTGCGCTCACCTGTAGAAGTGGTCGAAAGCTGGATGATCTGGACGTCCATCGCGGCGCTCGCCGTGAATGGCGGAATCACGCTGGCGTTGGTGCGCGGCCACTCCGATTTGAATTTACGGACGATTCTGGTTCATAACTTCGGCGACGCTCTTTCCAACATCGCCATCATCATCGGGGCTTTGATCATCCATTACACGCAGGCGCATTGGATCGATCCGCTGTTGGGGTTGGGGATTGGCCTGCTGGTCTTGTATTCCTCAATCGGCATCTTGCGGGATTCAACGCACATTCTCCTCGAGGGGCGCCCAAAGTCGGCGGGCATCGAAGAGGTTGCGCGAGCGATTCTCTCCATCGAACCGGTGCAGGAAGTGCATGATATTCATATCTGGTCGCTGGGGGGCTCGCACATCGCCCTGAGTTGCCACGCTCGGATTCCGGACATGCACATGGACGAGTGCGAAAAAATTCTATCGAGAATCCGGAAAAAACTGGAAGAAGAGTTTGAGATCGAACACAGCACCGTGCAACTGGAACGCGCGGGGCTACCCGCCACCTCGGGCTACGTGATGCCCGATCCAGTGCGAAAGAGCTGACGACAAAATGGCGGCGTCCTGGTCTTAGGCTGGGAGTTGGATCGGCACGCCGCGCTGATCGTTGAACTGCTGCGTGGCATCCAGATCGATGGTATTCAGCGGCACCGTGCGGCGCAGGCCTTCCGTGGTGACATACTGCAGCCGGTCGTTAATCCAGGAATAGGCAACTGCAAAAATCAGAGATCCGTCCCGGCGAACGAAGACGTATTCCGCCTGGGGTTTCGGCGCGGGCTGAGGAGCCATCCGCGCTGGAGGATTGTAGTAGTTGTCCGGCGGCGGAGGCGGTTCTTCCGCCTGTGCTTGCTCCGCAGGAGCGGCTTCTTCCGCGGGCTGCGCCTCGGCGGGCTGTTCCGTATACATGGGGTAAGGAAGATAAAGGCCACCATCTACAAAGGGCACAACGTAGCCGTTTCCAAAGCCGTTCACGAAGCAATGGCGGCAATGGCCTGCATTCGGGTGAACCGCGAAGTAGTGCGTATAGTCAAAGCCAAATCCCGGCACAGGGTAGCCGCTTACCACAGGATTGCCATAGGGATAGACAGGGTCAGCCGGCGTATTGTTGCGAGTTCCGCGATTCCAACTGATGGGATGAACCGGCTTGGGGGTAGTTGTGACCCTGGTGCTTGTCCGGGTGGTGGTCCGCGTCACAGGGCGTGCCACCATTGCGGGCCGCGGTGCCGCCACGCGAGGAGCAGCCATAGGAGCCGGAGCAGCCGCGAAATGCATGCGCGACATTGCCGGCATCGCCGCACCCGCGCGCTGCTGTGCCTGCCCAGTTGCAGGAAAGATGCAGGCCAACAAAACAATCCAAAGGGTGCGACGCATGGTGGCCACCTTGGCCGTGGTACTTAAACCAGCCTCATCTTATTAGACGCAGCCGCCCACTTCAACGTTTCTTCGGATCACCGGAATCCCCGGCCGCTGGCCTTTTCCCGGCGGCGGGGGTTGTGCTATAACCGGAAGGCCGTGAAATATACCGGGAAGCAGGAATTGGCCCCTGCGGCAGCAAGGGGCGTGGTGGTCGAAGTCTCCGGCGAGTCGTCGAATCTGGCTCAAGAAACTTCCAGCCACCTGCAGGAAGATGCCTCACGGTATTGCCCCGTATGTTCGCAGAGACTCGAGTCGCGCCGGTGTAAGCTCATCTGCAGCGTATGCGGGTATTACATGTCCTGCGCGGATTACTATTAATCGCCGGGCGGTGATCGAAAAGACCGCTTGGCGAAATACACCAAAAGCATATATGCTTTGCCGTTCCGGGCCGGGTTGCCGCCGGATTCGTGTTCGGTCGAGGAGGAAAACAACGTGGCATTGAAGATGACTACTCGCGAAGTGGACGGCGTCACCGTCGTGGCAATGGATGGCCGGATCGTGCTGGGCGAGGAATCCAACGCGCTGCGCGAAAAAGTGAAGAGCCTGATCGCCGAGGGCAAAAAGAAACTGGTGCTGAACATGGACAACATCACGTTCATTGACAGCGCGGGCTTGGGCACGCTGGTATCGGCGCACCACAGCGCCAAGGCACAAGGAGCTTCACTGCGCCTGTGCCACCTGGGCACGAAGTTCACCGAAGTTCTTCAGATTACCAAGCTAATGACGATCTTCGACGTGTACAACACCGAAGCAGAAGCGGTGGCCAGCTTCTCCAAATAAGTATTTCCCGACTGTAGGGGCGAAGTTCAAAACAATGCAGGGGCGGGCTTCAGCCTGCCCCTCTTTCTTTTTGTAGGGCTTACTCGTCGATGCGGTACATCGTGATGCCGCTCAAGAGTTTCGGGTAAAAATCCGTGGATTTCTGGGGCATTACTTCCCCTGAAGTCGCCACAAGCATCACCACATCTACGTCCACGGGGTTGAGCAGAAATGCAATTTGCGCGCCGCGATCCACAGCCTCCAGAGCCGCGCGAAACTCGCGTTCATAGGTGAGATTCGCCTCCGCGGTCACTGCTTGAGGTGTAACCCCAAGCGCGGGCTCCAGAATACCCTGGTGTAACAGTACGACGTCGAGCTGACGCTGCAGGGGAGAAAGCCCGGGCAAAATCTGGGCCAGATTCGCCTCCGGGCGAAGAGTCAATAGGTAGAAGGCCGGGCTCCCCGAAGTGGGCGTAGGATATACGCCGATGGCGCGCTGATTCTTGGCCTGCGTGAGTTTTGCCTTGAATTTCTCCGTGCCTTCTTCGCGCTGCGCGTCGTTAGTGAAAGAAAACACCTCGGTGGCAAACCAGGGCTCCAGATAGCGGCGCACGGCGCTCCAGGAAAAATCCCGCAGGTTACTCACCACCCTGTGCGTGGGGAGAATAATCAGGCCTTCGCTTTGCGTGTTGACGAAGGTCATCATCGAGCGCTCGTAGCCCGCATCAGGCAGGAGTTTCCCGGCGCGCGTGCGCATTTCATTGCGGAAATTCAGTGACGTTTCGTAGCGGTGGTGGCCGTCGGCGATCACCAGCTTCTGCGGAGCCATGGCTGCCTGAATCGCAGACACCTTCGGTGGATCGGAAATCATCCAGAGCCGGTGGACCACGCCATATTCATCGAGCATCTCGGTGGCCGGCGTTTGGCCGGTTTCCACTTCGTCGAGGATCGCGTCCACCTTACGCGCTGGATCGGAGTACAGCATGAACAACTGTCCGGTGTGCGTGCGCGTGTGCCGCAACAGTTCCAGTCGATCCGCTTTCGGCCCGGAAAGTGTGTGCTCGTGTCGGAAGACGACTTCATTCGCGTAATCCTCGAGCTTTCCTGCGCCGATGAAGCCGCGGCGGGTGCGCCGCGTGGATGTGCCCGGAATGGTGAACTCCTGGGAATAAGCGTAAAACGCCGGCGAGGGATCCTGCACCACGGCGCGCGCTGCAATCCAATTTTTCAACGCGCCGGCGGCTCGTGTGTAAACATTATTCTCCGGGGTGTCGTTGGGAAACGCGCGGCCTTTTTCCACGGTGATCAGATTGTGCGGGTCGGCAGCGTAATACTTCTCCTGCTGGGCGGGGGAAATCTTGTCATAGGGCTGCGTGAGGACGCGATCGAACGGAACGACTTCGGGGTTGTAGCGGTAGGCGCGAAACGGATAAACCAGTGCCATGGGGTCTCCCGGATAAATTTTGCTAAAAGCGTAGCCCTATAGTTTACGCGAATTCGCACGCATCGGAAAAAGTAACAGCCGTGATGCCCGCGCGCGTGAATCGGAGGTTAGCGGCGTATTACAATGGAAAAGGATGACTGCTCGAAAATTCCCATCGCTACGCGGATTCCTGTTCGACCTCGACGGGACCCTGATTGACTCCAAGCTCGATTTGGCCAACTCCGTCAATTTCATGCTGCAGGAACTAAAGCACGAGAAACTGCCGCTCGAGACCATTGCGAACTTCATCGGGCATGGCGCACCCAGGCTGGTGGCTGATGCTCTGGGGCACGAAGCAAGTGAAACCGATCGGAAACTGGGCCTCGAGATTTTTTTGGCTCATTACGAAAAGAACAGCCTCGGAGCCACGCGAGTGTATCCGGGGGTGACCGAGGGCTTGCGAGCGCTCGCGAGAAGGCCCATGGCGGTGCTGACCAATAAGCCCACGAAGGTGAGCGTGGAAATCCTTGAAGCCTTCGGATTGATGAGGTTTTTTCGTGCTGTGTACGGCGGAGACAGTTTTGAAAAGAAAAAGCCAGACCCGATGGGGGCACAGGCCGCTTTGAAGGAACTTAGGATTGCGCCGGGCGAAGCCGCGATGGTCGGCGATTCGGATGTGGATATACTGACCGCGCGCAACGCGGGAACCATGGCGATCGGGGTGAGTTACGGCTTCGGGCAGCATGACTCCGCCGCGAATCCCGCCGATCTTTACGTCAACAGCCTGCAGGAAATTGCCGCTCTGGCCCGGGAAACACCCTGAACTGCAATAATTTCGCAGTTGCGGCAGCTACAGTCCGTCCTTGCGTTCTTACTGCAGGGTTTGGCAGACTCACCGCGTGCTCATTGGCCTCTTCCCCGAATTGGACGCGCCCGGCGGCATTCAACGAGCTGGACGCCATTTGGCGTATGTGATGAGTGAGTACGCGGCCTCTCACAAGATGGAGTACCGCTTTCTGAGCCTGAACGATTCACAGGAACTTCATCGCCTTCGCCTCTCTGATCGCGAATTCGTGTTTACCGGAGCGGAGCGCAGGAAAGCGCAATTCGTCGTGGATGCGATGCGCGCCGCCCGCCGCAGGCCGAAGATTGTTCTGGCGGCTCATCCGAATCTTGCCCCGCTTACCCGCGCCATGCGGTTGCTTGCCCCCCGATTGAAAAGCATGGTTTGTACACACGGCGTTGAAGTCTGGGAACCGTTGTCGTCAACCCGTCGCCAAGCCCTGCGCAAAGCGACTCTTGTACTTTCGCCAAGCCGTGCGACTGCCGACCACCTCACCGCTCTGCAAGGCGTGGCGCCGGACCGCATTCGCGTGCTTCCCTGGGCCCTGGATCCCGATTTTCAGACGAAATCTGCGAGCATGGATTCCCTGCCCGCCGATTTTCCATCCGGCCGAGTGATCCTGAGCGTGGGCCGCTGGCTGGCCACGGAACGTTATAAAGGAATGGACACGCTGATTCTGGCGATGCCGCGGCTTCTGCTGCGCTGGCCGGAGGTGCAACTAGTAATTGTCGGCTCCGGCGATGATCGGGGTTGGCTCGAAAATATTGCCCGCGACAGCGGCGTGCAGCGCCACGTTCATTTCCTGAGTGGGCTTCCGTACGAAACCATTTCCGCCTGCTATCAGGCCGCGGAGATTTTCGCCCTCCCCAGCCGCGGAGAAGGCTTCGGCTTTGTGTATCTCGAAGCGATGGCACACGGGAAGCCGGTGATCGGCGGTGCGCATGGAGGAGCACCTGAGGTGATACAAGATGGAGTAACCGGCTACGTGGTGCAGCATGGCGACCCCGTGCAGCTCGCCACTTCCCTCGACGCCCTCCTCGCAAACCCCGAGCACGCCCGCAAGATGGGCGAAGCCGGGTGCCAACGCGTGGAAAAGGAATACCGCTTCAACGTTTTCGCCAAGAGCTTCAAGCGCATCCTCCGCGAACTATGCGAATCCTGAACGTCACCCAGACTTACGCGCCGTTTTTCGAGTACGGCGGCCCTCCCGAAAAAGTTCGCGCGCTTTCCGAAGGGCTCGTTCGATTGGGTCATGAGGTCACCGTGCTTACGGCCGATTGGGGACTTGAGCAGCGTCTGGCCAGCCTTCCCGGCGAACCCCCTGCGGAGAACAGCCCCTTCGGCAAAAAGCGCGAAGTGAACGGCGTGAAAGCGATTTACCTGCCAAACTGGCTGCACTTTCGCACGGCAAGCTGGAATCCCGCCCTGCCGCGCTATCTCCGCGCGCGCCTCGGCAATTTTAATGTGGTTCACATTTTTGGCCTTTACGACTTGCTTGGCGTCCGCACAGCAGCCGAAGCCGCGAGACACACAATTCCGTACGTCGTCGAGCCGATCGGCATGTTCCTTCCCATTGTGCGCAGCCTCCGACTGAAGCGCCTGTACCATCGCGCCTTCGGCCACAGCATGCTGATGGGCGCTGCGGCGATTGTCGCAACCGCCGAACAGGAAAAATCGGAGTTGGTTGCCGGGGGAATTCCGGCGGAAAAGATTGTTCTGCGAAGAAATGGAGTGAGTCCGCCGGCGCAGATGCCTCCACAGGGAAGTTTCCGGAAATCGTTGCGAGTTCCGGAAGACGCAAGGCTTGTCCTGTTCCTGGGAAGGCTATCGAAAAAGAAGAGCCCGGACCTCCTGCTGAACGCCCTCGCGCAGGTGGCCCCATTGCGCGGCGACGTTCATCTTGCATTTGTGGGTCCCGACGAATCGGGCATGCTCACGCGCCTCCAGCGCATGGCCAGGGAGCTCGGCGTCGCCGAGCGCGTTCACTTTACTGCCCCGCTTGGTGGAGAAGCTAAATGGGCGGCTTACGGCGACGCGGACATTTTTGTGCTGCCATCGCAAAACGAAAATTTCGGCAACACCGCCGCGGAATCGGTTGCGGCCGGCACGCCGGTGATCGTGACGGATCAATGCGGCATTGCGCCCCTGCTTGACCGCGAGGCGGGCCTCGTCGTGAGCCATAGCGCGGACTCTCTCGCCAGAGGTTTGGCCACCCTTCTGGACGACGGCGCTCTCCGCGAGCGGCTGAAAACAGGTTGCGCCGCCGCGCTTCGCCAACTAGACTGGGACTCACCCACCCGTGAGATGGATCTGCTCTATAGGACGCTTGCAGGTCCCGCCAAGTCGTAGGAGAATCAAGCACTCGGGAGTTGATTCGAATCAGTGGGAAACCATCGGTTATTCCGCTCATTCTGGTGGGCGGCGAATAGCCTCTTGGCTCTGGCTATCGTCGCGACGCTCGCCACAGGAATGTGGGAGTTATCCGTCCGGGATTACCTAAAGGGCTTTTCGGATGCGATTGTTCCCGAAGCTTCCACCCCCCGCCAAAAAGTGGAAGCTATCTTGACCTGGATCCGAGTTGGCCCTCCGCGCTTGGAAGCTCCGGATACCTCCTCGCTATCCCCGCACGATCCGACGGACACGCTGAACTACCGCCAGCTCCTGGCGGTTTGCGGCAGCGCAACGAACGCGTTTCTGAATCTTGCAAGAAGCTCGGGCCTGGATGCCCGGCGCCTGCTGCTGCTCAATCCCAACCGCACCGCGAAGCATGTCGTCGCCGAAGTACGCCTGGGCGGCCGCTGGGTGATCGTGGACCCCACGTATCGCGTCATCATGAAAGATTCCAAAGGGAATCTGCTGACGCGTAAAGACCTGCAGGACCCTGTGATCTTCCAGGACGCCATCGCTCAGATTCCTGGCTACCTTCCGTATTACAACTACGAGATGTTCGCGCACATTCGAACGAGTTTCCTGCCGATCTATGGCGCGAAAATCCGCCACATTGTGGACAGCATCGTTCCGGGATGGGATGAATACCTTGATTGGAACCTGCTGTTGGAGCGCCGCTCGTTCGCGTATTTCTTTCTATCGATGTGCTCCCTCACGTTTCTTCTTCTGTTGCGTTTCTTCCTGGCGTGGGTTGCCGATTACCGTCTGCGCGTGCCGCGCTTTCGCCTGCGCACCAGCCTGAGCCGCGCAACCGCGACTTTCTTTTCCACTCCGGAGATCAAATAGCGCGTGTGCGGAATCTGCGGATTCGCTTACGCTTCCGACAGCCACGATGCCGAACGCCGCGTACGGGCCATGGCGGCTGCCATGCTGCATCGCGGCCCGGACGATGAAGGCTTTCTTGTCAACGAACCCCGCGCGCCGGGCCTGGCCCTGGGGATGCGCCGGCTGAGCATCATCGACCTCGTCGGCGGGCATCAACCCATCTGGAATGAGACTCGCGACGTTGCCGTCTTCTTCAACGGCGAACTCTACAATTACCGCGAGCTTCGCGAGCGGCTCCAGTCGGCCGGCCACCATTTCCTCTCCAAATCCGACACCGAGATCCTGGTTCATGGCTGGGAAGAGTGGGGCGAAGACCTCCTCGACGAGTTGCGCGGCATGTTCGCCTTTGCGCTGCTCGATTTGCGCAAACATTTCGCGACCGTGCCGGTGGTGTTTCTGGCGCGGGATCCGCTGGGCATCAAACCGCTCTACTACGCGCAGGCGGAACAGGGCTTTGCGTTTGCCTCCGAGCTTCGTGCATTGCTGGCATCCGGAGCGGCTGCTCGCGCACTTTCTCCGGATGCGCTTACCAGTTATCTTCTGTTTGGCAGCGTTTCCGAGCCACTGACGCTGGTCGAAGGCGTCTTTTCGCTGCCGCCTGGACACCGGCTGCTGCTCCACCTACCGGACCGCCGCCGGATCCCACGGGCGCGGCCGTGGTGGGATCCTCGGCAAAGTTCGGCGGCACGCGATCAGAGAAAACTACGGGAATTTGCGGCTGCAGTTCCGCGGGTTCGTGCTCTGCTCGAGGACGCGGTCCGCGCGCATTTGATCGCCGATGTTCCCGTCGGCCTGTTTCTTTCCAGCGGACTCGATTCCAGCGCGGTCGCCGCGTTTGCCGCGCGGGCCCAAGAACAGATTCAGAGCTTCACGCTGTCTTTTCCCGATACACCTTATGACGAAGCGCCACTTGCACGACGCGTCGCGGAAACTGCGGGGACACGCCACACCGAAGTGCCACTGAAGGGCACGGACATGCTGATGCGGCTCGACGAGGCCGTCTCCGCGCTCGATCAGCCGACGATGGATGGCATCAACACATATTTCGTCTCGTGGGCAGCGAGGCAAGTGGGACTGAAGGTGGCGCTTTCGGGGCTAGGCGGCGACGAATTGTTCGCCGGCTACCGCACATTTTCCGACACGCCAAAGCTGCAGCGGCTGGAGACGATTTCGCGCTTCGTTCCGGATGCATTTCGCCGTATTAGCTATCCGCTGGTGTGCAGCATCCTAGCCCGGCGCGAGACCGCGGACGCCGCGCGCAAGGCAGGCGATGCGTGGCTCGTGCCGAATACTCTGCCACATCCCTACTTTTTCACGCGCCTGCTTTTCCCGCCGTCCGAATTGCTACGCCTCACCGAGCCTCGCTTCCGCAACAGTGCGATTGCCGCGGACGGCGTGACGCTCGATCCCACGTGGATGGCGTGGCTCGAGCGGACATCCGATCAGGCTCGCGAACTGGAGCCGGTCGCCGCTGTTTCCTGGCTGGAGATGCGCACATACATGGCCAGCACGCTGTTACGCGACACCGATTCCGTCAGCATGGCGTGCTCGCTGGAAGTGCGCGTGCCGCTGCTCGATACGCCGCTCGTCGAATTTCTCTGCGTGTTGCCGGACGCCGCTCGGGTACGCTCTGGAACTCCGAAGGCGCTGCTACGTGCCGCGCTGGAAGGCTTGCTACCCGTCGAAATCTTTGAGCAGCCGAAACGAACGTTCACGCTGCCTTGGGAAGAGTGGCTGCGCACCTCTCTGCGCCCGCGCCTCGAATCCAGCTTCTCGAACCTCTCGCCCGCGCTGGCCCCCCACCTGCATTCCACAGGGGTGCAAACCGTCTGGAACAATTTCCTCCAGCGCCAGACCAGTTGGTCCCGCCCTTGGTCCCTCTATGTCCTCAATGAATGGTGTCACCGCCACTTATCGTAGCTCTTGAAATCTTCGAATTCGGCCGGGTAACAACACGACCCGGTTTTCGATACACTTGTTAATTTGAAGATGAACATTCTGGGGATCAATGCGTACCACGGCAACGCTTCGGCTGCACTGGTTTGCGACGGCGAGCTGGTTGCCGCCGTGGAAGAAGAGCGCTTCAACCGCGTGAAGTACGCGGCGGGCTTCCCTGCCGAGGCGATTCGCTACTGCTTGAAAGAAGCCGGCATCACGCTGGCCGATCTCGATCACGTGGCCGTGCCGCGGAATCCCTATGCCCGGCTGGGCACTAAGCTTTTTTACGCGCTGCGCATGCCTTCGTTTGCCCGTGAACGCGCCCGGGTAATCTCGAAATTCACAGGCATCCCCACTGCGCTTGCCTGGGCCTTTGACAGCGATCCGAAGAAGCTTACGGCAAGATTCCACCGCATCGAACATCACCAGGCGCATCTGGCCAGCACATTTTTTGTTTCTCCATTCGAAAATGCCGCGCTGCTTTCCGCCGATGGATTGGGTGATTTCGCCAGTTCGATGTGGGGCCTGGGCTCTGGCAACCGCATGCGAATTGACGGCTCGATCACCTTCCCTCATTCACTCGGGCTCTATTACAGCGCCGTTACCCAGTATCTGGGCTTTCTGAAGTTCGGCGACGAGTACAAAGTGATGGGCCTGGCAGCGTATGGCCAGCCGGCATATCTCGATGCGTTTCGCGACATTCTGCGCTTTAGCGCCAATGGAGGCGATTTCGGATTCAAGCTCGGCCTCGATTACTTCACTCATCACAAAACCGGACCGGAAATGTCCTGGGCGGAATCCGACAAGACGCCGACACTCGGAAAAATGTTTTCCGAGGCGATGCCGCGACTTCTGAAAGCACCTGAGCGGCAACCCGAGGCGCTGTTGGAACAGCGCCATCGAGACATGGCTTCGTCGCTCCAGGCGCGGCTGGAAGAGGTTTATCTGGGCATGCTGAAAAAGCTCGCTGCCGCGACCGGCGCAAAGGCAGTCTGCCTGGCAGGTGGCGTGGCGTTTAATTGCGTGGCCAATGGAAAAATCTTTGACGCGACACCGTTCGGGCAAGTTTACGTGCACCCCGCGGCGGGCGACGCGGGTCTCGCCGTCGGCGCGGCCTACTTTGTGTGGCACCAACTACTCGGCCAGCCGCGTTCTTTCGTAATGGATCACTCCTATTGGGGCCCCGGCTATTCCCCTACGGAAATAAAATCTGCCATTCAAGGCAGTCCCGTCTCCCGGGGCGGTCACACCATCGCTGAATTGCCGGATGAAGGGCTCTTCCGCCGCACAGCCGAAATCATCGCCGAAGGAAAAATTCTCGGCTGGTATCAGGGACGCGCCGAATGGGGGCCCCGCGCGCTCGGCAATCGCAGCATCGTGGCCGATCCGCGCCGCCCGGAAATGAAGGAGATTCTCAACCGGCGCATCAAGCACCGCGAAATCTTTCGCCCGTTTGCGCCGTCGATCCTCGCCGAAAAGACCGGCGAGTGGTTCGAAAAATCACATCCTTCGCCGTTTATGAATCTCGCTTACTCGGTGCTTCCGGCAAAACGCGACAAAATCCCTGCTCCCACACACGTGGACGGCACCGGACGCCTACAAACGGTTAAGCGTGAAGCGAATCCTCGCTATTACGCCCTCATTCAGGAATTCGAGCGCCAGACTGGCGTGCCTGTCGTCCTGAACACTTCTTTCAACGACAACGAGCCCATCGTCTGCCGCCCCGAAGAAGCCCTCGACTGCTACTTGCGCACGCAGATGGACGCGTTGGTCCTCGGCAATTTTCTGATTATCCGGCAATGAAACCTTTCGCGCCAAAGCTCGTGCCCTGGGGACCTCCGGTGCTCCTTGGCATTCCGCTCGATCACAATTCGTCGTTCTTGCACGGACCCGCGCAGTCACCTCCACTGATTCGTGAAGCTTTCCATTCCGACGCGTGGAACAAGACCACGGAAACTCGCGTAGACTTGGGCGTTCCGGGAATCTTCGAAGATGCCGGCGATCTCACAAATATGGAATCGCCCGATGCCTACGCGCGCATCGAAGAGGCCATCGCGGGGATTGTTTCCGCAGGCAAGCGTCCCGTGAGCCTCGGCGGCGATCATTCGATTACCTATCCAATTCTGCGCGGCATCGGAGGGCGCCTGCCAGGGATCACGCTGATGCACTTCGATGCACATCCTGATCTGTACGCCGATTACGAAGGCAATCCCCACTCACACGCCAGTCCGTTCGCCCGCATCCTGGAGGCGCAACTCGTCAAACGCCTCGTGCAAATCGGCATCCGCACGTTGAATGCGCACCAGCACGCGCAGGCTGAAAAGTATGGCGTGGAATTTTTCGAAATGACCGGCCTGCCCGACATTGGAAAACTGAATTTGGCAGGCCCGCTCTACCTTTCTTTTGATATGGATGTGCTCGACCCGGCTTTTGCACCCGGCATCTCGCACTGGGAACCTGGTGGCCTCACCACGCGCCAGGCGATCCGTTATTTGCATGACTTGCCAGGGCCTGTCGTCGGCGCTGATCTGGTGGAGTTCAATCCAACACGCGACCCATCCGGCCTGACCGCCACGGTTGCCGCCAAGATTCTGAAAGAAATCCTCGGAGTCATGCTTCGGGCATAGCGGGCGGAAATGCTACGCACAGAAAAAGCGTTTCTAACGGCTGAATGGCGAGACCTGCTTCTGCTCAACTACGAAATCGCCCCCGATTTTCTTCGCGGATTCGTGCCCCGGGGAACGGAACTCGATTCTTTTAACGGCAAAACTTATGTGAGCCTGGTGGGCTTCCGGTTCTGCAAGACAAGGTACCTTGGCCGCTTTCCCATCCCGTTTCACTCCGACTTTAAAGAGATCAATCTACGTTTCTATGTGCGCCGCAAGGTCACGGGTGAGATTCGCCGAGGCGTCGTCTTCATCGCGGAGATTGTGCCAAAACTGGCCGTCGCGAAAACGGCACGCTGGCTTTATGGTGAAAATTATGCCTGCCGCCGAATGAAAGTCAGCTGGATTGAAAACGCCCAAGGCAAAACCGTGGGTTATGGGTGGGAGGGAGGCTCAGGCTGGTGTGGCCTAAAGGCGCGTATTGAAGGCGAGCCATCGCTGCCTGCCGAAGGCAGCGTCCAACAATTCATTACCGAACATTACTGGGGATATTCCCGCCAAAAGCCCAGCCGCTCGCTCGAATATCGCGTCGCGCATGTTCCGTGGAAAGTTTGGGCGGCCTCGCACGCCGAATTCAGTGGTAATTCATCCGATCTCTATGGCGAAGCGATTGCCCGAATCTTGTCCCGTCCGCCGGATTCCGCCTTCGTGGCTCAAGGTTCGGAAGTCAGCGTGTTCCGTGGAAACACAATTCCTTAGAAGAGCATTCGCCGATCGAAACTACCTTCTACTTTTTTAATGCTGCCGCGCCGGCAACCCTTAAGCAGATGGATGGGGTTTTCAAAAGCGTATTGTGCACAAGGCAGTGCTCCACCGCTTCCTCAACGCCTCTCCGGTCTTCCGGAGTCAATTCCACGGGAGCATCCACTTCAATCACGAAATCCGTCATTCGTGCCAAAGGGTCTTTCACTTTTTCGCAGGTGACTCGCACGCGTGTACCTTCAGTGGCCAGTTTACGCTTCCGAAGAAATTGCGCCGCGTAATAGCCCGCGCAAGAACCGAGCGAAGCCAGCAGAAGTTCCGGTGGGGTAAAGCCTTCGTCGAATCCCCCATCCGGCACGGGCTGATCGCTGATAATGGAATGGTTCCGCGTCTTGATTTCAAATTGCACCGATCCCAAATGCTCAACCTGGACTTCCATGTCTTCCTCCCCGGGGAATGAACCTTGGTCCGACAAATGGACGAGGTCGACTATCCTCACGTTCTGTCCGATTTCCATATAACAGATGGGGAGGCCCTATCCAAGTGCAGGCGACACTAGAATTTTCTTATCGTTTTCCGCGGCTGTAATCGCGGAGTCGAGGGAAGGAGCGGCGACACTGCTTGGCCGTTATTGGAACCGCCTGGAGAATGACAACGAGCCGGTGTTCCCCTGTACAATCGTTGCGTGCGTGTTCTGCTGCTGAATCTTTACTATCCGCCGGACACTTCTGCCACCGCGAAAATGGCGCAAACCGTCGTCGAAGCGCTCGCTTTGAAACATGCGGTTACCGTACTTTGCGGGCGGCCCTCCTACGATCCCAGCGAGCGTCGGCCTTGGCGCCTCTACCAAAGCGAACAACATGGCAGCGTGCGCATTCTGCGCGTTGGATCATCGGACTATCCTCGTACGCAGATGAAAAAGCGCGTCTTCAATTATTTGAGTTACTTTCTTCTTGCTGTGCCCCGCGCGGTGTTCCTTCCCTGCGACGTTGTCCTGGCTATGACCGATCCACCTTTCGAAGGTATCGTCGGGGCTTGCGTCGCGCTGCTCAAAGGAAGGCCATACGTCTACAACATCCGCGACATGTACCCGGATATGGCCATCGGTGGCTCTATCGTCAAGCCTGGCCTGCTCGCGCGAATCTGGGAGAGAATGCACCGGTGGGCGCTACGCCGCGCCACTCGCGTCATCATTCTGGGCGAAGACATGCGCAACCGCATTCTGGCGAAACGCGTGAATCCCTCGTGCGTCGTCGTGGTTCGTGATGGAGTGGAAATCAAGCCTGCCGATATTTCGCAGACCGTTCTCGATCCCGAGGTCATCCGCGCGATTCGTGGAGATTTTCGCTTCGTTCTTGTGCACGCAGGCAATCTTGGTTTCTATGGCGCGTGGGACACACTGCTTGCCGGAGCTTCGAAACTTGCGGACGATGGCATTGGCATTGTTTTTGTCGGCGACGGGGCGCAACGTGCCCGGCTGGAGGCGGCCGCTGCCAATTTGCCCAACGTCCGCTTGCTTCCCTTTTTTCCGGGAAGCAAGATTCCCTCCGTACTGGCCGCGGCCGATGCACACATCATCACAGTAAAACGCGGACTCGAAGGCGTGGTCGTTCCCAGCAAAATGTACGGCATTCTTGCCGCCGGAAAACCAATTGTGGCCGTGGCTCCCCGCGAGTGTGATGTCGTTTCCATTGGCGAAGCAAAGGGCTTTTCGGCTTGCGCTGATCCGGACAGCCCCTCTGTGTTTATCCATGTCGTGCGCAGGCTTTCGCGCGATGCAGGCAGGGTGCAGGCAATGGGACAAGCAGCGCTTGCAGCCGCTCCGGAATACAACCGCGACGCCGAACTCCGGAAACTGGTCGAAATCGTCGAGGCCGCCGCACAACGCTGACAGGCCTTTATCGTTTGGTTACGACTCTAGTTATTCGATTGTCACCATTAACTGCAAATATAAATTTTGTGTGGCGGATTGCCCCCGTTCGCGCTACCTTAGGGGACGCTGCGTGGGGCAGCACCGGCGGTTCTCTCTAAACCGTCTTTTGCAGGCGTGACTTGGGAGCCGGATCCCAAACCGGCAACGTCTCTGTGAACGACTGGCGCTCTCGCCCTCTGCCAGTTTCCTCAGAACGCGTATTGAGGATGAATGAGTGCGGGCTTGCTGGCTTTTTTAATCGCCGCGTCGGCATCGCTGCTTCTGACTGTACCTGTCCGGGCACTGGCCATCCGTGTCGGAATGGTGGACCTCCCCGGCCCTCGTAAGGTCCATTTGAAACCCATTCCGCTCCTCGGCGGCTTGGCCATGTATGGCGGGGTGATGCTGGCCATCCTGGTTGAGTTCAATGATCCGGCTCGGGGACAAATCTTTGGCATTGTCACCGGCGCAACGCTGGTCGCGGCAGTTGGATTTCTGGACGATCGGGGCTGGCTGCATCATCAGATCAAGCTGTTTGTGGGCATGCCTCTGGCTGCCGTGATTCTGTTAATCAGCGGCATTCATGCGCAGGTCTTCAGCCAATTGATCTCCGGGCGCCCCGGCTACTGGCTGGATGCGGCACTGACCGTGGTGTGGGTCGTGGGCATTACAGCGTCGTTCAGCATCCTGGATCACATGGACGGGCTGTGCGCGGGTGTCGCGGCTACGGCCTCCGCGTTCTTTGCCTTACTTGCATATCTCAATGGCCAGACATTGGTGACTGTGTTAGCCGCTTCCGTTCTGGGCGCGGCGGCGGGGTTCCTGCGCTGGAATTTCAAGCCCGCCAAAATCTTCATGGGTGACGGCGGCGCAATGTTCCTGGGATTCCTGATGGCTACGTTGGGGCTGAAGCTCCGCCTGGAGCATGCCTCCCAGGCCGCCAATTGGCTGGCCCCGGTGCTGATTCTGAGCGCCACAATTTTCGACACCACGCTGGTCACCATTTCGCGTTCACGCCGCGGGTTGCTGCCCTTTGCGACGCCCGGCAAAGATCACTCCGCCCACCGGTTGGCCAATCTTGGCCTGGGCCAGCGCGGCGCGGTCTTGATCATGTATTTGACCGGAGCGGTGTGCGGCGGCGCTGCTGTTTTGGTGGCCTACCTTTCGAACCCCGGCGCGATCCTCCTGGTGGGGCTAGCGGTGGTCTGCGCCATGCTGCTGGCTATTGCCTGGCTTGAGCGCGCGCCCTACGAAAAGCAGGTTCGCAAGCAAACCGCCTCATAAATTTGGGCTCGACTCTACTCGCATACCTTCTGAGACTTTTCAAATCTGCCCGTGTTTGGTCTGCACGGAGGGTTTCGCTATAATCTTTGTCGCAACTAGCGTGCCCTCCTGTCTGCGCCCGCCTGGCTGGAGACGCGAGGTTCTAGTCTGGTAGGGCGAACAAAGCGACATTCCTTTGCAGGGTTAAGCGAGACGGTGGAACAGGATACGCACAAGTCCCGTCGCCAACGGGACAATAAGGATGTTGTTGTCGTTGGAAGCTCGGCGGCTGGCCTCTACACAGCCGCCTGCGTTGCCCGCGGTGGTCGGCGTGTCAGCGTTCTGGAAGCCAAACCAACTCCCGACCCGGCACCGCGGACTCTCATCGTTACCGATTATTTCAAAAATCAGATCAGCCAGTCCGCGCGTTCCAGCATCCTGAATGAAATCCGGCGTTTTGAGCTGTTCACCGACGGGCGTTCCGCACAGATCGCGCTCAGGCAGCCGGATCTGATCATTGAACGCTCTCGCCTGATTCGCGCGCTGGCGGAAGAAGCCACACATGCTGGCGCCAGCCTGCGGTATGACACGAGGTTTCTGGACCTCGCGCCAAACGCCAAGGGCTTGCACGTTCACGTGGATGAGGGAGGCAGGCGGGAGGAATTCCACGCAACCAGCGTCGTGGGCGCCGATGGCGCTGCGAGCCGCGTGGCGCGGTCTGCGGGATGGCCGCCGGTGGAGACCGTTTCCTTAGTTCAAGCGGTTGTGAAGCTTCCGAAAGATTGCGCCCCGGACACAACTCGGGTGTGGTTCGTTCCGGATGACACACCTTATTTCTATTGGCTGATTCCCGAATCGTCGGAACGCGCTGCCGTCGGCGTCATTGGAGAGCAAGGACGTCCCACAAAGGCGTGCTTTGACCGTTTCCTGGCAAAGAAAGGCCTCGAGCCGCTGGAATGGCAGGGCGCGCGCATTCCGGTTTACCGGAAATGGGTGCCTGTACAGCGCACCGTGGGAAATGGAGAGGTATACCTGGTAGGCGACGCGGCCGCGCAGGTGAAGGTCTCGACCGTGGGTGGCATCGTCACCGGATTTCGCGGGGCGCGCGGCGTGGCCGATGCCATCCTGCGAAAGGGCACCTCCGAACTACGCACGTTGCGCCGCGAACTGGGCACCCACTGGCTGATCCGCCGCGCCTTACACGACTTCAAGCAGGAAGATTATTCGCAATTGGTGGATTCGTTGAACGTGTCGGCTCGTGAATCGCTCGGCGAAATCAACCGGGATGAGTCCACCCGCCTGCTGTGGAGCGTCATCCTGCGCCAACCAAAACTCGTGCTTCTCGGGCTCCGCGGACTGCTTCTTGGAAAGAAGTAATGTCCCAAAATGTTTGTTTCCCGCGGCATCTCCCCGGAAATTGCTCGGAGCGCGACGCAGGTGGCTCATAATAAAGAAGAAACCATATCGATAGGTGCGCAGGTGCCGCCAAAGGAGACAGAAAGTGCGTTTGACGGTAATTGGGTGTGGTTACGTAGGACTTGTGACTGGGGCATGCCTCGCCGCGGCAGGCCATGAAGTGTTCTGCATGGACATTGATGAAAACCGGATTGCACAACTGAATGCCGGCAAGGTTCCCATTTACGAGGAGCACCTCGCCGAAGTCCTGGAACGTGCCGTCAAGGAAAAGAAAATCAGCTATACGGCGAACACCGGCGAAGCCATCCGAGCGGGAGAAGTTGTTTTCATTTGTGTAGGCACACCACCGAAGGAATCAGGCGAAGCCGATCTCTCCGCTATTGATAACGTCGCGCGTCAGATTGCCACGGAAGCCAGAACGCCGAAACTTGTGGTGGAAAAGAGCACGGTTCCGGCCCTGACCGGCATCCAATTGCAAAAAGCGCTGGCCGCTTATTCGCCCGACGGAGCCATAAAATTTCAGGTTGCCTCCAACCCGGAATTCCTGCGGGAAGGCACGGCCGTCGGCGACTTCTTCCATCCGGATCGCATCGTGGTCGGTGTGGAAGACGAAAGGAGCGCTGCTGCCCTGCGAGAGATTTACCGGCCTATTCTGGAAAAGAAGTTCCACTGTCCCATTCATGCAGGTAAATGCCCGACGGACACGGCCGGTGAACTCCTGGTGACCACTATCGGCAGCGCTGAACTGATCAAGCACGCCTCAAACTCGTTCCTCGCCCTGAAAATCAGCTACGCCAACGTGATTGCCGACCTGTGCGAGCGCATTGGCGCCGACGTGGAGGAAGTTACCCATGCGATGGGTCTTGATCCGCGTATCGGCACGCAGTTTTTGAAAGCCGGTCTTGGCTTCGGGGGATTCTGTTTTCCGAAGGACATTCAGGCATTCATTCATCTCTCGGCCGCGGTTGGCGTCGAGTTCGATATGTTGAAGGCTGCCGAGCGCGTGAACAAACAGCGCATTGACCGTTTCCTTGAAAAGGTTCATAAGGCGCTTTGGGTGGTCCGCGGAAAACGAGTGGCCGTTCTCGGATTGGCCTTCAAGGCCAACACGGACGACACCCGCTTTGCCCCCGCCCTCGAAGTCATCCGCCGGCTGCTGGAAGAAGGGGCGCACGTGCAAGCCACCGATCCACAGGCCATCTCGCGGACCAAGCCGTATTTCCCTAGCATTTCCTACATGGAAGATCATTACGACGCACTGAAGGGCGTCGACGCCGCACTGGTCTGCACAGAATGGCCTGCTTACCGGAAAATCGATTGGGAAAAGGCGGGACACCAAATGGGCCGCCGCCTCGTGATTGACGGGCGGAATTTGTACGACCCCAGGAAAATGCAGACACTCGGATTCGAGTATTACTGCTTCGGCCGCTCGTGAAATTCCGGCATCAAGAACTGCACTTTTGCGCGGTCTTCTTTAGCGGGTTACGGCAGTTTTTTCGTACTGTTCCTTGAAATATTGCAGCGTCAGCCGCAGGCCTTCCTCGAGGCTTACCTTCGGCTCCCAACCCAGAAGTTTCTTTGCTTTGGAAATGTCGGGGCGGCGCTGTTTCGGATCGTCCTCCGGCAAGGGTTCATGAACAATTTTCGGCGCGTTCGGAAAATGAGCACGGATTTTCTCCGCGAATTCCAGAATGGTCAGTTCGATGGGGTTCCCGATGTTCGTCGGCAGATGCTCGTCCGACTGACTTAACCGGTAAATGCCATCGAGCAGATCGGATACGTAGCAAAAACTACGCGTCTGTTTCCCTTCCCCATACACCGTCAGCGGCTGTCCGCTCAGCGCCTGATACACAAAGTTTGGCAATGCCCGGCCATCATTCAATCGCATGCGCGGACCATAGGTGTTGAAGATCCGGACGATATGCGTATCCACCCGCAAATGCCGGTGATAAGCCATCGTGGTGGCTTCGGCGAAACGCTTCGCCTCGTCATAGACGCTGCGCGGGCCGATAGGATTCACTCTGCCCCAATACGATTCGTTTTGCGGAGAGATGTCCGGGTCGCCGTAGCATTCGCTGGTGGAAGCAAGCAGGAACTTCGCGTTCTTTTCGTGCGCCAGATCCAGCGCGTGCATGGTCGCGATCGATCCGACCTTAAGTGTCTCGATGGGAAATTTCAAATAATCCGGAGGACTGGCCGGGGAAGCGAAATGAAAAACATAGCCCACCGGTCCCTCGACCCGGAGCGGCTCGGTCACATCCTTCTTCTCAAAGTGAAATTTCGGATTGCCTTTCAGGTGTGCAATATTAGCTTCGCTGCCGGTGATCAAATTGTCCAAAGCCAGGACTTCCCAACCCTCCGCCAGCAGCCGGTCGCAGAGGTGCGACCCAAGAAAACCTGCTCCTCCCGTAACGACCGCTCTCATTCGGCCTCCAGTGGTTTTCCAAAGACATTCAGTTTAGCTTGCTCCAGGGAGCCTTGGCGAATCGAATTCTTTGATTTGCAAGCGCCCAACTTAACGAATTAGCATTCTGGATGTCCGTGGTCTTTGAGACGAGTCTCTAATGGTAATTCTCACTGCCACCATCATGCCCAACGCACCTGGCCGCAAATTCCCCAAATGGATGAGTCTTCTGGCCTTGCTTTTATTTCTGGGCGTGCTCCTCTTCCTGAACCTGGGCCGGTGGCTGGATCTCGAAGATCCGCTTCAGAAGTCTGCTGCCATCGCGGTTCTCAGCGGAAGGATGCCGGACCGGGCCCTGGAGGCCGCGAAGCTTTACAAGCAGGGCTATGCACCGCAGGTATGGCTGTCCTACTCCGTCGAGCCCGGCGCCACTTTACAGAAATACTCCATTCCCTACGCCGGTGAGGAAACGTACGACCGCCTGCTGCTGGTCCATGAAGGAGTTCCGGAGACCGCCATCCGCGTGCTGGACCCTCCGATTGTCAACACCGCTGACGAGATGCACACCTTCGGCCTGGCTCTCCGCGACGAAAAGCTGCGCCGCGTGATCCTGGTGACTTCGAAGCTGCACACGCGCCGCACGGCGGCGCTCTGGAAACGACTTTCCTCGAATGACGGTGAGGCCATCGTTCACGGCGTTTCCAGCGATGAATACTTGGTTCGGCATTGGTGGCAAAGCACTGGCGGGGTGCTGGATGTCGTGCGGGAGATTCTGGGTTTGTTGAACGCCTGGGCGGGACTTCCTCTGCAACCTGCCGGTCCCTGAGCAGCAACCTCAAAAAAAGAAAAATCGCTTCTTCTTGCGGCTCTCGGTGCTTGTGGCTAACTCGGGAATGTAAGGAAGCGGCTCGCCGTTGAACGCCGCCATTGGGTTCTCCACAACCAGGGCTTGCGCAACCGGGCGGCCGAACTCTGCGGCGATAGATTCGAATGCAAACTTCAACTTCACTGGGCGCCTTGTGGTATTGTGGCCATCGCTGGAAACGAAGTGCACCAATCCCTGCTGGATCCAAATCCAGGCATCTTCCTGTGCACCTCGCCCGAACACTCCGCTCAGTGAGCCGGCCGTGATCTGCACCGTGCAACCGAGCCGCACCCAGCTCTGCAGCCGTTCGGGTTGCGCGCGCAGGATTCCGTTGCGTTCCGGATGCGTAATCACCGGCCGCAAGCCCATCAACTGCAATTCATGCAACGTCTGATCCATGGCGGGCGGAATCGAAAATTCGTTGAACTCCACCAGCAAATAATCTTTCTGATTGATGCAATAAGGTGCAGCGTCATCTTTCAGGAGCTTCAGGTTGTCATGGTCGAGGTGGAAATCGCAGCCGGTCGCCAGCGTCAGGCGGCCCTCCAAGCGCTGCTGCAACTCTTCCCGGGCCGCCCGCACTTTTGCGAAATCAAACTTGTATTCCGTGCAAGCGTGCGGCGTGGCCACGACATGCGTGATGCCATCTTGAATGGCGTCCTCGGCCATGGCCAGGGAATCTTCAATTGTTTTTGCGCCGTCGTCCAACCCCGGCAGAATGTGGCAATGTAAGTCAACCATGTAATCTCAAGTATGCGTCATCGGTGCCATGCAGAGAAGACTTGCCAGACGCCCAGCAAAAACATCAGCACCGCGAAGACTTGTCTCATGTGTTTGGGATTCAACTGACGGGCCAGCATGCCCCCTAGAATCCCGCCCAAGAAAACTCCCGGTATGAGCAATAGTCCCGTGCGCCAGTTCACGTAGCCGGCGGTCCAATAAGCCAAGAATGCCAGAATTCCCGTCGGCGGAATCAGCGCCACCAGGCTGGTCCCCTGCGCCAGGTGCTGCGGGAAACCAAACAACAGAACAAGCAAAGGAACCAGCAGCACGCCGCCCCCAATCCCGACCAATCCCGCCGCCACCCCGCAGAACCCGGCCGTCAAAAAAATGCCGATGGCACGCCACGGACTCTCGCTTGATACTCCTTCCCTCGGCAGTTCGCTCGTTTTCTTCGGCGACGTCTTTCGCCACAACAACACCGCCGAGAGCATCAGGAAACCGCCAAAGATTCCTTTCAGAACCTCTGAAGGCATTGGTACAGCGATTTTTCCGCCTACAAACCCGCCAAGCAGAAATCCAAATACGCAGTAGAGCCCCGCGCGCAAATCCACGAGGCGATTTTTCCAATACTCCCGGAGGGCTCCAAGACCAATGGGTGGAAGAAGAATAAACAGAGAAGTGCCCTGTGCCAGGTGCTGGTCGTAATGAAGCAGGTACACCATGGCAGGCACCAACACAACTCCACCGCCTATACCGAGCAGACCCACGAGGATCCCAACGGTGAGTCCCAACGCCAGAATCAGCAGGATGATATCGCCCCCAATGGCCCGCGACGCTCCATCACGCTATGTTTGCGCGCCTATCTTGCCTTCTCCTTTGCCGGATAGCAAACACCCAATTCTATCGGTTGGGTTAATATGTAAAAACTCCGCAACATTCGGCGTTCCGAACACGGACGGACGCGCGAAACTGCTATAGTAATTGTGGCTTTTGTCTCCCAAGCCTTGGCTTTTCTTATCTCAGCGAGCGATCAGGAGCTTTGTTCATCTCATGGCTACGGATAGACGACCAGAATTTTTCAAAGGTGCACAACTCAAAGTTGCCATCATCGGATGCGGTTATGTCGGCTTGCCACTGGCATTGCGCTTTGCGGAAGCCGGGCACAAAGTGACGGGATTCGACACTGACCCCGAAAAAGTGAAACTACTGAACGCCGGTAAGTCCTACATTGATCACATCCCGCAAACCAAGATTCAGCAGTTCGTGAACAGCCGCCATTTCTCCGCGACCAACGATTTTTCCCGGCTGAACGAAGCGGACGCCATCATTATCTGCGTGCCCACTCCACTCAACGAGTATCGCGAGCCAGATTTGAGCTACGTCGAGAACACCACCAAGTCCATACAGCCGCATCTGGTGCGCGGACAGCTCGTCGTGCTGGAGTCCACAACCTACCCTGGCACCACCGAAGAGCTGGTTCTGCCTATTCTCGAAAAAAGCGGACTTCGGTGCCCCATTGTATCCGGTCCGGAAAACGAAAATGTTCCACTCGACTTCTTTCTCGCTTTTTCACCCGAACGGGAAGATCCCGGCAACAAGCAGTTCGGTCTGGCGCAAATTCCCAAGGTCGTCGGCGGCGTCAATCCCCCCAGCGGCCGCGCCGCACAGGCGCTTTATGCGCAGGTGGTCGCTCGCGTTGTGCCTGTGACCTCCACCCGAGCCGCGGAGATGACCAAGCTGCTCGAAAACATCTTCCGTTGCGTCAACATTGCGTTGGTTAACGAGCTCAAACTCCTTTGCCTGCGCATGGGCGTGGACGTTTGGGAAGTGATTGATGCTGCTTCCAGCAAACCCTTCGGCTTCATGCCGTTTTATCCCGGCCCGGGCCTTGGCGGTCATTGCATTCCGGTGGACCCCTTTTACCTTTCCTGGAAAGCGCGCGAATATGATTTCTCCACACGCTTCATCGAACTCGCCGGTGAGATCAACACTTCCATGCCATATCACGTCGTCGAGTCGCTCTCGGAAGCTCTCGACGTTCACAAGAAAAGCTTGCGGGGTTCCAAGATTCTCATCCTCGGCGTGGCTTACAAGAAGGACGTGGACGACTTGCGCGAATCGCCCACGCTGAAGATCATGGAAATTCTGCACAAGCGAGGCGTGGCCTTCGATTACAATGATCCCTATTTCCCGCAACTTCACAAAATGCGCCATTACGACTACTCGCACATGAAATCCGTTCCTCTGAATGCGGAAACGCTCGGCCAGTACGATGCCGTGGTGATCGCCACGGATCACTCGAGTTACGATTACAGTGCCATTGTGGATGCTTCGAAACTCGTCATTGACACGCGCAATGCGACGCGCCGCGTTATCCGTCATAGGGCAAAGATCGTTCTGTGCTAGGGATCTCCGCTGGAGCCTGCTAAAAAGCTCGTTCGAGCCCAGAAACCCTCAAGACCTTCACAAACTGCGGCTAGTGTACTTTGGTAAGTTCCACGCGTGCCGTGGCAAATGGCAACACCGCTTCCATCAGCACCGGCAAGCGGTCCTGACCCTGGGCAAGATAAAGCAGGAAGTGTGCGTCTTTCATCTCCGCCCCGTTATCCAGGACGTGGATTTCGATCTTCATAGCGATGAACTTTCCGGCGGTCACGGCGACACTCTGATCCCTGGCAATCAACACTGCGCGCACGTCGTAGAGTTTGTGCCCGTCAAACACGGGTGAATGGACTGCGTTTGTCTTGCTCCAGTCCGTCCCACGCAGGTACATCAACAATCCGAGGGGATCCCTTGTTCCAGGCAAGACGCGCGCGGCAGTCGCATCCGGCGGAGCGGGATCCTTCCCCGAAGAAACCATCCGTTCAACGAAATCCGCCTTTTG
>Ga0335082_10001236_pt1 | contig 27213 bp, 28 predicted proteins | sample Lox_Sample_41_FD_206718 | JGI IMG/M metagenome (GOLD analysis project Ga0335082, IMG submission 206718) | Soil microbial communities from Loxahatchee National Wildlife Refuge, Florida, United States - Lox_Sample_4.1 | ecosystem: Environmental > Terrestrial > Soil > Wetlands | place: USA... | reverse complement strand
ACGAGCCTACGCTACCGGCCGCACCCGTCGTACCACGCGTTCCTGCACCTCCTGTTCACGACTGGGTTGCGTGGCCGGCGCAACGCCTTGCGAGCGCTGACGCGAGAGAAGGTGATCTCAAGCCCTGGCAGAACGCGTACATCGAACGGTTCATCGGATCGCTACGTCGGGAATGTCTCGACCACGTCATCGCGCTCGACGAACCTCAGCTGCTGCGCGCGATTCGTAGCTACGTAGACTACTACAACCGAACCCGGACGCACCTTGCGCTGGGAAAGGACCCACCCGAGCCCCAGTCCGTCCAAGGCCCCGAAGTTGGCACCATCATCGCTGTCGCGGAGGTCGGCGGACTCCACCACCGCTACGAGCGGCACGCGGCGGCGTGAAACCCTTGCCGGATGGGGTTTTCGGGAGGGACAACGGGCCAAGTAGCGCGCCCACAGTCGCCAACGCACGCCGTGCTGCTACTGCGTGGCTTCCGTTTGCGCCGTCCTAGTGCCCGCGACGCCGGCCGATGGCGGGATCGTGCCGACAGACCCGGCAAAACCCCGATTCGCGCAGCTTGCGCACGGCGAAGCCGGCGATCTGCACCAGCCCGGCGAGCTGTTCGCGAACCTGTCGCATCTTCGCGGTTCGCGTCCCGACAGCGCCCAGGAACTCGAGCTGGTGATTCAGGAGTTGTGCAAACAGAACCACCCGCCGTTCCTTCGAGTGCCAGGTGTGCGGGTTCTCGCCTCGATTCCCGACGAAGAACGCCTCGTGGAGCTGTCGACCGACCTCCTCATGCGAGCTCACCGCGGCCTCCACGATCCGGCAGAGGAAATCGTCCCGCGTTTGGTCGAGCTCCCCGGTCGCGCCCAGGACGCTGTTCCTCCGCGCCGACGGGCTGATGGTCACGAGGGCGTAGTCCGACAGCCACAGATACAACGGGTGGCGCGCAAACACGCCGCGTCGCGAGGGGGTGGTAAAGTAGGTGACCAGGAACCACGCCGGCCGAACGCGAATGACGGCTGGCTGCAGGTGCTCGACAAGCGAAAGGGAGACCAACCGCGGCGGCAGAGCCAGTCGTTTGCACACGCGCTCGAGCTGAGCCGGATTGCGACCGATGACGTCAACCCAGCGGCAAAATGCCGGTGCTCCTGCCACGCCCGACTCACCCGCTCGCTTCATGCCCACGTGGTGCGCGCCTTCACGGCTTCTCGCGCTCGCCGGAGCCATCCGACACGATCGCGCCGCGGGCGTGGAGTACACCGAGCGCCGCTTTGGTGAGGCCCGTCGCACCGCGAAAGTCCGCGCCTGGCACCAGCGTCCCCTGTAGGTTCGCATTGTCGAGCCGGGCGTCGCGCAGGCACGCGCCGCTCAGGTTCGCCGCCTCCAGGACCGCGTCGCGCAGATCGCAGCTCGACAGATCGCTGCCGGTCAACTGCGTCCCGCGCAGATTGGCGGCGCGCAGATCGCGGCCCGACAGATCCCAGTGAACGAACCATAGGAACCGCAGATCGGCTCCCGCCAGGCTCTCGCGGTCACGGATCCTGTCCAGCAGGCCCTTCTTTCGACTCACCGAAGACTGCGGTCGGCGGCGACCTCGGTGCGGATCGGACGCTTCCCGAGGCTCACCGGGCGCCAGCCCGGAGATGACCGTGAGTGACTGTCTTCTCGCCACGATACCCTCGCTTCCTCACCCAAAGAGCAGCTTTACCCAAAGGTCCGTTCGTCACAGCAAGAGCGGCGCCAGTGGTCGAGCACTGATCCGTTGGATGCGGAAACGCTCGCGTGCACGACCGTCCAGCGCCGGCACGCCAAAACCGCACTCGCGTCGCCAATCGTGCCGTGCCGAGTGCCAACTCGGCACTCTCAAGCCGGCGCCGCGTCGCCACGGAGTGCGGAATCCGCACTCATTGCCTTCTGCCGGCGCCGCGCGACCGGTTCAGCCGATGCTGCTTCACCTTGGCGTGCAGCGTGCGCAGCCCGATTCCCAACGCTTTGGCAGCCGCTTTCTTGGTAGGGTACGCCTCGAGGTAGCGGCGCAGGATCTCCCCCTCAATTTCGCTCATGCTCATCCCCACCCGGATGACGATCTCGGAAGGGGTTGCCGATGCGCGGATGCTCGCCGGAAGGTCCTCTACGTCGACCACCTCCCGACTGCTCATTACCACCAGGCTCTCCACCACGTTCTTCAGCTCCCTGACGTTTCCGGGCCACGCGTAGTTGCGCAGGCGGCCCAAGGCGCGCTCGGAGAAGTCCGCCGGCCGCCTGTCGTTCTTGCGCAGTCGACGGAGGAAGTACCGGGCGAGCTCGGGGATGTCCTCGCGTCGGTCGCGCAGCGGCGGCATCACCAGCGTGATCACTTTGAGGCGGTAGTAAAGGTCTTCACGGAACCGACGCATGCGGACTTCCGCGTCCAGGTCGACGTTGGAGGCCGCAATGATGCGCAAGTCCACTTTGATCTTCTTGGTCCCCCCCACGCGCCGGAACTCGCGGCGCTCGAGCACCCGCAGCAGCTTGGGCTGGACGTGGAGACCCATCTCGTTGATCTCATCGAGAAACACCGTGCCACCGTCCGCGAGCTCGAAGAGACCACGTTTCTGCTCATCCGCGCTCGTGAACGCCCCCCGCTCGTGGCCGAACAGCTCGTTCTCCAGAATGTCGCCCGACAGCGAGGCGCAGTTGATGGGCACGAACATGCCCTCCGACCGCGGGCTCAGCTCATGGACCGCGCGCGCGATCACTTCCTTTCCGGACCCGCTCTCCCCGAGCAGCAGGACACTCACGTCGGACTGCGCGATCAGGTTGACGGTCGCCATGACGCTGCGCATCGACGCGGACCGATAGAGGATGTCATCGGCCCCCACGCGCAGCGTCGAAACCTCTTCTTTACCGGACGCCATCGATCGCGAGCCGTTCACCACAGCGTCCTTCACTCCTGCGCAATCCGACCAAGCAAGCGCAACAGACCATCGAGGATCGTCACCGGATGCGGTGGACAGCCTGGGACATACAGGTCGACGGGCAGCACGGCGTCGGCTCCATTGTGCACCTCCGCGTGGTCCCTGTAGGGCCCGCCGGAGATGGCGCATGCGCCGACGGCGATGACGAGCTTCGGGGCGGGCACCGCCGCGTAGGTCTTCTGCAGCGCCAGCCGCATGTTCTCGGTAACCGGCCCCGTGATCAGCAATCCGTCGGCATGTCGTGGTGAGGCGACGAACTGAATCCCGAACCGACCCAGATCGAAGACGATGGTATTGAGGACGTTGACGTCCGCTTCACAGCCGTTGCAACCGCCGGCGCTCACTTGCCGCAGCGCCAAGGACCGGCCGAAGAGGCGCCGGCTGCGGGCGTCGAGCGCGCGCGCCAGCTTGATGGCGCGCCCGTCCAACACCAGATCGTCACGGGCCCGCGTGGCCAGGCGATAGTCCTGGCCGAAGTGGATCACCGCTTCGGGACACGCCGATTCGCACTCCGCGCAGAACAGACAGCGTCCGAGGTCGAGCCGCAGTCCGCTGTCGTCCATCGCGATCGCGTCAGTCGGACACGTCTCGACGCAGGCGCGGCACCCGCTGGGACAGTCGCCCGTCAGGGTGGGCAAGCCCCGGAAGCGGTCCGGCAGCGCCGGTTCTGAGCCCGGGAATTGGATCGTGCGATGCCCCTGCTCGAGCCGGGCCAAGAGCGCTCTCAGCACTGGGGCACCTCAGAGATCATGCCCGCAGTAGGACAGGTTGAAGCTCTTGTTGCAGAGCGGAAAGTCCGAGATCTCCTGGTTGCGCAGCGCGATCGCCAGTCCCATCCAGTTGTGAAACGACGGGTCGACGACTTTGTACTGCGCGATGCGTCCCTGCGCATCCGTCATCGCGACGTGGCAGATCTCGCCGCGCCAACCTTCGACGAGGGCGACGACCACCTGGTTCGCGACCGGTGGCCCGGTGGCGACGCGGACCGCGCCGCTGGGAAGTGCAGCGAGTTGTTCAGCTACGAACGCCGCCGAGCGCTGGATATCGAGCCAGCGCACGTGGGCGCGGGCAAAGACGTCGCCAGTATCCCAGATGCTGCTCGGAATCTGCACGAAGCGGAAGACCCCGGAGGGAAATTCCTGGCGCACGTCGCGCTCGACGCCGCAGGCGCGTGCCGCCGGCCCGACCAGCCCGAGCTGTTCGCACTCGGCGCGGGTGACGGTCCCCGTGCCCTCGAAGCGGGCCAGCGCCGACGGGGTGCCCCACAACAGATTCACGGTTCCGCTCACACCTGCCAGCGCCACTGCGAGCCTCTCCCGCAGCTCCGCCGCCCGGCGTTCGTCGACGTCGAATGCGACGCCACCGGGACGGACGAAGCTGCGTCCAAAGCGGCTGCCGCAGATGAGGGCGGTGAGGTTGAGGAACTCACCGCGCAGCCGTCCGCAGTGCGCGGCGGTGGGCAGGTACGCCACATCGCCCGCCAGTGCGCCCATATCGCCGGTATGGTTGGCGAGCCGCTCGAGCTCGAGCGCCACACCGCGCAACACCTGCGCCCGCGGCGGCAAGTGGCAACCGGCCAGCGCTTCGACCGCCTCGCAGTAGGCCGTCCCGTGCCCGACCGAGGTATCGCCGGCCAGCGTCTCCATATAGTGGATCGTGCGCTTGTTCGGCCCGCCCACCAGCGCCCGCTCGACACCGCGGTGTTGGTACCCCAGCGAGATCTCCAGGTGAAACACCCGCTCGCCGTAGCACTGGAAGCGGAAGTGGCCCGGTTCGATGACGCCGGCGTGCACGGGGCCCACCGCGACCTCGTGCACGTCGGCACCGTGCATGGTGAAGAAATCAGTCACGCCGGCGGCGCCCTCTGCCTCACCGTGCGGCCAGAGGGGCGCGGCACCGCCGTACGGCGCGTGAAAGCGGATCGGCTTGATCCAGGGATGTCCCTCCGGGTGCACACCCCATTGTTCGCCGATCTCGCGTTCGAACCAGTGCGCTTGTGGGCAGTCGGGCGTCAGCGCCGGATACCGCGCGCCGACGTCTGCGCTACACAGAGACAGCGTGCCGCCACGACCGTGCGCCAACACGGCGTACAACCGCACACCGCTGGTTGGCAGTGGTCGCCCGAACAACGCCGCGATCCGGCACCCGGCTTCGACACTGTCGATGATGTGGGCGCGGAACTGTCCGACGGCGAGCTGCGGAACGTCCGCCAGCGCTGCCGCTCTGCCATTGTGAACCGTGAGCGATGCGGGAGGTGGGGGAGACATCATCCCAGCAGATGCGCTGCCTCCTCGATCGCGCGGCGAAGGATCGGTGGGATGTACAATCCCAGCATCAGCACCAGCGCGGCGAGCGCCGCCGGCGGGGCGATCGCCAGCACGGGCTCGGCAGGTCGCGCGAGCGTCCAGCGATCAGCCGCGGCACCCTGGGTCATGCGCAGCCCCGCCGTGATCATGCCGACGAAAATCAGTGCCAGCAGCGCCAGGTAGGCAGCAGCGACACCGTCGCGGCCGTGATCGAGTGCTGCCTTCAGAATGGTGAACTCGCTGAGAAACGGACCGAACGGCGGCGAACCAGTGATCGCGAAGAACCCGGCGATCCAAAGGATGCCCGAGGCCGGCAGCACGCGTAGGACACCGCTGACATCGGCCGTAGACTTCGACTGATAGACCGCCAGGATGTTTCCTGCGACCAGAAACAACATCGCTTTCGCCAGCGAGTGGTTGACCGCGTGCAGCAGCGCCCCAAAGGTGCCGGAGCCGCCCAGACCGACCCCCAGCATCAGCACACCCATGTGCTCGACGCTGGAATAGGCGAGCAGGCGCTTGAAATCCGCTTGTCCGACGATGAACACGGCGGCGACGGCCATGGAGAGCAGGCCGAACCCCACGTACAGTTGCTGCCCGAACTCCGCCTGTCCGGCCGCCGCGCACACCTGCTGCACCCGCAGAATGCCGAGAAAGGCACAATTGAGCAGCGCTCCCGACAGCAGCGCCGAGACCACGGAAGGTGCCTCGCTATGGGCGTCGGGCAACCACGTGTGCAGCGGCGCCAGGCCCATCTTGGTGCCGTAGCCGACGAGAAACAGCAGCAAGGCCGCCTTGAGCCAGGCGACCTGCAGGTGGCTCGCTCCGCGTATCAGGTCGTCTAGCAGCACCGCCCCGCGCACAGCGGTGTGATCGGACGCGGCGACGGCGAGGAAGAAATTCCCCAGCAGCGCCAGCGCGATCCCGACCGAACAGATCAGCAAGTACTTCCAGGTCGCCTCCAGTGACCGGTGCTGGCGATGAAAGTAGATGAGCGGCGCGCTCGCCAGCGTGGTGGCCTCGATGGCGACCCAGAGCAGGCCGAACGCCTGGCTCACCGTCACCAGGGTCATGGCCGCCAGGAAGAAGAGCAGGCAGGCCGTGAAGGTGGCTTCCGGCGCATTGGTGAACAGCAGCCCTTCCTCGAAGTCGCGGTGTGCGGCGCGGCGCTCGCGCCGCAAGTAGCCCACGGCGTAGAGCGCCGCGGCCAGAAACAACGCGCTGGTGACGCTGAGGAACAGCTGTCCCAGGGGGTCCAATCGCAGCCAGCCTCCCGCCGTCGCGGCCGGCGGGACGATCCAGGTGGCGGCCGCGACGCCCGCATGCAGAACGGCCGCAACCACCAGCAGCACACGCCGCCGTGCGTCGCCGGTCATGAAGAAGGCGCCGATGCCGGACAGCGTCGGAATCGCCAACAGCGCGATGACGATCATCCCGTCCAGTCCCTGAGCATCGTGAGTTGATCCGCATCGATGTGATCGAACTCGCGGTTGATGTGAAAGATGGCGATGCCCATCACAAACACCGCCACGAACACATCGAGCAGGATGCCGAGCTCCACAATCATCGGCATACCCTCCACCACCGCGACGCCGAAGGTGTAGATGCCGTTCTCGAGGACCAGATAGGCCAGCACCTGCATCAGTGCCGTGCGCCGACTGACGATCAGGAACAGACCGACTAGCGTGGTGAAGAGCGCTACCGGCACCACCAACGTCGAGGTGGGCAGCGTCGGCAGCGGCAACCGCGCGCTGAGCCAGAACGAGAGCACCAATCCGAAGGTGCCGGCCGCCATAGAGAGCATGTAACTCACCATCGGCTCGATCTCGCGCCGCACCTCTGCTCCGCGCAGCACCCGGGAGAGGAGCCAGGGGAACGCCGCGCCTTTCAGGGCCAGGATCAACGCGGCCAGCATCACCACGCGCAGGGTGATCTCGTTCGCATGCGCCGCAATCGTCAGGGCTGCCAACAGCACGCCCTGAAAGGCGACGAGCCGAATGCACCTGGTCAATCGACTCGACCCGAGCAGCAGCACGCTCGTCAACGCGAGGAACACCAGCGCCGGGTCCATCCCTCCCGCCATGCGATCACCGTAGCGTCAACACGAGCGCCAGCACCGACAGGACGCCGGCGCCGACCAGCAGCTGCGGCACCCGCACCAGGCGCCAGCGGGCCATCGAGGACTCGATGAGTCCGGTGACGACCGCGAGCCCGAACATGCCTGCGATCGCGGCCGCGCCGTCCAGCCAGAGGTTCCCACTGCGAACCGGTACGATCAGGCCGACGATCAGGGCCCCGAGCACCCACAACTTCACGGCGCCGCCGTAGAGGATGAAGGCCAGGTCCGGTCCGCCGTGATCGAGCACCATCACCTCGTGAATCATCGTCAGCTCGAGGTGTGTGGTCGGGTCGTCGACCGGCACGCGAGCATTCTCGGCGAGAAACACCACCACCAGCGCACCGGCGAGCAGCGCGGAGGTCGGAAAGCCTCCACTCCACGCGCTCGCATCCACTCCCGCGTACATCGTCGTGAGCGACACGCTGCCGACCTGCCGCGCCACCGCGGCCAAGGCGAGCAGCAGGACGGGTTCCGCGATGGCGGCGAAGGCCACCTCCCGACTGGCACCCATGCCCTCGAAACTCGATCCGGTGTCGAGCGCGGCGACGACCGCGAAGAAGCGCAGCAGGCCGAACAGATACGCGAATAAGAAGAGGTCGCCCTCGAAGCTACACGCCGCCGGCACGCCGCCGAGCGGTATCAGCGCCGTCGCGCCCAGCACCGCCGCCAATCCCACCACCGGGCCCGCCCGGAACACCCACGTCGTGGTACGGCTGTATACGGCCGCCTTGCGGAGCAGCTTCGCCACATCGCGGTACGGCTGCAGCAGCGGTGCTCCTGTCCGGCCGGCCATGATTGCCTTGGTTCGACCGATCACTCCGAGCAGGAGCGGGCTCAGGCACAATGCCGCGAGGGGTGAACCAATTGAGGCCTCGGTCATCGATCACCCGAGCTTCCAGACCAGCAGCACGAGCAGAGTCAGCGCGATGTACAACACGTACAGATGCACCTGCCCGTGCTGAAGCCACCGCAACGCGGACAGGCCACGGCCGATTGCGGTGAAGACCGGGGTATAGAACCGGGCTTCGCACACGTCGGGCGTGTCGACGGTCAGGGAGGCCTGCCGTGGGAACAGGCCGACGGGCGGTACCAAGTGATGGCGGCTCTGGAGCAACAGCCGGAAGAGGTCGGTCAGCGGTTGGGCGAACGAAGCCGCCGTATACTGCATGCGCGGTGACGGCCGGGCGTAGCCACAGTCCCACGTGCAGCTTTCTTCGACCCGCCGACCCGACAAGAGCTGATGCCGCACCCCAGCGAGGAGCGCAGCCAGAAGGAGCACTCCAAGCGCCGCCGCGCCGACGAACGAGAGTGGGCCGGTGGCCGCAGCCATGACACCGCGCACGGTCTCTGCCGGCAACCCGCTGGCGCGCTCGACGACCGGCAGCAGCGTTCCGCCCACCACCGGCGCGAGGCAGCCGATCACCACACAGCTCACTGCGAGGAGCAGCATCGGTACCCGCATCGCCAGCCCGGGCTCGTGCGCATGCGTGGCGTGCTCACTGCGTGGCTGGCCCAGGAACACCATTCCGAAGGCCTTGGTGAAGCACGCGGCCGCGAGCCCGCCGATCAATGCGAGCCCGGCGATCACGCAGAGGAGCGGTACGGCCACCGTCGAGTTGGCCGAGACGACTCCACGCAGCGCGCCGAGATAGATGAGAAACTCGCTGACGAATCCGTTGAGCGGCGGAAGGCCTGAGATGGCCACTGCCCCGATCAGGAAGGCAACCCCTGTCCACGGCATCCGTTTGAGGAGCCCGCCGAGGTTATCGATCTCTCGCGTCCCCGTGGCGTGTGCCACGGCCCCCGCGCCGAGGAACAACAGGCCCTTGAAGATTGCGTGATTCAAGACGTGGAGAAGCGCGCCGGCAAACCCGAGCACGGCCAGAGGGGCTGAGCCGGTGCTCAGTCCCAGCTCCCCAACGCCGAGGCCCACCGCGATGATGCCGATGTTCTCCACGCTGTGGTAGGCGAGCAGACGCTTGAGGTCGTGCTGGGCCAGAGCGAACAGCACACCGAGGATGCCGGACGTCAACCCCACGCCGCAGAGCACACACCCCCACCACGCCGGTGGTGGACCGAGGAAGCTCAGTATCCGCACCAGACCGTAAATGCCCGTCTTGATCATCACCCCAGACATCACCGCCGACACGTGACTCGGTGCCGCCGGATGGGCCTCGGGCAACCAGACATGGAACGGCACGAAGCCCGCCTTGACCCCGAAACCGATCACCGCGAGCAGGAACAGGAGACCCACCGGCGCAGGCGCGCCACTCAACCGGTCGAAGTCGAGCGACCCGCCGGTGCGGCCCAGCAGGATGAACAGCGCCAACAGGCACGCCGTGCCGAGATGCGTCGCGACGAGGTATATCCATCCAGCGTTCCGTACGCTGCGCTGGTCGTCCTCGAACGTGACCAGGAAAAATGACGCCAGCGCCATCAGTTCCCACGCCACCAGAAAGAGGACGGTGTTGCGGGCAACCACGACCAACACCATGGTTGCCACCAGCAGGTTGAAGAAAAACCACGCTGCCCCGAGCCGTCTCGCCTCGCGATAGGCCGCGAGGTACTCCGCACCGTACACCGCGACCAGAGCGGAGAGGCCCAGGATCGGCACCAGAAAGAACGCCGACAGCGCATCGATCTCCACGAAGAACGCGCCGTACGGCACCTGCCAGCCCACCCGCAGCGACTCGGTTGCCGAGCCCGCCAGTACGCGCACCGCAGGGATGATGGCCAGCGTACAGCCCGCGATTGCTCCGCTCGCGCCGAGGCGCGAGGCCCACGGCGTCCTGGCAGCGAGGAGCGCGAGCGCGCCACTGCCGACCAACACGCCGAGCGCGAGCAGCAGCAGAGACATCTATCCTATCCGTCCTCGCGTCTCGTGCGCCTGCCCCAGCCGATGCTCCGCCCGCCGCGCCTCGGCCAGCACCTCGGTAGCCGACCCTCGCTCGGCAATAGCCCGCTTGAATCGTTCATCCTGTAGGGCGAACGACAGCCGCGAGAGCAGCGCGAGGTGCGCGCGCACCGTCGGGCAGATCAGCGAGAACAGTGCGTGCACCGGCTTTCCGTCGAGCGCCGCGAAGTCGACCGGCTGGTCGAGAAAACAGAGCGTGACGATCGGCCGTGGGACGTGCAGTACGATGGGGTTTCGCACGTGGGGAATCGCGACACCCTCACCGATCCCGGTCGACTGCAGATTCTCCCGCGCCAGCAGGATGTGCAGGAGAAACTCCCGGTCGAGCTCTTCCGGCACGCGCAAGTGCTCCACCATGGCCTGCAGGACCGAGGCCTTGTCCGTGCCGCGGAGCCCGTGGATGATGCCGCCAGCCTGGAGCGCCTCCGCTAAGCCCGGCAGCGGCGCCGCGCTCTCTGGTTCTTCGAACAAGTCGGCCGCGATCGTGATTCCGCGCGCCGTCGCCCACTCGAGCAGCTCTGCGCGATTGAACCGATACTGATCCTCCACACGATTCGCCGGCAGGATTCCCTGACCAATCCATCGATACACGGTCTTTTCGGGTACGTTCAGTAAGCCGCAAACGTCGCGGACAGTGAGATTCATCCTTCTCCTTTGATTGGCTGCCACCGCTGCCACTAGACATCGACGCACCGCATGCGTTCCCGCCACGCCACCGGGCCTATTCGCGATCGAGCTGCGTCAGCATCGCCAATGCCTCCTCGAGGTGCGCCTGAAAGTACCGGCGCATGATGTCGAGCACCTCGATCAGCAGCGGATCGCGCAGGGAGTAGAAGACCTGATTCCCCTCTTTCCGGGTGGAGACCAAACCCTTGGAGCGCAGCACGCCCAAGTGTTGCGACAAGTTGGCCGGCTCCACTGCAATGCGCTCCAAGAGGGCACCCACCGAAAGATCGCCATCGCGAAGGCACTCGACGATGTGGATGCGAGTGGGATGCGCGAGGACGCGGAACACCTCGGCCTTGAAGCGGCGCAAGGCGTCCTGTCGACCCGCATCCGCGCCCCGAGCGTCCTCCTTGTGCGGCACATCATTCGAATATGCGAAACTTCGAATATACGCAACCTGGGCTGGAGTTGGACGCGAGAAAACAACCGAGGCTCTGAGCGCCCAGCGCGTGACCGCCCGTGGCGCTTCGATGTCGTGGAGCAGGTGCGCGCGGTCGAAGCGTTGCGCGAGCTCTCCCCCACGGAGCGCATTTCTCCGAGACCACCGTTCGAGATGATCCACCGAGGCGAGGAGATCGGACTTGGAGTCATTGCATGCTGAATCCGTGCGGACGACATTGTGTGCGAGGTCGACCGGGTAGCGCGACCAGGGAACGGCAGGGCATTTCGCGACCGTGGGGTGCAACTCACGTTGGCTCAGCGGGGCTGACGTTGGACACGTTCTGGACACTGAGCTGAATGGACTGACGCTCGGACAGCCTGGCGTCTGCCGCCGGCACACTCGCCCTGCCGTCAACCGGACGGAGACCCTCTAACGGACCGAAGGGACCGTTCGGGGGTAGCGAAGTCCGTAGGCACCTGTCGTTGACGTTGGGGAGGGTGTCGATGAAGGCGAAGCCGTGGGAGGTGCCGGAGGGGTTGTGCCTTCGCCGCCGGCGGTCGCCGCGCTGATCACTGTTTGCGGGGGGTAAGGTCCCCGCCGAGACACCAGCGGCTCTCGCTTCCCGAAGGCCAGGTCGTGATGCAGCACAGGTAACAGCGCTCGTGGCGCCCGTCCATCGTCGGGATGCAGATGTACACGCATTCCTCTTCGACCAGACTGGTCGCCATTCGCCGCATCGCCGCCGGCCGCAGAAACTGCTCGACGGGAACGAAGGGCCGCGCGCGGCGTCTTTTTGCGCGCGTGCGCAATACGGTCCGCAGGTGGGAGCGCATCCGCGCGTTGACCGGTATCGATTCCTTGCACCGCTCGATCTCGATGCCGCGCACGGCGCCGTTCCTGATCACCGCCCGCATCAGGCTCGCGCAGCAGCCGCCGTGGACGCGTCCGATGATCAGCCGATGCACGCCCTTGGCGAGCGCCGCGCGGTCGACCGTCCTGCCCAGGTCGAAAAGCTCGACATCGGGCGTGCGGACGTGCACCGGCAGCGACAGCGAGCGCTTGATCGAGCGACCCCTGACAACCTTCGTCATGGCGACTCCTGCCGGCACGAGCACCGGATCCGAACCGTTGCGGCCAACGCAACTCGTCTGACGGCTTCCCATAGCGCGTCGCAGCCGTGGTGCTCAAGGGCGACGACCAGCGCGGCAGGCCGAGGATCCGCTTGTGTAGATACGATTTCGAACCCTCAGCCTGAGCCTCAGCCGCCTCAGCCTAATCCTTAGCCTTCCGGAGCCTGAGGCTGAGACAAAGGCTCGGGCTCCGGCTGAGGAGAATACGATTCATCGGCACGCATGCGGCGCCACCTCGACCGCTCGGGGCCGATCCACTTTCCAGACAGAACGAAGACTGGCAGGTTGAGGGACCATGGTGGCGGTCGACCTCGGCGCGGCGCGCACGTCCTACGAGGCAGAAGGGCAGTGGACCTCTCCGGTGCTGTTCACGCCCGCGGAGGTCACGCGCTTCCTCGACGCGACCGAGCGCGTCGTCGCGGGCCGCCATCGCAGCGGTCGTGCGCCGATGTTGTGTCTGCCGTTCGAGCCCGGTCCGCGTGACCTGCGCAAGATCGACAACGCGTGGTGGGCCGATCCCTACCTGGCCGCGCTCGCTACGGATGCGCGCCTCGGCGAGATCGCGGCCGCGCTCCTCGGCGCGTCGACGGTCAGGCTCTGGCAGGATCAGCTGCTCTATAAGCCGCCGGGCAACCCCGCGGAGACGACGATCGGCTGGCATCAGGACTGGGCGAGTTGGGACACGGTCGCGTCGCACGCGGCGTTCGTCACCGCGTGGGTGGCGTTCGACGACGTCGACGACGACAACGGTGCGATGCAGATCATCCCCGCCAGCCACACGTGGGGTTTGGTCCCCGGCGCGAGCAACTTCTTCGGCACCGATCGCGACGCGCAGCTCGCACGCCTCGGCGACGGGCGTGCGGTCGAGTCGCGATCGATCGTCATGCGCGCGGGCCAGGTCAGCTTCCATCACCCGCTCACGTTCCACGGGAGCGGGCCGAACACCTCGGACCGCATGCGCCGATCGCTCGCCATCCACTTCGTCGACGCCGAGGTCTCCGCGGTGTCCGAAGCGGGCATCTGGCAGCACTACAACCTCGCGCTGTTCCTCGAGCGCGGCGGCCGGTTGGGCGAGCGCTACCGCTTCGACGACCTCTGTCCGACGGTCTTTGCGCAATGACCGGCCGGCCGGCGCCCGATCTGTGCGAAGCGTTTGGATTGTTGACTGCGGATTGTGCGGCGCCATTGAGGGGGTGAAGAGCGGCGTGTTCCAGCCACCGCCGGCGATTCCGGCGCTCGACTATGCCGGCTTGCAGACGCTCGTCGCGGACGCGCGCGAGGCACTCCAGCGCCTGACGCCCGCTGAAGTGAACGCGTGCGAAGGCAAGGACGTCACGTTTCAGATGGGCAGTTTCAAGCTACCGTTCACTGCCGAGCTCTTCATTCTGTCCTTCTCGTTGCCGAACTTCTATTTTCATGCGGCGACCGCGTACGACATCCTGCGCATGAAAGGCGTGCCCATCGGCAAGCGCCACTTCATGGGCCAGATGCGTCTGAAGAGCTGAGAGACCGCACCACGACATCTGTCCAACCGTATGTCGCCGCTTGGCCCTCCGGGAGCCAACGCGGGTTACAGTTCTTCGAGCAGCCCCTTGGCTTCGATGAGGTCGCGCGTGTCGAAGCCTTCGGTGAACCAGGCGTAGACCGGAGCGAGGACGTCACGCGCCTCGGCGCGCTTGCCCTGGTGCGCGACGAGCAGGTCGCCGTCGAGGCGATGGAGGGCTCCCGCAACGTTCTGTCTGGTGCGATGCCGCCGGCTAGGGTACCGTCCGCGCGAGGCGGGGGTCGACCCGACAGGGCGCCAGTCTGAACGAGGAGACGCAACGCCGCACTGGGCGTTTGGGTGCTGCACATGCTGCGCCGGAATCGCCGACGATCGGCCAGCGGTGCAGACGCAACGGAGAGGAGCGATGACCAAACGAGCGAAGTCGACGACGAAAACTCGGGACACGACCAAACCCGTGCGCTCCGCGAGGTCCCGCGACCGCATCGGGGGCAACAGCCAACTCCACATCACGCACAAGCCGAACCCGCTGTTCGCGCCTGCGCCTTCCATCGTGGAGACGGTGTTCTTCAGCAAAGTCGGCCATACGTTCGGTCCGCTTCCGGCGTCGCCGGGCGTGCCGTCGATGCACCTCGTTCAGGATTTCCTTCTCGACCAGACCGGCGCCTCTGGGGCCGACGGGAAGATGAGCCAGACGACCTCCTTCGATCTGACCAGCGCAACGTCATTCAGATTCAACATCTACCCGAAGGATCGCGCCAGGCGGATCAAGGTCGCGCCGCCGGCATCGGCGCAGGTATTCATCGGGCTGAACGTGGGGAGACGGTTCGTCAACGCCGTATCGGACGTGCTCGATCAGTACCCGGCACATTCGTTCTTCGTGGATCAGGCCGGGAGCACGCCGGTCTTCACCTACAACTTCTTCTTCATCGGACGGAACACGAACCATTGGATCGAGTTCTTCATCACCGCCGATCTCGTATCGCCGATATCGTTCGGCGGGTTCACGACCATCGGCACGTACCCGCCGAGGGCGTTCGATCCCGGGATCAAGTCGTACCACCCGTTTAGCGTCAGCCTGCCCTTCAACCTTCCGGGGCCGAACAGCGTACCGTACATGCTGTTCAGTTACGCCACCCCGCGTTCGGCCGACCCGGGTCCCTTCGTGTCGCTTGCATGACGGTGACCTCGCCCGCAGCGGCAGCTATTGACCCAAGTCGAGATCATCCAACCTCCAATGACCGCTCATCGCGACGGAGTGGCCGATCCACACGGCGAGTGAGCGCTCTGGAGATCCCGTCGAGGACGAGGTCCAGCTCTCTACCCACGTCTTCAGCAAGGAAGCGCAATACCAGGTAGCCGTTTTCTTGAAGCAGTTGATCCTTGCGGCGGTCGCGGCGATACGCGACCGGATCCGCGAGATGTTGGGCGCCGTCCAGCTCCACTGCCACGCGCGCATCGGCGCAGAGAAGATCGACCTCGAGACTTCCGAGACCATCGAACGCGATGGGCAGAGCAACGTTGACGCCGAAACGCCCCTTGGTCTCCGGCAGGGTTTCCAGTCGCCGGTAGAGAAACGCTTCCGTCGCACTCCGCGCTCGATCCGCGCCCTCGGCGTCTGACGGCACCGTTCGAGCCGCGTTGACAAACAGACTCGCGAGCGGCGTGTCGACGCCATCCAAAACGAGCCTGCGGACGCTGCCGGCGTAATCGCGCTTCCACACCGGGTCCGAAGGCAGGACGACATCGGCGGGCCATCCAGGTACGGCGCTCGCTGGCAGAAGAATCGTGTAGCCTATGGCTTCATACGCGCGGCAGCGCCGGTCGAACATGCGCGCCAGCATCCGGACGTTGAGGTCGGCGTAGTCATACACGCGCACCTCGCGTTTGCCGTCATAGAGCCGATGCAAGCGCCCGGCGTACTGGGCGATGGTCCCTCGCCATGAGACTGGAAGCGTGAGGAACAGCGTGTCCAATCGCGGATCGTCGAATCCTTCTCCCACGTATTTGCCTGTCGCCAGAATCACCCGGGTGTCTTCACGAGGGGTGGCTGCGAGCCGATCGGCGACGACCTGTCGCTGCTTCCTTCCGATGCCCGCCCGCAACACGAGGAGGTGACGGACACGTTCCGCGAGCCCAGTCGCGAGCCGGTCGAGGTGCTTGTTGCGCTCGGTGAGGACCAGTGGGGACCGGCCGGTGTTCACCGACTCGACAATGTCATCGCAGATGCGCCGGTTGCGCAGCTCGTCATCGACCAGCTCATGGTAGAGTTCCTGGAACTCCACGCGCTTGTCGGAGGCGGGACTTCTGCTCGGAGTGAACGGAGTGGGTTGCACGAGGACGAAGTGCTCGAAGGGGCGAGCGGCTGCCTGGGCTCGTGCGTTCACTCGATGGCGAACCGGTCCGCACTGCATGAAAATGACGGGATGGTGGCCATCCTTGCGGGTAACGGTCGCAGAGAGCCCTACGACGAATCGCGCCTTGGCCTGACGCGTCACCTGCTCGAAGCTGTGCGCGGAGAGGTGGTGGCACTCGTCGACAATCAGATGGCCGTAGTCCGCCACGCAATCATCCACCACACCTTTTCTGGCAAGACTCTGAATGACCGCCACGTCGAGCAACCCGCTCGGTCGCCTTCGCCCGCCGCCGATTCGACCGATCGTCTTCGCCGGCATTGCGAGGAACGCCGAGAGTCGCTCGACCCACTGGTCGAGTAGTTGACGCCGATGCACGAGCACCAGTGTGCTAACGCCGCGCTGTGCGATTAGCCACGCCGCGACCACCGTCTTGCCAAACGCGGTCGTGGCAGCCAGCACACCGGTGTCGTGCGCCAGCATCGCCTCTGCCGCCGCCTTCTGTTCCGGCCGCAGCTCGCCATGAAAGCTTAGCTCGAGTTGGCGGCCGGCGTAGCGTTCATCGCGGACGGCCGCGTGAACACGCAGTTCGGTCAGGGTCTGGCGCACCTCATCGAGGCATCCTCGCGGCAGGCCGATGTGATGCGGGTGATCCTCAGCGCAGGCGATCACGCGCGGCTTGCCGTATGTGGACAACCGCATCGCCTGCGCCTTGTAGAACTCGGGGTTCTGAAACGCCGCTAGGCGCAGCAGCCGGTTTCGGAGAGCCGGATGCAATCCGTCCTTGGCGATGTAGATCTGATTGCCGAGAACCAGCTCCAACGTCTGAGGCAGCTCGCCCACGATCGGCGGATCCCTGCGGCGCCGCGATGGAGGGGTTGTCCACGGCTCGTCCTCTCCGTCGTCCTGCGGGGGCGGACGTACGCCGAGGATACGGCCGCGCCGTTCGGCGTCTTCTACTAACCCCTCGACTTGGGTTCGGCCTATCTTGCGAACCCTGGCGAGAAAGGCCCACTGATCCTCCCACGGGGCGAAGTGGTCATCGAGAAAGACACTGTTGCTTCGCTGGCGCGGTCCCTTCTGTAGCGGCAAGGCGATCAAGTTTCCGAATCCCCCTTGCGGCATCGTGTCCTGATTCGGAATGAGCCGGTCGTACGAATCCAGACCGATGTCGGGCCGTCCTTCCATCGTCTCAGTAAGGATGTGCGATCCCAGCCTGCGGGCCACCGAAGCTGGAATAGCTTCCTCGAAAAAGAACCAGACATGTGCGCCTCGTCCCGAGCGTGACCGTTCGAGGGCAGCGGGCAGGTTCAGGCGGCTGCAGGCGTCGAGAAAAGCCGCAGCATCCTCACGCCAGCCGCATTTGTCGAAATCGACGGCTAGGAAGAAGCACGTGTCGTCCAGTAGCAGTGGATAAACTCCCGCCACAAAAGGTTGACCATCGGCATCGCAACCCGAAAGGTGCCAGCGAACCACATCGTCGGTCACCGGCAGGAATCGGCGATGGGAACACTCCGCGCACTTGATGCGGGGCTTTTCGCAGATGCCGCGCACCCATTCGTTGGCGCACGCGGGCGCATAGCCGGACTTCCCCGTCTTTCGGCTCTCGAATCGTCGCGGGTAAACGTCTTCGCGGCCGCGGAAGAGCCACCGAAAGAGTGCGATCTTCGCCGCAGACGAAGAGTATTGATCGACCGAGGCGCCGTCCCAGCTCATGGTAATCGCGTGGAGCCAGGCTAAACGACCTCGACAGGAAAGTCAGGCCGACGAACCTATCAATCGTCGCGGAGCAAGGCCTTGAAACCCGCCTGCTCGAAATGGCGATCGTAGGTCAACGCTTCCTTGATTGCGTAGTGCTCCATGATGCGAAACGAAGCGCAGTCCGTCAGGCTCCAGCTCTTGTCGGATCTTTCGGAATAAAGCGCGAGCGCATCGCGGAACTGGCGGCCGGATTGGCTGACGACGACGAGGTTGCGGTCGACCCGTGCACGCTCGACGAGTCGGACTGCCAGCCGCCGCAGGAACTCGCCTCTTTGGCCGAAGTCGTTCAAGAATTCGGTAAAGATCATCTCGCTGGTCACGAGGCGCTTCGAGGGAAGCGAGCGCGAAATCTGTCGGGCGCGGTCGTGGAGGGAGTCGTGTGGGTTACTGATGGCAATCCAATAGGCGGTATCGGCGAAGACGCCCTTCACTCGGCGTCGTCCTTCGAGCCGCCGTGTAGATAGTGGTGGAGGTTGCGCGCCAGGTCTGGCGGAACCTTCCGCCACTCGGAATCGGGAACCTGCGCTGCAAGCTTCTCAGCAGTCTCCCAAATGGGCGTGGACCTTGAGTCGTTCTTCGCGAAGCGCGGGCGCGACTGTCGCGGGCGGCTGCTCTTCTGATCCGGCATCTTGCTCCGTCGTTTCGATCGCATCGCTCACTTGTAGCACAGCGCCAGCAGCTGCCGAATGCCGGACGTGTGGTCAGACTTCAGTCGTCAGCCGGTTGTTTGGTCCGCGGTTGCCCCCCGACGACAATCAACCACGCCGAAGTATTTGAAATTGTGAGGAAAGCAAAAATGCGAAAGGGGGGACTTGAACCCCCACGGGTTTTACCCCACAGGATCCTGAAGTGTGTTCGAGGATGTGCCGTGCGTTGGCTGATGTGGCGAATCCACGGAACTCAAGCATTTCGCACCCGTGAGGTGCACCCCACGTTGGCTCAGCGGGGCTGACGTTGGACACTTTCTGGACACCGAGCTGAATGGACTGAGGCTCGGACAGCCGGGCGTCTGCCACCGCCACACTCGGTAATCTCGCCAGGCACACCGCGTGGATCGGTAAATCGTTGTCGGTGGGCTGGGCCGCCACTTCGTGTCGCACCGAACAGGTTCTGGAGCTGGACAAGCGGTCTCACGAATGAGACAACCGTCACGGTGATCGTCATCCTCAAGGCTTGTGGCCGGGAGATCCTGGTCTTCCCGCGCGAAGTCCGTGAAGATCTTGCGGACGCGTTGGCCCGTCTCGATGCAGGTCTGCCCCTGACCATGCCGCTTTCACGCCCCATGCCCGGGATCGGGCCCGGTGTGCACGAGCTACGACTACGAGACCGGGCCGGTGCGTATCGGGTCGTGTATGCGCTCATCCGGCGCGATGTCGTGCACGTGCTCCACGCGTTCAAGAAGACCACGCAAGCAACGCCGCGGCGCAGCATCGAGCTGGCCCGCCAGCGGCTCAAGGAGATCCAGTCATGAAGCGAACGACCAGTCCGGGCCGTCTGGCCACCCAGCTCGGCATCGCGAAGAGCCGAGGTCTGGAGGCAGTCTTGAAGGCACAATTGATTGCTGCCGTCGCTCGCGAGTGCGAGCGGGCACACCTGACACACGTTGAGCTCGCGCGCCGGTCGGGGCTGCCGCGCAGTGCCGTGACCGGTATCCTTTCAGGCAGCCTGCAGAAGGTAACGATTGATCGAGTCCTGCGCTTGGTGGCGGCAGCTGGGTTGCAAGCTGACATCCGGATCCGGCGCGCTGCGTAGGCCGCGCGGGCGGTTTGCGCCCGGGGGGGAATGCGCTTCCCCGCACAATGGGCATCCACGAAGTGCTGAAGTCAGGCGCTGAAGAATGCGAAAGGGGGGACTTGAACCCGAGGCCGGGTCCAGAAAATCAGAGCAAAACTCAGGCGTTAGACGGTCAGGAACCGCCATCAACCCCCACGAATTGTCCCCCCGGGGGACAATTTCGGAAGCGCTGATCAGACGCCGGTCGCGCGGCTCCGGGTGGTCAGGTCGCACGCTGAAGTCGGAGACATCGGTGGGCCACCCGATCTCAGCGGCCGCGGCCGCCACGTGCCGCGGCGCGCTTGGTCCCGAGCCGTTTCTGGCCGCGCTGTGGTGCAGCGCCTTGCTCAAGCGGTCCTGGCTCGCCGAGATCCTCCAGCCGCACGCCGCGTCCCGCACGCAGGCTGGCTCGCGCAGCAGCGATGCGACCGAGGAAGCGTGAGTCGTTCTCCAGACGGTAATTGAACCAGTCGTCCTCGGACTCGAATCCGATCAGCACCCCGGCCGCCTTGCCGTGGCGCGTGATCACGATCTCCTCCTTCGCCGCCTGGCGCAGATACCGCGAAAGATCATCTTTCACTTCCGACAATGCCACTTCCTTCATCGCTTGCGTTCTCCATGCTCTTCGGCCGTCTTGTCCTCCGGCTCGCCATGCCGCGCGAGCCACGCGGTGGCCTCGGCCTTCGCGACGATCGCCAGCACCCCGACGACGTCTTCGGTGGCGTCGTAGAAGATCCGAATATCCGCGACTCGCAGCCGATACTGCGGCCGACGGATGCCGCGCAGCCGCTTGATCCGGCTCTTGCTCGTCTTGGTCGGCTCATGGCGCAGATGCCGCTCCATCGCGTCTCGTACGGTCGCTCGATCAACAGCCTTCAGCGCCTTGAAATCCTCCACCGCTTCGGGCGCCAGGATGATCTCGTGCCGCATTCTGGCCAGAATCTAGCCAGAATTGCCGCAGCGATCAACCTGTGGTCCCGAGAACTCGATCATCGTGAAATCTCGACGCAATCGTGACCGCCCGAGACCGATCGGACGCCGTTGAGTAGGCCGGTCACCACGGATACGGTGCCCACCATGCGAGCCGTCCTCCTCGCCGCCGCGAGCGGCATGGCCTCCTCTTCCGCTCTCGCCGGGCGCTGCAGATCGAAGTCCTCGCCCTGCGGCAGCAGCTCGCGGTCTACCAGAGAGCAGGGCGACGGCCGCAGCTTGGACCTGCCGATCGCATCCTCTGGGCCTGGCTCTCACGGGTCTGGTCCGGGTGGCGAGAGGCCCTCGTCTTCGTCCAGCCGCGGACAGTGATCGCTTGGAGCGCAAGCGCTTCCGAGACCATTGGACCCGGTTGAGTCGCCACGGCAAGGTCGGCCGCCCGGCCGTCGCGAAGGCGATCCGGGACCTGATCCGCAAGATGTCGGATGCCAACCCGACCTGGGGCTCGCCGCGCATCGTGGGCGAGCTGCGCAAGCTCGGCATCGAGGTCGCCAAGTCGACGGTGGAAAAGTACCGAGTTCGTCGACCCAAGCCGCCGTCGCCCACGTGGCGGACGTTCCTGGCCACTCACGCCACGGACCTCATCTCGATCGACTTCTTCACCGTCGCTACGGTGCGCTTTGAGATCCTGTTCGTGCTGGTCATTCTCGCCCACGACCGACGCCGCGTACGGCACTTCAACCTCACCGCGCACCCGACCACCGAGTGGACGGCTCAGCAGGTGGTGGAAGCGTTCCCCTGGGAGACGGCACCGCGCTAGCTTCTGCGCGATCGCGACGCCATCTACGGCGGTGAGTTCCGAAGGCGAGTGGCATCGATGGACATCGAGGAAGTGCTCACGGCGCCGCGGAGCCCGTGGCAGTCGCCCTACGTCGAGCGCGTAATCGGCAGCATTCGTCGGGAGTGTCTCGACAACGTCGTCGTTCTCCACGAGCGGCACCTGCGCCGCATCCTTGCGGCCTACTTCGACCACTACCATCGCTGGCGCTGCCACCAAGGGCTCGATATGGACTGCCCGGAGCCGCGGCCGATCCAGTCGCCCGAGCAGGGTGGAGTGGTCGAGGTCGCCGAGGCCGGCGGCATGTACCGGCACTATGAGCGCCGTGCCGCCTGAATCCGCCGATCACTGGGCCAAGAGGGCCCGCGGATGGCGAGCCGGGCCGGCCCACTCTCGGCTCGGACGGAATCGCCGCCGGAGCTGTCGACACATGCGTGATGGTGCAGACGGTTGTCGCGACGCCGCACCACCAATCACCCGTCTTCGCCCGTCGGCACGCGCCCACAGCGCAACGATCATCGCGCCGCCCGCTGCACCGAGGCGCCAACGCCAGTTCTCGGGAGGGACAGCTGCAGTGGGGCGACATCGACGTCGCTGGCCGGAGGCTGCACGTGCGCCGATCGCGCTACCTGTATGCCTACGGCGACCCGAAGACCGCGAGCGCGAGGCGGACGGTCGACCTGTTCGACGCCACCGTCGGCGTGCTGCGCGCGATCGAGCCGCTGCACGTCACGCCGGAGATGCCGGTGTTCGTCAACACCAACGGCCAGCCGATCGAGCCGAACTCGATGCTGCCGCACTGGTATCGGTGCCTGCGCGCGTGTGGCATCCGCGTGCGTGGACTCTACTCGACGAAGGACACCTTCGTGACGACCGCGCTGCGCGTCGATGCGCGGAAGGCATGGCTGGAGGCGCAGACCGGTGTGAACTATGCGACGCTGCGGCGGCACTACGGTGAGTGGATGCCGAGCGACGACCGCAGTGACCTCGATCGCTTCGTCGCGTACGCGCCGGAGGTTTTTGCCTCCGAACCGCGCAAATTGTCCCCCACAAAACGCCGACGTGGGGGACAATTTCAGAATTGCCCAATGAAATCAGGGCCTGGAGAATGCGAAAGGGGGGACTTGAACCCCCACGGGTTTTACCCCACAGGATCCTGAATCCTGCGCGTCTGCCAATTCCGCCACTTTCGCGTGTGGAGAAGACGGGGGCATTCAACTACTTACGCGCCGCTGCGATGTCAACTGGGTCGCGGAAAACGGCGACTGTGCCCAGATTGTGCGCGGCGGCATGGGCTGCGCGATCGGCCGTGAGCTTCGCGTCGAGGAGTGCCGCAGCCCGCTCCACGTCGCTCGGGCTGACGATGTGGTAGTGGTCGAAGACGCTGCGCGTCTTGTGGCCAGTCATCTGCATGGCGACCTTCTCCGGGACGCCAGCGTTGACGAGGTTCCGCACCGCGGTACGCCGGAAGTCGTGCGGGATGCGCTCTGCGTGAATCCGCTTCGTCTCGGGGTCGCGCTGCCCAAGCCCCGCATTCAGGCACGCGGTGCGCCACGCGGTGTAGTAGTCCTTGATCGGCTTGCCGCGGCGGTGGAACACCCATGGGTAGATGCGGCCCTTCTCGCGCTGTACGGCACGCGTATATGCGTCCTGGGTCCGCAGTACCTCCTCGAGTTCGCTGGTGAACTTGAACACCCGCGCCTCGTCGTTCTTCGTCTCGCCCATTTCGAGGCGCAGGGTGCGGTTCGCCCAGTCGACGTGCCGCCATTCGAGGGTGAGCACTTCGCTGCGGACACGCCAGCCGGTCACGTAGGCGAAGCGCAGAACGGCGGCTAGCTCCGGCGTCAGGTGGCTGACCACCGTCTCGAATTCGTGACGCTCGAAGAACCCCTTCCGGGTGCTGTTCTCCTCGAGCAGATCGACGCTCGGTGCATCATCGATCTTCCTCGCCTTGCGACCGAGCGCGTAGGCACGCCGCAGCACCGCGAGCTCCCGGTTGATCTCGCCGTTGGCGGCACCGGCCGCTTGTCGCTTCTCGACGAACTTGACGATCAGGTCCGAGGTGATCCCGACCGCCGGCCGCCCGCCAAAGAACGGCGTCAGGTGCTTGCGGATGCGGCGTTCTGTCTCGGCGAGCGACCTCTTCTTGTTCACCCGGTAGTCGGTGACCACCAGGTCGAAGAGGGCGTCCACCTTACAGCGGTTCACCTGCGGGCGAACCGTGCGGCCTTCCTCAATCGCTGCATTGCGCTTGAGCAGCAGCCACTCGGCCACACGCCGGTCCGTGCTCTTGGTGCTTTCCCGCAGCGGTCGGCCGTGCTGGTAGTACTTGACCCACCACACGCCGCCGCGAACGTCGAACGTCGTCCCCGCGGCGATGTTCAGCATCGGGGAATGAGCTACGAGGAGGTCGTTTCAGCGGGGGTGATGCTCGCAAGTCACTTCCCGCTACCTGCAAGTGATCCTCGTCCCGGCGCCGTTTGTCGTGCACGTGCCGGCCTGAAACCTCAGTTCACCGCATTCGCCCGCGGCGCTGGAGGCGGCGCCTCCGAGAACGACCGTGGCGGCGAGCGGCGCATCCGCTGGCACCAACCCCAGGCTGGCCTTGCTGCCGATCACCTTCAACTGAACGGCGCCCGCGCCCTCATTCGTCGCCATCAGCTTGGTGATGCCGCCAGTCCCGCCGGGGTTGCGGTTCTTGAACGTGAATCGCTTACCGCCGTCGCTGACGATCCAGCCGGGCTCCGGAGGTGCGTAAGCACCGGGCGGCAGGATGACGTCCACCTTCGGAACACCCGAAGCGGAACGGATCTCGACCCGCGCGCCATTGGCCAGGGGGTTCGCGCTGAACGCGCCCGTGGCCATAGTGAACTGGCCGCTGATCTTCAAGCCGTCGTTTGCAGACACGCCATCGTTGATCCGGTTCGCCCTGAGCTTCCCTCTGAGCCATGCCGTCTGGCCGGCGCTCGTGGTCGTGCAAAGGTCGCAGGCGTCGCCGATGCCATCCGCGTCGGCGTCCGACTGATTCGCGTTCGCGACCGTGGGGCAGTTGTCGCAAGCGTCCCCGACCCCGTCGCCATCGCCATCTTGCTGGCCGGGGTTCGGCACACATGGGCAGTTATCGCCCGGCACTTCCGGCTGGCACGCCGACACGATGCGGTAGGCCTTGATCTCGTTGGCGCCCACACTGGCCGTGAGCATGCCACCGTTGACCGGCACGGCCCCCACGTCGGTCTCGATCAGGGACACCTGATAGGCCTCCGGTGCCGCGAGCGGCGACGCATCGATGGTGAAGTTCGTGTCGCTCCCATCCATCTCCCAGAGACGAACCACGATGCTCTGATTGGGATCCTCCGCGGGCTTGAACGCCGTGACCACGACGTTGGGCGAGCTCACCGAGAGAAAGCTGGTGGTCGGCGCCGACAGCGGGCCCGATTGATTGCGCGCCAGCGCGATCGTGAGCAACGGGTTCTGGTGTGCCAGGCTCGTCTTCAGTGCTTCCGACCCGGAGTAGCTGCCGGGCGCGCCGTGCAGGGCAAAGCGGTTGCGGAAATAGGCATCGCCGCCCTGGTTGGTGATGTCACTGTTCGACGGATTGCCGACGGCCAATACGCTCACCTCCGACGTGGGCACGTCGAAGGCTGTGGGATTACTGTTACCGACTTGCATGGCGAACGCGTCCCAGTTGGAGAGCGTGACGTTGTACCCCGGAGCGGCAAAGTTGACGAAATGATTCAGGGTCATGAAGTCGGCGCGTGTTCCGGGGAGAAAGTCGCCTCCTTGGTTCGATAAACCCGGGCGCGCCACTGCCCCCACTTCTTCGAAGCGAATCTGCGGGTTCGACAGGTTTACCCCGTAGCGATAGAGACCGCTTGCACTGGTGTTCTGCAGGATCTCGTCGTCGACCATGATGCGGTCGACAGCTTTCACCAGGGTGACGCGCACGCGCCGGCTCGGCACGCCGCTGACGTCGCGCCGCAAAGTCGCCGAGACCGGGCCGACGTTTTCTGCGATCAGGCCCGAGGATGCGCCGCTGCCGAAGTCGTTGAGACCAGTGCCCGCCATCTCCTGCGCGGCGCTCTTGTCGAACGCGCTCGTGAGCTCGCCGCGCACGCCCAGGTCGACCCGGTACAGATCGCTCTCGATACGATTGGCGGTGATGACAGCCGCGTTGGGGAAGGACGACGGCATGCCTGCGACGTAGCGGTATGTACGATAGCCGAGCGACGGCACATCGCTCGCGAGTATGCGCAGGTACTTGCTGCCGTCGATTGTGACCACCTGATTGGGGACCTCGGCGTCGGTGGCCACGTCGGTGACGATGAACGGCCCGTTTCCGGAGATCGAGAGATCGGCGAGATCCGTGCGCGCGAAACCCAGTGGATTGAACACGACAAAGCGATCCTCGTCCGCCGTCTGAAAGTACCCGGCCAGCGCATCGGCCGCGCCGGCTTCCGTTTGCGCCACCGCATCCTCGATGTGCTGCGCCCAGGTCATCTTGTTGCTCACCACCGAGCTGAGCGGCACGCCGCTCGATCCCCAGCTGTGCTCGAAGTACTTGAAGTAGTCGACCAGTCCGGCTTCGAGCGCCGCCTGACGAGGCGCCCAGAAGCTGCCGTCGAAATGCTGGACGATGGCCGATAGCGCCTCTGCAGTCCGGAGCCTCTCGATGGCGTCGCGCGTCTGGGCCGTCCGGGCGGACAGCGCCGCCGGCCACAGGTCCCAGTCATTCCCCCAGCCACCCCGTAGCGTCGCCAGCGAACCCAGATGGCTCTCCAGGTCATGGAAGTAGTCGACCTCGTTCGAGACGACCACGCTATCGCCGCCCGGATGGGCAACGTTCCACTGGTGAGCCAAGGTTTCAAGGTCGGTAGTCTGGTAATTCACGTCGTCCCAGCCGGCGCCGAAGATGCCGGTCATCGGCAACATGGGCGGTTGGGCAGAGAAGTGATTGATGGTGTTTTGGATGCCGGCATTGGTGAGATTGTCCCGCGCCTCCGCATACCCGCCCCACGACCGGTTGTTGCCGCTGAACTGGTACCACTTCATCAGAATCTCTTTGCTGTCCGGGCCCTGCCAGCGAAACACCTCCTCCGTGCGGTCGTTGAAGGGCGCCTGAGTGGCGCAGGCGCAGATGCCCTTCCAGCTGTACTTGGCCCGGCTGCCGGCCCAGAGACTGGCGACACCCCAGGGGATGGTTTGGTTCTCCATCTCCTGCGCCGTGAGAAACTCAACGCCGTACTGCCGCTCGATGCGCCCGGGATAGTATCCGCCACGGATGGCTGCTTCGGTGGGCAGAGCCCCGTAAAGAGTGACGAAGGGGTTCAACGGGACTGTGATGTGCTTGGAGAGCATGGCGTCGATGAGGCTTTGAAACTGCGCGCCGCTGCGCCGGCTCTGATACAAGTACAGGTAGTACCAACAGTCGGCGACGAAGCGCGCCTGCTCGTCCGGCGGATTGCCGGCGGTGGCGGCAATGCGCCCAAGATAGTAATCGAGCTCGCTCAACATCGAGGCCTCGTAGTTGG
>Ga0335082_10001235_pt1 | contig 27219 bp, 18 predicted proteins | sample Lox_Sample_41_FD_206718 | JGI IMG/M metagenome (GOLD analysis project Ga0335082, IMG submission 206718) | Soil microbial communities from Loxahatchee National Wildlife Refuge, Florida, United States - Lox_Sample_4.1 | ecosystem: Environmental > Terrestrial > Soil > Wetlands | place: USA... | reverse complement strand
CATGAAAAGTGAACAGGAGCTCAAACGCTCTTGGCTGCGGCCCGCTCATTGACCTCTTCCGTCAAGAACAAATCGCGGATTTTCCGCCGATCGATCTTGCCATTGCCGTTGCTGGGCAATTGCTCCCAAACCTTCCACCGCGCGGGCAACATGTAAGAAGGCAATACCGCACTCAGCCTGCGGCGAATCTCGGGAGGAGCGATGTCGCTGCCCGCCTGCTGAACGTAGGCGCAACAGATCAGGTTGTTCTCAAACCCGTCGGTGGGGATGGCGATGACCGCGGTCTCCTTCAGCTCCGGACAGGCATTGAGCGCTACTTCGATCTCTCCCAACTCGATGCGATAACCTCGGCTCTTGATCTGCGTGTCCGCTCGCCCCACAAAATACACCAGGCCGTCCTCACCGATCCTGGCCAGATCTCCGGTCCGATAGATGCGATCGCCCTCGCCGTACGGAACAAACGCCTTCTCCGTCGCCTCGGGATTTCTCCAGTAACCGGGGCTCAGCCCGACGCCTCGGATGTAGAGGTCGCCAACCTCACCTTGCCTGACCGGCCGCAACTCGCTGTCCAGCACCAGCAGTTCTTCCCCGCCGCATGCCGTTCCGATCGGGACCGGTTGTGCGCCGTCCACGGGACAACCCGGAATCGTGTAGTAGCTGCTGGCAATCGTGGTCTCGGTTGGGCCGTAGAGATTGGTAAAGCTGACGTGAGGAAGACGTTTCATCCAATGGATAAGTGCGGGCGTGGGAAATACCTCGCCGCACCACAGCAGGCGCCGCAACGCCGGAAAGTCGCCGAAGTTGATGACATCAAACTTTGCCATGTAGTTCAGCACCGACGGGACCGAAAACCACTGGGTCAGATGTGAGGTACGGATAAAGTCTGCCAGCTTGTTGGGAAGCAAGCTCACTTGCGGAGGAACCAGGTGCAGCTGAGCCCCCACGGCGAACGCTCCAAAAATGTCAAACGTTGCCAGATCAAAATGCAGGGGAGGGTGCCCGGAAACACGGTCGGACTCAGTCATCTCGAAATACTTGGTGGCCCACTCGACAAACCGCATGACATTCGCGTGGGTGATGACCACACCCTTGGGTTCGCCGGTCGAACCTGAGGTAAACAGGATGTGGGCAGGATCTTCGGCGGAATTCTCGTAGTCCAGGGCCTCGGCCGGCGAGCCATTGATATCGTCTCCTGTAAATGCAGGAGTGAAGTCGCGGGAGCCGGTCGAAAATGTCTCCATCCAGCCAACCTGTGTGGTACCGCGAAGGTCTCCTTGCCCGAGCACATCGCCTATCAAGTTCGCCGCCGCGTCCACACCCAGGATGAATCGTGGATCGCTCGACTTCACGATCTTCGCGACCCGCGGAGCCGGACTTGAGGTATCGATCGGCACGTGAATGCAGTCCGCCTTCAGGATTCCAGCGATGGCGACGATGGCGGCGGGAGACTTGGGAATTGCGAAGCAAACCCGGTCTCCCCGGCGGCAACCGGAGGATTTCAGAACCCGGGCCAACCGGTTGCTGGACTCATCCAGTTGGCGATAGGTGAGGGCCTGCCCCTCCATGACGACCGCCGTCGCTTCCGGACGGCGCTGCGCCTGGGCCGAAATCCAGTTTTGCAGAAGCTTGTTCACTATGAGTGCTGTTTATTGGACCGCGTGAGTACCACGGAAGGGTTGAAGAACTGCAACGTACTCTTCAAAAGTGCGGGGAACAATTCCCAAGAGACCGACAAGCGGAACTCGTCACCGGTGCGACCGGGCGCTCTTCAGCAACTCTTCCCGGCTCAAGCCCAGGCTCTTGAGCAGCGCGTCGTCGAGAGCCGCGCGCTTCAGTAGCTCTTCTTTATGCGGACCCGCTTTCTCCAGCAGGCGGCGGATTCTCCGCGCCGCGATATAACGCCGGTACTTGCCCCAGACCTTCATGGGCACAAACGAGAATATGACCGGCGCTGCGTGATGGGTAAATTGCAGGAAGGTGTAGGCGGCACGGTCCGACATTCTCTCCCACAGTGACGGGTTGCGCGCTGAAGTCTCAAGCGTCTTCGGATAAGCGGGCCAGGCGCCTTTGTACTGTTCCCGCCAGAACTTTACATAGCGCTCGATCTTCTTACGTAGATCGTCGGGAATTCCCCCGGAGCCGTTCCGGGTTTGCATGATCTTCTCGCCCTTTACCAGGGAGTGATGACGAAGATCGGAAATCGCGGTCCGGTCGGCGCCCCGCAAATTGCTCATGCGCTCGTCGTAAGGAATGTCCAGGAACGCGCAGACCGCCTGCATATGGCTGACAGGTTCGCGCACCAGTTCTTCGTAATCCAACTGGAAGACACGTCCGCCACGCTTGACCAGCGCATCGACCTGCTGTTTGAGATCGTGGTAGCCGATGATAGCGCGGAGCGTCATGCCGCGGCGATTGAAGAACGGAGAGGTTTCCGCGGCATCGAGAATGCTGCGGCAAATGTGCCGCAGGTCACGCCAGATGATGATAAAGCGGGCATTGGGGAAAGTGCGGCTGAGCAGCGTCACCTCGTCGTGATACGTGGGGGACTTGCAACCCCAAACCGGCGCACCCTTCTTTTGCTTCGCGTATTCCGTGTACACTGCGCGGACCGCGTTGTGCAGGTCACGGATTCCGTCAGGAATGACCGTAGTGTCAAACTTGTGCCGCCCGAGAGCCGTGTTCCAGAACTCCCATCTCCGCAACCACCGAGTAGTATCTCGGGGAATCCAGAATAGGGCCTGCAAGTGAGGCAGGTCACCCTCGTACATGAGAGCAATCTGCGGATGCTGGTTCAGCAGGGCATAGAGCAGCGAAGTCCCCGATCGGAACATCCCGATCACAAACAAGGGTTCCTCGCGAGCCTGGAAGTGTGGAGTGGTCAACTCTTCTGCAGGTCGAGCTACAGATTGGGTCACCAGATCTTGCATAGTTTGGGCGGTTGGATCCACGTTTCAGTGCTTCCAATGATGGTTATAAGCTGCAATCACCGTCGTAACAGGTCGCATCCCACGCTTGGGGCCGGGTAAGTATGGATGCCAAATATGGTCCATCGGCTTTATAGAAGTATCGCCAGGAGCTGAGTTCGCGCTGGTAAGAAGCCAGCTTTTCGATCGCAAGCTGCTTTTCGGCGGAGAAACCGACGGCTTCGAGCATGTGAATACCTTCCTGCTGGCATCGTTCCAAAGCCAGTGTCAAGATTGGTTTCAACCGCTCCGCACTTCCATCCAAGCTTTGGAAGTCGATCAAGCGGATGCGGCTGAGCCGGAAGGCGGGGTTGTCCTGGCGGCAGAAGACAGCGTAGGCAGAAATCCCGTCCTGACCGCCGACCGTAAGCACCCACGCATCCTTCCTCGTCAGGGCGTACTGGAAGTGCCATTGCAGAGTAGCGCGGCTGCGCACAGCCAGCAGGCGATCCGGACTGCTCCGCCGCAACCGCTCCCAGAACATATCGAAGCGCTCGTCAAATTCACTGCAGAAGCGGGCTTCGCGTTTGCCGGCGGGGCCTCGCAAACCTCGACCGGTCAGCTCGTCGCGAAAAAACAGTCCTGCCGAAACCGGATAGCTCAAGGCTTCGCTGCCCAGGAATCCGCTCTTTTCCAGGACGCTGGCAGTGAAGCCACGATAGTTCGTGATCCAGAATGCAGATCGGTCCCAGCGGCCGCTGGGGACCCGCTGGGCCCCGAACAACTCCTGAAGCTTGACCACCTTCTCATTCACCGACGTATTGAGGAAGAGGTCGACGTTCTTTTGATTGAAGAAGCAAGCCAAAAGCGAGAACGCATAGGGCCGATAGCGGCTGTCCACCACCAGGGATCGGCTGGTCGCCGCCAGCAGCGGCTGGCCGTCGAATTCGTATCCCAGGGGAATATTGCCGATGTAGCCGACTATGCCATCATCCTCTGACTCGCAGACCCAGCCGATCGGCCAGGCTCTCAAATTGCGGAACACCGGATTTTCGAGCCAAAGGTGCTCCCACTCTTCGTAAAGCTTCGGGTGCAACCCATATTGCGCTTCGAGGGCGGCAATCTGCGGATAGTCGTCGAACGTGGCCTCGCGAATGCGCGGCGGCACGGCCTTGACGTGAGTTTCCTTCTTCACTGCCACGGCACCGAACTCAACTTGCAGATCTTGAGGATGCATCACTTTACGCAACGTTCCCGGCCACCATGGGGTCTCGCATCACGCGAGACAAACAGGCCTTGAGCTTGCTGCTAAGGAGATCGACGTTCTCCTCGTGAAACATGGACTCATGGCCGCCGCGGATTCTGAACACCTGCATGCCACCTGCTACCAGGTCGTCCCAGCTGGCGTGAAAGTTCCAATACCGGCCCGCCGGCCAGTCGGTGGATTGGAAGAACACCACCGCCCCGGGATACGGCCCCGGACGATACAGGAATGAGGCCGGGTGAACGATGCTGTCGAGATTCTGCAGTCCCCGCTCATCCACTTTCAAACCCAGGGTGTTGTGGATGCGCCAGTAGCGCACGCTAAGGTGGCGGCGAATGCCAACCAGGCGCTCGCGAATGAAGTCGAAAATCGAGTAGCGCCGCAAATTGGTCAGCTGGTACCCAGCCCGCTTCAGCATCAGGCGCAGGTGGCTCTCCTGAGAGAAGTCCTCGTAGTAGGCCGGGTTCTGGGCATCGAATAGAGCCAGGAGCGCGACCTCCTGACCGTTCAGAGAAAGCTGCCGCGCCATCTCGTAGGCTAGCACTCCGTTCACACAAAGCCCCGCAAGGTAGTAAGGCCCTTCGGGCTGGACCTCACGCAACCGGGAGACGAGCGCGCCCGCAATGTCCTCGAGCTTGTAGGGGACGGGCAGCTGGCCAGCATCGGCGACTGGCAGATGCAGTCCCAGCACCGGCTGATCCGGTCCCAGACGCTTAGTCAACGGCAACACGAAAGCACCACCCCGCACCCAGAAGATTGGAGGCTTCGATCCGTTCGGTTGAATCGGAATCACGGCTGGATTGTGGAGGAGGGCATCACTTGGAACTTCCAGCCGCAGGGCCAGTTCACGGATGGTCGGCGCCCTGAACACATCTGCGAGAGAGAGCTTCTTGTCCAGGCTCTGCTCGAGGCGGAGCAGCATCTTGGCGACCAGCAAAGAGTGTCCGCCGAGATCGAAGAAATTCTGGGTCACACCAAACCCTTGTTTGCTGAGAAGCGTTTCCCAAATCTCCAGCAGTTGCGACTCCAGCGCATTGCGCGGCTCGACTACATGGCCGTTGCCGAGCTTTTGCGGCGGAGCGGGCAGGGCCTCGCGGTCCACTTTGCCATTGGGCATCAGCGGCAGCGCATCGGGCACAACGAAGGTTGCCGGGACCATGGCCTCGGGTAACTTCTCGCCGACGAAGCGGCGGAGATCGTCCGCGGCAAAGCGAGAGGGATTGAGCGGCAGAACATACGCCACCAGCCTCGGTTCGGCATTCGCTTCCTCACGAAGCGCCACCACAGCCTGGCGCACACCGGGATATTCCCCGAGAACTGCTTCGATCTCCTCCAGTTCAATACGAAAACCGCGGATCTTGACCTGGTGATCGAGACGTCCCAACAGTTCCAGGTTGCCGTCCGCCAGCAGACGCACGCGGTCTCCAGTCCGATACAGCCGCCCGGCATTGGCCTGGTTGAACGGATCCGGCAGGAATTTTTCCGCCGTTTCCTCGGGAAGATTCAGATAGCCCCGCGCCACCCCTGGACCGCCGATGTACAACTCTCCCGGAACACCGATCGGCAAAGGGCTCTGGTGGTCATCCAGAACATAGACTTTCGCGTTAGGAATCGGCCGTCCGATGGGAACGAGTTTCTCCGGCTTTCCTGGCTGACACCTGTAAACCGTACTCCACACTCCGGCTTCGGTCGGACCGTATTCGTTAAAGAGGTCAGCCTGAGGAACCAATTCGAAATGTTGACGAACCAATTCTGCGGGGCAGGATTCACCAGCCACAATGACGGTGCGCAGAGAGGAAAGCTTTTTCACGCCCGCTTGTTCGAGCAACAACCAGTACAGCGATGGAACCGACAAGAGGTGGGAAATCTGGTGCTGCTCGACCAGGCGGGACAACTGAGTCAGGTTCGATTGCAGTGCGCCGGGAGTGAAAACCAGCGTACCGCCCCCACAAAGGGTGGAGAAGATCCCCGCCAGCGAACTGTCAAAGGAGAACGAGGAAAGCAGCAAGAAACGGTCGGGACTTATGCCGTAGTAGGTAAATCTCGCCTGCGTGGAATGGACCAGATTGCCGTGCGTGATCTGGACGCCCTTCGGCTTTCCGGTCGAACCCGAGGTGTAAATGAGGTATGCTGCGCCGTCCGGACGCGCCAGCTTGCGCAACGGCTGCGTTTCACCATCGGACGGTGCACTGTCGACCGAGAGTACCGCAGTGCGACAAGGCGGAAGGCTCGCGCGCAAGTGATTTTGCGTAAGGAGCAGCGGGAGCCGTGTATCTTCCACGACATGCGTAAATCGCTCGGCGGGATAGTTGGGATCGAGAGGAACGCAGGTACCACCGGCCTTCAGGACTGCCAGTATCGCGACCGCCATCTCGCACGATGGTTCCAGGTAGAGACCGACCGGCGTCTCCGAGGTGACCCCCCGTCGTTGCAGGACAGCCGCAAGCCGGTCGCTGGCCTGATGAAGTTGTTCATACGTGAGTCGCTGATCACCGCTGACGGCTGCCGGCGCGTTGGGCGTGGCTTCCGCCTGTCGTACAAACAGGTCGTGCAGACAGAGCTCAGGGTTACACGGGGCAATCGTCTTGTTCCACTCGACACACACCTGCTCCTGCTCGGCGGCCGTAATCATGGGCAGCTGGGAGATCCGCTGGTCGGGGTTGGAGATGACGCTTTCGAGCAGGCGCTGGAAGTGGCCCGCCATGCGCGCCACGCTCAGGGGTTCGAAGAGATCACTGCTGTACTTGAAGCGGCCAACGAGGCCTGCGGGCCGCTCATCGAGTTCCAGGCACAGGTCAAACTTCGAAAACCCGGTGTCCACTTCCGACTGGGTCAAAGCCACGATCCATCCGTTCTGAGTTGCGGGGACCGGCGGCTCCAGAGTCAGCAACGCCTGGAACAGCGGGCTGAAGCTCAGGCTGCGCTTGGGTTGAACTTCGTGGACGACGTGGGCGAATGGCGCGTCATCGTTGGACAGCGCATCCAGCGTGACTTCCCGCGTGCGTCGCAGCAATTGGCGGAACGTGGGATCTCCTGACAGGTCGTTCCGCAACACGACGGGATTTAGGAAGTATCCCAGCAACCCCTCAAGTTCGGACCGCTTCCGGCCGGAACTGACCGTGCCTATGGCCACATCCTCGGAGGAAGAATAGCGGTGGAGCAGCACGGCGAAGATAGCAATCAACCCCATGAACAAGGTTGCGCCCTCGCCCCGGCTTAAGAGCTTCAATGCATCGCTCAGATTCTTGGAAAGAATCACCGGTTGAATGGCACCGCGGAAGCTCTGTACCGAAGGCCGCGGCCGGTCCGACGGCAACTGGAGTAACGGCAGGTTGCCCGCCAACTGGTTGCGCCAGTAGGCAAGCTGCGAAGACAGGCGGTTCTCCTGCATCAGCCATTCCCGCTCCCAGACCGCAAAGTCCGTGTATTGACATGGAAGCTCAGGCAAGGGCGACGGATTGCCGCTGGAAAAAGCGTCGTAAAGCTGCGATAGCTCCGGCAAGAGCACACGGTAGATCGAGTATCCGTCAAAAATGATGTGGTGGAGGGTGAGGAATAGCCGATGGTCAGTGTCGCTCAGATGCACCAGCAGCGCCCGGAACAAGGGGCCGGTCGCGAGACTGAAGGGCTGGATCGCATCCTCATCCGCCAAACGCTGCGCTTCCGGTTCCGCACTGGCTGCTTCAAGGTGGCGCAGATCCACACACCGCAGCGCCGCCGGACCAGGCGGTGAAATCACTTGCACCGGCTCGCCGTTCTCCACAACAAACGTAGTCCGCCAGGCCTGATGGCGGCGTACCATCTCGGTCAAAACCCGCTGCAAAACCTGGACGTCTAGCGTCCCCTGCCGGCGGACGGTCACCGGCTCGTTGTAAATAGGGATCGCCGGTACCATCTGCGCGTGCAGCCAGATTTGCTGCTGGGCAAACGAGAGAGGCGCAGTGAGAGGCCGGTCCGGAGCAGACCCGTCCCCTTGGTCTGGAGCGGTAACCTTAAGGTTACGGACCTCGTTCAGTTCTACTGCATTACCCATGCGTGAAGAGAATTCTACCGGGCTTCTAGCTTGCCACGTTTGACCACGACACCCCGAGTCCGGTCAGACCACGGAGGCCGAGGTTCTCGCGCCAAGTGATAGGCCCGGGTTCCAAGGCCAGGTTTGGCAGTCGCCGGAGGATCGTCGCAAAGGCGATCTGAGCTTCAATACGGGCGAGTGGAGCGCCGAAGCAGAAGTGTGCTCCGAAGCCGAACGCCACGTGGCGGTTATCTTTGCGGTGGATGTCCAGGCGATCGGGATCCGGAAAACGCTCGGGATCCCGGTTGGCCGCACCCATGACCGCAATCACGGCGTCGCGGCGGCGAATCTTCTTGCCTCCGAGTTCAACATCCTCGGGCGTAATCCTGGCCGTATGCTGGCTGGGACTTTCGTAGCGCAGTAGTTCTTCCACCGCGGAAGGAATCAAGGAAAGATCGGAGCGCAGCTGCTGCAGGACTTCTGGATTCCGCAGCAGCGTGAGGACACCGTTGCCGATCAGGTTGGTAGTCGTTTCCTGGCCGCCGACCATGGTGACAATCAGGTTGGCGATCACTTCTTCTTCGCTCAGGCGGTCGCCGTCCACCTCGGCGGTAAGCAGATCGTGAACCAAACCCTCACGTGGCTGGACCCGCTGCGCCCGGATTGCTTCCTGAAAATAGGCGGTCATCTCCTTCAGACTGCCCAGCACGCGATGGGCGCGATCCGGATTGTGCTGAAAGTTGCCGAGCATCTCGGCAAAGTCCGCCGACCACGCCTTGAGTTGCACGTGGTCGTCAACCGGCACTCCCAGCATTTCGGCGGTCACGGTCGCCGGCAGGGGTGCGGCAAAGTCGCGGATGAGTTCCATGCGGCCCGCAGGCAGCACCTGGTCCAGGAGCCGGTCGGCAATATCCTGCACGTGGGCGCGCAGGCCTTCCACTCTCCGTGGAGTAAACGCCTGAGAGCACAAGCCGCGCAGACGCGGGTGGGCGGGATGGTCCATGAACAGCATCTGCTTGACCATCACATTCGCGATGGGGCTGATGTCGGAAAGACCCATCTCCTGCAACTGCGGAGGAGTGGGCGTCCGATTTGCTGAAAAGTCGTGCAATACCCGGACCACGTCATCGTATCGGGTCACAACCCAGGCGTGGAGGAAAGGATCCCAGTGCACAGGATCTTCCGTCCGAAGCCGCTTGTAGAGCGGATAAGGATCGGCGAGAACCCCTGGATCAAGCAGGTGATAGAGGCTCAACACCGCATCCGGCCTGGAGGAATCGGCTTGGGCTCCGAGCGTTCGGGCCGCAGGTTGCGTAACCATAATTTAATCCGCGCCGCTGCGGTGACGCAGCATGCGCTCGATTTCAGCAGAGAGCTGGGAAGCGGTAGGAGAATCGAACACCGTGCGCAGCGGAAGCTCGATGCCGAAGGAATCGCGGGCACGCGCAATCAATTGCGTGCCAAGCAGTGAGTGTCCTCCGAGGAAGAAGAAGTTGTCGTTCACGCCGACCCGTTCGAGTCCTAACAACTCCGACAGGATGGCCACCACGCGCTCTTCCACCGGAGTGGACGGACCGACGCGGACTTCATCGGCAATGGTGTTTTCCGGAGTTGGCGCGGGCAGTGAGGAGCGGTCGACCTTGCCATTGGCTCCTATCGGCAACTCGGACAGCCGTACGAAGGCCGCCGGAAGCATGTAATCGGGCAAGTATCTCTTCAGGTATCGCTGGAGAGAATTGTGAGTCAGGTTGCCATCGGGGGTGGGCACCACGTAGGCGATCAGGCGCGTGTCTCCGGGGCTGTCTTCCCGGGCCACGACCACGCTTGATTCGACTCCGTAGCACTGGTCCAGCGCCATGACAACTTCTTCGGGTTCGATGCGGTACCCACGAATCTTGATCTGTTCGTCAAGCCGTCCCACGAACGCAATCTGGCCATCTGGCAGGCGGCGGGCCAGGTCACCGGTTTTGTACATGCGGGCGCCGGCGACCGGACTGAAGGGATCGGCAACGAACTTCTCGGCATTGAGATCCGGCCGATTCAGATATCCACGGGCCAATCCCTGTCCCCCGATGTGCAACTCTCCCACGGCGCCGGTGGCAACCGGCCGCTGCTGCTCATTCAGAATGTAGATCTGGAAGTTCTCAATCGCGCGCCCGATGGGAGGCAGTCCTTCCGGGTGCGGATTGGGCGGAACCAGCCCGGAGGTGGCAACCACGGTGCACTCGGTCGGCCCGTAGTTGTTGATCAATTGAAATGGCAGGCCGGCCCGGGGATAGTGATGCAAGGTGTCTCCACCGGTCAGGAGAAGGCGCAGCGCGGTGTTGCTCGGCCAAGGGAGATGAATGAGCGCCTCTGCCAACGGCGTTGGTACAAAACTCACGGTGATCTTCTCTGCTACCAACCAATCCCGCAGCGGCTCAGGGGACACCCGGGTCTCTTCATCCGGGAAGCGTACGCTGGCTCCAGCGGTGAGATTCGGCCACACTTCCCAGACAGCGGCATCAAATCCCACACTGGCCAGCTGGCTGGCGCGGTCACTCGGCGTAGTGTGAAACGCCTTCTGGTGCCAGGCGATCAGGTTCATCAGACTGTCGTGCGTCACCTGCACGCCCTTGGGCCGGCCAGTCGAGCCCGAGGTATAGATGACATAGGCGAGATTGTGGCCCGAGATCGCCGCGGCCGGAGCGGTTTCAGGGCAACGTTCAATCAGCGAGGCCTCACGTTCTAAATCGAGGATTCTCCAGCTTCCACCGCCGATCCGCTCGGCAATTCCGTTGCGCGTAATGAGCACCGCGATCCGCCCGTCCTCAAGCATGAAGCGCAAGCGTTCCGCTGGATAATCCGGTTCCAACGGCACATACGCGCCGCCCGCCTTCAGGATGGCGAGGGCCGCTACGACCATGGACGGGAATCGTCCAAGGCACAGCCCGACCAGCGTCTCCGGTCCGACCCCTAAGGCGCGCAGATGATGCGCAAGCTGATTGGCACGGACCTCTAGTTCCCGATAGGTCAGAGTTTGAGCGGCGGAGACCAGGGCTAGCGAATCGGGCGTGGTCGCAGCCCACACCGCAACCATCTCGGGGATGAATGCCCGATGGCCATAGTTCCCATTGCTGGGTTCCTGGGAGAGCGTGGCCGTCCCAATACCGACGGGAACTCCCTCGTTTTCTACCGATTTTGAGACAGGCGGTTTCAAACCAAGACCTCCAAATCTCGCACAAATCTTACCAAAGCCCACGACCGGTCAAGCGCCTGAACCACGCGAGGCTCAGGCCGTTCGGAAAGGAGGTATGGGCAGCCGAACGTCCTGCCCGAGCGCAGCATTCGAACATTCACAGGAAAAATCAAACGACGTTGGAGACTGCGGGTCGCGATCCCGTTGCCCGCCAATGAAAAAATCAAACCTATCTGGATCCACCGGCTGGCTCTGCCACCGGAACCGGGGAAACCCGACTGGAGCCCCAGATGTTATACAAATAGCCGTTCGTAACCGAGGTGAGGCGCCGGCGGGAGATGGCGGCGAAAGCCGACTCCAGCTTTTTCCACTCGCCCAAGCTTTCTGTCTCCCAGCTGTGCATGGTCAGATGGGCAATGCCTCCGTGCTGTTCGACGTAGTCTAAGGCACAGTGGAAGTGCTGTTCCCAATCGGTGGCGCCTTTGTAGTCGCGGAAGAAATTACGGATCCCAGTAAAGTTCCCCTCAAGCAGCGCGTGGCGCACGTGGATGACCTTACTGAGCGAGTAGGCCAGGGTGCTCACCCCCCAGAGAAAGCGATTTTGGGGAAACTGGTGCAGGTTCTGGAGTGAGGTGCGGGCCCCGATGAAACCCGCCTTCTCGACCAATTGTGGCGTGGTCCCACTAAACTTGCCTCGTGGATAGCAGAAGGAGGTCACCGGTTTGCCCAGTGCTTCCTCCATCCACGTCTTCCCTTCCGAGATTTCCCGATAGGCTTTCTCGTCAGAGAGGAATTTCAGCGGCGTGTGATTCAGCGTGTGGCTGCCGACCTCAAACCGCTGCGAAAGCTCACGCATTTGCCCGGGCGTAATGACGGGACGTTCCGGATTACGGGCGGGCATATAGAACGTTGCCTGTAGCCCATACTTGTCCAGCAGATCTGCTGTCTTCATATCGTCAGCAGACCCGTCATCCACACTGATAGTGACGTACCGGTCGGTTACCAGAGCATCCCGTTCTGACGAAGGATAGGGCGCGGTTTTCATCCTAGGCGGTCTTAGCTGCCTCCATAGTTAGTTTGGTAGCGGTCACGATATCGGCGTAGGTGAAGTGGTCACTACGGCCGCTCCACCCTCCCAAATGAACGGGGTCCGCGAACAAGGCGTAGCGTTTGAACACCGGCTCAATGGCAGATACGTCGTAGGCAACCGCCGTCTCCGGGGTGACCGGGTCGGTCGTCCAGCATCCCGGCAGCTCGTAGACAAACTGAAGGGCACTCTTTCCAGCTGCGACTCCCCGCCTTGCCTCCTCGTCGAGAAGGAAGAGCGTGATAAAGCACTTGCCACCGGGCCGAAGGATGCGCGAGATCTCGGAAACGTAATGCTCCATGTCGTTGGGCAGCAGGTGCGAAAAGACGGATACCAGAAAGACCAGGTCGAAATCGTCGTTCGGGAACGGAAAGCGATACTCCGAGGGTTTGTACCTTCCGCGCGGGTTGTACTGCTTATTGTGAATGTCCGCCACTTGAAAGCGAAATCGTGAGTAGCGGGAGGTGATGTTCTTCTGACACCAGCGAATTCCGCTGGGAACGATGTCCAACCCTTCATAAGACCCGGTGGTCAAATACCCGGTGAGCGGGACGGCCATGCGACCAATCCCACAACCCAAATCGAGTACGCGATGGTGCGGCTGCAAGCCACAGAATTCCTTGAAGTAGCGGAGATGCTCTTGTCCTGCCTCACGGAAACCCCGGAAGCCCGCGTAGTTGAGATAACGCGGTGGAATCAGTTCCTGGCGCTTTCCCCGGAGCATATCCACTCCGTCGAGCGCCATCAGATAAGGAGTCCGCATCGCACGCCGCCACCAGAACGGAGTGTAACGTCTGACAAACTTCATTACTCCATGGGAACGCCAGTATTCTCGGGCGAAGAATAGCTGGGAAACCTCTTCTTGGGGACGCCTCATCTCGCTGGCCATCACGACCTCCGATTTGTGGGATTGGGGCTACAGGGTTGAGACTCCCTCGAGGTCGTGCATGCCTTGCATACGAGCTTCGGGGGAGTGCGCATGGATTACCTGATGGTAGATCTCCATCAGACGACGGCAATTCGCCGATGCAGTGTATTTGCTCTCGTATTCTTTGCGTGCCTGTTCGCCGAGATACCGCGAGTACTCTGGCTGTTGCCAGGCGCGCTGCGCGGTACGTGCTATGTCGTCGGCGTCGCCGGGTTGGAAAAACCATCCGGTGCGCCCTTCTTCCACAAGTTCACTCATCGCCCCAAGCTTGGATGCCAGCACCGGGACTCCACAGGCAAAAGCCTCGATGATGGTGAGCGGGAGATTTTCGTACAGTTGACTGGGAAAGATGACAAAGCGTGATCCCTTAATCTGCTCGAGGACTGCCTCACGAGGCAGACGGCCAAGAAATGTTACGTTGCGGAGGCCGCTGGCCGCCGCTTCAGACTCGAGCTGGGCGCGCGCCGGACCATCACCCACAATCCGCAGGGGAACATCCACAGGCATTTGCTGCCATGCCTTCAGCAGCGTCGGAGTTCCCTTCTCGCGCGAGACGCGCCCCACGAACAGGGCGTAAGAGCCCTCACGGGTGCGCGCGCCGGGGTCCGGATCAACGCAGTTCGCCTTAATGCTGATCTTCTCCGCCGGAAGGCCGGCATTGACGAAGCGGTCGCGGGCAAAAGCGGTCAGGACAATATAACGGTCCACGGCCTCCGTCCAAGTCTTTTTGGCGCGATGGACCGACAGCATCAATGCAACTGCCGCAGTCTGCGGACGCGAGCCCCGATAACAACCGTGCAGGACCGATTGCCAGATATTGCTGTCCACGCAATCCTCACACGGCCGTCCGTCGCGAATGAAATTCGCTCCCGGGCAGAGCAGCCGGTAATTGTGCAGGGTGTGCACCACCGGGACACCTTCCTTCTTGCATGCCCAGAGTATGGAAGGCGAAATCAAGGGAAAGGTGTTGTGCACATGGGCGATGTCGGGCTTGTTCTGCTGCAACAGGGAGGTGAAATCGCGAAAGGAATCGGACGCCCATACGGCGCGGCTGATCAGGGTCAGATGCTGTGTCGCCGAGTACGTCTTCATCTCGTTGTTGTCGCGGCGGTATTCGAGGACTTCATGCCCCGCAGCGGTCAACAGACTCCGCTCCTGCGCGACGGCGACGTCCTCCCCTCCCGGGTCATAATACGAATTGTGGACCAGAACAATCTTCATGCGGCAACCAGTTTCAGTTGACCGTAAGCTTGCGTTAATCAGTTTCTGACGGGTTCCAGGGTAAGTCCGCTGGAAGCACGCCCGACGTAAACCGGCTCCCGCCGCGCCTGGCTCTGTTTCAGCAAGCCTTCATTCAGCCGGCGAGCGACATCCGCCATCATAAAGACAGCCAGGAACAACATGTACGGACTTATGCACCGTCCGCCGAAGTCGGCGCCGAACAATCCCTGGATGAAAGAGTGGACGTACAGCCCCAGGCAACCGATGGTGACCAGATAAATGTGCCAGTACTCCTTGTTGTCCGGGTCTTTATTCCGCAGGATTTTGGAGACGTGCATCGAGCGGAAGATGTTGCGAATGATCATGAAGTGGACAATCAATAGCAGGAGTTCACCCAGGGCCCCGTTGTTGTAGGCAACTTCGAGGAAGCCATTGTGGAGGTGCACAGCACCGGCCTCCAGTCCGCTCGTGTTCTCCCACGAAAAGTACGTGCCCAAATAGCCGTGTCCGAAGATTGGCTTGGTTTTGACCGCGGCGAGCGCCGTTGTCCAGATCGCCGTCCGTCCGGTCAGAGTGGAACCACCGCGATAGGTCTGGAGGTAAGTCCCCAGAGGTGTGACGGAGATGATGAACAAACCCATGGCTGCCATGCCGAGCAGGAATCCCAAGCTCTTGACCACCTTGCGCTGCAGCATTACGAACAGGACGGCCCCGAGTACGCCACCTACGATGCCGGCTTTACCGAAGGCCAGGCACATCACCAGGGCACCAATAAAGGCGGTGAAGGCAAAAATGCGGCGTTTGGTGATGGCCAGCAGCATCATGGACATGAGCATCAAGGACGCTGCCGTGGGCGACAGTAAGTCAGGGTTGGCCGCCAACCGGTCATCTTCCCAAGGCCCGGCGGGGTCGGTAAATGCAAAGTACAGAGGAACCACACTGAGAAAGACAAACGCCAGCACGGAAGTTTCGAGGAAGCCGGCGAGGTCGCCGACGTCTTCAATCAAACTGGAGCACAATTGCAAAAGTCCGATGGTCAACACCAGCTTGAAGCCCCAGGCAAGCGCATATGACGGACCGGGCGCCCAGGCAATGGAAATCAAGCAGAGGATGACGAACAGAGTCAGCCACAGGTTGGCGCCCTTGAACCACATAGCGATGCTGGAAGGTCTGCGCGCCACCAGAACCAACAGGACGATGAAACATATGACCCACATGGCGCCTTCGCCGTAGGCCAGAATCGAGAAACCGCCCTGGCCGTAGGCGTCATTGACGCGGCTGAAGTACACGGTGCAGAGCAGCAGCACGCACCAAGTAATCAACGTCAACTTGTAGACCATCCGGCGCAAGTCCAACCCTTGCGAGACAGCCCAGGTCAGACCCAGACAAAGCAGGAAGAAGAAGATCGTGGCGCCAAGGATGACCTTGACGCTTCCCTGGTCCATGTTCTCCGCCGGCAGCGCCTGAATCAGCGCCGTTGCCAGCAGAGTCACCAGCACAAATGCGCCGATCATTCCCAGCGAGAAGAACTTTGACGCCGGCCGACGAATGCCATTTCCCCGAAGCATGTTCGTTATGTTCCTACCTTCCGCAATCCCTGAGGGCTGTTTGGGACGACCAGACTAGCGGCCGCCGGATGAGGTTTCCAAGAGTGGTTCCGACTCCTCCACCTGGGAAGACAGCGGGTATCCAAGCCGCTGCAGTGTACTGCCGGCATAGTGCTCGATCAGTTGAATTTGTTCCGGCGTCAGCTTAGCACGCCATCCCTGTACCGACCCGGTGCGCACAAAGCGTCCTTTTACCGAAGCCCGCTGCGGAGCCACCCGCTCCTTCTCTTTCATGCTCTCCAGCGAGTTGTGGGCGACTGCGTTGCTGATCAAGGCCGCACCCGGGTTGACTCCCATGAAATCGGCAATGCGCGCAAAATTTTCTGTCGGGTTTTGCCGCAGCTCTTCAAATCGCATGACCAGGAGGTTGGAGGTATCCGCAATCGGCGAATCCAGCCACGAATTCACATGGTCCTGCCACGGGCCGAAGGCGTTGATCTTCTTGCGGAGAAAGGTGTCCAGGAACCTATCCAGGTCTCCGCGGAAAAACTCCAGCGCACTGGTGTAAGCGAACTCCGAAAGGATCACGTCGCGGACGTCGCGGACCAGGTACACCGCCTTGTGGTAACCCTTGAAATATCTCTCATGCGTAGCGATCAAACGGCCGCCCTTGGGAAGCAGGCGGGCGCCGGTCGCCTGGGTGCCCACACCATGCATGAGGCCGTTGACGTCGTCGAATCCTCCTTCCTGGCCGGTCAGAATTTCGTAAAGCACAAACCGCGACCAGGTCGTTCCAGAACGGGGATAAGAGCCTAAGAAGATGTCCTCCGGACGAAAACCGTGATGACGGTACCAGAGCAACGGTTTCCGCAGTGGAGTGAGGGAAAACTTCCGGCGAATCTTCCGATACCACCCGGTTGGCTTGCGTCGCTGTTTGGAATAATAGCCGCCTTTCGGCCTTGCCGGATTTTTAGACCCGTTTAGCATTTGTATTTGTCCCTGTCCTTTCAACCGAACTATTCAAGATCAACCTATTCAAGATTTTCACGGCCCGCGCTGAGCCACCTACTCCGCTGGAAACTCTTCCGGCAGAGCCTGGGATCCGGAACCTCGCCACCAGGAAAGGCGTTCCACGCCGAGGGAGCGGCCCGCCATCTTGCGCTTCAGAATCCAGATCAGAATCATCCACGAAAGCAGATCGGACACATTCGTGCCCCAGATCGCCCCCGTTACTCCGTAAGCCCAGGTGGCTGGAATACCGACCACCAGGGAGGCCACCGTTGCCAAACTGAAAGCGGTGAAGACCGAGGAGGGCGATTCCATGGCGCGCAAAGCGATGGCAGAACCAAAACTGCCGCACCACGCGATCGAACCCAGGGCCACGATCGGCAACAGGTGGGCAACGTCACTGTAGCGACCTGAATAGAGAAGGTGAAAAACCGGCTGCCGCAGCCAAAGCATCACGCCCCAGTAGGCAACGGCTACTCCTACCGCAACCAGGGTCATTCTGCGGCTGAGGGCTCCAGCGCTCCTGCGACCCTCGCGTTCCAGAACCGAGGCAGCATAGGGCAGAAAAAGTAATCCCAGCGCGGTTTTGACCTGCTCTACGGGGAGCGTGAAGTTCATCAGGGCCTTGAGTTCTCCCGAGCGTGCCATGCCGGCGAACGAGCTCAACAGAGGATAATAAATGTAGGCCGGAATCCAGCTGGCTACGCAGCTCAGCAAAGCCCAGCGGCCATAGTTCCAGTGCCTTCTCCAGACTTGACCGACTGTGTTAGTGAATGGCGCGTGCCGAAGTTCCCCGCGCAGCAATGCCAGCAGGTAGACCCCGGTCCCGAGCGCGGCCGCACCAATCAGGACAAAGGCGCTGAAGGGAGACAGCAACGCCTTACGGAAAAGCAGGAACAAGCCGCCGGCGCTCACCGCGAAATAGATCAACGCTCCGGTAGCTGCCTTGGCGGGCGAGAGTTCTAAATAGAAAGTACGGCGCGCCAGCCAGAACAGCAGCACGCACGGCGAGGCAATCGTAACTCCCGCCAGAGCGCCCGCCAGTCCGCTCTCGTGGGAGATCTTCCAGGCCCCTAGAGCTGTGATTCCGAACACTGCCGCGATCGCCGCCGACATCGTGATATGGATCCACAATAGGGAACCCAGGTATCCCCGCAGGCTGTTGCGGTACGAGGAACCGCCGAATACTGCCATCGGCTCCAGCACCAGCGCACCGTACACCAGGGATAGCAGGAGAAAGAAACCGAAGGCAACAGCGTATGCGCCGTACTGCTCTGGCACCAGCCAACGAGCCAGGAGGATGCTAACCAGGAAATTCGAGCCGGAAATCAGGGCCTGGTCCGTGATCGCCAGTCCGCCCTTGTGCAGCCACGGAACCAGGCGGTTGAGAAAGGTGCTGTGCTCGAGGCCGAGTGTCTTCGCCGGGAAAACCGATCGGAAGACACGCGCCAAACGGCCCTCGGCCCTCGCTTGTTCCTGAACTGCGACTTCGGGATCTTGGAGATTCGCTTCTGGCAAGAAAAACTCTTTCGTGAGCGGAAGACTAATTCTGGCTTCTCACACCTTCAAAGGACTTCTCCACGCCAAGTCCTGCCGGCAGGTTTGCGCGGCTCATTTCGTGCATGGCCTGCGCGCGCTGGATGCCATGTTTCAGATACTCTGCCAGGTCGCGCACGCGCGGCTCAATAAGGATGTCATAGTGGTCGCTGGCAATTTCGTGGACCTCGAGCCGGTCAACCAGGGAACCCCAAGCGCGATGGGGATCGGCGGAGCTGCGCAGGGACTTTTCCGCCGCCCGCACCAAGGTCGCTTTGCCGGGATACGGACGCAAAACGTAACGAGTGGCGGCCGCACGGTTCACGTTGCGAACGTCGCGAAGCAGCTTGGGTACACCGATTCCTCGGATGGTCCGGCGAATTCTCTTCTTAATGCGCTTGGGCACGTCGTGAAACCAGTGTTGCCGCGAGGGGCGAAGCAGCAGCTTGATCAAAGACGCGCCGATCGGTTCCAACTCCCCCGGATAGGTGTCGAACAGCACCAGCAGAGCAGTTTCTTCGCCGGCTGCGAGGAGTTGCTGGGCCATCTCATAGGCCACCAAGCCGCCAAACGAAAAACCACCCAAACAATAGGGGCCATGGGGCTGAACGGCCCGCACCTCGCTGATGTAGTGAGTCGCCATCGCTTCCACGGTCGCATGGCAGGGGCGTTTGCCGTCCAGGCCTTGCGACTGCAATCCGTAGAAGGGAAAATCCGGCGCCATGCAGCGGGCCAGATTCTGGAAGCCCAGGACGTTTCCGCCGACTCCGTGTATGCAGAAGAAAGGAGGCTGAGAACCGCGGGGCTGAATGGGGACCAGGGATGACCAGTGCTGTGACCAATCGTTCTGGCGAAGCAGGGTGGCCAGTTGCTCAATGGTGGGCGCCTGAAAGAGCATGGCCAGGGGCAAGGTCTTGCCCAGCGCACGTCCGATGCGGTGCATCAGTCGCGCAGCCATCAAAGAATGGCCGCCTAACTCAAAAAAGTTGTCCCGAATGCCAATCGGGCTGTGACCGATTACTTCCTCCCAAACTTTGACCAGCTGCAGCTGCAGCCCATCAGTGGCCAGGGCAAAACCTTCGGGCGACGCCTCGAATTCAGGAGCCGGCAAACCACGCCGATTGATCTTGCCATTCGGGGTCAGCGGCATCCCCGACAACAACACGAAGGTTGACGGCACCATGTGGTCAGGCAGCTGCTGCAGTAGATATTCCCGCAGCTCGTGGGTGGACGGCTTCTGGCCCGCAGCCGGGACAAGGTATCCAACCAATCGCTTGTCCCCGGGTACATCTTCCCGAGCGATCACTACCCCCTGCCGCACACCCGGATGCTTGGCGAGCAATGTTTCAATCTCGCCTAGCTCCACCCGAAATCCGCGAATCTTGATCTGGTCGTCACCCCGGCCGAGAAACTCGATGTCTCCGCTCGCCAAGTAGCGCGCCCGGTCGCCCGTCTTGTAGAGGCGCGCTCCCGGCTCCGAACTGAACGGATCGGAAATGAATTTTTCAGCCGTGAGCTCTGGACGATTGAGATACCCTTGGGCCACACCCACACCGCCCACATGCAGCTCTCCGGTGGTTCCCACCGGTACAGGCTGCAGATTCTCGTCCAGCACATAAACCCGAACATTCGCCAGGGGACGGCCGATCGGAATGTTCTCCGGGACCGACTCGCCACGCTCCCACTGCGGTTCGTAAGCGGTCGCACAAATGCTGATTTCGGTAGGGCCGTAAGTATTGATCCACCGCACGCCTCGGCCTACTCTCTCTAACCAGGTTGCGTAGGCTAGCGAGGAAGGCTTCTCACCGCCGACGATGACCAGACGCAAATCGCGGGGCGTGGCCTTCTTCAACTCCGCCAGGTCGTGTACCCACTCGTGCCAGTACGCGGTCGGCAGATCGACAACGCTAATGCGCTGCTGCTCCGCCCATTCGACAAACTCCGGGACGGCGAGCGGCATGTCCTCGGTGCGCAGAACCAGAGTAGCCCCGCTCAGCCAGGTAATGAACATCTCCTCGATCGCAATATCAAAGCTTACCGAGCAGAACTGCAACACCCTGTCCCTCGGGGTGATGCCGTACATCCGCGCCGCATTGAAGTTGTAATTGACCAGTCCCGCATGGGTAAGCAGAACTCCACGGGGTTTGCCGGTCGAGCCAGAGGTGTAGATCACATAGGCGATGTCTTCTGGAGTGGCGACGCTATCGAGGTTGCGGTCTGGCTGGCCCGCAATAGAATTGACGTGATCCGAGAGAAGGACGGTTTGGCAGCCTGCCGGTGCTCCCTCCGACAGAAGGCCCTCATTTGTGATCAGCACCTCGGCCTGCACATCCTGCAGCATGTAGGCGAGGCGCTCTTTGGGATAGTTTGGATCGAGCGGAACACACGCGGCGCCAGCCTTGAGGACGGCAAACGCGGCGATGGCAAAATCCAGCGACGGCTCCAGGCATATTCCGACTTTCGCCGACTTCCGGACACCGTGGCCTTGCAGATAGTGGGCCAGTTGGTTCGCGCGATGATTGAATTCCTTGTAGGTGAGCTGGGTATCACCGAAGACCGCCGCTAAATTTCCGGGCAGGCACTCAGCCTGGGCTTCGATCAACTCATGCAGGCATTTGTCATGCGGGTAGTCACACTCCGTGCGGTTCCAATCGATCAGAACCTGGCGCAGTTCCGCCTCTGTCCTGCCGGACCGAGCCGACAGCTCCTGCTTTTGATTGTCCAGGGTTGGATTCAGCAAGTCAGGAATCCCTCAGGCTGCCCCTGAGCCGCGGAGCACTGCCGGGATGGTTCTCGCCAGAATCTGCAGATCGAGCCAAAGGGACCAGCCGCGCACATACTGCAGGTCCAGCTCCATCCACTTATGGAAGGGCAAGGAACTCCGGCCGCTCACCTGCCACAAGCAGGTGATTCCAGGGCGGACGCTGAAGCGGCAGCGCTGCCAGTCCTGGCCGGCTTCGGTGAACAACTCGTAATCGCGCACCGCCAGAGGGCGGGGCCCGACCAGGCTCATATCGCCGCAGAGCACATTGAACAGCTGCGGCAGTTCGTCAATGCTGGTTTTGCGCAGGAACTTGCCGATGGCTGTGATCCGCGGATCGTTCTTGATCTTGAACACCGGACCGGAGACTTCATTCAGGTGCTCAATGTCCTGCATTTTCTTCTCGGCGTCCGCCACCATGGTGCGGAACTTGTAAATGTAGAAGACCCGTTTATTCAGGCCAATCCGCTTCTGCACGAAGAACACCGGCCCGTGTGAAGTGAGCTTGATCAGGATGGCGGTAAGCAGCAGGAGTGGCGCTAGCGCGATGAGCAACGCCATCGAAAGTGTGAAATCCAGGATGCGCTTGATGGTGCTTGGCCAGCCTTCCGTGATCCCGGTGGAATGGGTGATCAGGGGAGCGCCCGCGAAATCCTCGGCCTTCGCCTGCCGATGCTGCAGGTTAAACAGGTCCGACAATACGCGAACCACGATTCCCTGCTGTTCGCACATGGCGGCGACGTCGGAAGCCAGATCATGGAAAGAGCGCAGCGGAACGGTAAGAACCACTTCATCGACCACACTGCGCCGCAAATACATGCGCAGGTCTTCCAGACCGCAGACCAAGGGCCAGCCGTAGTTCTCCAATTCTCCGACACCAGCCCACTGGGCATCCGCAAAACCCAGGATGCGATAGCCCAATTCCGGCTTGGACTGGATCTTCCTGGCAAAGTCGATGGAGCGGCGGTTAGAGCCGACAATCAGCATGTTGCGCGAATCGCGCCCATGCATGCGCAGCCGTCGCAGCCAGGTCCGGACCGCCATGCGCGTCCCGACGATTACGAACGTGCTGCATCCCCAGAAGATCAACACGAACCGCGGGGTTACCCACTGGAAGTCGAGCAGGAAGGATGCTACCGCGAGAACCAGCGCACAGAGCGTGGTGGCCTTCATGAGATCAATGGCTTCACTGCGACGGCTGGCCAGGCGCTTGGACCCGTACAGTCCGAGCACCGTGAAGATCAGCAGCCAAAGTCCAAGCAGGGTGGAGAAGATGACGAGGTCGCCCAGCTTGACCCTCAGTCCCAGGAACTGGGCAAAGGACATCTCCCCGTGAGCGCGGATGTGCGGCAGGGTGGCAACTGTAAAGGAGACAATCAGCAGCACCAAGTCTAAGAGCTTGGTAGCACTGCTGAGCACCTGACCTTTCATCGTTCCCATGAGCGGATTTTCCTGGACGGCCTGAGGAAGTTGTTAGGGGGCGGGAAGCAGGGTTGAAAAACCGAAAGACGAACTCGACGACAGCCCAGGGGTCAGTCCTTTCTGGACTTCTCCCTTTGGCTGGTGGCGATTAGAGACGGCTGTAGATGCGTTCCGGAATCGGAAATGTCCGCTGGTTCAGGACCGCCCCTAGAACACGCACGTTGGACGATTGCAGCAGCTGGATCGTTTCCCGTGTGGAGTCGCGCCGCGAAGAATTGGCTTTGAGCACTAACGCGACGCCATCAGCCAAGTGTCCCAGCACGATTCCGTGATTGGAGTTATTGAGAGGGGCCACGTCCATCAAGACGTAGTCGAACTGAGAAGCCAGTTCCGAAACGCGCATGCGCATGCGGTCGGAGGTCAATAATCCCACTGCGGACTCACTGGCGGTTCCAGCGCTTACCAGCCAGAGGTTTCTGTGCAGTTGGCGCGCGTATTGCTGAATCGGTCCATCACCGCGCAGAGCGTCGGACAAGCCGCGGTGGTTCTCCACCCCAAACTGCTCGTGCAGCGAAGGCGACCGGAAGTTGCAATCCACCACGCACACGGTGCGGCCCACCTGCGACGCCAAGATTTCGGCAGCATGGGCGCAAACAAAGGTTGTCCCATTGCCCGGCTCGGTAGCGCTGAACACCACGCGATGCGGTGCATCCGAGCTCGCCAGAAGGAACAAGCGGTGCACCATTTTGGTGATTTCCTCCCGCGCCATGGCATCCATCTCCATCGGAGGAATGAAATTGACCGCCTCCCCCTCTTGGGGCGGAAGCGGTTCAGCCTCGGGCACCATCACTGGTGTCTTGCCCATCTGATTCAACAATTCGAAGTTTCTACTCATGATTGACCTTGGATCCCTTTCTTGGCTCGTAGGCCGAGATGGCGCTTACCTTTAACGTGCACTGGTTGTGGGTGGATTTTGGCGAAGGTGCTGTGAGGCCGGGCAGCGTAGCGCAGGCTGCCCGGTCTTCCCTCGCTACGAGATCCTCGTGATCGACTTGTCCGTCAGGGAATGCAGGCCGTTTCCGTGTCCGTTCTTCCCGTTGCCGTTGCCATTGCCATTGCCATTGACATGAAATCCGTTGAGGCGGTGGGGAACCGCGGCCAGCAATGGAACGTTCAACGCAGCGGACACCTCGGTCGGCGTACGGAACGACGGATCCAGGTATTCCTGGGTGAATACCGCACCCATAGTCACTGTCACTGCCACCAAGATGCCGATCAATCCCACCAGGGCGGGAGAATTGTAGGGCATGCTTGGCGCCACGGGCTGCTCCGCCACGGAAACGTTGACGATGCGCGTGCTGTCCAACGCTTCGGTCATGCGCGCCTGGTCCCGCTTGCGGACATACAACTGATAGTTGTCCTCGGCGGTCTTCAGGTCACGGTACAGGTCCTGTTCCGCCAGGGCTTTCTGCTGCAGATCGCGGGCCTGCGCTTCGTAGCTAGCAACGGTCTGCTGAGTCGCCGTCTCCTTGGCTTGGAGACCTTTGTACTCGGCCTTGGCCTTGGCCAACTCCTCGTTGATCCAGGAATAGGTCGGGTTGCGGTCAGTGGTCACCTGCTGGATCGGCTTGGCTTCCTCAGCCGCAATCGAGGCTTGAGTCTGGGCGATCTGCTTGTCAACCTCCTGCACCAGCGGATAGTCCGGCTGATACTTGGTCAAGTACTCGGTCCGCTTGAGCTCCAGATTATTGAGCGTGGTCTTGAGATTCTGCAGGACCTGGAAGTTGTCTTCCTTCCACTCCGAGGTGGTCAGGCGTTGTGGAGTGGTTGTAGCCTGCTTCTCCAACGAATCGATGCGCTCTTGCGTCGTGGAGAGGTCGGCCCGAGTCTGGTGCAAGCTGGACTGGAAGTCGGTCAACTTCTGCAGCACGATATCCCGGGCCACATGGGGAGCGACTCCATTTTGCTGCTTGGCGAACTCGTCCAGCTTCGCCTCGGCGTCGGTAAGCTGCGCTTTGTAGCGGTCCGCCTCCTGGTCGAAGAATTCAACCTGTCCCGGAGGCGTGCGCACTCTCTGGTGCTCCTTGATGTACGCCGTCCCGAAAGCATCCAGGACCTTGGCCGCCATCTTCGGATCATCCGAGGAGTAGCTGACGGTGATCACGTTGCTCTTGTTCACCGGCTCAATCTTGAGGTCCGACCCCAGGTGCTTGATGGCTTTCGCAATTCGCTTTTCCGGGGTGGCGCGGCCGAGGATGTACTCCGACAGCGACTTGTGCTGATCGAGTCCGCAGGTCAGGACTACGTCGCGCAGCACGTCGCCGCTCTTCATCAGCTCGATCTCGGAGTTGATCTCGTCTTCCGTCACCTCCGGCCGCCGCGACAACGATGAGTTCTGGTCCGCCGTAACCACGGGATCGACGCGCTCGTGGTGAACCAGGAACTTGGTAGTAGCACGGTAAGGGTTAAAGATAATGGCCAGTACCGTACCCAACATAATGCCGGCGAAGCACACCACCGCAGTACGCTGATGACGAAACACCACGGCCAGCAGATCACGCACGGTAAAGGTGGAACGTGTCGTCGTGCCGCCGGGGAGCATCAATTCTTGGTTGTTCATAGTGTGGACCTCGCTGTTCTCCTAAAACTGGCTGTTGTACATCGTTACCCCGATGCCGGAGTTGGGGATAAAGGGCTTGATCTTGGACAGAGCGTTCTTGGGAACGAAGAGCATGTCCCCTGCGCGCAGAAATGGATCCTCTTTGAGATCTCCGGATTTCTCCATCTGCTTCACGTTGATGATCCGGGCGGAGCTCCACTGGTCGTTCACCCGCCGGAACAGCAGCACTTGCGAGTGCTTGGCGCTCTCCAGAAAACCGCCGGCCATGGCAATGCCCTCGGTCAGAGTGACGTCGCCGCGAAGCTCATACTTGCCAGGATGTCCGAGTTGGCCATCCGCAATGAAGAACGGCTTCTGGAAGTCCTTCAGGGTCACGGAAATGATGGGATCGTGCAGGATCTTGGAGTACGCCTTGCGCAAGTTCTCGGTCAGCTCCGAGACGGTCAGTCCTTTCACCTGCACATCGCCCACGCCGCGCAGCGTGACGTAGCCATCCGGCTGCACTACGACACCGGCCTGATTGAATTCAGGACTGAGATCGAAGTTGACATCGAAGACATCGCTCTCCCGCATGGTGTAGCGCGGGTAGTGTTCCTGAAACTGTGCTGTGTTGCCGGCGGATGGGGCCGTACTGGAACTGCTTACGGCGTCAGACGAGGCAGTGCCGCTCTGCGGGGCGGTTTGCGCCCAGACCGCCAGCGCGACCAGCAGAACAAACACGATGCAAACCGGAAATTTCAAACGCTGAATCATTGTCCCTCTCAAGAAATCTGCCCTGTGCGGGCGTTGGTTAATCAAAAGATGAGCGCGTCCGGGTCGAGCACGGCTGCGTTCCCACCCCAAAACACCTGCTGCGCGGCCATCGTGGTTGCTCGATCGTCTGAGGCCGCCATGCTAATCGAACTTTGTGCCTGCGCCAAGACCTTTTGTTGGCACTGCGCTGAAAAAACTAGGCCGGTTCGACGTCGTAACCGTCCACCTGGATGGCCAGCGAGCGCTGAATCAGTTCCACCGAGATGACCAGCATCTGGTGGCCCTTGCGCGCGACCAGCATCCCCTCCATACCTTCAAGCGAGCCGCCCCGTAGCCGAACCCTCTGTCCGATCTTGAGATAAGGGTGGTTCTCGATGGGAACATCGTTCCGCAGGAGCGTTTGGATCGCCTCGATCTGCTCCTCGGGAATCGGGATGCCATGGCCGTGGGTACCGACAAAATGCACGACCCCATCAGTTTGGAGGACGGTCAGGCGACTGGAAGGTTCGTACGCCATGCGCACGAACGCGTAGCCCGGAAACAGTGGAAATTGAACCAGTTTGCGGCGGTCGCTCCAGCGGCGCAGCTGGGTCATCAGTGGGAGAAATGTGGCGATGCCACGTTCCTGCAACTGACGAGTCACAGATTTTTCGTGCCGGGACCGGGTGCGGACCGCATACCAGTTCATGTCCATCACCGGATTGTGGTCCATCGTACCTAAGCCTGGCAAAGTTTGCGTCGTGATATAGCTCCGCCCTCTGAGTCACATTGTGACTCCCAGACTGTTGGGCCTTGACCGCCTCCGATCACAGTCTGTACCGCGAGCACAAGACGGCTGCCTTCACCGCCCGAAACTACCTGCAAGCCGAAGCACTTGCCCGGCCAAAAACCTGACATCAGGAAGCACTAAAAGAAATGCCATGTAACGCAATGAAAATAAGTGTTTTATCATTAATTACGAGGCTTCTTTTCGCAACCA
>Ga0335082_10001231_pt1 | contig 27269 bp, 24 predicted proteins | sample Lox_Sample_41_FD_206718 | JGI IMG/M metagenome (GOLD analysis project Ga0335082, IMG submission 206718) | Soil microbial communities from Loxahatchee National Wildlife Refuge, Florida, United States - Lox_Sample_4.1 | ecosystem: Environmental > Terrestrial > Soil > Wetlands | place: USA... | reverse complement strand
TCGCCGGGGCCGGGGCCGATCGGTCCGCGGCGTCCCGTGCCACAGTTGAGCAACGTCACCGCCATCCGGTGGGACGGCTACTCGATCTTCCACGCGCTGACACTGCGCGCGGAGCAACGCCTCGCGCGAGGATTCTCCTTTTCTGCGAACTACACGCTGTCGAGGGCGGTCGACGATGCGTCGGATCCGGGCGCGACGGCGTCCGAGACGAACCTGCCTCAAGATGTGGCCAACATGGCGGCGGAGCGCGCGCTCTCGAGCTTCGATCATCGTCACCGTCTGGTGGGGAACGCGACGTGGAACCTGCCGCCACTGGCCGGCGCGTCACACGGCTTCTGGTCGGCGATCGGCCGTGACTGGCGCGTGAGCGGAATCCTCACGCTGCAATCCGGTGCGCCGTTCACGGTGAACCTCGGGACGGACCGCGCGAACGTCGGATCCGGACCCGCGCAGCGGCCCGACGCCGTCTGCGATCCGAACGCCGGCGCGCCGCACACGCCCGATCAATGGTTCAACACCGGCTGCTTTGCGCTGCCGGCGGCGTACACGTTCGGCAGCGCCGGGCGCAACAGCGTGCTCGGCCCCGGCTACGGCGACGTCGACCTGTCGATCGCGAAGGCCGTGGCGCTGTCGGCCGGGGCACGGCTGGAACTGCGGTGGGACGTGTTCAACCTGTTCAACCGCGTCAACCTTGACGTCCCGAACCGCATCTTCGGCACGCCGAATTTCGGGCGCATCTTCAGCGCGGCGCCGGCGCGCCAGATGCAGATTGGCGTCAAGGCGATCTTCTGAAGGCGGCCGGCCGACCGCCGCGGCGAACACGCGCGTGATTTGCCACGATCGCGATCCGGGCGCGATCCGTTCGTCGCTATCGACCGCGTTCGGGCACCGGATTCTTGCAGAGCTTGCGTTGCAGCGATCGTCGATGGATCCTGAGCACGCGCGCGGCCTGCGAGAGGTTGCCGTCGCAGTCGGCGAGCACGCGCTGAATGTGCTCCCACTCGACACGCGCCAGGGGCTGTGCGGTTGGCGTTGCGCCGGTCTCGCTGGCGCCGTCAAACGCGGCGAGGATCTGATCCGCGTCGACCGGCTTGGTCAGGTAGGTCGTCGCACCGAGCTTGACGCTTTCGACGGCGGGCGCGATGCTGCCGTACCCGGTCAGCACGACCACGTTGGTCGTCGTGTCGAGCGCCTTGAGTGTCCGAACCACCTCGAGGCCAGACAAGCCGGGCAACCGCAAGTCCACGAGGGCGAACTCGGGGCTGTCCGCCTGCGCCACCGCGATGGCTTCGTCATACGTCCCGGCGCCTGTCGCGTCGAATCCGCGATCACGAAACGCGCGCAGCAATCGCAACCGAAACGGCTGGTCGTCGTCCACGATGAGCAGCGTCCGACTCTCGCGACCCGTCTCGCTCATGCCCTCCGCCGAGCTCGTCCGGTGCGGCAACTCCAGAATCGCCGTCGTGCCGTTGCCCGATTCGAGCTTGAGGGTGCCGCCCAGGCGCTCGGCGAAGACCCGCGCGAGAAACAGCCCCAGCCCGAGTCCACGACCTGGCTCCTTGGTCGTGTAGAAGGGCTCACCCGCGCGGGCGGCAGCCTCGGGCGTGAGCCCAGGACCCGAGTCCGCAACGGTCACTCGCACGCCGTCTCCGGCTTCCGTCACGTCGACGACGACCGGCGTGTCGGTGCTCGCGTCGAAGGCGTTCCCAATGAGCGACAGCAACGTCTGTCGCAAGGCGGCTCGCGGGACGACGAGCGACGGCGGACCGAGTGCCGAGTGCACGACCAGACGATTGGCGCGATCGGACGTGAGTGCCATACGCACCTCGTCGAACAGGTCGGCGACGGGGACACTCTCCGGTTCGTCCGCCATTGATCCGCCAGCGCGCCCGCTCATCTGGTCCAGGATGGCCTGGCACCGATCGACTTCGCCGCGAATCAGGCGTGCGTCGTCCGTGAGATCGGCGTCAGCGTGGCCCAGGACGAGTGCGTGCTCCAGCTCGCGCGCCGCCACGGCGATCGTCCCAAGCGGCGTTGACAGTTCGTGCGCCGCGCCCGCAGCGAGGGTCGTGAGTGAGACGAGCCGCTCGCTCCGAGCTGCCCGAGCTCGCATCTGCTCGAGCGCGTCCTCCCGCTGCTGCAGCGCAATCGAGGCGCGTCCCACGAAGTACGCGACCAACTCGGCGACCACGGTGCCTGCCAGCCACATCGTGGACAGGTGCGTTGGAAAGTCATTCAGCCGATGATGCGTCGGGACCAGTTCGTGCACGTGCCAATCGATCAACACGCCGTAGCTCGCGGCGGTGAAGACGCCGAGCACCACGGCAGCGCCACGCCCGACCGTCAACGCAGCCACCGTGACTTGCATGATGTAGACGACGACGAACGGGTTGGAGGGTCAGCCCGTGAGTTCAAGCAACGACGTGAGTAACAGGAGCTGCACCGCGAGGGCGATCGTTGCCGCGACCGCTGGTAGTTCCCCGTCGCGCGACAGCCAGAAGGCCGTCGCAGCGTTCGCCGCCACGTCCGCCACGAGCAGCCAGAGGATGTGGTCAAGCGGGAGATCGAGTGTCGGGACGCCGAACGTGATGGCGAGCAGCAACAGTTCGACGCCCGCTGTCTCCCAGCGCATCCGGACCATCCACGGTCGTATGGCGAGCGGCGTCGCGGCGAGATACCACGGGTCTGCGGCGAATCTGGACGATGCGCCCGCCGACAACCGGATGGCCGCCGGAAGCTTCGTCATGACGCACCTCCGCCCGGCAGATAGACAGGCCGCAACTGACGCTGTGTCGGTTCAACGGTGCTGAGGCGCATCGGTGTTGATGCTGTGCAGTGTAGAGGCTTTCTCCGCCTGGGCGGTGCGACAATTTGCCGCACCGCCAATCCACGACGGCGCTCGTAGACTACACAACCGATCGATTTCGAGGAGACGCGCGTGACGAATCGTTGGCGGTCGTGGTGTGTCCTGTTGAGTCTGTGGTTGGTGGCGACGCCGGCGTTTGCGCAGGGCGTGACCGGCATCGTGCGGGACGAGACCGGGGCCGCGCTTCCCGGTGTGACGGTCACCGCTCGCAGCGCGGGTGCCGTCAGGCAGGAGGCGGTCACCGATACGGCCGGACGGTACACGCTGAATCTGGCGGCCGGCCAGTACGATCTGGCGTTCTCGCTTATCAACTTCGCCCAGACGCGGCGAGCCGTGGCGATCGTCAGCAGCGGCGGTCAGCCCACGGTGATCAACGTTGTGCTCCACCTGGCCTTGAATGCCGACGTCACCGAGACCGGCAAGCGGACCTTCGCGAGTCTGGCCGACGTGGAGAATCCCGCCGAGAACCTGGTCGGCATCGCCCAGGCGGCGAGCCAGGGTGCGATTACCGCCGCACAGCTCGACGAACGTCCATTGATGCGTACCGGTGAAGTGATGGAGACGGTGCCGGGCATGATCGTCACGCAGCACAGCGGCGAGGGGAAAGCCAACCAGTACTTTCTGCGCGGGTTCAACCTGGATCACGGCACCGATTTCTCGAATACGGTGGCTGGCATGCCGGTCAACATGCCGTCGCACGCGCACGGGCAGGGCTACTCGGACCTGAACTTCATGATCCCGGAGATCATCTCCGGCGTGCAGTTCTCGAAGGGGCCCTACTATGCCGATCAGGGCGACTTCGCGACGGCGGGATCGGCGAACATCAACTACGCCAGCGTGCTGGATCATCCGATTGCGCACGTCGAGGCGGGCGGACAAGGGTACGGCCGGGTGATTCTGGCCGCCTCGCCGTCGGTCGGAACGGGGCATCTGCTCGCCGCCATCGAGGCGTCGCACAACGACGGACCGTGGGATCATCCGGACGATTATCGAAAGATCAACGGCGTCGTGAAGTACAGCCGCGGCGACACGCTGAACGGCTGGTCGCTGACCGCGATGGGGTACCACGGCGACTGGAATTCGACCGATCAAGTGCCGCAGCGCGCCATCACCGAGGGGCTGATCGATCGATTCGGCGCAATCGATCCGACCGACGGCGGCCATTCGTACCGCTACAGCGTGTCAGGTGACTGGCAGCACTCGACCGGCGACGCCGTCACGAACGTCACCGTCTACGGCATCGGCTACGACCTCGATCTGTTCTCGAATTTCACCTTTTACCTCGACGACCCGGAGCACGGCGACCAGGTCGAGCAGGCCGACCACCGTTTCATTCTGGGTGGTCGCGTCTCGCACCGCCGCATGACGCGCTGGGGCGATCACTTGGTTCAGAACACCATCGGCGTGCAGGTGCGGAACGACGACATCACCAGCGTCGGCCTCTACCACACTGACGCGCGGGTGCGCCTCGACACCCGCGATCAGGACTCGGTGCTCGAGATGATGGCCGGCGCGTACGCACAGAACGAATCGAATGGACCCCGTGGCTGCGGACCATGGTCGGCCTGCGGGGTGACGTCGCGCGGTTCCGCGTGGACGATATCAATCCGCTCAACAGCGGCGTCGCGAGGTCGGGCCTCGTCAGCCCCAAAGGGGGCGTGACGCTGGGTCCGTGGCAGAGGACCGAGTTCTACGTCGACGCCGGCAGCGGCTTCCACAGTAACGACGCGAGAGGCACGACGATTACCGTCGACGCCGACGGCAATCCGGCGGAGCGTGTCACGCCGCTGGTGCGCGCCGTCGGCGCCGAAGTCGGCGCGCGCACCGTCGCCATTCCGCATCTGCAGAGCACGTTGACGTACTGGTTTCTCCACCTCGATTCGGAGCTCGTGTTCAGCGCGACGAAGGCACGACCGAGCCGAGCCGACCGAGCACGCGCCGCGGCATCGAGTTCACCAACTACTACACTCCGGTCAAGTGGCTCGTGCTGGACGCGGACCTGTCGTGGTCGCGTGCCCGCTTCACCGAGTTCGATCCGGTCGGTGACTACGTTCCCGAAGCGGTCGGAACGGTCATATCGGCGGGCGCGACTCAATCTCCCTTCGCTTTCGAGCATGCTGCCCGACGTCTCTCAGACGCTCGGCAAGCTGAGAAGGGTTCACGCGCCTTCCGACTCAGGGGCGAACGGCAAGCGCGTACTGATCGAAGTACTTCTGCAGCGATTTGGCAGTCGATCGGTACTCGTTCGGCCCGTCGAAGAAGTCGACAACGAGCTCGCGGACGCGCGCGAGTTCGCGCAGCCTCGCCTGCGATTGCCGGTGCCGCGCATCGTCGAGCGTCAAGTCGAAAAGCTCGAGTGCGCGCTCGAGCGCGCCCCGCGCAATCGCCGGGTTGCGATCCCGCCATTTCGATGCGCGGCTGATCTCGCTGCCGATGTTGCCGAGCTGCTCCGCGAGGGTCAGCTCGTACCAGCGCCCCGACGCCAGGTCGCGGTGCTGAACGTCGGTCATCGCTGCACTAACTTGGACACGAGGCCGACAATCGCCTCGCGCGTCGCGGCGTCGTCGACGCCCCGGGACCGATTGCCGAACGACGGGCGGAGGTTGATCATCGAGTCGAACTCCAGCCAATCCACACCATCGATGTGCGGGTAGAGGTTGAGTCCCCACAGATCGTCCTGGCGAGAGCCCTCGGCGAGGAGCGCAGCCTCCTGATCGGCGTGCATGTCGGCGTCGATGAGCATCACCCCGCGCCGGAGATCGACGACGGCCTTGATCATGTCGCGAAAGCGACCGGGCGCGAGCGAGCGCAGATCGGCGATGGACACGGGTTGTTCCGCGGTGACTCGTCGCATTGGGGTTGACAGCATTCTATACGGCAGAACGCACAGAATGCTGTCCCGCACGGATCTCGCAGGCTGTTCCGAACGGTTCGCATCTATCGTGTCGATCGGCGCCGATGCCGTGAACGTCCGCTGGCGATCAGCGTCCGCGCTGAGCGAGGCCGACGGCGGAGTGGTACGTCCATCCTTCAGCGCCGCACCACACCGATCGGAGGCCGGTGACTGGTGCCGCACGACGCTCTCCGGCTGACGTCATCATCGTGCCCCGGCGGTCGCACTCCGCGGTGTCAACGACGGCCATCCAACTCGCAACGCCAGCCGTCTGTTCAGATCGATCCACCATTCGTTCAAAACGCAGCGACGGGATCAACGGAAGTGAATATGTTCCGTCGATGTCCGCGTGGGCGGCCTGCTCGTCGCCGGTCAATTGCAGCGCGTCGGCATAGGTCGGTACGCTGACCGCGACCAGACCGCTGTCGTCCCGCCACGTTAATCCACCCCAAAGCCCAAGCAGTCGGCTCGTGCGGTACTCGATGTGCGTCGTCTGTTGAAAGGGCTCGTCGTGATCGGGCCGGGCCTCTGGTGCACAACCGGCGCTGAATCGCAGCCCGCCGAGTTCTGGTCCGAACAACCGCGCGCTCGTATGTGAGAGCGTCGCGTACGCCCGAAACCCGTGCATCTCGGGGAGCGTGACGCGGACGAGGCCGCCGTCAATCTTCGATTCGCGGAACTGGACGGGGAACGTGACCGGCGTGTTGAGCACGACGTCGAAATCGTATGGCCGTCGGTGACCTTCCAGAAGTAATCGGCGTTGATCGCGATGCCGTGCCACGCCTGCTGATTGAGGCCGAGTTCGTACTGATTGCGGCGCGCGGGGATCAAGGGCGCGCCGCCGACGCTGCCGGGCACACCGCCGCCGAATCCGCCGGTTCCGGTCGAGCTCGCAAGGACGAGGTTCTCGTTGTACGGCGTCAGGAAGATCCGTCCGTATCCGCCTCGCAGAACCGTGTCAGTGCGCCCGATGCGATACGTGAGACCGAGCCTCGGTGGACACGCAAATCCGGCAATTAATCGACACCTCAAAACCGGCAATTAACTGACATAGGTTGCTTGCCATCGGGTGCCATCCTGGTGCCCATGGGCCGCATCCCGGCGGCCAGCTTGATCGTCTTGGCCGGCGCCAGCTTCTTGACGTCGATCATCGTCAGGGTCGCGCCGTTTTCAGACGGCACGTAGGCGCGTGATCCGTCGGGCATGAACGCGATGGAACGCGGACGTGGTCCGACCTTCACGGGCTTGACCACCTTGTGGGCGCCGACATCGATGACGTAGACGGCGCCGTCTTCCTCGGACGTGACCCAAACGCGTCCGGTGTTCGGCTCCACGGAGACGCCCTCCGGCTCATCTCCGATCTTGAAGCTTTCGACGATCTCCCCGGTGTTCGCGTCAACGACACTGGCTTTGCCCGCATCCTCATTGGCGACATAGACGCGAGTGCCATCGCCGTTGACTGCGACCTGCTCCGGATCCGGTCCACTCGTCAGCACTTTGAGCAGCTTGCCCTGGTCCAGATCAACGACGCCGATGCCATCGGCTGTTCGATCCGGCGGGGGCAACGTCTTTTCGTCAACGCCCGGACCGGCGTTCGGCGAGCCGCTCAATGCGACGTACAGTCGGGAGCCGTCAGGATTTGCCGCAATTCCCCGAGGGCGCTTGCCCAGCCGAATCGTTGTGACCACGCCCAACGTCGAGGCGTCGATCACGGTCAAATCTCTCCCGATGATTCGTTGGTGACGTAGATCCCCACGTCAGGCATCTTGGGCGGTGCCGGAGGGTTCGCCGGAGGTGGTGTCGCCGACGCGGCCGGCTGCGGCTCGGAACGACCGCATGTCGTCAGCACGCACGTCGCAGCGATGGCGAGGACGTAGACGAGAATCCGCGAGAAACGTCCATTCATGAGTAAATGCCCAAGATGCGGAGTAATCAGAGAGACCTACGGCCACGACACTCTTCGCGCGGCAGGAAACCTAGACGCAGATTCCGCGAGCTGCGCGGAGACTGATACCCGGATCGCCACCGACGACGCAGGCGTGTCAATGGGGACCGCTCGCGGCGCCTCGAACTGGATCTCGTCATCATCGTCCTTGATGCCTGCCTGACGCGGGATCGGACGATCGGTCTCGAAGTACCGCTTGTAGGCATCGATCCAGTTGGTGGCGATCTCCCGTTGCGCGACCGCGAGATCGAGGGAGCCGTCGCACACGCGGCGTGAGAGCAGCCGCTCGAGCTCGTCTTTGACATGGGCGTTCCACGGACCAGAGTCGTACCGCTCCGGCCAGAGGTTCCGCGCGTCGCCCACGCCGCCGAGCTCCGGTGTGATGAGATAGTCGAGTTCGTACTCGGACGCTGGCACGTGCTCCATGCGGTATAGCCGCAGTACTTCCTGTCGGACCGCCAACGGCACGATACGTGGCGATGGTGCGGCGCCAGAACACAGCTCCACCACCGTCACACCGACCGTCGCTCCGGGAGTTAAGCGGCCAATAGGCAGGGACTCGGCGGCGGTCACGACGCCGGTTCCACTGCTCCATGTGAATCGCACCATCAGTGCGAGCAGCGCCATCGATATCCCGACTCGTGCGAATAGCGAGACCGAACCGACGACTCTGCGAACGCAGAACAACAGTGAGCGGTCCATGTCGCCGCGGAGTTCACCGATGCGCCGCTGCAGGCGTGCACGGAGCACTGGGATTTCGACGCCATCATCAGGTGAGTCGTCACCGCGACAGAGGCGGGCGCTTTCCGCGGCGGCGGCTTCGAGTGCGGTCAGTCGCGCCCGGCATCCGTCACAGGCCCTCACATGGTCTTGAACTGCCTCGCGCCGGGATGCCGAGAGCTCGCGATCCATCGCCATGACGAGCGTCGCGTCTGTGGGATGTGTTCTCTCCATCGACATCGAGCTACCCTCCGTCCGCGTTCATCAGTCGCGTCACCGCGCGCGTAACCGCCTTCGAGACCGAGCCCAACGACATGCTCAACGCTTTTGCGACGTCGCGGTACGTCAGGCCCTCAGCCCGCAGGACGAGACATCGCCGCTCCCGATCGGGAAGCGCGTCGAACACCGCGCGCAAGTGCCGGCGGCGTTCGTCACGCAAGAGTCGTTGTTCTGGATCCGGCGCGGGGTCGAGACGACTGTCCAGCGACGTCTCGCGGTCGCCGCGAAGTCGAGACTGCTTGATGCCCTGCTGCCGTCGCTTCAATGCCAGGTTGTGTGCGACCTGAAACAGCCAACCGGTGAGGTTGGTCCGATCACGGCCAAGATGCAAGTGCCGGAACAGGGCGAGAAACGTGTCCTGCACGACGTCCTCAGTCTCGTGGATGTTCAGGCCGAATGACCCGACGTACCGCACCAAGGACGGTGCGCAGCGATCGAACAGCGCCAGGACTCTTTCCTCAACGTCCTCCGGCGTGCCGTGGACGCCTTCCAGCGACAGGAGCGGAATGTCGGCGATCGATTCAGATGTGGGAGAGGACACGTGCGTCGCCCAAGTGTTCGGATTCTACCTGCGAGTTCGCCCAGCGGGTTCGGTGGCCGTGCCACTCGCAAGAAAAAAATAGCGTGAACAAAACACGCCCTCCGGGAATGTACAGAGCGATAAGGCGTGTTCTGTATCGCGGGTGTGTCGCGCACCGGCCGAACGGCCGGCAAGGGAGGGGCCTCGTGTTGAAGCGTCCGTTTGGGAACGTCGCAGCGGCGACGATGATCACGGTCAGGGTCATTGCGATTGGCGCGCTCGCGATCGCGTGGCTAACCGCTAGTGCCTCTGCGCAGGCGCCGCAAAATCCTCCAGCTCAGAATCAAGCGCCCGCGGCGCCACAAAACCCTCCCACAACTCCACCACCCTTCAACGTGGACGTGGACGTCATCGGCACGATGCCCTTGCCAGGTCTCGATCTCAAGCTGACGCAAATACCAGGACCGGTTCAAACGGCCGTGGGTGCGGATATAGAGGCAAGCGGCGCCCTGGAGCTGTCGGACTTCCTGAATCGGCGCTTCAACGGCGTGTTCGTCAACGAGATGCAGAACAACCCGTTTCAGCCCGATCTCAACTATCGCGGCTACACGGCGTCTCCGTTGCTCGGGACGCCGCAGGGTCTGTCGATCTACATGGACGGCGTCCGCATGAACCAGCCGTTTGGGGACGTCGTCAGTTGGGACCTGATTCCGCGGATGGCCATCGGATCGACGACGCTGATGCCGGGCTCGAATCCGCTGTTCGGCCTGAACACGCTCGGCGGCGCACTGTCGATTCAAACCAAGGATGGTCTGACCAGCCCAGGAACGACGGTCCGCGCGGTGTATGGCAGCAACATCCGGCGGGCCGTGGAGTTCGAGCACGGCGGCAGCCGAAAGAGCTCTCTCAACTGGTATCTCGCCGGCAATCTGTTCGCCGAAGATGGGTGGCGGGATGATTCGCCGTCGAAGGTCGGACAGCTGTTCGGGAAGCTGGGATGGCACGAAGCAACAGGGGACACGTCGCTGTCGGTCGGGTACGCGGATGATTCGTTGAACGGCAACGGGCTCCAGGAACAGCGCTTCCTCGCGAATGATTACGCCAGCGTGTACACGAAGCCGGATCAGACCAAGAACCGCGCGACGTTCCTGAATCTCACTACGCACCGCGAGTGGAGCAAGACGTTCGGCATCAGCGGCAACGTCTACTACCGCCACATCGGCACGAACACGTTCAACGGCGATATCAACGACGACTCGCTCGATCAGTCGCTGTATCAGCCCAACGCGGCGGAACAGGCGGCGCTCAGAGCGGCGGGCTATACGGGATTTCCAACCAGCGGCGAGAACGCCTCCAATACGCCGTTTCCGTACTGGCGATGCATCGCCAACGTCCTGCGCAAGGATGAGCCGGGCGAAAAGTGCAACGGTCTGCTCAATCGGAGCGACACCTCGCAGAACAACTATGGCGTGTCGGGCCAGGGCACGTGGCACGACTGGCTTCGGAGCGGCAATTCCCTCACCGTGGGGGCGGGTTATGACGGCGGGCGATCATCCTTCTCGCAATCTACGCAGCTGGGCTATCTCAATCCCGACAGAAGCCTGACCGGTCTCGATGCCTACGCGGACGGTGTGACGGGCGGCAACGTCGACGGCGTGCCCTATGACAATCGCATCGATCTCGATGGTCGCGTGAACACCGGCAGTGCGTTCGCCTCCGACGTGTTGGCGATTCGGGATGTCTGGACGCTGACGCTGTCGGGGCGGTTCAACCACACGAGTATCAGCAACATTGATCGGCTGAATCCTGGTGGTGGAGAAGGTTCGCTGGGTGGCGACCATGCGTACAGTCGACTCAATCCTGCCGCGGGCCTCACTTATAGCCCCAGGCGTGACCTCAATCTCTATTTTGGATATAGCGAGGGCAGCCGGGCGCCGACCTCCATCGAACTCGGCTGCGCCGACCCGAATCAGCCGTGCAAACTTCCGAACGCAATGGCCGGCGATCCACCGCTGGATCAGGTTGTGACGCGTACGGTGGAAGCCGGCGTGCGCGGCTCTCGAGGCGCGCTGAACTGGAATGCCGGGTTCTTCCATGCCGACAACTCGGATGACATTCTGTTCGTGGCCTCCGAGCAGACTGGATTCGGCTATTTCAAGAACTTCGGCAAGACACGGCGGCAAGGCATCGAGCTGGGGCTCAACGCGCGCAAAGGCCGCGTCAGCGGCGGAGCAGGATACACCTTGCTCGCGGCGACGTTTCAGAGCGAGGAGACGATCGACGGTACCGGCAATAGTACCAACGATGCCGCGGCCGCGGGGCGCAGGGGCGTTGAGGGTACGATCGACGTCGAGCCTGGCGATCGCCTGCCTCTCATGCCGCGGCACATGTTCAAGGCGTACGCTGACTTTCAAGTATCGCCGAAAATCTCAGTCGACCTCGATCTGATTGCGGCTTCTGGTGTCATCGCACGAGGCAACGAGAACGACGCGCACCAGTCCGACGGAACTTACTATCTCGGTCCCGGTTCGACGCACGCGTACGGCATCGTGAATCTCGGGGCGCGGTACGATCTCAGTAAGTGGCTGCAGCTGATCGCGCAGGTCAACAACATCTTTAACACGCACTACTACACGGCCGCCCAGCTGCAGGCGACCGGATTCACGAACAATGGGAGCTTCATTGCGCGGCCGTTTCCCGCGGTCGCCGGCGAGTTCCCCGTTCAGCAGGCGACGTTCTATGCGCCGGGCGCGCCGACGACGTACTGGATCGGAACGCGGGTGAAGTTCTGAGCGGTTCGTCAGCCGACTGGCAGTCACCTCGTCTTCAGGCCGCATCCGGCCGCCGCTACTGAGACGAAATTGAGGTCGCGATTCAACCGGGATGTGGAGTTCCCAGGTTTTAGTGGACATAGCTAGTATCCGGTTCGTCGCGGAGGGCGATGCCGATGTCCACAAATCTGAGCGCGGGGCGAGTCCGCTCGACGTACGAGTTCATCAAGGCCAATCGAAACCACCACAGCGTGCTGGTCATGTGTCGCGTGCTCGGCGTGGCCCCCAGCGGCTACTACAAATGGCTGCTCCACCCGATCTCGAACCGAGCGCAAGAGGATGCTCGGCTGCTTCGTCTGATCCGTGCGTCGTTCACCGCCAGCCACGGCATCTACGGTGCGCCGCGCGTGTTCCTCGATCTTCGCGAGGCCGGCGAGACCTGCAGCAAGCATCGCGTGGCTCGACTGATGCGTGTGAATCACGTGCGCGCGCGGCACGGCTATCGCGCCCGTCGATGGGCCGTCGGCAAGCCGTCGGTCCTGATCCCCAATCTTCTGCAGCGCCAGTTCACTGTGACGCGTCCCAACGCTACTTGGGTGACGGACATCACCTTCATTCGAACCTGGCAAGGATGGCTGTACCTTGCGGTGGTCATGGATCTGTTTTCGCGCAAGGTGGTCGGCTGGTGCGCCGGCCCCACGATCGGCGGCGAGCTCGTGCTGAACGCGGTGCTGATGGCGGTGCGCCGTCGGCGACCGCGCGGCACGATGATTCATTCCGATCAGGGCACGCAGTACGGGAGCGACGCGTGGCGGCGATTCTGTCGCTCGAATCACCTCGAGCCGAGCATGAGCCGAAAGGGCAACTGTTGGGACAATGCCGTCGCCGAGTCGTTCTTCAGCAGCTTGAAGAAAGAGCGGATCAAGAAACAGATCTACAAGAATCGAGACCTGGCGATCGCGGACGTCGCTCAGTACATCGACTCGTTCTACAATTCAACGCGCCGTCACAGTCATCTCGGCGGCGTCAGTCCGGAGCAGTTCGAAGCCGCTCATAAGCCGCTTCGAAAGGGTCTCCACTAAATCCTGGGAACTCCACCGCAGGTCGCCAGAGCTGCAGCTAATGTTGGTTGCACGCCCCCGCAAAGCCCTTCGATAGAAGCTCAATCGCTACAACAGTTCCGGCGCCGTGATCTGCAAGGCACGATTTGAACCCGCGCCGTCGCTGAAATTGACGCCGAAGCTTAAAAGTTGCACGTTTGGAAGTCGACTCACCTGCGCGCAATGGCGCACAGCAAAACGCACCACTCACCTTCGCATCAACGAGTTCCCCAACCTCCTTGCGCGTCGGCGTATCCTCGTAAATCACTATCTCGACCGGGGGGTTGCGCGGGTATGTGACGCAGTTGTGACACAGTTCCGTCCTCAAGACGAATGCGGACACTCAACCTGCTCAATCTGTGACCTTCGACGTGCCGAAAATGGGCGGCGTTTACGCCGAACTTCGGTCGCACTTGCAGCGCGGAGCCCGCTCTTCAGATGCAGGTTGGCATGAAGCTCACTTTTGGACGGGAGTCGCGCCTCGGTTCACCTCGCCGCCGGAGCCGTTGGTGCGGCGGATGGGCCAACCGCATAGAGCTGCGTCCATCCTTCCGCCTGCGGCATCCGGATGATGCGAGGCAGCACCGTGCTACCACTCGCGTGCAGCCACGCCGAAACGTGCAGCATCGCCCCATCGGTCAGTCGGTGGTGCTCTTCGTCCTCAAAGGTCTGATCCGGTGGCACACCTGGTGCCGGTTCTTGGACCAACACCAGCCACGCCGACTCCGACGCGTTCTTCGGGATCCCGAGATAGTTCACCATCGTACCGCTCTGGATGAACTGCCAGACGACGGACGATCGCCTCGTTGGGTCGAAGGCGAAGGGCGGAACGCCGTCCGACGCCAGCGCCGCGGGTGTCGGCCATGCCCCGGCAGACGATCGCCTCGCTTCCGCCTCGAGCAATCCTTCTTGGAGCTCCCGAAACATCCGTTGCTCCTCCGGAGCCCGATCGGCCATCAGCTTCTGAAACGGAAGCAGATGCCGTTCGCCCGGTGCACCGCCCATTCCGCCTGCTGACGCGACGTAGATCCACACGCCGACAACAATCGCCATCCCGACTCGGATGACAAGCAGCAGCTCGAGGCGGGGCGAAAGCGGCTCGACGCGCACGCAACGAGCGGCGGCGGCGGTCATGCGTGCTGGCGCCGCGTCGCTCGCACGGCGAGCGTCACGAAAAAGATCCCGCTGACGGCGAGGACCACAGCGCCGCCGGTCGGAACGAGAAACTTCGTGGAGATCAAGAGGCCGCCGACGCCAGCGGCAAATGCAACGGCGATGCTGCCGACCAGATAGCTACGCGTGCTCCAGGCGACGTTGCGCGCCGCGGCGGCCGGCACGACGACAAGCGCTTCCACGAGCAGGGCCCCGATGATTTTCAGGCTGACGACGATGGAGAGTGTGAGCAGTACCGCGAAGAAGTATTCGAGGTACACCGGCTGCGCGTCTGCCACAGTCGCGAGGGTGGGGTTCAGGCTGTCCAGCAGCAACGCGTTGTATTCACGAACAAGCAGAATCGCGACGATGACACCGACGGCGACGAGGAGGATCAGATCGCCGTCCGTCACGGTGAGCAGGCTACCGAAGAGCACCGACTCGACCTGATGCACGTTGAACTGGCGGGTCAGCGCGACGAGGAGGCAGAGCCCCAGGCCCAGTGTAAGCGCGTGGAACACACCAATCAGGGTGTCGGGTGGAAGCGTCGCTCGGCGCTTCACGTACACCATCGCCAGCGTCGCCAGAAGGCAGAAGCCGAACATGCCGCCGTACGGCGCGTTCAGCGGTTCGCCGAGGAGGAGTCCGATCGCGACGCCGGTCAGCGCTGCTTGGCCGAGCGCGGCGCTGAAGAACGCCATCCGGCGCGTCACGACGAGATGGCTCATTCCGCCAAGAATCGGCGCGAGCACGAGCACGCACAGAAATCCGCGAATGAGGAAGGGATACTGAAAGTCGCTCGGGAGCAGACCTCGCTGCGCCAGATTGGCGACCCACGAGTAAAACGGTGTCACCGAACCGCCTGTCGGCCGCGACGCGCGAGCCCATGGTCGAAAGTGCTGCCGGCCGCCAGGACCGAATCGGCCGTGCCGTCAGCAATCACGTGACGATCCAGCAGCGTCACCCGATCAGCGATTCGTCGGACGCGCTCGAGATCGTGCGACACCATCAGGATCGTCGTGCGGCGACGTCCTTTGATCGCGACGAGCGCGTCCTCGAGCCAGCGAGCCGACGCTTCGTCGAGGCCACTGCCGGGCTCGTCGAGGATCAACAGCTCGGGTTCCGGATCGAGCGCGTGCGCGAGGAGCACCCGGCGCAGTTCGCCGCCCGACAACACCGCAAGCGGTCGGCGCTCGAGTCCGCTCAGGCCGACGCCGTCGAGCAACGCGGCAATCGCGCGCCTCGTGTTGCCGCCGATTCCGAGGCAGACGGGCCGCGTCTGTCGGGTCAAGGCGAGGAAATCTTCCACCGTGACTGGCAGCGTCGGGTCGACGGCAAAGGTCTGCGGCACGTAGCCGATGGCGCCATCGCGCTCCCACTTCAGTTCGATCCGGCCGCTAAAGGCCATCTGGCCGAGCAGCGCCGTCAGCAACGTGCTCTTGCCCGCTCCGTTCGGGCCAACGATCGCGTGGAGCGATCCTCGCGCCACAGCAACCGAGACCTGATCCAGCAGCGCCTCCCGGTGCCGCCGAATCGTCACGTCGTCGATCGCCACGAGCGTCGCGTCAGGATCCGAATGCACGTCCGCTCAGGCTTCCGTGACGAGGGCGCGGATCATCGTGTCGACATTCTTTTGCATTTCGCGCTCGAACTTGTCGGCCGTGTACTGACCGGATGCGATGTGGCTGATGATATAGACCTTCACGCCAGCTTCTTCACGCAGCACGTTGAGCATCGCTTCCGGAAATGTTTCCTCGCTGAAGACGACTTTGATCTTCTCGCGTTGGAGGAGTTCCACCATGTCGCGTAGCTCGGCGGCGGAGGGTGTCAAGCCATGCGCGGGCTGGACCACGCCGGCAACTTCGAGGCCGAATTCCTGGAGCAGATATCCGTAGCCGTCGTGCACCGTCACGACGCGCGTGATCTTCGCCTCCGCCAGCTGTTGTGCCGCCTTTGCTTTGATCAGTCGGAGCCGGCGCGCGTAGTCGGCGGCATTACGCTGGAGCGCTGCCGCATCCGCCGGCCGCAGCGTCGCGATCGCTTTTTCGATCGCATAGGTCTGTTGAATCGCGTTCGTGAAGGAAATGAAGGTGTGCGAGTTGACGCCGGTGCCGTGTGCCGCATGGATCTGCGGCGTTGTCTCGTTCACGTGAATGATGACCAGCTTCTTGTTTCCAGACGACTTGATCATCGGCATGATGAAGTCGTCGTGGCCGATGCCGTTGACGACGATCGCGTCGAGATCGATGAGCTTCTTGATGTCGTCTGGACGCGGCTGGTAGTCGCCGGCGTCTATTTCACCTGGAAGAATCGGGCGCACTTCGTAGCCGGGCAAGTCGCCGACGACGCTCTTCGTCCACGAGTAGTACGGGTGCAACGTGACGCCGACTTTTAGCGTCGGTTTCGGTTGCGCGAAGGCCGTCGTCGCGGCCAGTTGCACGAAGGACGCGAGAGCAGCGAGCGCATACGCACGCATCCGAGTCATCCTCATCATCTCCTGTTGTAGAACACGGGGTTGGGCGGCGTCGAGAACACCCCGACCCATCCGACATTCTGCGGTTGGCGTACGAAGCCCACGGGCACCTGTCCACCGAAGCGATGCATCCAGACATAGGTGTGGAGCAGCGTGCCGTCGGACAATCGATGGTGCTCTTCGTCGGGCGGCGCCGGGTCCGGCAGCATCCCGGGCTCGGGTTCTTGAATCTCGAGCAGCCACGCAGGCGCGGATGGATCCTTCGGTTGACCGAAGTAGTCGATGATCGTTCCCTGTTGCAACCGCGACCACTCGTAGCTGCCGCCGCTTGCGAACGGTGCGACGTGCCGTGCCGCGAGCGCCGACGGCTCAGGCCACGTCGAGGTCCGTGTGCGATCGCCTTCGGCGGTCAGGAGTCCCTGGCGCAGCTCGCGGAATATGCGCTGATCGAACTCCGGCAATCCGCGCACGAGCGTTTGGTACGGCAGGAGATCGGCGCCGCTGTCACGGCCGGTGCGTGCATTCAACGCCACGTAGATACCGATGATGCTGACAATCCCGGCTGCGACGCCGAGGACGGCCAAGCGTTCGCGCCACGGCTGCGCCAACGTTCCGCGGTTCTGAACCTGCGTTCGCATGGTCATGCCCGCTGCAGACCTGACAGACGCGCCCGTGCTGCGGCGCCGCGTTGTCTGAACAACTCTGCGAGCGTGACCGCGACCATCGCCAGCGCCCAGCCCAGCGTCAGCCAGGTGACGACGCGCATGCTGTCGACCACGCCGCTCTGCACCAGCAGTTGCCCCCGATCTAGCATCCGGTGAACGGCGGTGTGCGCGACGAACGCCGCCGCCGTGATCGTCACGAGACCATCCTGGAGTCCGCTCGTGGCCAGCCAGGTTCGCGTGCCCCAGATCACGGCGGCAATCCACAGCTCGGCGACGTCGACGACGATCGGGAACACGGCCAACGCGGCCGCCTGATGCGAACCGGCGAACGGCCGGATGTCGACGAGGAGTCCGCCGAACGCACAGCCGTTCAGGATGCCGAACACCGCGGTCAAGGCGACAACCCAAGGCAAGCGCGCACGAACAATCGTCTGCAGCGCTGCCATCACCAACGCTGATGCCGCGATCAGCGATGCGACTGTGCCGATCGAACCGAGACCGTTCGGCAAGAGGGCCGGGGCGAACATGGCCGCGAGTTGGCCGGCAAGCAACGCCAGAACCACCACTCCGGCTTCTCGCGCGCGGCGGATCGGCAGCAGCACGCACAACAGCCACAACAGATGATCGCCACCGCTCAACACGACGCTCAGGCCGCGCGCAGCGACTTGGCTGATGACGTCCGCGGTCGTTGGGTCGAACGCTACACGGCGTGGCGGTCCGACGACGCTCACGGTCTGCGGCGAGCCCGAGGCCGGCACGTACTGAACGGTCGTACGAACCGGGCGGAGCGGCGCGCCGGTGAACGCGTTCAACCGCGCTGAAAACCCATTCGCTCCGGTCGTCGAGTAACTCAACGCGACATCTACGGCACGGCGATCGGCGCTGAGACGCACTGTCACCTGCGACGGAACGATGGGCCGCCGGTCGTACCAGACGTCCAGGTTCCGTGCGGCATCGGCGCCCACGATCTCCAACGCCGGTCCGATCCGCGCCTCGTCCAGCGTTCCGTCTGCGAGCGTTGGCAGCTTGGCCTCGGCGACCGCGGACGCCGGGACGTGCATCTGGACGACGAGGTGAGCGTCTGAGGGACGAATCACGATATCGACCTGCTGTTCGACGATCACATCGTGCGCGCTGCTGAATCCGCAGACGCAGAGCACCGCGGCGAAGGCGATCCACGCGGCGCGTCGGACGCTCACGAGCGCAGCCCCGGTGTTGACGCGGGATCCTGCCACCGCTGCTCGAAGCGTCCGAGCCGCCACACCGCGAGTGAGATCAGCCAACACGCGGCGAACAGGGCGGCGACGGCGTAGCCGATCGTGTGGATGTCCAACACGCGTCCGCTCACGATGCTCACAAGCTCGAGCGTTCCGACAAAGAGGGCCACGACGATGGACAGACCGGTTACGGTCAGGTTGTAGAACAGCTTTCTCAAAGGATTCGAGAGCGCCCATCCGTAGGCGCCACACATCATGACGCCATCCGCGCTGTCCATCAACGTCATCCCGGCGGCGAACACAACAGGAAGGGCCAGGACGGCGCCGAGCGGCAACGCCTGCGACGCGGCGACGCCAGCCGTCGTCAAGAGGGCGACTTCGGTCGCCGTATCGAACCCGAGTCCGAACAGGAGACCGATCCAGTACATGTGGCGAGGCCTGGTCACGACTCGAAAAACCGGCGCGACCCATCGACTGATCCATCCGCCTTGCAGCAAATCGACTTCGAGCGCCGCCGGATCGGGTTGGCCGCGGCGGAGTCGTCGAAGGACGCGGAACAAGTCGATCAGCACGAAGAGGTTCGCAAGACCGATGGCGTAGAGGAACAAGCCGGAGACCATCGTGCCGACGTAACCGCCGATCGCCTTGATGGCCGGCATCTCGGCGGTGACCCAACGCGTGGCCACCGCGACGGCGAGCGTCATCGCGAACACCACCGACGAGTGTCCGAGGGAAAAGAAGAAGCCGACGCCGAGCGGCTTCGACTCGCTGCCCATGAGTTTTCGAGTGGTGTTGTCGATTGCCGCGATGTGGTCGGCGTCGAATGCATGCCGCAGCCCGAACGAATAGGCGAGGCCGGCGAAACCCCACATGAACGGGTAGCGTGGCGCGACCAGGAACCACATCGTGCCCCATCCGAGCACGTGGAGGGCGGCGATCACGGCCACGAAGATGAACAGTTGCGTCCGTTCGGCCGGCGTCAATCTCACGTGTGCGGCGTCTCCGGCGAGGGATCTTTCGACAGTTTGCGCTGGAGTGACCGGCGATGAATGCCGAGCAGACGCGCGGCCTGGGACAAATTGCCGTTGCACTCGGTCAACACACGCTGGATGTACTCCCACTCGACCCGCGCGAGCGACGAGATCCGGTACGCGGGTTCACCACCGTGTGGTGCCGGCGCTTCCGCGAACGCGGCGAGGATCTGGTCCGCGTCGACGGGTTTGGTGAGATAGGAGCGCGCGCCGGCCTTGATGCTCTCGACTGCGGTGGCGATGCTGCCGTACCCGGTCAGCACGACGATCAGCGTGGTCGCATCGAGCGCCTTCAGGCCGCGGACGACGTCCAATCCCGACCGCGTGGGCAGGCGCAAGTCGACAAGCGCGAGCTCGGGCGTATCGGACTCTGCCAGCGCCATGGCTTCTTCGTAGGTTCCCGCTGCAGAGACCTCCAGGCCGCGATCGTGAAACGCGCGGGTTAATCGCGTCCGGAACGTCAAGTCATCTTCGACGATCAGCAACGTGCGCCCTTCGGGTGCCGCCTCGCTCGTCATCCTTCCACCTGTGTGGGCGACGCCGGAATGTCGAGAACCGCCGTCGTGCCGCGATCCGATCGAAGCGAGAGCGACCCGCCGCAGCGCTCCGCGAACATACGTGCGAGAAAGAGGCCGAGCCCGAACCCGCGGCCGGCGTCCTTGGTCGTGTAGAACGGCTCGCCGGCGCGAAGCAGCGTCTCAGGCGACATGCCGCGCCCGTCGTCTTGGACGACGAACCGGAGCATCCCGCTGTGATGTTCGACGGCGAGCGTGACCGGCTTGGATCCGTCGGTCGCGTCGAAGGCGTTCTTGATCAGCGACAACAGCACTTGCACCAGACCGGTGCGTGCGATGACGACGGGCGGAACGTCGACCGCGTGCGGGGTCTGAAGCCGCGCCGCGAGATCAGCCGGCAGGCGCGATTTGAGATCCGCGATCACCGTGTCGACCGCCACGCTTTCGGGCTGTTCGGCCGCGCTGCCGCCGGCTCGACCGCTCATCTGATCGAGGATCAACTGGCAGCGATCGACCTCTTCGCGGATCAGGCGTGCATCGGCGGCGCATACCGCCGGCACTGTCAGGCGCGACAGGGCGCGCTCCAGTTCCTTCGACGCGATCGCAATCGTGGCGAGCGGCGTGGAGAGTTCGTGGGCCGCGCCGGCGGCGAGCGTCGTGAGCGACATCACGTGCTCGGCGCGCGCCGTCTGCCGCCGCATTGTATCGAGCTGGCGCTCCTGCGCGGCGATGGCGCGCGCGGCGGCGCCGGCGAAGTGGAGCGCGAGCTCGGCGAGCGTGGCAACCGCCAGCCACATGGCGAAGAGATGCGTCGGGAAGTCGACGAATCGGTGGTGTGCAGGTACCACTTCGTGCAGGTGCCACGAAATCAGCACGCCATAGCAGACGATTGAGCAAACTGCCGTGGAGATGCCCCACGCCATGCCAAGCGTGGTCGCGGCGAGCGCGACCAGAATCGCGTACACGACGCTGAACGGGTTCGACGGCCCGCCGCTCAGTTCGAGAAGACCGGTCAGGAGGACGACGTCGAGGAGCAGCGTCGCGCCAGCGACCATGCGCGAGCGCGCATGGTTTCGCTGGTGCCACGCCAACTCGGCGTTGGCTAACGCTGCGGCCGCCACCAGCGGCGCGACGCGGCGAAGGGGAAACGTCGACGCGTCGAACACAAACGACGCCAGGATCACCCCGCCGTCGATGGCCGCCGTCGTCCACCACAGTCGCACGAGCCAGCGCACGACGGCCTCCGGCGTCACCTCGAGTCGCCACGCGATGGGATTCCCGTCCTTGTCTGATTGCACGTCCGGTCCGACCAGTCTAACGTGCTCACGTTGGGGAGGGGGTGCGACAATTTGCCGCACGTCCACGAAGGACCGCCGCACGTAGACTCTTCAGCGTTTTTCTTTCGGCTGGAGGATCGGCGTGACGAATCGGCTCGTCGGACGACTGTGTGTCGGATTGGTATTGACCCACTCGCTCATCGGCTCTGCCGCGCAGGCGCAGCCTCCGCAGCTATCAGGAACGGTCGTCGACTCGTCTGGTGGTGTGATTGCCGACGCGACCGTGCAGATGCGAAGCGCCGACGGAACCGTAGTCGCAACGGGGCAATCGGACGCGAACGGTTCCTTCACGATTTCGGGGCTCTCGGCAGGTAGTTATCGGCTCGCGGTCTCTCATACCTATTTCGAGACCAAAGAAATCCCTGTCACGATCGGGACCGGCGGGCCGGCGGCGCGGCTGCGCATCGTGCTCTCGGTGGGCGGCTTGAGCGCCACCGTCAACGTCCAGGGCCGAGAAGACGATCTGGTCGGGATCGCGCAGTCGGCCACGCAGGGAACCGTGGGCGCGAAGGAACTCGAAGATCGTCCGATTCTTCGCTCGGGAGAAGTACTGGAGACGGTTCCGGGTCTCATCATCACGCAGCACGCCGGCGGTGGCAAAGCGAACCAATACTTTCTGCGGGGATTCAATCTCGACCACGGAACAGACTTCGCGGTGTTCCTCGGCGACATGCCGTTGAACCTGCCGTCGCACGCGCACGGTGAAGGTTACTCGGACATGAACACCGTCATTCCGGAGTTCGTGCAACGGGTGAATTTCGAAAAAGGTCCGTACTACGCCGACGTCGGCAACTTCGGCTCGGCGGGATCGGCCCACCTGGAATTCGTCAAGACGCTGCCCGAGAACTTCTTCACGGTAGAAGGCGGCATGTACGGCTATCTGCGCGCAGTGTTCGGCGCCTCACAAAAACTCGGTTCGGGCAATCTCCTGTACGGGGGACAGATTTATCACGACGACGGGCCCTGGACGCATCCGGATAACTACTACAAGTTCAACGGCATTCTCACCTATAGCCAGGGCGACGCCGCCCGTGGTTTCAGCGTCACGGGCCTTGGCTATCATGGCAACTGGAATTCGAGCGATCAGATTCCTGTGACGGCGACGCCGCTCGTCGGCTTCTTCGGTACCTTGAATCCGACGGACGGCGGCAACACGCAACGCTACAGCGTGCAGGCCGAGTGGCACCGTGAACGGGCCTCCTCGAGGACGCAGATCAGCGTCTATGGTTTCTATTACGACCTCGATCTGTTTTCCGACTTCACGTACTACCTGAACGATCCGGTCAAGGGCGATCAGTTCGAACAGCAGGACCGGCGATGGGTGGCGGGTGTGGATGCGCGCCACATCATTTCCAGCACGTGGGCCGACCGCAAGGTCGAAAACACGTTCGGCCTGCAGGTTCGAAACGACCGGGTCCACAACGGCCTGTATCGATCGCAGAACCGTGTGCGCACCGACAAGGTGGACGTGAGCGCGTGCGACGATGATCCGATCGACGCGTGCGACGCCAATCCGAACCTGACGCCGATTCTGCCGGCGACCACCGCTTTGAACCGATTCACCGACACGATGATCGGTTTCTACGTCGAGAACAAGATCCACTGGTCGGACAAATTCCGCACCGTGCTGGCGCTTCGCGGTGATCAGGCGATTTACAACGTGACCAATCTCACTCCGAGTTACGTGGCCACCGAGTTGCCCGGCGCGCCCGTCGTGGACTTCGCGACCGCGAATTCCGGTACGGCGACCAAGTTTCTCGCAGAACCGAAAGGGAGTGCGATTTTCGGTCCGTGGTCGGGAACCGAGCTCTACGTTCAAGGCGGCGTCGGCTTCCACAGCAACGACGCGCGCGGCACCACGCAGACACAACAGCCGATTTCGCCGGAGAATCCATTTCCGGCGGCCGCTACGCCCATCCCCGCCTTGGTCGCGACCAAGGGTGCGGAAGTCGGCGTCCGGACGACGGCACTCCCGCACCTCCAAAGCACGTTCTCGGTCTGGTATCTCCGCAGTGACTCCGAGCTGCAGCAGAGCGGCGATACCGGCGGCACCACTGCGTCGGTGTCGCCGAGCAACCGGTACGGCTTCGAGTGGGCGAACTTCTACACGCCGCTGGAGCATTGGGCGTTCGATTTCGATTTTGCGAATTCGGGAGCCAACTTCACCGAAGTCGATCCGGACGACGCCGCGCCAAACAGCCCTGGCGGCACGCGCGTACCTGAAGCGGTTGGGATCGTCGCCTCGGCGGGCGTAACGATGCACGACTACAACCGGCTGTCGGCCAGCGTGCGCCTCCGCGCCTTCGGCCCGCGCGACTTGACCTCGGACGGCATTTACCGCTCCAGCACGACACTGCTGCTCAATGCGCAGGCGCGTTACCAGTTGACGCCGAAGTGGGCCGTCGCCATTGATGCGTTGAATCTGCTGGACCGTCAGGATCACGACATCGACTACGCCTATACGTCCCGTATCACGCCGACCGTCGATGCGGCGTTCACCCAGGTGTTTCACCCGGTCGAGCCGTTCCAGGTGCGGTTTGGGCTGAGGCGAAGCTTCTGATGCACGCGTCGCGGCGAACCGTGTTGGTGCTCGCATCGCTGCTGGCGGCCTCGTCGGCCTTCGCGCACGACTTCTGGCTGGCGGCGTCGCGATGGCACGTCACGCCGGGCGCCACCATCGTCGTGACCGCCAACGTCGGTGACGACATCTACCCGCGCAGCGAGAGCGCAACGGCGCCAGAACGCGTCGACTCGTTGCGCATCATCGGTCCCGCGACAGCGATGTTGACGCCCGCGTATCGCACGACAGGGAAGTCGCTCGCCGCGGACGTGACACTGCCGGCCGTTCCTGCCACCTACCTGATTGCGATGGTGGTCAAAGGCCGATTTCTCAGCATGGAGGGTGACAAGTTCATCGAGTACCTGAAAGAAGAAGGACTCGATCGGCTCGTTGACGAGGTGAATCGCCGAGGGGAGGCGCAGAAGAAGAGCCGCGAGCGCTACTGGCGCGATGCCAAGCTACTCGTGCACGCGGGCGAGGGGCCCTCCGAGCAGGTGACGCGCCCGCTCGGCTGGCCCGCGGAACTCGTGCCCGACACGGACGTCAGCAACGGGAGGGTCGGCGACACGATTGGTATCCGGCTGCTCGCGGACGGTAAACCGGTGTCCGGCGCGCAAGTGACGTTCACCGCCGCCGCTCCTGGCCCAACGAAATCTCGCGCAACGGCAGCTCGCACGGATGGCAACGGTCGGGCGCGCTTCACGATCGCGAAGCGCGGGCCATATCTCATCACGAGCGTGCACATGGTCCGCCGCGACGGCGAGACCGGCGAGCAGGCGGTCGACTGGGAGTCGTATTGGTGCTCGTTGACGTTTGACGTGGCGCCGCAACAGAGACCGAAATGATTCCGACACGCCTCACGCGCGTCATCGGCGTCGCCCTCATGAGCGCCGGCATGACGGGATCGGCGTTTCTCGAACAGCGCGCTGCCGCTCCGCCGATGGACGATCTCGTCGCGCTCGGTACGCGCATCCACGGGGCGTTCGGTAGTTACCTCGCGCTCGGCATTAGGATCGGCGACGAAGCGCTGCCGCGGCTTCAGGCCGCGCGCACCGAAGTCGACGTCACCGTCATCGACGGGCCGACGACGCCGTGTCCATGCATCGCCGACGGCTTGATGATCGCGACCGGCGCTACGCCGGGACGTGGTACGCTGCGCGTCGCGGAGACGAAAGCGCCGGCCGGAACCTTCGGCATCGTGATGATCTCGCGCTTGAAGGACGGCGTCCGCCTTCGCGTCGTGATCCCATCGGAGACGCGATTGATCCTGGATCAATGGAACATTCTGGAGCCGCAGGCCAAACTCGAGGCCGTGCGAGCCGCGGACCGAGACCGTTTGTTTCGATTCGAGATTCCATAGATGCCAGGGCCAGGGCCTGTTTCCACATTCATCAACAGACACTTCCGCCATTTCAATGCCGCCGCTCTTGTCGAAGCCGCAGATGCGTACCGTCAGCACATCGATGCTGGTGGCCACATGTTGCTCGCGATGGCCGGTGCCATGAGCACAGCGGAACTCGGGATCTCGGTTGCGGAGATGATCCGCGCCGGCAAGATTCACGCAATCTGCTGCACGGGCGCGAACCTCGAGGAAGACATCTTCAACCTCGTCGCGCACTCGCACTACGAGCGCATTCCGACCTATCGCGATCTGACGCCGCGCGACGAGCAGGCGCTGCTGGATCGCCACCTCAATCGCGTCACCGACACGTGCATTCCGGAAGAAGAGGCGATGCGACGCATCGAGCGGATCGTGCTCGAGGGATGGCTGGCGGCCGATCGCGACGGCGAGCGGCTGTTCCCGCACGAGTTTCTCTACCGCGTGTTGCGATCCGAAGTTCTGAAGCCGTTCTATCAAATCGACCCGAAAGACAGCTGGATGATAGCGGCGAGCGAAGCGAACCTGCCGATCTTCGTGCCAGGCTGGGAGGATTCGACGCTCGGCAACGTGTTCGCGGCGCACGCCATCGTCGGCGAGTTCAAGTCGGTTTCGACGATGAAGTCAGGCATCGAGTACATGATGGCGCTCGCGCAGTGGTACCGGCGCGCGAGTGTGAGCGCGTCGATCGGCTTCTTTCAAATAGGTGGCGGCATCGCCGGCGACTTTCCGATCTGCGTCGTCCCGATGCTACACCAGGACCTGCGGCTGCCCGACGTGCCGCTGTGGGGCTACTTCTGCCAGATCAGTGATTCGACGACCAGCTACGGGTCGTATTCGGGCGCGGTGCCGAACGAGAAGATCACGTGGGGCAAGCTGGGGACTCACACGCCCAAGTTCATCATCGAGTCCGACGCCACCATTGTCGCCCCGCTGATCTTCGCGCGCGTGCTCGACTGGTAGTTGCCTGCCGCGTGTGGGGTTGCTTCGGCATCGTCACGTTGATACACGAATGTTGTTTCCATTAAGCTCGTCTTCAGGCTGCGGGCCGCCAGAGCTGCAGATAATGTTGGTTGCGAGCCCTCGCAACCAGCTTTATTCGGAGCATGAGGTCGCCGGTTTCTGGCGACCTCTTGCTTTCTCTGGCCGCGCTCAGCGTTCTCGCTCGCGCTGGCACTCGGCGTACCGTCCGGACGCTGAAGCGGTACCGAGTCAGTGGACACCGCCGCCGCCTTTGGGTGTCCACCGAGGCCCGCCAAGACGTGTGGCACTCTGCGTGGCACTTTTGGTGGTGCGCAGCGGTGCCGTGGGGCGAATCGTGGCGAATCACCTGTTGCGAAGTGTTCGAATTCTCTGAGGAATTCGCGGGATCACACGAAAAAGCCGGCCACGATTCGGCCGGCTCTTGACCCAAGGCAGGTGCGCTAACCAGGCTGCGCTACGCCCCGACTCGTCAAGAATACTCTGAAAATGACGCGCGACGGCATGAGGCCCTCCGCCGCCGCGCCTTTGTGGCACTCTGTGTGGCGCCTTCCGGCGAGGGCAGGCGAATCTGGCGCGCTCTCGCAATGATAGCGGCCGTGGAAGCGAGCTCCAGCGCGTCCAAGTCGTCAGGACGAGCGGCACGTGCCGGCGATCTCGTCGTGCTTGGTCCAGCGCTCGATCCACGAGTTCGTGTGGTGCTCGAAGTCGTCCCTTCTGGCGTACTCGAAACTGAGATGTCCAAATGGTTGAAGGAGCACGCTTGGAAATCGAAGCTCGCCAGCCGCACTGACGAACTCAGAACCGCTCCAACGCACACGCGATCAGCGAGTTAACCCTCCAAAGCGATAACACGGTGTGCGTCC
>Ga0335082_10001230_pt1 | contig 27286 bp, 22 predicted proteins | sample Lox_Sample_41_FD_206718 | JGI IMG/M metagenome (GOLD analysis project Ga0335082, IMG submission 206718) | Soil microbial communities from Loxahatchee National Wildlife Refuge, Florida, United States - Lox_Sample_4.1 | ecosystem: Environmental > Terrestrial > Soil > Wetlands | place: USA... | reverse complement strand
TGGCGGTCGGGCGCATCGCAGGTCCCGTGCTTCTGGCCGATGACCGCCTGGTCGTGGCCAAGGTGCTCGAGCACCATGCCCCGCAGGCGCTGCCTCTGAGCACGGTGCGCGATGCCATCGTCTCGGCGATCACCAAGGAACAGGCCTCGCAGGCGGCGCTGAAGGCTGCGCAGGCCGCGCGTACCCAGCTCGAGGGCGGGGCGGCGTTCGACGCCGTGGCGCAGGCGCTGAAAGTGACGGCGGAGCCCGCCCATTTCATCAGCCGCAACGATCCATCCGTGCCAGCGCCGCTGCGCCAGGCGGCGTTCGCACTGGCGCCGCCGGCAGCCGGCAAGCCGGCCTTCAATGCGCTCGCTCTCGATAAGGGAGACGCGGCGGTGCTCGCCGTGAGCGCCGTGCGTACGGCAGCCAATCCGGATGCCCAGGCGGGTGTGCAGCGCGCCGCGCGCGAGGCGCAGCAAGCCGGTCAGAACGAAGTGCTGGCGTATGCCGAGGAGCTGCGCCGCACCGCCGACGTCAAGAAGAACCCCAAGGCGTTCGAATAGCCGTCGCGCCCGGTCAGCCTTCGGCTTCGAGCGGGAAGCTCATGCCCACCGTGCTGAACCCGTTGTCGACGTAGAGGATCTCGCCGGTGATCCCAGCGGCGAGGTCCGAGCACAGGAATGCCGCGGCATTGCCCACGTCCTCGAGCGTCACGTTGCGCCGCAGTGGGGCGATCTCGGCGACCCTGCCGAGCATCTTGCGGAAGCCCGGGATACCCGCCGCGGCGAGGGTCTTGATTGGTCCGGCCGAGATGGCGTTCACACGGATGCCCTCGGGACCCAGGTCCGCCGCCAGAAAGCGCACGTTCGCCTCGAGGCTCGCCTTGGCGAGCCCCATCACGTTGTAACCGGGGATGGAGCGCACCGCGCCCAAGTAGGAAAGCGTCAGCAAGGCGCCCCGGCGCTTGGCCATCAGGGGACGCGCCCGCCGCGCGAGCGCGGTGAGACTGTAGCTGGAGACATCGTGCGCGATGCGGAAGCCCTCGCGGCTGGTCGCGTCCGTGAACGTGCCGGTGAGTGCCTCGCGCGGGGCGTAGGCGACCGCGTGCACGAGGATGTCGAGTTCCCCCCAGGCGCCCTGCAGCTGCGCGAAGGCCGCATCCACCTGGCCGTCCACCGTGACGTCCAGCGGCATGGTGAGCTTCGAGCCGAGCGAGTGCGCGAGCGGCTCGACGCGCTCCTTCATCTTGTCGTTGACGTAGGAGAAGGCAAGTTCAGCGCCCTCGCGATGCATCGCCTGCGCGATGCCCCAGGCGATCGACCGGTCGGTGGCGACGCCCACGATAAAGGCACGCTTGCCGCTGAGGAATCCCATAGTCTCAATGCCTCCCCACGCGCGATTATGCCGCAACCGCACGCCAGGCGGAGCGCCGCGGGGGAACCGAGTCGTTGCGGGGTCTAGCCGCGATGCGTGCCGAGATGGATGCGCAGCTTCTGGCCGGTATGGATGCGCGACTTGGAGTTGAGCCCGTTCCAGCTCAAGAGCTGTGGCACGCTGCACTGGAACAGCCGTGCGATCTGCGCCACGGTGTCGCCTTCGCGCACGGTGTAAGTGAGATGGCGCACCTTGTGCGGGGCCGCGCTGCCCTGTGACAGCTTGATGCGCTGTCCGGCGCGCAGCGCATCATCCGGGTGCATGCCGTTCATCAGGGCCAGCGTATCCACGCTCATGCCGTGGCGGCGCGCGATGGTCCAGAGCGAGTCGCCGCGCCGCACCACCTGCACGTGGGCGCGCGCACCGCGGCCGTGGTGGCCGCCATCAACCTGCGCGGCCGCCAGCATCACCTTCGGCGGCAGTTCGGTGACCGCGTTCGGCACGCGCACGTCATCCCCGACGGTGAGCGGTCCCTGCGGCAGGCCATTCATCTCGCGGATGACCGCGGCAGTGGTGTTGAAGCGCTTGGCGACCGAGACCACCGAGTCACCGTGGCGCACGGTGTAGCGCGTGACGCCCAGGCGCTGCTCCTCAGACAGGAGCGTTACGTTCTGGCTGAACACGTCGGCGGCATCCACCGGCAGCAGCAGGAAATTCGGGCCGGTCGGATCGGTCGCGAAGCGGTGGAATGCCGGATTGAGCTCGTACAGCTCCTCCGGCGTGATGCCCGCGATCTGCGCCGCCAGCTTGAGATTGATCTGCCCCACCGTCTCGACGCGGGCGAAGTAGGGCTGGTTGGGGATGGGGCTGAAGGCGAGGCCATAGGTTTCGGGGTCGGCCACCAGGCGCTTCATGGCCAGCAGCTTCGGCACGTAGGCGCGCGTTTCCCCTGGCAGCCATAGGTTCCAGAAATCGATGCTGCGGCCGGCGGCACGGTTGGCCTCGACGGCGCGCTCCACCATGGCCTCACCGCAGTTGTAGGCGGCGATCGCGAGCAGCCAGTCGCCATCGAATTCATCGTGCAGGTACTGCAGGTAATCGAGCGCGGCGCGCGTGGACTCGACGATGTCGCGCCGTCCGTCATACCACCAGTTCTGCTTCAGGCCGAAGCGCGAGCCGGTGCCCGGGATGAACTGCCACAGTCCCGAGGCGCGCGCCGGCGAGTACGCGTACGGCTCGAACGCACTTTCCACCACCGGCAGCAGTGCCAGCTCGAGCGGCATGTTGCGCCGTTCCAGCTCGGTCACAATGTAATACAGGTACAGGTCGGCACGCCCGAAGGCGCGCTGCAGATAGTCGGGGTTGCCGGCGTACCAGCGCAGCTGGTCATCGATGGCGCGGCGGCTGCTCTCGTCATCGAGCTTGAAGCCGGCGCGCATGCGATCGAACAGGTCCGCGTACTGTGCGGGGGCCAGGCCCGCCACCTGGGTCGGTGCCGCGGTCTGGGTGTCGGTGTTGCTCTCGGGGCTGGGATCAGCGACGGGCTCCGCCGCGCCCACAGTTGCCGGGGCGGCGGTGCGCGCCTGGGCCAGAAGCCCGGCCATCGCCTCGCCACCGACATTGCTCGCCGGGGCGGCGGCCGTACTCGGCACGACGGCCAGCTGTGCCGGCACGGGCGTCTTCGGGGGGTTATGGGCGCAGGCGGCTAGCGCGAGCAGCGTCACAGCGAGAAGCACGGGCCGCGGGGTTCTCAGTCTTGGCCTCGTCAAGTTCCGTACCCTCTGTCGGCGTGCTACTTTTCCCGCGCCGGGGCACGGGTCCTTATTCGTCTTAAGGACGCTACTGCTTCGAGGCCGCGAATTTAACCGGTAATTTCACACTATTGCCAGTTCTTCTTTTGTGCCAGTTCGCACTTCGGTGATCGCTGATCGTGACGCGGCTCTCAGAGCCTGGTGGGGGGGCGCACTGGGGCGGACGCTGCTGGCGGCCGAGTCCGAGCTCCTCGCGGCCGCTTTCGAGGACGTCTTCGGCTGGGAGCTGCTGCAAATCGGCGCCTGGGGTGTCGATCGCCAGCTGCTCAGCGGCAGTCGCACGCGGCACCAGAGCCTTCTGAGCATCCCCGCCCTGGGGGATGCCGCCGACATCCTGGCGCGACCCTCGCAACTGCCGGTAATGAGTGACTGCATCGATGCGGCACTGCTGCCGCACACGCTCGAGTTCGCCTCCGATCCCTACGCCATTCTGCGCGAGGTCGACCGGGTGCTGGTCGGGGAGGGGCAGCTGCTCCTGCTCGGGTTTCGGCCCTGGAGCCTGTGGGGCCTGCGCGCCCGCTGGAGCCGCACCGGGTTTCCACCGGGTATGCGCCGGCTGTTGTCCGAGCGCCTGGTGCGCGAGTGGCTGGTCCTGCTCGGCTACGAAGTCGTGGCGGAAGAGCGCTACCTCTACCTTGGACCCTGGAGCCGCGGCCTGCCAGCCGGCGAGGGCACCGGGCGCATGCTGCGGGCGGGGCTTACCTATCCGCTGCCGGCGGGCGCGTATCTGCTCAAGGCACGCAAGCGCATCTACACGGGCACGCCCATCCGCCCACGCGTGCGCGAGAAGGCTGCGGTGCTCGGGGCACTGGTCAAGCCGACCACGCGATCGGGCGCGTGATCCAGATCTATACCGACGGCGCCTGTCGCGGTAATCCCGGTCCCGGCGGCTGGGCCGCGCTGCTCATGCAGGGCGAGGAGTGCAAGGAACTCAGCGGTGCCGAGGCGCTCACCACCAACAACCGCATGGAACTCACGGCCGTGATCCGCGCGCTTGAGGCACTCAAACGGCCCGTGATGGCGCAGCTGTACACCGACTCGCAATACGTCATGCGCGGCATGATGGAGTGGCTGCCGGCGTGGAAGGCACGCGGCTGGCGCACCGCCGATCGCAAGGCGGTCAAGAACCAGGACCTGTGGCAGCGTCTGGAAGAACTGGCAGCACAGCACCGACTGGAGTGGCACTGGGTGCCCGGCCATGCGGGCGTCGAGGGCAACGAGCGCGTGGACCGCCTGGCCAACGAGGCCATTGACGCCATGCAACACGCCATGCGGTAGACTCCGTCACCGTCATGCGCCAGATCGTGCTCGACACCGAGACCACCGGACTCGAACCCGAACTCAACCACCGCATCATCGAGATCGGTTGCGTCGAGCTCGTAAACCGTCGTGCCACCGGGCGTACCTTCCACCGTTACTTGAATCCCGAGCGCGACATCGACGATGGGGCGCTCGCGGTTCACGGCATCGCGCGCAGTGACCTGGATGGCCAGCCACGTTTCGCGCAGATCGTCGAGGAGCTGCTCGCTTTTCTCGATGGCGCAGAGCTGGTGATTCACAACGCCGCCTTCGATGTCGCCTTCCTGGACGCCGAGCTCGCACGACTGCCCGGCGAGCGTCGGCAGTTGTCGGCCCTGTGCCAGATTCTCGACACTCTGGCGCTGGCGCGCGAGCTGCACCCGGGTCAGCGCAACAGCCTGGATGCCCTGTGCAAGCGCTACGCGGTCGACAACTCGGCACGCGAGCTGCACGGGGCGCTGCTCGATGCCCGCATTCTGGCCGACGTCTATCTCGCCATGACCGGTGGCCAGGCGGCGCTCGCCCTGCTGGATGCGGACGAGGCCGGCCGCAGCAACGACAGTGCGCGTGCCGCGCGTGCGCCAGTGCGCACAACGGTCGCGTTGCCGGTCCTGGTGGCGAGCGCGGCAGAGCTGGCGGCACACGAGGCCATGCTAGCCATCATCACCAAGGCGAGCGGCGGCCGCTGCCTGTGGGCCGCGGGTGAGCCGGCCGCCGTCACCAGCACGCCGCCGACCGTGCAGCCGCAGCGTTCCAGCGCCTGAACCTTCAACACATGACACCTGAAATCAGAAAGTGCCGCATCGGCATCGTCGGCCTCGGTTACGTCGGTCTGCCGCTGGCAGTCGAATTCGGCAAGCACTACGAGACAGTGGGGTTCGACGTCAAGCCCGAGCGCATTGCCCAGCTGCGCCGCGGCCGCGACGTGACGCTCGAGACCACCCCAGCCGAGCTGCGGGCGGCGCAGCGGCTCAGTTTCACGACCGACAGCCGCGCATTGCGTCGTTGCCAGGTATTTATCGTCACGGTGCCGACGCCGATCGATGAGTACAAGCGGCCGGACCTCACCGCGCTGCGTCGCGCCAGCGAGAGTGTCGGCTCGGTCATGCGCCGCGGCTCTGTAGTCGTGTACGAGTCCACCGTCTACCCGGGGTGCACCGAGGAGGTTTGCGTGCCGATCCTCGAGCGGGTGTCGGGACTGAAGTTCAACCGCGACTTCTTCGCCGGCTACAGCCCCGAGCGCATCAACCCCGGGGACAGGGAGCATCGACTCACCACCATCCGCAAGATTACCTCCGGTTCCACCCCGCAGGTCGCCGAGTTTGTCGACCGGCTGTACGGCTCCATCGTGACCGCCGGCACGCACCGCGCATCCAGCATCCGCGTCGCCGAGGCGGCCAAGGTGATCGAGAACACCCAGCGTGACGTCAACATCGCGCTGATCAACGAGCTGGCGCTCATCTTCAATCGCCTCGGCATCGATACCGAAGAGGTATTGAACGCCGCCGGCAGCAAGTGGAACTTCCTGCCGTTCCGGCCGGGGCTGGTGGGTGGGCATTGCATCGGCGTCGATCCGTACTATCTGACACACAAGGCGCAGGAGATCGGCTATCACGCCGAGATGATCCTCGCCGGACGGCGCCTGAATGACAACATGGCGCTGTACGTGACCGGTGAGATCACCCGGCTCATGGCGCGCAAGCGCATTCACGTGAACGGCTCGCGGGCATTGATCCTCGGCCTCACCTTCAAGGAAAACTGCCCCGACATCCGCAACTCCAAGGTCGTCGACGTGGTGCGCGAGCTGCAGAGTCACGGCGCCAACGTGGAGATTTACGACCCCTGGGCTGACTCGGCCGAGTGCCGGCACGAATACGGCCTGCGACTTGTGTCCTCCCTCAAGCCGAACCGCTACGACGTGGCGATCGTCGCGGTGGCGCACCGGCAGTTCCGCGAGCTCGGCGCCCGCGGGGTCCGCCGCTTGTGCAAGAAGAGCCACGTCCTGTACGACATCAAGCACGTGTTCCCTGCCGCTGCAGTCGATGGTCGCTTATGAAGGTGCTGGTAACCGGCGCCGCCGGTTTCATCGGTTCGCACGTTGCGCAGCGGCTGCTGGCGCGCGGCCACGAGGTGGTCGGGCTCGACAACCTCAACGAGTACTATGACGTCACGCTGAAAGAGGCACGGCTTGCGCGCCTGAGCGCCCAGCCTGCCTTCCGCTTCGAGCGCCTGGACCTCGCCGACGAGGCCGGCATGCGCGCATTGTTCGCGCGCGAGCGCTTTCCGCGCGTCATTCACCTCGGGGCGCAAGCCGGGGTGCGCTACTCGCTGCAGGAACCGCACACCTACGTGCGCAGCAACGTCAGCGGCACGCTCAACGTCCTCGAGGGCTGTCGCCACAACGGCGTCGAGCACCTGGTGTATGCCTCCACCAGCTCGGTGTATGGGGCCAACACCAACATGCCGTTCTCCGTGCATAACATCGCTGACCATCCGCTCTCGCTCTACGCCTCCACCAAGCGCGCCAACGAGCTCATGGCGCACAATTACTCGGCGCTCTTCAAGCTGCCGACCACCGGCCTGCGGTTCTTCACTGTCTACGGGCCGTGGGGACGGCCGGACATGGCGCTTTTCATGTTCACGCGCAACATCCTCGAGGGTAAGCCGATCGATGTGTTCAACCACGGGCATCATCGGCGCGACTTCACCTACGTCGACGACATTGCGGAGGGCGTGATCCGCGCAATGGAGCGCATCGCCCAGCCCGATCCTGGCTGGCGCAGCGATGCCCCGGATCCGGCCACCAGTTCGGCGCCGTTCCGGCTGTACAACATCGGCAATCACCAGCCGGTGCAGCTGATGCGCTACATCGAGGTGATCGAGGAATGCCTCGGCCGCAAGGCCCAGAAGAACTTCCTGCCGCTGCAGTTGGGCGATGTGCCCGAGACCTTCGCCGACATCGAGGACCTGGTGCGCGACGTGGGTTACCGGCCGGCGACGCCGATCGAGGTGGGCGTGCGCAACTTCGTCGACTGGTTCTGTGACTTCTACGGTTACCGGCGCTGACGCCAAGGCGATCGAACATGGCCAGCCACGCCTCCACTGCCGCCGCGCCCGCCATGCAGGTGCCGTTGCTCGACCTGAAGCTGCAATACCAGCCGCTGGCGCGCGAGATCGAAGCCGCGATCGCGCAGGTGTGCGCCAGTCAGCACTTCATCCTCGGCCCGGCGGTTCGCGAGCTCGAGGCCGCGGTTGCCGCCTACAGTCAGTGCCGCCATGGAGTAGGGGTCTCCTCGGGAACCGACGCGCTGCTGCTGGGACTGATGGCGCTGAACATCGGCGCGGGCGACGAGGTGATCACGAGCCCTTTCACCTTCTTCGCCACCGCCGGCACGATCGCCCGGGCCGGCGCGCGTCCGGTGTTCTGCGACATCGACCCCGTTACCTTTAATCTGTCCCCTGCGGCGGTGGCGGAATTCATCGCGCGCCACTGCCTCGAGCGCGACGGTTACCTGATCAACCAGCGCACCGGTGGACGGGTGCGGGCGCTGATGCCCGTGCACCTGTACGGGCAGCTCTGCGATATGGGTGCGCTCATGCCGCTGGCGCGCCGTCACCGGCTCGAGATCATCGAGGATGCTGCCCAGGCGATCGGCGCGGCCGATGCGGATGGCGCGCGTGCCGGCAGCTTCGGTGAGGTCGGCTGCCTGTCCTTCTTCCCCACTAAGAACCTGGGCGCCTTTGGCGATGCCGGCATGTGCGTGAGCAACGACGCCGCGCTTGCCGAGCACATGGCTGTGCTGCGCGTGCACGGCGGCAAACCGAAGTACTACCATGCCTTCATCGGTGGCAATTTCCGCATCGATGAGCTGCAGGCGGCCGTGCTCAACATCAAGCTGCGGCACCTGGACGCCTGGAGCGCCGCCCGCCAGCGCAATGCGGCCTACTACGACGGGGCGTTCGGCGCGTCCGGCCTGGGCGAGGCAGTGCGAACCCCATGTGCCGCGCCTGGCGTGCGCCACATATACAACCAGTACGTGCTGCGCGTGCGCGACCGTGACGCGCTGCGTCAGTTCCTCGCTGAGCGCGGCGTGGGCACCGAGATCTATTACCCCGTCCCGCTGCACCAGCAGCAGTGCTTCGCCTACCTCGGTGGCCGGAGTGGTGACTTTCCGCACGCCGAGCAGGCGGCAGCGGAGACGCTGGCGCTGCCGATCTTCCCGGAGCTGACTACGAAACAGCTGCAGTATGTCGTGGAGCAGATCAGCGCCTATTATCGGCGCTGAGTCCTGCGCGGTGCGCCAACCGGCTGCACCGCTTTTGCGCGAGGAGAGCTGATGAGCTTCACCGTCCGTGCCGGTGCCAGCACGCCGCTGTGGCCCGAGTTGCAGCAGCACGCCGCACGTCTCGCGGCCGTGCCGGTGCGCGAACTCTTCGAACGCGACCCGACGCGCTACGAGCGCTTCTCGCGCGAGCAGGTGGGGCTGCGACTGGACTTCTCGCGCCAGCGCCTCGATGAGATCGCTCTGGGCAAGCTCGTGCAGCTGGCTGACGCGGTTGCTCTGCGCGAGCGCATCCACGCCATGTGGAGCGGGGAGCACATCAATACCAGCGAGGACCGCGCCGTGCTGCACGTGGCGCTGCGGCAGCCGGCCGGGGCGGCGCTCGGCGGGCCGCAGATCGAGATGCTGGTGATGCAGGAGCGCTCGCGCATGTTGGGGTTCGCCGAGGGCGTGCGTGCAGGTCGCATCCATGGCAGCAGCGGCCGGCCATTCACGCGCATCGTGAACATCGGCATCGGCGGCTCGGACCTCGGGCCGGCCATGGCAGTACAGGCATTGCATGCCTTCACCGCCGGGTCGCCGCGCTGCGAGTTCGTCTCCAACGTGGACGGCGTGCATCTGGCCGAGGTGCTCGAGTCCGCCGATCCGGCGACTACGCTGTTCATCGTCGCGTCCAAGACCTTCACGACCCTTGAGACGCAGACCAATGCACATACGGCGCGCAGCTGGCTCGCGCAGCGGTTGGGCCAGCAGGCCGTGCCGCAGCACTTTGCCGCCGTGTCCGTGAATCACGCGGCCATGGATGCCTTCGGCGTGCACCCCGAATACCGCTTCCAGATGTGGGACTGGGTCGGCGGGCGCTACTCGGTGTGGTCCTCCATCGGCGTGTCGCTTGCCATCGCGGTCGGTCCACGCAACTTCGAGGAATTCCTGGCCGGCGGACATGAGATGGATGAGCACTTCCGCCTGGCCCCGTGGACGGAGAACCTGCCGGCGCTCATGGGCCTGCTCGCGGTCTGGAACATCAACTTCCTGCACCTGCCCACGCTTGCCGTACTCCCCTACGATGACTCGCTGCGCCGCTTCCCGGCCTACCTGCAGCAGCTGGAGATGGAAAGCAACGGCAAGTCGGTGACGCTGCTGGGCGAGCCGGTGCACTGGGATACGGCGGCGGTGATCTGGGGCGAGCCGGGCAACAATGCCCAGCACTCCTTCTTTCAGCTGCTGCACCAGGGCACCGAGCGTGCGGCGCTCGATTTCCTGCTGCCAGTGCGCTCCTCCTGCGGCAACCAGCCCCAGCAGAACCTCGCCATCGCCAGCTGCCTGGCGCAGGCCGAAGCATTCATGAACGGGCAAGCGGCGGTCGCGATTCAGGATGAGCTGCGGCGGCAAAATCTGACGGCGGAGCAGATTGTGTTGCTGACACCGCAGAAGGTGGATCCGGGCAGCCGCCCGAGCACCATCGTGCTGTTTGAGCGACTCGACCCGCGCGCGCTCGGCCGGCTGATCGCGCTCTACGAGCACAGCGTGTTTACCCAGAGCGTCATCTGGGGCATCAATGCCTTCGATCAGTGGGGCGTCGAGCTCGGCAAGAAGCTGACGCAGCAGCTGGCGCCGGCGGTGGATGACCCGGGCGGCGGGCACGCCGCGCCCCCGGCTATCCTGGAACTGCTGAAGACCGTCGCGCGCTGGCGGGCCTAGAAATGGTATGTAAGCGAGAACACGGCCCCGTAAAAGCTATAGAAGCTGTCAGGCTGGGTGGGGCTGGGGTTGGGCTCGCCGGGCAGCAGGCGATCGCGCGCGATGTTGTCGTAGAAGCGACCCTCCAGGCCGGCATCGAGGTGATGGACGATGTTGCGCCACTGCAGGCCGGCGCCGACGTAGATGCCGTAGGCGGGCGTGGCTAGCGAGTAGCGCGCGGCGCCAAAGAAGGCGCCTATCGCCAGCGGATTGCCGAAGCGCCAGCGCCAGTCGATCAGGCGCACCCCCAGCAGCGTGCCGTCCTCGGTAGTGTCGACATCGATACGCGCTCCCAGATCGTTGTGCTCGCTTACGGCGCGGCGCGCACCAAGGCCGAATGAGGCACCTGACTGAGGTGAATGCAATTCCTTGGGCGATGAGTTGGTGAACTGATATTCCAGTCGCAGCACGTTCACGCCGGCACTCACGAATATCTGTCCAGGCTGGCCTGAGTCGCTGGATTCGACCTCGCCGGTGCCGAACATGCCCGCCATGGCATGTGGATCGTCGTAACGGATGAAGCCGGCCAGACGGCTGAAGCTCTTACCGAATACGTCGCTGCCGGCGTCCACTTCGCCGCCGACGATTACCCCATTCCAGGGCCGCGCGTAGCTGAAGCTGGCCTCGTGGTAGTGATGGTACGGATATGCCCCGTAGATTTGGTTGACAAGCGTGCGGTAGCGAAGCTGTAGCTGTCCGCCGAAGGTCGCATCCCAGTTGACCTGTGCCGTGGCGCTGCGACCGCCGACACCGTCGTTGAACTCGCGCTGATCGCCGAACCAGTTGCCGATCACCAGCCCGTAGTTGGTCATTCCATCCTGCCAGATGGGGTGCACGTACCAGCCGTTCTGCCACTCGCTTACCTGCAATAGCAGATCGAGCCGCGGCCCCAGGTGTGGAAAACGGATGCCCCACGACAGCGCAGAGTTGCCGAGCAGGTAATTCTGACTGTGCGAAGTGTCCTCACCCGCATACTCGGCGAATACCGCAAACGGCACTGGCCCGCCAAAGAGGAAGCTGCTGGTGAACGAGGCCTGCTGGTTGATGGCGTTGGGATCGGAGGCCTGGTTGCCGCCCTGAGCGCCGGAGGGGTTGATGAGCGCGTGGTAGAGAGTGTGGATCGAGCTGCCGCCGCGATCGCCGCCGCCGTACTGCACGAGACGGTTGAGCCCGAAGGCCCAGCCACTCACCGGCTCGGCAACGAGCTGCACGCCGGCGAGCAACGGATTGCCGCTGGTGTAGCCCTGCTGCCAGACGATCTTGTCCGAGTGCGACATGCGCGCTTCCCACAGGTCGTAGCTCAGCCCCAAACGCGTGAGCGGTTCGTAGTTGGAGAGCCCGATTGAGGGCATCGTCGATGCCTCGGTACTCATCAGCATGCTGCTGTCAGGCAGAGGCGACATCCAGTGCGGCTTGTAGCCGAGATCCAGCTGCGCCTTGCTGAACCCGATGCTGAGAAACGAGCCGGTATAGTCGATGTGGCCATCGTAGGCGTTGGCACCGAGGGACACGAGCAGGTAGTCGCTTGGCTGCACGTACAGGCTGAAGGAAGCGTCCCACGCGCTGTCATTGCGCATGCCGTAGCGGTTTGGCAACGCGTCATCCGCGCCATGCGTGGCCGCCCCTTCCACGCTGAGGTGTGTGAGATCGGAGACGTGCTCATAGCGCGAGAGGAAGCGTGCCACCCGCTCGCAGAGTGGCTGATCAATTGCGCATGCCTTCGGCAGGGCATCCTCGACCGCGGCTGCCGCGATCGGGCGGCGCATTACCGGCTTGCCGGCCAGAATGAGTACACGCTCGATTTGCGCCTCGATCTCCGGTTCGAGGTTGAGCGGCAGATAAGGGCTGACGCCGCGGGCAAGCGCTGCCTGTGCGCAGGCCAGCAGGACCCCCGCGGCGGCAATCCTTACGGTAGCTCTCATGGCTGTCAGCTGTGCACACCGCCGGGGATGATGGAACCAAGTATGGCACGCCCCCGCTTTCCGAAGACCCTGCCCCCGCGCTTCAGTACAATCGCGTCTCCTATAACCAGGAAAGGTCGATTGCGGTGCAGACTGTGGCGCGGACGATAGGTTCATGGGCACTCGCGCTGCGGCGTGGCCTGCGCAAGCTGCCAGGGCCGGCTTTGGCCCTTACCGTCTGTTGGCTTTTGCTTGGGTATCCGGTGCTCGCACAGACACCCTCGCTGTCCTCTTCTACCCCCGATCTGATGCAGATGTTCCAGAGCCTCTCTCAGGAGCAGCAGGACGCCATCATGAAGCAGTTCGGCGTCAGCGGTGGCGCCGGTGGCATCCTCGGTCTCGTGGGTGGCACGCAGGGAGGCACAGGTGCACAGAACCGGCGGCGCGCGGTTCCCGGCAACGAACAAGAGGAGGTAACCGAAGAGGAGCGGCCCCCCGAGGGTCTCAATGGCGACGACTGGGTCATCGTGCTGGCGCAACCGCCCGGTGCTGCAAGCCCCGTCCCCGCAGCGCCGGCCCCGCAGCCGCAGCCTCCGCCCGCCATGGCCCCGGGCGTACTGCCCGGTGGCGTAACCAACAATCCGGCGACGCAGGCGCAGATTGCCAGTCTGATCGCCGCGTCGGGCGCGGCTCCGCCTGCCGCGCCCGCTCCGGCCGATGCCCAGTCGCAGGCGCAGCGTGATCGCCTGCAGTCGCTGGTCGAGCTGATCCGCTCCGGCAACCCGTACCGACTGTCGCATGACGGCGCCCTCACGCTGCCCGGCTTTGTACCCATTAACCTGCTCGGGCTGAGTGACGAGCAGGCAACCATGCGGCTTTCGGTCGAGCCGGCACTGCTCGGGCTCGAGATGCATCTGGCGAAGCTGCCGCTGCGCAAGTCCGGCCCTGAGGGACTTAAACCCTTCGGCTACGACCTCTTCGGCAAGAAGGCACCTTCTACGTTTGCGCCATTTAACAACGTGCCGCTGCCGGCGGATTACATCGTCGGTCCGGGCGATGAGATCAACGTGCAGCTGTACGGTAACTTGAACCGCAACCTGAGGCTCACTGTAGATCGCGACGGCAAGATCAGTCTCCCGGATATCGGCCCGATTAACGTGGCCGGCCAGCGGTTCACTGACATCAAGTCCGCCATCGAGAGCCGCATCGAGCGGCAGATGATTGGCGTGCGCGCCAGTGTCTCAATGGGTGACACGCGCTCAATCGAGGTGTTTGTGTTGGGCGAAGCCAAGCGCCCCGGCTCCTACACGATCAGCGGTTTGGGCACGGTCACCTCGGCGCTTTATGCTGCCGGGGGTGTCAAGCCGGTGGGCTCACTGCGCAATGTGCAGCTGAAGCGCGACGGTGTGTTAGTGCGCCGCCTCGATCTCTACGACCTGCTGATCCGTGGCGACAATAAGGATGACGCCAAGCTGCTGCAAGGTGACGTGGTGTTCGTGCCGCCGGTCGGCGCGACCGTAGGGGTCGATGGTGAAGTACGCCGGCCCGCGATCTACGAGCTGCGGGGTGAGTCAAGCGTCACGGAGCTGATCCAACTCGCCGGCGGACTGACGCCCGAGGCGGACCGGTCCACTGTGACGCTCACGCGCATCGATGAGCTGCAGCGGCACGTTGTGATTCCCGTGGACGTGTCGGCTGCGGCACGTACGCAGACGGTTCGCGACGGCGATCTGCTTCAGGTCGCACACCTGCGCCCAACCCTCGACTCCGGCGTGCAGGTGCAGGGTCACGTGTATTCCCCTAAGGCTTACGCCTGGCGTCAGGATCTGCATCTGACGGACGTGCTGCGCTCGGTGGATCAGCTGCGTCCTAATGCCGATATTCACTACGTGCTGATCCGCCGCGAGAATCCGCCGGATCGGCGGGTCTCGGTCCTGTCGGCCGACCTCGGTGCGGCATTGGAGGCGCCCGGCACCGCCGCCGATCCGCAGCTCATGCCGCGCGATCGTATCAGCGTCTTTGACCTTCAGTCCGGGCGCGACCGGATCATCCGGCCGCTCATGGACGAGTTGCGTCTGCAAGGCGATGCCCAGCGGCCGAGCCAGGTGGTGCACGTCGCCGGGCAGGTCAAGGTCCCCGGCGACTATCCGCTTGAGCCCGGCATGCGCATCAGTGATCTCGTGCGCGCCGGCGGTGGCACCGATGACTCGGCCTACGGGCAGAGCGCGGAGTTGGTGCGTTATGAGGTCATCAACGGGCAGACACGTCGGACGCAACTCATTCAAGTGGACTTGCACGCCGCGCTGCGCAATGGCGATGCGGCAAACCTGTTGCTGCAGCCCTTCGACAGCCTCACCTTGAAGGAAGTGCCGGAGTGGCGCGACCGGGAGAGCGTGATGCTTCGCGGCGAGGTGCGCTTTCCCGGTAGCTATGCGATTCGTCGCGGTGAAACGCTGAAATCAGTCGTCGAGCGAGCGGGCGGGTTGACGCAGTACGCCTTCCCCGAGGGCAGCGTTTTTACCCGCGATGAACTGCGCCGCCGGGAGCAGCAGCAGCTGGACCTCCTGGCAGATCGCATGCAGCGCGATCTCGCGATACTCGCATTGCAAGCGGCCGCCGCCAATCAGGCGGGGGCGGCCACCGCCATGTCCGTCGGACAATCGTTGCTGGGGCAGCTAAAGAATGCGCAGGCCGTTGGCCGGCTGGTAATTGACCTGCCGCGTCTGGAAGGCGCGCCGCTCGGTTCAACCTATGACGTGGTGCTCCACGATGGGGACACGCTGATCGTGCCGCGGTATCAGCAGCAGGTGACCGTGATCGGCGAAGTGCAGAACGCGACCTCGCATTTGTACAATCCGAAACTCGGGCGTGATGACTACATCGCCCTGAGTGGCGGGGTCACCCGACGCGCTGACCACGGACGCATCTACATTGTCCGGGCCAATGGCAGCGTCATCTCTGCTGAGAGTGGCAGCCGCTGGTTTGAACATGGCGCCTCTGTCCCGATTAAGCCGGGCGACACGATTGTAGTTCCACTGGATACCGAGCACATTCCCGCACTGCCCTTGTGGACGCAGGTGACGCAGATCCTCTACAACGTGGCGATTGCCGTGCTCGCGGTCAACTCGATCTAGGCGGTTGCTGCCGGCGCCGGGCCGGCAGCCGAACCGCCTTCAGCGGTCGCGCAACGCGCGGGTAAGGCATTCTGCGACCCGTTCCACCTGTGCCCGGGTCAGCTCCGGGTACATCGGCAGCGAAAGAATGCGGTCGGCGTTGGCAGCGGCACGTGGGAAGCAGCCCGCGTGGTACCCGAGGTATCGATATGCTTCCATGAGCGGCAGCGGCACCGGGTAGTGGATCGCGGTCTGCACCCCCTCAGCGGCAAGCCGTGCGGCCACGGCGGCCCGGGCCTCCACTTGCACGACATACAGGTGGTACACGTGCTCGGCGCCGGGACGTACCAGCGGGCGCTGTACACCGGCAACGTCCTTGAGCAATTCGTCGTACCAGCGGGCCACTTGTCGGCGGCGCTCGGTCCACTCATGAATGTGCGGCAGCTTGGCGAGCAAGATCGCCGCCTGCAGGCCATCCAGGCGCGAGTTGATGCCTTCGACCGCGTGCTCATGTTTGCGCAGTGCGCCGTGGTTGGCGTACATGCGCATTTTGGTCGCCAGTGCCGAGTCCGCGGTGAGGATCGCGCCGGCGTCGCCATACGCACCCAGATTCTTACCTGGATAGAAGCTGAAAGTGGCCGCCTTGCCGAAGGTGCCCACCCGCTGCCCGTGCCAGATCGCATAGTGGGCCTGCGCGCAGTCCTCAATGACGTGCAGCCCGTGACGCGCTGCGAGGCTCATGATGGCAGTCATATCGGCGGGTTGGCCGAACAGATGCACCGGGATGATGGCCCGGGTGCGTGGCGTGATCGCCGCTTCGATCAGCGCAACGTCAATCGTGTAGTAATCGTCAACGTCGACGAACACGGGGCGCGCACCGGCCTGGGAGATGGTTTCGGAGGTTGATATCCAGCTGTGCGCAGTGGTGATGACCTCGTCACCGTTACCGATACCCAGCATTTTGAGCACGATATAGATGGCATCTGTGCCGTTGCCGACCGGCACGCAGTGGGCGACGCCGTAGTCGGAGGCATATGCGATTTCGAATTCCCTGACCGGTTCCCCGCCGACATAGGCACTGCTCTCGATCACGCGCCGGATCGCCGCGTCGATGGCTGGTTGGATGCGCAGGTACTGGGCATACAGGTCCACCAGCGGGATATCAATCCGAGCCATGCTCAGCTAACGTAGCCGCTTCGCAGGGTTACCGGCGTAGGTGCCGGCCGCTGTAATGTCGCGGGTTACCACGGCGCCCGCGCCGATGACGACGTCGCTGCAGATGTTCACGGGCAAGATCGTTGCGTTCGAGCCCACATAGACGCGATCACCTAGGCGGGTTGCCTTCCACAAACTGCGGTCACCGCGCGCCGGGGCGCCGCTGGCGTAAGTGTCGTTGATGAACATTACCCCATGAGCGATGACGCAGTCCGCGCCGATTGTGACCAGTTCACACACGAAGGCGTGCGACTGGATACGCGTGCGGCTGCCGATCGTGGCGTTGCGCTGAATCTCGACGAATGGTCCGATGAAAGCGCCGTCACCGATACTGCAGCCGTAAAGATTCACTGGACGTACGATGACGACGTCGCGGCCGAACTGCACGTCCCTGATGCTGCTGTCACGGATCGTCGGCTCAGACACGCTTCTGCCCCAGACGGCAGCGCTGCGGGTTGAAGCGCATTTGCACGGGATGGCCGGTCTCAATGGACTCGTAGATGGCGGTGATCAACTCCAGGCTGCGGCGCCCTTCCAGGCCGTCAACGAGCTGACGGCTCTCGTGCAGGATGCATTGCACCACATGATCGTAGTAGGCGGCGTGACCGAAGCCATATACGTTCGGCGGATTCACAGAATATTTCTCGCGGACTTCGCAGTCTTCGGGTACTGGTTCGGAGAAATTCCAGGTGCGTAACTCGTTGACCGCGAACCCGGCAATTTCGACCGCACCACGCTCACCCAGGATCGATATAGAGCCCTCGAGGTCTCTGGGGCGCGTCGCGGTGGTCGCCTCGATCACTCCCAGAGCACCGTTGCGGAAGCGCAAGCTAACCACTGCGGTATCCTCGGCTTCAATGTTCACGAGCGCGGTGCTGCCGAGAGCGTAGACAGAGTCGACATCGCCCATCATCCATTCCAGCAGATCGATGTGGTGGCTGGCCTGGTTTGCCAGTACGCCGCCGTCCTGCGCCCAGGTGCCGCGCCATGCGTCCTGGTCGTAATACGCCTGCGTGCGACACCAGCGCACCCGCACGGTACCGATGACTAGCTTACCGAAGCGGCCTGCTTCTAGGGCCTCACGTAGCTTCAGCACCGGAACGTTGAAGCGATTCTGCTTCACCACGAACAGTTTGATTCCGGCCCGGTCGCACGCGGCAATCATGCGGTCGGCATCATCCAGCGTCAGCGCCATCGGTTTCTCGACCACGATGTGCTTCTTGTACTGCGCTAACTCGACGACGTGGTCGGCATGTCGGCCGCTCTCGGTCAGCACCACGATCACGTCCACGTCATGCGCCCGCAGCATGGCGTGCATGTCGGTAAAGTAGGGCACGCGATAGGGCTGCGCTGCCAGCGCCGCCTTGCTTTCTAGGCGATCACACACTGCAACGAGCTGCGCATGGGCTATATGACCATGGCCAAGCAACTCGAGATGTCTCGTTGAGATTCGGCCGCAGCCAACTAGGGCGAATTTCAGGGTACGCATTGGTTTCTGTTGCGGCCTTCGGGCCTGGCCCGGAACGCCGTCGCGGGTGCGCAGTCTAGCCGGATCCTTCCCCGTGTCGAGGCCTAGTGCACCGGCCTCCAGCGTCCGGTCTACCCCAACATTTCCCGCGGTGGCGGATGGCGCGCGTGTACGATACCACGCCGGTCGGCCGTGAGCTGACAGGGCCGGACCGAGGGCTAGGCAGGCGTGGCATGTTGCAGGGGTTGTTCTGAGAGTCTGGGTGGTGAAGACCAGCGAAATGCTGGCGACAGATAACGGTAACGGGCGGCTGCTGCGTTCCGGTCTGGTGGCACACATGCTCGACGCGCGCGAGCACGAAGTCACATGGTGGATGTCTACCTTCGACCATGCCAACCGTCGCAATCGTGCGCAGCGCGATATGACAGTGCCATTTGGGCAGCGCGGCACAATCCGCATGCTATACAGTCCCGGTTACCGGTCCTCCATCTCAGTCGCCCGACTACGAGATCATCGGTACTGGGGCCGTGCATTTGCCGCGGCAACAGCGCGTGCGCCGCCCCCGGACGTCATTTTTTGTGCCTATCCAACTATTGAGTCGGCTGCGGTTTGCGCGGAATTTGGCCGCGTGCACCAGGTTCCGGTGGTTATCGATTTGCGCGACATGTGGCCCGACATCTTCGCCGAGGTAGCGCCGGAATTCCTCAGGCCAGTGGCCCGGCTAACGCTGCAACCGCTGCGGCTACGCGCCCGCGCAGCACTGCGCAAAGCGAGCGCGCTGTTTGCGATTACGGAGCCCTTCCTTGAGTGGGGGCTGCGGCTTGCGCGCCGGCCGCGCAACCGATGGGACGCTGCCTATTACCTCGCCTATCCACGCCCCGCGGCCGAGAGCACTTACGCAGACCAGGGTGCAGCGGCGGCATTCTGGGACAAACATGCAGTCGGGAGAGCCGGTGAGTTTTATGCCGTGCTGGTCGGATCGATGACCGAGCGCCGATTCGACATGGACACCGTGATCGCCGCTGCGCGTCTGTTGCAGCAGACGGGCAGCGCTGTCACATTCATCCTTGCCGGAGACGGCGACGATCTTCCGGCGTATCGAGAGCGAGCGCGTGACTGCCGTAACGTCATATTTCCTGGGTGGCTCAGCGCCGACCAGATTCGGGAGTTGCTCGCACGCGCGCACGTAGGTCTGGTGCCCTACCGCAACACGCCGGACTACGTCATGTCGGTACCCAACAAGGTGGGCGAATACTTGGCGGCCAGTCTGCCGGTCGTTAGCTCACTGAGCGGCGCGTTGGCCGACTTACTCGTTCAGCGCAATTGTGGAGTACAAGTCGAGGCCCAGAATGCAGCGGCGCTTGCCGAGTGCCTGCGAGATATGCAGCGCGACGAGCCGCGCCGCCAGCTGCTGGCGGCGAACGCGCGCTGCGCTTATCTTGAGGAACTTGACGCGGAGCATGTCTACGGTCGGCTGGTCACACGCCTGGAAGACATCGCCCGCGCTCGGCAACATTCAGAGTGGCCACTGCAATCTCCTGAGCACGCATGAAACGATCGCCATGAATGCCACACATCAGTCCGAGCTGGGGGCGTTGGTTGACCCGGGATCGCCGGCCTATCTCAGGCCGTGCGATCTGGCGGGGTTTGAGACGCAAGCGCTCGCGATGCTGCGTACCATGTGGCTCGTCCGCTTCGCGGAGGAGCAAATAGCGCAGTGGGTGGAGCAGGGCATCGCTCACTGTCCCTGCCACCTTTCCATCGGCCAGGAGGCGGTCGCGACCGGCGTGGCAAGCTCGCTCCGTGCCTCCGATCGCCTCTTCGGCAATCATCGCTCGCATGCACACTATTTGGCCGCTGGAGGCGGTGTCTACGAGCTGTTTGCCGAAGTGTTGGGCCGCGCTCCGGGCTGCTCCGGTGGCATGGGCGGCTCGATGCACCTGGCCGGCCGGGCGCACGGCTTCTTCGGTTCCGTGCCAATAGTCGCCGGCACGATCCCGATTGCGGTCGGTGCAGCGCTTGCGGCCAAGTTCGATGGCGGACAGGACATTGCCGTGGCTTTCTTCGGCGACGGCGCGTGCGAAGAGGGCGTGCTGCACGAATCCCTGAACTTGGCCGCGATCTATGCGCTGCCGGTGCTGTTCGTGTGCGAGAACAATCAATACTCCAGTCACTTGGATATCGCTTTGCGTCAGCCAAGTGACCGCCTCGCGCGCTATGCGGAAGCGCATCGCGTGCATGCTGAGATTGTGGATGGCAACGACGTGACCGCAGTAGCGCGCGCCGCAGCCGGTGTGGTGCGCATTGCCCGGGGGCAGTCGCGTCCGGTGTTCCTCGAGGCGATTACCTACCGCTGGCGCGGCCACGTCGGGCCGAAGGAGGATCTGGACGTCGGAGTACGCCGCAGTCTGGAGCATCTGGCAGCCTGGAAGCGGCGTGACCCAATTCGTCGGCTCGCGGAGGCCATCCGTGGCGCAGACCTCGCCTCTGACGGTCAACTTGACGGGCTGCGCAACGAAGTGCGCACCGTCGTCGATACAGCCGCGCGGCAAGCGCTGGAAGCTCCCTGGCCAAGCGATGACGCCCTGCTGGATTCGGTCTATGAGCACTGAACCGGCTGCGGACGCGACGCTCAGCTACGGCCAGGGGATTCGCGAGGGTTTCTCATGGCTCATGCGCCGGCACCCGGAGGTATTTGCCATTGGCCAGGGTCTGTGGAGTCCCTGGTACGTGGGCAATTCCATGACGGATCTGGATAAAGAGTTCGGGCGAGAGCGCGTGCTTGATACTCCCGTTTCCGAGGCTGCCTGTACCGGGGCAGCCATTGGTGCGGCACTGTGCGGCTACCGGCCGATCGTCGTGCACCCGCGTGTCGACTTCATGCTGCTTGCAGTCGATCAGATTGTGAATCAGGCCGCCAAGTGGCGTCACATGCTCGGTGGCAGGCATGGCCCGGCGGTGACCGTGCGTGCAATCGTCAACCGCGGAGGGGAACAGGGCGCCCAGCATTCACAGGCCCTGCATGCTTGGTTTGCACACGTGCCCGGTTTACGTGTGGTTATGCCGGCAACCCCGAGCGACGCTCGCGACCTGCTTATAGCCAGTGTCCTCTGTAACGATCCGGTGCTCTACATCGACGATCGCTGGCTGTATGAGTGCCGCGAGCCGCGATCTCCGGTGCGCGAGCTGGACCTGAGGGGCGAGGGACCGGTGCGCCGTCGTGAGGGCACGGACCTCACGTTGGCGGCCGCAAGCCACTCGCTGCTGCTGGCCCAGCAGGCCGCCGAGCGGCTGGAGCAACGCGGGGTCGCTTGCGACGTGTGGGATCTGCGAGTCCTCAATCCGCTGCACGCCGACGGCGTCATCGAGTCGGTGCGGTGCACGGGACGGCTGTGTGTTATCGATGGCAGCTGGCGTACCTGCGGCTTGGCCGGGGAGATCATCGCCCGTACCGTCGAGGCACTGCCGGTCTCTGTGTGGCGCAGCCCGCCGCTGCGCATTACGCTGCCGGATGCTCCCGCGCCCACCTCGGCGGCGCTCGAAGCCCAGTACTATCCGACTCTGGAAACCGTGCTGAGGCGTATCGGCGAGGCCTTTGGAGACCTTAATGATGACTAGTGACATGCTGCGCCAGGACTTGGCGCGGCTCGCCAGCGCTACCGGAGATGAGTGGTACGCGCGGCTCGACAAGCGCAAGCAGCAGGAGAGCGAATTTCACGACCGCATGCGTGACAGCGGGCAGATCTCCGCATTCGGGCGCGATCAGTACGAGGAATTCTTCTCTAACCATCGCTTCTATCGTACCGCGACGCTCTCGCGCGACTACTTCTTTGGTTACGTGGCGCAACACGCCCGAGACCGCATCGTCCTGGACTTCGCCTGCGGCGACGGCGATGTCGCCCTACGCGCGGCTGAAGCCGGCGCACAGCTCGCCATCGGCATCGACATCAGTGCGGTCTCGGTGCAAAACGCCCGCCGGGACGCGGAGCGGCGTGGTATGGGCGAGCGCACGTTCTTCCTGCAGGCCGACTGCGAGAATACAGGGCTACCTGATAGCGCGGTGGATCTGGTGATCTGCGCGGGCGTTCTGCACCACTTGGACGTTGCCCGCGCTTTTCCCGAGATCGAGCGTATCTTGGCGCCGGGCGGCTCGCTGATTGCACTCGAGGCCCTGAACTACAACCCGCTGATCAAGCTGTACCGCAACCGAAACGCACATCAGCGCACAGAGTGGGAGAAAGCGCACATTCTGGGTCTAAAGGAACTCCGTCTGGCGCAACAGTACTTTGATGTTGGCGAGGTGCGCTATTTCCACCTCTCGAGCATGGGTGGGGTCTGGTTCCCGCGGCTGCTGCCGCTCCTGAACGGCGTGGACCGCATCCTCACGCGCCTGCCCGGCGTTCGGCTCATGGCGTGGATGTTCACTTTCGAACTGCTCTCCAAGAAGCCGCGCCCCTGAGGCAGGCCGTGGTCGCGGCCGATACGCATCTCGGCAACTCTGGGCTGGCTCTCAAGCGGCTCGGGTTTGGCTGCGAGCAGCTCGGCGGCTACCAGTGGGGCAGCATCGATCCGGTCAGTATTGCTGCGGCGGTGGAACGAGCGGTTGACCTCGGAGTCGGCTTGTTCGATACGGCCGACTGCTACGGTCGCGGTGAATCGGAGCGACGCCTCGGCCGCTTGCTCGCACCGCACCGCGCGCGCGTACTGCTGGCGAGCAAGTTCGGCGTGCGCTTCGATACCGCCGGCGCGGTCTACTACGACAGCAGCCCCGCCTGGGCGCGCGAGGCGCTCGAAGGGTCGCTGCGCCGCCTGCGTGCTGAATGCATCGACCTCTACCAGATGCACTACTGGGATCGGCGTACGGCGCTGGCTGAACTATTTGACGAGCTTGAGCGGCTGCGCGAGGCAGGGAAACTTCGCTGGTACGGGCTCAGTAACTACCAAGACTGCGCCGCCGTGCCGTCCGGCTACCCAGGACTGGTTTCGGCGTCGCTCGAATATAGCCTCGTCGCGCGCCGGAACGAGTCCGCGGCACGGGCGTTCCTGAGTAACGGCCTGAGCTTTCTGTCGTACGGCAGTCTCGGCCAGGGACTCTTGTCTGGTAAGTACGATCGTACGACCCGTTTCAGCCCCGATGACCGGCGTTCGCGCGCGGCTTACGGCAATTTTCACGGTACGCGCCTCGCGCGCAACCTTGGCATTCTCGAGGTGGTGCGCGCCTGTGCGCGCGAGCTCGAGGTGAGCACGGTGCAGGTGGCGGTCGCCTGGATTCTGCACCGGCTACCCGGCAGCATCCCGCTGGTCGGAATCAAGACCAGCGCGCAGCTGCTCGAGGTGGCCGCGGCGCTGCAATTGCGGTTGCCCCAGCGCATCATCGCGGCGCTCGATGTGGTTTCGGCGCGGGGCGGGGAAGAATCTTGAGTGCCGCTCGGCCCATCGCGGCGTACCCGCTGAAGCGCACACTGGATGTGCTCGGAGCCTCGGTGGCACTGCTCGTCAGCCTGCCGTTGGTCGCGCTAGCGCTGCTGACTGTATGGCTGCAAGACGGTGCGAATCCGTTCTACGTGGCCGAGCGCGTCGGTGTGGGCGGGCGGCGCTTCTGGCTGCTCAAGATTCGCACCATGGTGCCCAATGCTGCGGATTCGGCGGTCGACACCACGGTCGCCGGCGATCCGCGCGTCACGGTGGCCGGGCGCTGGATCCGTGCCGGCAAGCTCGATGAGCTGCCGCAGTTCCTGCACGTCTTGACCGGGCGGATGAGCCTCGTCGGGCCGCGACCGAACGTGCCACGGGAAGTGGCGCTCTATACCGCGGAGGAGCAACGGCTGCTCAGCGTGCGACCGGGCATCACCGATCTGGCATCCGTGGTGTTCGCGGACCTTGCCGAGGCGCTCCAGGGTGCGCACGATCCCAACATCGCCTATAACCAGTTGGTGCGCCCGTGGAAGAACCGGCTGGCGCTGTGGTACCTAGGGCAGGCCTCGGCCAAGCTGGATCTGCTCACAATTTTTTACACGTTGACGGTCAGCACCTCGCGGCGCTGGACGTTACAGCGGATTTCCAATCTCCTGCGCGAGCGGGGCGCAGAAGCTGAGCTGTGTCGCTTCGTGCTGCGCGAGGATCCGCTGCGCCCGATGCCGCCGCCCGGAACTTCGCGCATCGTAACCACACGCTCGCCGCGCTAGAAATTGCGGAACTGACCTACGGAGGGCTCGAGCATGAATCGCCGCGATGCGATTGCAGTATTGGCTGGCCTGGGTATCGCCGCCCCGTTTGCGCGTCTCAAGGCCGCGACCAAGGAGCCGGGCGCCTATGGCCTTCGGCCTGACGCTTCGCCGGCGGTGAACGCCGCGGCGCTGCAGAAGTGCTTGAACGAGAATGCGGGCTCAAACGTCGTCATCCCCGCCGCATCCGCTGCGTATCAGCTCAGCGGACGCATCACCGCTCCCGCGGGTACCTCACTCGTTCTGGATGGCGCGCGCTTGCAATGGGTCTCCACCGAGGCGAATGGCAGCGTGTTCCTGCGGTCGGCGACGCGGCCGGGAATCGACGTGCTCGGCGATAACTTCCGGCTGACCGGCAACGGACAGATGCTCGGGCCCTCGAGCGCTCAGTACGTAGGTCAGGAAATTGGCGTGGTTTGCGTGGGCAAGGACACGGGCTCGCCGCGCAAGGGTTTTGAGGTCGGCGATGGGATCGAGTTGGCGAACTGGGGCTCGATGGGTATCGCTGCGCAGTTCGTGCAGGATGTGCGAATACAACACGTTAAGATCACCGGGTGCGGCTACGGCGGCATGCGCTTCCTGTCCTGCCGTAATGGCCGCATCGTCTCGAACACCGTGGGCCTCATCGGTCCCGGCACTTCCGGCAACGCGTACGGCATCTCCTGCACGCATGACTCACTCAACTATGACCAGGATCCGCACGCGCTCGAGAATGGCCGCATGGCTGCCAACCCCTTTTGCATCGGTATGGAGGTCGCGAATAACACCGTTTACGACATACCCCTCTGGTCGGGAATCGATTTTCACGGGGCCTATGACTGTCAGGCACACGACAACAGCGTCTACAACTGTCGTCACGGCGTGACGATGCAGGGTTCCTCCAATGCCGGCGCGGACTTCGCGGGCGAGAACAACTCGGTGCTGCGTAACACCGTCACCACGCGACGCATGAACGGAGAGCCCACGACTGTGACCGAAACCACGCGCCTCGGCATCAGCGTCAACGGCGGCAAGAGGGTGCGCCACCGCGCCGTGGCCGTGCGCGATAACACCGTGGACGGCTATGGCGATTCCCGCAACACTTCGAGTTCAATCCAGCACACCAACACTGCAGGGCTGGAGATCGTCAACAATCGGATCTCGGGCTGGCGCGGTTATGCCTGCTACAGTGCCAACTCAGAAGGGATCATTCAGGGTAACGATTATGGCGCCGTGGCCGATCCGACCAGCACGGCATGTATCTTCGTCGCCGCCAATGGCAGCCTGAAGATCATCAATAACCGCCATGTCGTGAGCGGGCGCGGCGCGATGTACGGTGTCTACATCGCAATGCCGACCGACGGGCCGTACTTTATCCAGGGCAACGATTTTCGCTCAGCGACGGTGCAGCAATATGCCGGACGCAACGGCGTGCGGCTGTCGCCCGCACAAATGGTGAACGGGCACGTCTAGCGGCGCAAGGGTAACTCAACCGAAGTTGGCGATGATCTGGGCGATGCGATTGTCCCAACCTTCGCAGCCGTACGCCGTGTCGTGATAGATGTACTGCGGACCTAGAGCACCACTAAGTATCGTGGTGAGCATCTCAGGCGTCGACGCCGTGCGGTTGGGGTCCAGCACGGCAAGATTGGACTGGTCAATTGGCGTCTGCAGCATGGTGGCGGCATTTTCCACGGTCGTGAGCCCAGGCTGCGGCCCGGAACCCACGAAGGGAATGCGCAGCGCGTAGCCGTAGGTCGGATCCAGCAGCAGATATGAGTTGGACAGCACACCGGTGATCACCAGCTGCGCATGGTAGCCGGTGTTCAGTGGCACGTTGCCGAGCCAAACGAGGAAGTGCAGATCCGGTTTGTCCGGGGATCCGGCCGGGGGATCCGGTGGAATGAGTTGGGGATTGCCGAGCAACGCCAGCAGCGTGGCAAGCTTGCAGTAGTGCCCGCATACCAGTGACTGGGCCGACAAGAGCTGCGCCAGCGTGGAGTTCATCGGGTCGAGCGGGGTGTCTCCTAGGGGCGCGGCGTTGAAGGCGATGACTGATGCAAATGTCGCTATCGCCCCGGTCTCTGTCAGGGTCGAGAACTGTGGACCGAGTTGCGATTGCACGTACGCGAGGGATGGCACGCTAGGCGTGGCCAGTGCCTGGTAGGCACTAAGGAAGGTCTCGGGACGTGCGACGATCCCAGCAAGTGTCGCAGGGGGCACGGAGAACATCTGCGGTAGTTCCTTTGCTGAGTTGTCGTGGGAAGCCGATGTGGACGCCGAATTGCCACCGCCGCACCCCCCCAAGGCTAGGTAGCCAAGTGCGCCCACTGTCGTCAGCAAGAACTCTCGCTTAGAGGTCACAGTCATCGGCCTGGTGCGACGCGGGCAGTGCAAGGGGGTGTGGTAAACAGCAGCCAATCTAACTCACGGTACGATAGCATATAGGTCCTTGCATTCCAGCGGCGCGATCGGCACACATCGCTCCAAGTTATCCGCGTGCCCGCCGCTTAACAGCAAGCGCTGGTAGTGCGTGTCAGGTGAGGCAATGGCAAGTTCGGACTCATCAATACCGCTCTCGCAGGTGGTGGCGGTGCTGCGTCTCCACTGGAAGGGGTACCTGACGGTGCTGCTCGTGGCCGCGCTGGCCGCGCTGCTTGCCGCGCTCATCCTCCCGCGCCGCTACGAAGCTGAGCTGGTGTTGCTGCCGCGCGGCACCGACCGCGGCGCACTGCTTAGCTCGTTGGGACAGCTGGCCGGCGTTGCGGCCCTGGCGGGCCTCGGTAGCGCGGAAAGCGGTCAACGGGCGGAAGCGATCCAGATGCTGCAGTCACAGGTCCTGGCCCGTGACTTCATCCATGACAACAACCTGCTGCCGGTGCTCTTCGCTTCGCATT
>Ga0335082_10001229_pt1 | contig 27296 bp, 21 predicted proteins | sample Lox_Sample_41_FD_206718 | JGI IMG/M metagenome (GOLD analysis project Ga0335082, IMG submission 206718) | Soil microbial communities from Loxahatchee National Wildlife Refuge, Florida, United States - Lox_Sample_4.1 | ecosystem: Environmental > Terrestrial > Soil > Wetlands | place: USA... | reverse complement strand
CGGCTGGGATTCTTGACCTCGCCGGCGGTGAAGGTCACGTTGTTCCAGGCATCGGCGGAGAACAGCGATCCCACCTGCGCCACGGCCAGCACAGTCAACGTGCTCACCAGCACGCCGCCGCCGATGTCATGCATGGCGCCCAGCCCGGCGTTACGCCAGAAGGTTCCCTGAAAATTGGCAGCCAGGGCCTGTGCGTTTCGACCCAGGAAAATGCCAAACAGCACCAGGCCGAACAGCGCCGAGGCTTTCGCAACGGTGAAGATGTTCTGAATGATCGCCCCGGTCTTGATGCCAAAGATGTTAATGACCGAGAGGGCCACCACCAGCAGGATGGCCACCAGGTTCTGGGTGTTCAATCCCACGTCCATGTTGCCTAGAACCATTGGGCCAACATGAATGGGCGGCACTTTCCAGAAGTGCAGAATCCAGTTGCTGGAAGAAATCGAAGGAAAGAAGACGCCGAGAAATTTGCCGAAAGCCACGCCGACGGCGGCAATCGTGCCAGTCTGAATCACCAGAAACAGCGTCCAGCCATAAAGAAATCCCCAGAGCGGTCCGAGTGATTCGCGCAGGTAAACGTATTGCCCGCCTGCGCGCGGCATCATTGCCGCCAGTTCCCCGTAGCTGAGCGCTCCGACGATGGTCAGGAAGCCGGTCACCAGCCAGGCTCCGATGAGCAACGCGGGCGAGTTCACTTCTCTGCCAATTTCGGCAGAAACAATGAAAATGCCCGAACCGATCATCGACCCCATCACTAGCATGGTCGAACTGGTCAGGCCCAGGCCTTTGACTAGTTCTTTGTCCTGATGAGAGTGAATGTCCCAGTCGGTAGGTGCGGCAGTCGAGATCGGAGTCTTGGTTTCGGTACTCACAGGTCTGTGTGGCGCGGACACTCCGGTCCGTGCTTGTGCGGCTTACTTTATCCTAAGATGCGCAAAAATGCCTCTGCTGATTTGCCCGGATCGGGTAACAAGTCAGATATCACGGCCACCGAGTCAGCGCCGGCTTCGATCACGGAGAGGCAGGTAGCGCGGGTAATCCCACCGATGGCCACCAGGGGCTTCCGCGTCAAACTGCGCGCTTTGCGTATCCCTTCCAAGCCGATAACCGGGTCCGGATTCGTCTTGCTGGCGGTGGCAAACACCGGACCGACGGCGATGTAGTCGGCGGAGCTTTTGTCGGCCTCTCGCAGTTGCTCGGAATTGTGGGTCGAAACTCCCAGCCAGAGCTTGTCGCCAATTACTTTCCTTGCGCCCTCCGGCGACAGGTCTTCCTGGCCTACGTGCACACCGTCAAAACCCGCCACTACCGCCAGGTCTGCGCGATCGTTCATGATCAGTCTGACGGAATTCCCGAGGCGGCGTTTCAGTTCGTGGGCGTCTTCCAGCATCTGACGGGCATTGCCGGACTTGTCGCGGTATTGGATGAGGGTGACGCCGGCGGAGGCAAGGGCTGCGGCGGCGGTCAGAAGGGGCTCACCTTGCCGAAAGCAAAAGATGTCGAGAATGGCGTAGAGGCGAGGAATATGGAACATCGCACTTCTGGGAGACAACCTCACTTCCCGGCCCGGTCAGAGATATTGTCGATAAGCCTCTGATCCCGCACGGCATGAGGGCTGATGGCGACAGCTAAGGACTGACGATGCGCCTCTCTTACAAATTCGGGAGATCGCATGTCGGGCACCCAGATCTGGATCGGGTGTAACCGCCGCTGACGCAACCGGTTAGGGTGCGCCCGGACCTTGTCCCGGGACGACTTGGAACGAGCTACGGTCTTTGTGTATACCTTCTTCAAAGGGCTACATGTAACCTGCCACGAAAGATCCACCGATATCAAGGCTCGAATTGTCATTTGATCGGCGGACACTCGGGCGACTCGTCGGCCCACCATCCATTGGACTTCTGAAAGCGTGACCAGGCATACCAGGCGATAGAGATCTGGTTTTTACTGCCCTCAGCCGGCAGGGCAATCCGTGTCCTGCCCGGCCAACGCAGTCAGTGCTTGCCTTTTCCGTTCTTCGTGAGGAATCTCTCAATGAACGTCGTGTCGAACTTCCCGGCGCGGAAGTCCGGGTCGGCAAGAATCTTGCGGTGCAGCGGAATTGTAGTGAAGATTCCTTCGACAATGAACATCTCCAGGGCTCGAGCCATGCGCGAGCAGGCTTCGTCGCGGTCCTTGCCCCGCACCACAAGCTTGGCGATCAGCGAATCGTAGTACGGAGGAATCACCCCTTCGGCGTAGGCTGCCGTATCGATTCGCACTCCGGTACCTCCCGGCGGATTGAACGCCGTGATCTTCCCTGCCGACGGGGTGAACTTCTCCGGGTGCTCGGCATTGATGCGGCACTCGATGGCATGACCGCGATGGACGATCGGTCCATGCAATACCGTCTCCATGCGCTCGCCCGCCGCCAGCAGAATCTGGCTCTTGACCAGGTCAACGTCGGTCACCATTTCGGTGACCGGATGCTCGACCTGAATGCGGGTGTTCATCTCGATGAAATAGAGCTTGCGGTCCTCATCCATCAGGAACTCGATGGTGCCGGCATTGACATAGCCGATCTGGGAAAGCGATTTCGAGAGGACCTGGCCGATCTTCTCGCGAAGCTCCGGCGTGACCTGGGTCGAGGGCGATTCTTCGAGCAGTTTCTGATGGCGCCTCTGTATCGAGCACTCGCGCTCGCCGAGGCTCACGACATTGCCGTACTGGTCGGCAAGAATCTGAAATTCGATGTGACGCGGCCGCTCGATGAATTTCTCCATGTAGAGGTCGCCGTTGCCAAAGGCCGCCGCCGCTTCGGACTGCGCCGCCTTGAAAAGCGCCGGAAGCTCCTCTTCACTGCGCACGATGCGCATGCCCCGGCCCCCTCCTCCTGCCGAGGCTTTAATGATGACGGGGAACCCGACCTGCCGTGCCCACTCGCCCGCCTCGGCTTCTCCGGCCAGAATGCCGTCCGAGCCAGGAAGGATGGGGACCCCGTGCCGCTTCATCTCGGCGCGGGCTTTCTCTTTTTCACCCATGAGCCGCGTAACGTCGGGCGGGGGGCCGATGAATTTGATGTTGCTGGTTTCCGCCACCTCGGCGAAGTTGGCGTTCTCGGCCAGCAACCCGTAGCCGGGATGGATGGCGTCCACATTGCTGATTTCCGCCGCACTGATCACGGACGGGATGTTCAGGTAGCTTTGTGCGAGTTGAGGCGGGCCAATGCAGATGGCCTCGTCGGCAAAGCGCACGTGCAGCGAATTGCGGTCAGCCTCGCTGTAGATGGCGACCGTGCGAATGCCCAGTTCCTTGCAGGCACAGATGACACGCAGGGCAATCTCCCCGCGGTTGGCAATCAGGATCTTATTGAACATGAACTAGTAGCGCCGGCGTCCCGCCGGCCGACCTGTGGACCTTGGAAGCACAATGCCGCCGGGAACGCGGCGTTACCTCACTTACTTCTTGCGGACCGCGAACAACTCCTGTCCATACTCGATTGGCTGGCCGTTGTTCACCAGCTTCTTCACAACTTCGCCAGCCACGTCGGACTCAATCTCGTTCATCAGCTTCATGGCCTCGACAATGCACAAGATCTGTCCGGCTTCCACCGTGTCTCCGACTTTGACGAACGGCGGCGATCCCGGCGATGGGGACTCATAGAAAGTGCCGACGATCGGCGACTTCACCATGTGAACGCCTTCTTCGGCGACGGGGGCCTCGGCAGGGGCTGCAGCCGGCGCCGCCGGACCCGTAACCGCCGGAGGCGCTGAGTGGACGACCACCTGCGGAGCCGCCGGGGCCACCATTGAAACCAGGTGCTCGCCGGCGCGCTTGATGCGCACCTTGACATCGCCGCGCTCCAATTCAAACTCGGCGATGTCTTTTTCGATTAAGAACTCTATGAGTTCCTTCAGCTCTTTTTGATTCATCTTTCTGGTGGGACTGCGGCTGCTCCTTCATCCTGGCAAGCAGCGGACACGGGCCTGTTGCGGCACGCCCGGCAAAGTATAAGTTCAAACTGTCATCAATTCCTTCGGCGTTGGCGTCAATACCTGGCGCCCCTGCTTTGTGACCACGACCATGTCTTCGATGCGCACACCCCCGACACCGGGAACATAGACGCCGGGCTCGATTGTGATTACCATTCCCGGCTGCAAAACCTCGCGCTGGCCGGCGGCGATGCGTGGCGCCTCGTGAATTTCCAGGCCCACACCATGCCCCGTCGAATGCGTGAAATGACGCGATAAACCTTTCTTTTGTAACAGCTTACGGGCAGATCGATCGACTTCGCCGACCTCGACTCCAGGGGCCACCACGTCGGTCGCAGCCTGTTGCGCTTCGCGTACCGCCTCATACAAGCCGCGAGCTCTTCTGCCCAGCTCCCCGACGTACAGGGTGCGGGTCATATCAGAACAGTAGTTGGCGAGTATAACACCAAAGTCGCAGACCACGAACCCCCGGGCGGGAATGCGCGCTTGCGACGCCCGCCCGTGAGGCAAAGCCGACCTGGGTCCCGAGGCAATGATGGTTTCAAAAGACATGCCTTCCACGCCCGCCCGGCGGGCCGCGTACTCCATCTCGGCCGCCACGTCGGTCTCCTTTACCCCTGGGCGGATTGTCTTCAGAGCCACATTGAACAGCTTTGCGCCCTCCAGCACGGCCGCACGCAGCCGGCGAATCTCTTCCTCATCCTTCACCATCCGTGCCTGTTCGACAAGCGGTGGCGTCGCCCGCAACTTCATCCGCGTTCCCAGAACCGCCATTAACAAGCCCCGCCCGGCCACGGTGAGGTGTTCGCTTTCGATGCCGAGCGTCCTCAGTTTCAACTTTCGTCCATGCGCAACCAGCCATTCACCTGCTGCCAGCAACGGGGCTTTGCGCGCGATCACGATCTTCGCCCCCTGGACCTCGGCCCTGGACTGTTCGGTGTAGCGGCCATCGGTAAAAAACACACATTTGGATTCCGTGATCAGCAATGCCGCGGCGCTTCCGGTGAAGCCAGAAAGATACTGGATATTGGGAAGGTGGGTGAGCAGTAAGCCATCAAGCCGATTCGGATGCAGGCCAGTTTGCAGCTTCTTCTGCCGGACTTTGAAGTTCATCGCCGAAGAGTGTAGCAGGAGAACCCAGCCTGGCAACCGGTTTGGCAATTTCGGCTTCGGAGGAATGTTCAGTCCGGCCCCTCAGACCAGCCGTGCAGTGATCCTCCAAGACAAAACCGCCGGCGCCCGGAGGCGACCAGCGGCTGTCTTTGCTGCTAACTCGTGGCTATGTCTGGATGATGCGCGGAGTGATGAAGAAGATCAACTCCTGGTTCTGGGTGCTGACATTGGTGTGCTTGAACAGGTTGCCGAGGTACGGGATGTTGCCGAGCAACGGCACCTGGCTCACTTGCACCGAGTTGTTGGTCTGAATCACGCCGCCGATGACCACCGTGCCGCCATCGGTCACCAGAACCTGCGTGGTGGCCTGCTGCGTAATCAACGTCGGGTTGCCTTGGATCGCCTGGCCGAAGTCTGGAGTAGTATTCTCCACATCCACGTTCAGGAAGATCGTCCCCTCCGAGGTGATCTGGGGGATCACCGTGAGGCGCAGGAACGCGTCCACGTAAGTCACAGTGGGCGGTCCACCCAACTGCGCCTGGGTCACGATGGGCACGCGTACGCCCTGGCGAACCAGAGCCTGGATGTTGTTCTGGGTCACGACGCGCGGCCGTGACAGGATCTTGACCAGCCCGCGGGACTCCGCCATGGTGAGCAGGAAGTCAAGACGGACGTTGTTGCTGAAGTTCAAGAACTGCAGACCGCTGGTCGGGCTGGTTACGCCCAGGTTCGAGAACAGCGGAATCTGGCTGCCGTTGCTGCTGCTGCCGCCGGCAACGGGATAGAGCGGCGTCGGCACCAGGCCCGAACCCACCGCAGTGGGGGTCGTGCCGACACTCTGATCGCCACCCGCGGCGCTGTGTCCGTTGCCCCAGCCGAAGCCGAGCTGGGTTCCTATATCGCGCGCGAAGCTGCGGGTCGCAGCCACTACGCGGGCTTCGATTTCCACCTGCTGAGTCTTGCGGTCGAGCTGGGTGAGAAGCTTGTCGATCGCCGGAACCACCGACGGAACGTCGGTCACGATGATGGCATTGGTGCGGTCATCGGCAATTACGTCGCCCCGCTGGCTGATGAACTTCTTGCAGGTTGAGACCAGGTCTTTGGCGTGCGCATAGCTGAGGAAGCGGGTGAAGGTCACCTTGTCCACGGCCAGAGCTTCGGCTTCGTGCTGCGCACGGCGGGCCTCAGCCTCCTGGCGCAAGGTATCGACAGTGGCGATGCGCAGTACGTTGCCATCCAGCTGACGGGCCAGGTTGTTGTTCTTAAGAACGATATCCAGTGCCTGGTCCCACGGCACGTCGTCCAGCACGATGGTCAGAGAGCCCTTAACGTTGGGATCCAGGACCACGTTCAGACCGCTGATCTCGTGGATCAGGCGAAAGAAGTCCTTCAGGTCGACGTCCTTCAAGTTGACGGAGATCGGCTCGCCCGTGTACTTCGGCTCGGGCGCACCCTGCTGAGAAGTCTGCGACCTCTGTTCCGCCGCCAGATTCACCGCCGGCTGCATCGGAGTCGTGCTGGATGCCTGACCGGACTGCTGAACGGTAGCGCTCGGAGTGGGCAGCAGGCTGCCTTCAGGCTTGTCCACGAACTTGGCTGCGGCTGCAACGGCACGCGCCGGTTGAGCTTGGACGGGGCTGTCATCTTTCTTCGCCTGATAGGACGGCTCGACAAACACAAAGTCGTTGGCGTTGGCCGAAGACTCTGCCTTTTTCTCGGGCGCGGCTGCAGTCTCTACCGGAGCCGGAGCGCTGACCTTGCTAGCCGGATGTAGCGCGACCGGCTGAACGGCCGTGCGATGGATCGAGGCCGGGACCTTGGCGGCTTCGGGGGCAGCGACCGGCTTGGCGGTCTTGGCCCGCTCCGCAACCGGGTGCAGCTTCACGACCACCTTGCCGTCGGCGCCGGGCGCCAGTTCGTAGGAGCAGGCGTGCAACAGGTCAATGACGACGCTGGTGGTGGGAGGAGTACGACCATCCATCCCAATGCGCACCCCCTTCACCGATGCGCTGTCCACGCTCACATGATTGCGCGAGGTGGCGGCCACGGTGTTGGGCAGAGTCACCAGGACGCGGGCCGGCGAATTCAGCGTGCTCACCGTGGGCAGCAGTTGCCCGCGGCCGGTAATCTCCACGCTGATTCCGTCGTTTCCACGCAGCACGTCCACCTTTTGCAGGGCGGCGTGTGCGGCAGTGCCCGTGACCGCGTTCGGCGTCTCCGCCGTCGCGACCAGGACCAGTAGCGGTAGCAAAACAACCAGCAGTTGCTTTCGCATTTCCCTTCTCCCCACGGGCTCGCGCTTAGCTCGCCTCGTGATCTTTTCGTCAAATTCCTTGCTGCGTCCGCTCGCGGCGGACACTCTCATCCCCCGCTAAACTGCCGGGGTGAAAATCTTCTTGGTCACTTCCCGCTCGAATGGCTTGCCCAGCTTGTCCTGGATTGTCTCCTTGAAAATGATCGAATCTCCCGTGATCCTGACCACATAGCCGTTGAAAACCGGATCATTTTCGTGCAGGAAATAAGCCTTGTTCAGCGCGTTCACCACCACCGCAATCATGCCGGACTCCGACTTCACGATGCCTTGCAGGCTGATCTGATCGATGGCCAGGCAGCGCTTGCCGGTGCTGCACCCTGACCCCGTCATCGTCCGGTTCACCACCGGGCTGATGAACGGATCGCGCCGTCCCGCCGCGCTATAGGTCTTGGGTTCGTCTTTCTTGGGTTCGACCGGGTTCTTCTTGTCCTCAACCGCCACTTCCTGCTTGGGCTGCACCGGCGCTTTCACCGTAATCGCCGTGGACTTCTTCTTGCCCTTGGCGCTGGCGACCTTGGAAGCGCCAACCGCCGCTGCTTTGACGGCAGCGGGCTTGCTGCTCTGCGCTGTGGTGTTCGCCTTCACCGGCGCCGCTGCGCCGCCTGTCGACTTCACGGTCGGCTTGGCCGGGGTTGCGGACGGAGTGTTGTTGGCCGTGGACTTGGCCGCGGGCTTAGCTTGTGGCGCGGTTGCAGCCTTGCTTACTGCGGGCTTTGCAGCCGGCTTGGACTGCGCCACTGGAGCACTTTGGCTGACCGGCTTGCTGGAAACCGGGCCCGAGTTGGCGGGGGCCGCAGACGCCTTGCTGGCGGCCGGCGCGCTGGGCGCCTGCCCGGCGGCGCTCAACGCCGCATTCTGGTCGATGGTTTCCTTCTTCTGGATATTTTGCAGCGTGCTCCGCGTGTCCTGGATGACATCCGGGTTCTGCGCCCAGGCAGCGCCCGCTGCCATTCCCAACAGCAGAATTCCAGTGGTCAGTTTCATAAGGCTCCCTTGGCTTTCCCCGCTGCATTGGGCGGCGTGATGTCGTGACTGAAGAAGGTCGACGCCTGGCAGGTCGCCACAATGCTCTCGTTCTGCGCGTACTGATAGATGTGCTTCGCCTTGGCATCGGCCGGCTTCTTCACCGTGGCGATGAGAACGTTGGAGATGTTGACGATCCGTTCCAGCTTGCCCACCCGGTCGAAGAAACTCAGCACCGAGTAGTACGGTCCATCGATCTCCATCTCGAAGGGCACTTCCGTGTAGTATTCGCGGGTGGAGACTGGCTTCGCCGTGTAGCGCCGAATCTCGATGCCGGTCTTGGCCGCCTCCGCGTCGAGCATGCGCATGAAGTTGTCGACTTCCTTCTCATCGGGCACGATGCGGCGTTCGATCTCCAGTTGCTGTTTCAAGTTCGCCACCTGCCGCTCCATGTCCTTGAGCTTGGGCCGGTAGGACTCCAGTTCGGCGTTCTCCCGCAGCTTGGCCTCGAGGTTCTGTTGCGCCGCAGCATTGGCTTCGCGCTTGGACTTGAACATGGTGAAATGCAGACCGACGGTGATGAGCGCCGCTGCCAGCACCAGAGTTGCCCACTGCTTGATACCCGACATTTCGCCGAAGTTATCCATAGTTCGTCCGCCTTAGGACTTCGCCTTTTCGCAGGTCAGGGTGAATTGAAAGGCCTGCATCTCTTTAAAGGTTTCGTCCTGATAGGTCTCTTTGATCTCGATGTTCTTGAAGTGACCCGACTTCTGCAGGTTCTGAATCAGATTGGCCACGGCATCGGTGCTCAGCGCCATGCCTTCAATGTCCACGCTCGCGCCCTGGTCCTTCATCGTGCTCAGCCACACCGCCTCGGTGCCGTTCACGGTGGTGCCGATGGTGTTCAGCAGGTCCACCGGTCCGGCCTGGTTGGCGCGCAACTGGTCAATGACATCGACCCGGCGCTTGTAGTTGTCGGCCTCGCGCTGCCGCTCCAGGTACCTGGCCTTGACTTCGGCCAGTTCGCGGTTCTTCTGTTCGGCCACTTCCATGTTCTTGGCGATGGTCTTGGCCTCTCGGTCCAGGCGGTACCACTGCCCCAAGTTCAGCGCGGCGGCCACCACCACCATCACCAGGATCTTGACTTTCGGAGATCCGGGCTCGCCCATCTCCATCACGTTGGGCACGGAGACGGCAGCGCGCTTGTTCTTCGGTTTCGGCGCTCCCAGCAGGTTGATTCGGATCATAGGTTTTCGAAACTCCTTAATGCCAAACCTACGGCGACAGCTAGCTGTCCGGCATTCTTCTCGATCAGTTCCACTCCCGGTCCCTCCACGGGTGGGGCAATCTTCTGGAACGGATTGAAAATTTCCACCGGCAGCGAGAATTCCTGGCGCAGGGCCTCGATCAGACCTGGGACCTTCGAAGATCCGCCCGCCAGATAAATCTTCTCGATGTGCTCTCCCGCGGCGCTGGCACGGAAGAAGTCAAACGTCTTCTGAATTTCCAGCACGATGATCTCGGTCACCTGCTGCAGGATTGGCGTCTTGGCATCTTCGCTCACCGTGCCGACCTTGTTGCCCAGCTTCAGCGACTCGGCGTCGTCAAAGCTCAGGTCCAGTTCCTTCTGCAGCGAGTCCGTGTACTGGTGCCCGCCCACGCTGACGTCACGCGGGAACAGGGGGGTCGTGCCCTTCACGATGTTGATGTTCATGACGCTGGCGCCCAGGTTCAAAAGTGCCACCACCTGGCCCGGCGCGGGCTCGTAGTTGTACTCGTAGCAGTTCTGCAAAGCCAGAGCATCGATGTCCACGATAGCCGGGGTCTTGCCCGCCATCGAGAGTACGTTGGTGTAGTTGAGAATCTTGTCCTTCTTGACCGCCACCAGCAACACATCCATCTGCGGATTGCCGGCGTCTTCGGACAGGATCTGGTAGTCGAGATTCACGTCCGCCAGGTCGAAGGGAATGTGCTGCGCGGCTTCCTTCTGAATGGTCTCGGCCAGTTCCGCGTCACTCATCGAGGGCAACGAGATCTTCTTCACGATCACCGAGTGCCCGCTCACCGCGGTGGCTACCGCCTTGGTCTTGATCTGGTTTTCGGCAAACAGTTTCGAGATCGCGCTCGAGACCGTTCCCGAGTCTACGATCATCGAGTCCACCACGATATCCGGCGCCAGAGGCTCCAGTCCCAAGTGCGCCACTTCGATCCCGTTGCGCCCCTTGCGCAGTTCCACCGCCTTGATGCTGGAGGAGCCCACATCCAGACCAACAATCGCTTTCGATCCGAATCCAAACATGTGCCCGCCTTTACTCTGATCCGGCGGCTTTGGCAGCCGCCTTCGATTTCTTGCCTTTTCCTTCCATCTGGGACGACTTCTCTTCCATCCACTGGTCCAGCTTCGACTTCTTGAAGCGCCAGCGGTTGCCTAGTTTGAAAGCGGGGATCGTCTGTTCCCCCACGTACTTGTAAAGCGTGTCCGGACTCACTCCCAGGTACTGCGAAGCCTGGCGAATATTCATGACTTCACGCGAGTCGGCCATAGTTCCTTTTCCTGATCCACAGAAACGAAACCCGCATGTGGCCAGTCCTGCCTGCCACCGGGCTAAATTGGGAGAGAGGATCACTCAAAGAACTCGCCTTCGAGTAAATCCAAGTGTCCCGAGCATATATCAACCGGGAGATTCGTGAGGTCCCTGTCTATTTCCGCGTTTTATTGGGTTTTTTGCGGTTTTTCTGGAATGTAGCGCTTCGGGGGTTGCGAACGTAGTCTATATGTAGTAGTTCTTGAATAGGTTTTGTCTATATACGGTATTTTTTGGGAACGGCCCTCTTGCGTCACCTGCGATTCGTAACCAAAGTACTAGAGACGGTACGAAAGTCGTAGGACGAGCAGCAACAGCCTGAGATTTCACCAAGATCCTGCTAGGAAAGCCGCCAACTTCACCGGTTCACCGCTTCCGTCGAGTGGTGGTGGGTCAGTGTCGGATTGCAGTACCTGGCGCACTTTCGCGGATCCTTTGCGGCCATGCGGCTAACCGCTTTCTTGCCGCAAAGATCGCGAAGAACTGCTACGAACAGCACAAAGTCTAAGCAGCCACGATCGTAAAACACGGCGGCGCCCGGTCTACTCCTGACTCTCCGCCTTGTTTCCTGCTAATCTGTCCAACGATTCCCAGGAGGAACCCTTGCGTTTCCTTGATCGTCTGCAGCCTCTCGCTCTGCTCGCTCTGCGCATTGTGCTCGGCGTCATTATGGTCGGACACGGGTACGGCAAGGTGTTCCACGGAGGCCTGGCCCAGCATGTCCAACGCGTCAGCAGCCTGGGATTGCCGGGTTGGTGGGCTTATCTCTCGGCCTTTGCGGAATTCTTCGGTGGCATGCTGGTGATCGCCGGGCTGTTCACCCGCTGTGCCGCGCTGTCGATCATGATTGACATGATTGTCGCCATCTGGAAGATCCACTGGAAGAACGGATTGCTCGCCAAGGGCGGAATGGAATTTCCGTTGACGCTGGCCACCATAGCGTTCGCCTTGATCTTTTTCGGGGCGGGCCCGATCGCCCTCGATGCCATCCGTCGCGGGGGAGGGGGCGGAGGCGGAAAGAAATCCAAGCCGGCTTGAGGAGAGCTACACCCGGTTCTGCGGATCACTTCCCCTGCAGCACAATATCGAAGCCGATTTCGACTACATCCTTAACTTTCACGCTGCCGCCGAAAATGCGGATCGGCTCGATTCCGAAATCCGTCTGCTTCAATTTCACCGAACCGCTGTAGTGTCCATCTGCGAAAGACACAGGAACGGCGATGGTATGGGTTGTGCCGTGCAGGGTCAGTTCACCCTCCACCGAGTAGGTGTTTGGCTCCGTCCGCTTCACTTGCCGCGCAACGAATCTGATCTCCGGGAAACGCTGCGCATCCAGAACCTTGTCACTCAGCATGGTCTCCTGGATCTTGGCCCGGTCGTTGGGCGAAGCCTCTGGATCCAGTACGGTCAGCTTACGCGCATCGAATTGAAGTTCGACCGCAAGCGTGTCCCCGTCGACCGACCCCGAGAACAAGGGGGCGGAGATCTCGTGGTCGTGGGCAAAGCCTGAGAAAAAGCCGCTCTTGAACACGCGGATCGTCAAGCTGGAGTGTTCGATGTCCACGGGCACCGAAGCAGCCGGGCACAGGCGCGCCCAACCCAGCACAACGCAGAGGGCCAAGATGATCGTCTTCATGGTGGAATTTTCCGGGGGCTGCCCCCATGCCTTCATCTTAATTCCTCGGGGGGCCCATCCGCTGGCGAAACCCCCTGCTCACTTGTTTTGTGACCGACTTGCGCTACAATTCCTTTCTTACCAAATAAATGGCCTGGGAGAACGCCGCTTCTGGTTTGGCAATGAACTAGTTAGAAGATCAGCCCGGCGATGAGATTAACCGGATCTCGAATTGCCGGTAAGAAGTTGACTCAGAGAGTGGGGTGGGAGGAGAGGACGATCATGAGATCAAGACTGGTTCTGGTAGGAGTCTTGTTGACGGCTACGGCATTGCTCGCACAGACATTCCGTGGAACCGTGCTCGGCACGGTAACTGATGTCACGGGGGCATGGGTCGCCGGTGCCACTGTCAAGGTCAAAAATGTGAACACCGGCCTGGAGCGGACCACGCAGACCAGTGGTGACGGCAGCTACTCCGTACCCGAACTGCCCATCGGGACTTATACGGTCACCATTACTCAGGCGGGATTTCAGACGGCAGTGACCACGAATATCGAGGTCAACGTGGGTGCTGCAAAGAGAGTAGATGCGACGCTCAAACCCGGCCAGGTGTCGCAACGGGTGGAGGTCTCGGGAGAGAACTTGCCCATGGTGGAAACCACCACCAACGACCTGGGTGGCGTGTTGACGCAGGAGACGGTCAAGGACCTGCCCATCAATGGACGAGACTATACCAAACTGATCTTCTTGAACCCGGGTGTCGCCGGGTCTTCCGACCAGATCACCGACTCTCCGGGGTCCTTTGGTGAGTTCTCCATGAACGGGGCACGCGGGCGTTCGAACAACTATCTGCTCGATGGCACGGACATGAATGACGGGTATCGCAACGACCCGGCGATTAATCAGGCCGGCGTATTCGGTACTCCCTCGGCCATTCTTCCCATCGATGCCGTTTCCGATATGCGCGTGCTTTCCAATTTCCAGCCGGAGTATGGGCGCAACGGCGGGGCGATTGTAAATATCGTGACCAAGAGCGGCACCAATACTCTGCACGGCGACATCTTCGAGTACTTCCGCAATAATGCCCTGGACGCGCGCAACTACTTCAATCCTACGGGCACCCCTAAAGCGCCCTTTCACAACAACCAGTTTGGCGGCGCCTTGGGCGGGCCGATCGTAAAAGACAAGACGTTTTTCTTCGTGGACTATGAAGGCCAACGCGAGTCGGTGGGCGTGGTTTCGCTGGCCTGCGTGCCGACCCTGGCCCAGATCTCCGCGGCCAAGGCCGCGCTCGGCAATCTCGTGAGCCCGATCGGCAGCGCCATCGTGGACTTTTACCCGCACAATGCCGCGAACTACATCCCAGGGGTGACCTCCAGCGATAGCGGATGCCTCAACGGCGCCGGAAATTACGCTCCCGACTACGCTGCCATTGCTCCCTCGTTCAATAACCTGAGCAGCTTCATCGCCAAGATCGATCACAGCTTTAATGCCAATAACATTCTTACTGGCCGCTACTTCTTCGGGGACAGCACCCAGCAGTTTCCTCTGGCCCTAGCCGCCTCAGGCGGGCAGTTGCCTGGCTTCGACACGGTGACGCCCACCCGCGTGCAACTCGTTTCTCTTTCCTACGTGAAAGTGATCTCCACGACGAAGGTCAACGAACTACGTTACGGGTGGAACCGCTTTGCCGAGGGATTTTTCCCGCAGGACCGTAACTTCAATCCCAACTCCATCGGGTTCTGCAACACGCCGACAACCTTTGCCAGCTGCGACTCAGAAGGATTGCCCATTATTCTGCTGTCTCCAACTCCGACCGGCGCTTCCGGCTTCTTTGCGCAGATCGGTGCGACCTCCGGCGACCCGCGTAGCCGTGTGGACAGCAATAACCAGTTGATCGACAGCTTTTCGTGGAAGATGAACAAACACGACATCAAGTTTGGCGTGGAATTTCGCCGTACCGGCATTCAGCAGCGCTTCGACAAATACTCCCGCGGCAGAATCCGGTTCGACAATCTGGAGAACCTTTTGCAGATGGCTCCGCAAACCTCTCCCTTGGGCTTGTTCAACTACGGCGGCGCCACGCTGCGGCACACCTCGCAGAATGGATTCGGTTTGTACCTGCAGGATTCGTTCCGCGTGACGCCGCGCATCACTTTGAACTACGGCCTGCGCTGGGATTACCTGGGTGTGATTTCGGAGAAGAACAACCTCTTCTCTGACTTCATTCCGACCTCAGCCACTGCCGGGGCGCTGCAGCAGGTCGGGGGCGCGGGCGGGCTGGACGGCCTCTACAACTCCGACAAGAAGGATTTTTCACCCAGAGTCAGCATTGCCTGGGACGTGACTGGCAAGGGCAAGACGGTGGTCCGCGCCGGGTACGGACTGTTCTTCGACGCCTTCTCACAGGATATGGTTCTCGGACACTTGCCGTACCCGACTTTCTACGCTCCGGGTCCGGCCTATAACAACATCGGGCCATATCCCGTACAGATGGCGAACGCGAACCCCGCTGCGTTTAATGGCAACCTATACATTCCTGGTCAGCACATCTACGGAGATCCCAACTGCAACTTCGAATGTGACATCTTCTCCTTCGACCGGAATATCAAGACACCCTACATCGAAAACTACAATCTGAACTTTCAACAGGAAATCTCCAAGAACGTCGTGCTCCAGGTGGGTTATGTGGGATCGCAGGGCCACCGACTTCTGCGCTTCATCGATCTCAACCAGCCGAGCCAAGCGCAGATTACTGCCGACGATATCGCCTACACGAATGCCAATTGTGGCGGCTCGTTGACTACCCCGAACTGCATCACGGACTTTGGCGTTACGCGGCCTTACGGTTTCCCGGCGGGGGCGTTTTATATCTTCCAGGAGAAATCCACCGGCCGGTCCAATTACAACTCGCTGCAAACCAGCTTGCGCATCAACAACTACCACGGCTTCACCTCCATCGTGAATTATGTCTATTCGAAGTCTCTGGACAATTCGAGCGATGGAGAGGACTTCGTGGTCAACGCCTCTCAGCCCCAGGACAGCAACCGGCCGGAACTCGAGTATGCGCCCTCGAACTTCAACATCCCACACCGTTTCACGTGGGTGGCAAGCTATGAGCTTCCCAAGATGGGTGGGAGCTGGCAGAGGTTGAAAAACGGCTGGGGATTGGACAGCAGTGTCAATCTGCAGAGCGGGCAGCCCTTCACTCTGAACTACAACTTTGAGGACGACTACAGCGGCGGCGGCGATGGATTCGACCGCCCGGATGTAGTGGGCCCAATCGTTTACCATAAGCGCAATCCGGCGAACTACATCGAACTCAGTTCATTTGCGATGCCATGCACCGTCTCAGCGGCCCAATTCTCCGGGTATGCCGGCGATTGCCTGCCCGGCACCCGGCACTATGGCAATCTGGGACGGAACTCGCTCGTCGGTCCGACTTATAAGCAGTGGGATCTGGCGATCTACAAGAACACTTCGCTCACTGAGCGCGTCACGTTGCAGCTGCGGGCGGATTTCTTCAACATCCTGAACCACCCGAACTTTGCCAATCCTGTCCTGCCGGCGTTTATCGCGGACCCAGCAGCCAACATCAATCCGGCTTGTACGTGCGGCTTTGTGCAGGCCGGCAATCGCGAAGTCGGCAACGGCGGCTACCAGATCACGGCCACCGGCGACGTGGGTATCGGCAACCCGTTCCTGGGTGGCGGCGCCCCGCGCGGGATTCAATTAGCAGCGAAGTTCAGCTTCTAACTCACCTCAAACGTCAAAAGCTCCTCCTGGAAACAGGAGGAGCTTTCTTCAGGTCCGAATGGGCTACTTGCCGGCGCGCACGAAGGCGCCGCTAGCCGCGTTGATTACGCCTATGCCCTTTGACTCCGACTGGTTCTTGCCGTAGATCACATACCAGAGCAGGGCCTTGCTCTTGCCGTCCCAGTCCAGCAGGTAGGTCACGGGTTGTTGCGGATCTTTCTTAGTCAGCGCCTCACCGCCGTGCTGCTGCGCCAAAGCGAAAGCCTTGTCCGAGTCAGTCTGCAAGTACGACGTCTGAAACATCAGGCCGGGAACGTTGGGCGCATAAGGCGTTTCGGCCGTCGAGGTGAAGCCACTGGCGGGGGCCGAAGGCACCCGGCTGCCGGAACAGACAAAGGTTTTCATGGTGCCCCGGCTCGCCGAACCGAAATACGCCCGCCAGATCGTGGCCTTGCCTTCCTGCCCGTTCGTCTCGGTGGTCAGTTCGGACTCCAGGTGAAACGGCAGCGCGTCAGGCTGCCAGCGTTGGGCCAGGTTCACCATGCTGGTGAAGCATTGTTTGGCCGTGTAAATCGTTGGCTCTTTCTTGGTGGCCAGGGCTGGCGCGGTCGGTGTCTCCGGCGTAGTCGGTTTCGACTCGCATCCTACCAGCACGATCATCACGAGCACTCCTACTAGCGTTGCCAGATATTGCTTCCTCATAATTCACCTCCGCCGGGGCTCCGCTTTGGCGAAGTGGATCGGCTTGCTCTAAACGCGAACACAGTATCACGCTCACATTGTCCCCACAAGGCCGGCTACCCTCGCAGTGATTCGGGGCACAGGATGGGGTGACTTATTGGGACGGCTTTTCCGCGCGATCCAGGCACCCGGCACGGAAGGAGCGGTCATCCAGGCGATGCAACGTTCTGACCATCGCAGGACTGAGCAGAGGGTGATGACGGATGGTAAAGAGGTATTCGGCGACGAACCACAAATGTTCGTCCGTCGTCATCCAGTGGCGGCGGTCGAAGCGGGCCAGGTTCACCGGCCTGGAGAACGTGCGCAGGGTCCTCTCCCTCCGCAGATTGAAATAGACCTCGAAGTAGCTCAGGGCCAGTTCGCGCAGCGTGCGGTACACCGGCTCGCGGTAGCGACATCCGGTGTAGTTCGACTTTGCCACTGCGCCCCAATGGCCTCGGTGACGGTAGATGGCAATCACATGGTCGGTGTCGTGCTCGGCCTCAAGATCAAGAACAAGCGGGGGATAGCCGTTGGCGCGCAGCGCCGCCGCCGCAAAAGTCGCGCCCTCGAAGCAATGCGAGGTGTTCTCGCGCAGCACCCGGCGCGGCGACCAAGCGGTGTCCGCCAAGTGATAGGGCATGGCGTCAAGAAAACGCTGAATGCCGTGAGGGTCTTTGAGGCTGCGCAGTTTGCGGAGTTCGGCCGGGGTAAAGCTGAGATTCGGGATGTCCATCTCTGAGGCAGTCTATTGGAAACTGCCTCGCAGAGGATTAACCAGGAAGGAGACCCCGCCGGTCGCGCCAAGGGAACCGGCCCAGCCGATCACCCTAACCTCTTCGGGGGTGCCCACCCGAGCCGGATTTGCTCGGGCGGGTCCCTTAGTCGTCAGTCACCGCACTCTGCCGTTCTTCTCAGTTCCCCGTCCCCACAAAGCGCGCCACAGCCTTCGTGGGCTTCCCATTTATGCCGAGGCCTAAGCCACCATTGACGGTGCCTTTCTTCGTTGGAGTAAACGTAACGTTGATGGTGCAGTGGGCTCCCGGATCGACTGCGTTACCGCAATCATTGGTTTGGGTATAGACCGAGGGGGCGGTGACGATCTGTTGGATCGTCATCTTCTGGTTGGCTGCGTTGGCCAGCGTGATCGGCAATGTGCTGTCCTTACCTACGGCTACATTCCCGAAGTTGAGATAGCTGGGGAAGATCACCACTTGCGTGGTCGCGCCAATGCCGCTTAGGCTCACGCTCTGGACTCCTCCCCAACCGTTGTCGCTGATGGTAAGGGTTCCCAACTCCAGCGTGGGCTGGCTCGGGGTGAAGGCAACTCGAATCGTGCAAGAGTGCCCCGGTTGAACCATGCTGCCACAGTTGTTGTCCTGGGCAAAGTCAGGATTGTCGATAGTGATGCTAGAAATCTCTAAGGGGACAAGGCCTCCATTCGTGAGCGTGACCTTTTGCACCGTGCTCCGGGTGCCGATCAAGTGATAACCAAAATCCAGCGTGCTGGTGGAGAGAGTCACAATCGGCGAGCTTGGGTACCATAGCAGAGAACTGTGGCTGCTCAGAGACGGCGTGTCGTAACTGTACTGTGTGGCCAGGTCGGGGGTAACTTGAATCCCCACGGTGGCTGTCGCCCCGTTGTCGGCATAAGAGTACCCTCCGCCGAACTCGGTGTCAGCGTAGTTGAACAAGACTTCAGGATTGTTCTCCTCGAAGATCACCTGGAACCTGACGGTGTATAGACCGCTTGTATCGCAGCAGAGGCTGACATCCCTCCATTCGATCACCAAGTGGCGGTCAGGAGCTTCCCCAGTCACTGCCCAGAAAACATTGTTGTCGTTCCCCGCTCCAAATGAGTAGAGCGGAGCCCAAAAGGGAGCAATGATCGTATTGAGGTAGGGATCCGGAATAGGACCGTTGTACTCTCCGCCGCTCGCGATAAACGAGAGATTTCCTCCAGCGTCAACCTCAAGGTTGGTAAAGCTTCCGCCTCCGAACTGAACGGGGAAGGGCGACGTGATCCAGGCAGCAGAGTAGAAGTATAGATTGAGATTAGTTCCCGTGACTTTCTCGTAGCGATACGGTACGGATTTCACCGCATACCCGTAGGCGGTATAGATGGTAAAGGTGGCCAGATTGGACGTGCCGCCGCCCGGCGGTGGGTTGATGACCGCAACTTCTACCGTACCTGGATTTGTAAGGTAAGCCGCAGGAATGGTGACCGACAGCTGGGTGCTGTCGCTGACATACGGCGAAAACAGAGTTCCATTCCATGAAACCTGAGCACCCCACACGAAGCCGGTTCCGTTAATGGTGATTTGCGTGTCGGGTGACGTGGCGGGCAGATTGTCAGGAGACAACGAAGTGATCGTGGGAACGGGTGCCAAACCCTTGCCGCTGACACTGAGGAACCCGGTATAGGCGCTGTCGTTGTAAACGTAGACCGTGCTGTTGTCACTCCCCAGTTGGGTTGGGCTGAAAGAGACAGTGATGGTGCAGTAAGCTCCGGGCGCGAGGCTCGAGGGGCAGTCGCTCGATGCCGGAAAGTCTCCATAGGACTGGATACTGATGTTTCCCATCACCCCGGTCCCCGTGTTGGTAAGCGTAGAGTATTGTGGTCCACTTCTACTGCCGATGAGTGTATCTGGGAAAGTCAGACTGTCGGGGTTTAGTGTCGGATAACCTGCACTGACGCCGTTGCCCTGGATGTTTACATGCTGCGGGCTGGGCAGGGCGTTGTCGTAGATGTTCAGGGTCGCCTGCTCGTAGCCAATGATCGTTGGAGTATAGGAAAACGTGATTGTGCACGAGGCTCCCGGAGCCAGCGTGCTGGGAGAAATCGGGCAGTTGTTAGTCTGGCTGAAATCGGAACTCCCACTCAACTGGAAACTGGTGATTGCCAAGGGGGCTTGACCGGCGTTGGTGAGGTTGTCCAACTGCTGTCCCGTCGTCCCGATCACTTGAATGTTAAAGTCGATGTACATAGTGTCCAAGCGCACCGAAGGTGCTAGACCCGCCCCCCGAAGGCTGACGGTTTGCGGGTTGAGGGTTGCGCCGGTGAAAACTCCCAACACGCTCTCGCGTTGTCCTCCACCGATCGGAGCAAAGCTGACGTTAATTTGGCAACTGGCACCTGGGGCTAGGCTATTGCCGCAATTATTGGTCTGAGAGAACTCGCTGCCGGTTGCAATCAGATTAAGCACCACGCTTGTGGTGCCGTGATTGGTAAGGGTTGTGGTCTGTGGAGCGCTGGTCTGTCCGACCTGCGTTCCCTCATATTGCAGATGATATGCGGACAGAGTCAGCATGGTCTTGGGCGAATATTCATCAGCACCTATGTCGATGATCTTGCCGAGAATGCGAGGATCGCCGTCGAAATCCTTCTTTGGCAGGCTCGAAGCGGAATTGCTGCCGACATCGATCGCGGGTGAAGTGGACTGGAGATGATAATTGCCACTGAAGGGAGCGACAAAGAAAGGATCCGTGGAGATGTTGCCATCTACGCCCGTACGGTCAGGACAGGCCCCGCCGTAAGAGGCACTTTCGGCAGCGAAGATATCGTTGTTCTCTAGAACCGGATCGGAATCGTATTCGTTGCACGCGAATGCAGGAGAGGTTTCAGAACCAAAAAGCAGGTTATTCTGCATCGTGACTTGGCTGTCGACAAATTGTCCGAAAACCTCCGTAGCATAAGTGCAACAACCACCCTTGAAATTACTGGAGATCGTGTTGTTCACCAGGGTGATAGGCGAGAAGAACCATGACACGCCGACACCCTGGTTCTCGGTGATGACGTTCTCAACGATGTTCGCGGTGGTCTGATTTCCATTGTCGAAGTTAATCCCCACACCGTTATTGCTGCTGATGGTGTTTCCTTCCACCGTCGTTGAGACAAAAGGGTCAGATATGATGAGGCCGCCGTTCAAGTTGCTAGAAATAATATTGCCGACAATCTCATCTCCATTATCGCCGGACAGATACACGGCATAACCGCCGCAGTAACCATTGCTATTGCCCGTGATGATATTGCTTCGAATCGAGGGGCCTCCAAAGCTGCTGCCGATCGCACTGCCGCCGTTGCAGGTTGTGTTGGAGATCAGCACGTTGCCGGCGACGATGGGTGATGCGCTGGAGATGTTAACCCCGCCGGCCTGAAAATTGTTGAAGCCGTTCCCATTTTGAATCGTGAATCCACGCAACACCGCCTTCCGGGTTTCGCCGCCGGTGAAAGTAACCACCGTATTTTGTTGCTGTCCGTCGATAATCGTGACCGCCGGCCCGCTCGCACTCGCGACGATGATGGATTTCCCGTTGAAGCTGATGTTCTCCTTGTATGTCCCAGGCGACACCAGGACCGTGTCTCCGTTCGTAGCGGCATCAATCCCCGCTTGAATGGTGGGCTGATCGGCAGGAACGTAAATGATTTTGCCGGCAACCGCTGGCAGGGCACAGCAGAAGATTAGGACAATAAGCAGGGAACGGCGGACACCCTCGCAAGTGGAATACATGACATGCTTCCCTTCTCCCCCTCCGGAAAAGCAAAGCCTGCGCAGGGCACACCTAGCCGCCTGCGTAGCTCGGCAGGGGGGCCCAAAAGACCGTTAAGTTTCGACTGAGAGCGAAGCTTTGTCAAGGCAAAATCGGCACTGTGCATGGAACTGCACACGCGTCAGGCGTGAGGGTTTGCCGACGATTTTCGCTGTGGGTTGCAACCGGTAGAATACTCACTCGTACCTCAACGCCTCAATCGGGTCCAGCCGCGAGGCTCGGATTGCCGGCAACATCCCGCTCACTAACCCCACAAAGCCCAGAATCGCCGTTGCGACCAGCAGCGTCACCGGATCGAGCACCAGGCGGATGTCTCCGGCTTCGGCGTGCTTGGCCATGGCACTGTACAGCGTCAGGCGCCCGACTGACAGGGAAACAAGATACGCGAAAATCACACCCAGAATCCCGCCGGCGAAGCTGATGGTCAGCGCCTCCGCCAGAAACTGCAGGAAGATGTCGCGGCGGCGCGCGCCCAGAGACTTCTCCATGCCGATCTCGCGCGTGCGCTGCGTCACCGAGACCAGCATGATGTTCATCAAGCCCACGCCGCCAATGCCAAGGGTCAGCGTCCCGATTAATCCCAGCAGGACCTTCAATCCAAGCGTGATGATCTCGAGTTGGTGGACCTGCTCCATCAGATTGAAGATGATCAGGGCCCGGCGATCGGCAGGACTGAACTGGTGTTGCGCGGACAAAGTGTAGCGTACCGCCTGCTCCAACTTCAGGTACTCCATGGTCTCGTAGCTGAACCAGATGGAATCAAGGTAGTAGGTGTCTTTCACGTCGGCCATGGTGGTGAAAGGCACATACAGTACGCGGTTGATGTTGTCGTTGCCCGCTTGCATTTTGGCGTCGAGGACTCCGATGACTTCGAAGCCGATGCCGTTGATGCGGATGCGTTCGTGCAAGGCGTTGCGCCCGGAGAAAAGCTTTTCTTTGGCCTCCGAACCAATCACCACCACATGGGCACGCTGCATCTGGTCCTGCAAGTTGTAGAAGCGTCCCTGGTCGAGCGTGAGAGCGCGAATGGCAACCGCATTCGGATATTCGCCACGCACGTCGAAGTTGTAGCTGCGTGTCTCGTATTGAATGCTGGCGTGTTTGGTGACATCCGGGGTGATGTGCATGATCTGGGGAACGCTCTGGGTGAGAAGATCGACATCTGCGAGCGTGAAGCGCAACTGGGTGCCGGCCTTCTGTCCGCCAGCCTGCATGGAGGAACGTCCCGGAACCAGCACCATCAGCTTGGTGCCGAAGTTGGCGAAGATGTTGGCGCAGGCTTCGCCAAACCCGTTGCCATACGCGAGCAGCATCACGACGGTAGCGATGCCCCATGCCATGCCAAGCATAGTCAGAGCCGTCCGCCGCCGGTTGTGCTTCATGGCAGCGTAGGCTTCGTGGAGCAGGTCATGGACCATAATTATTCCTGCCTCAGTGCCTCGACGGGCTGTAAGCGCGCCGCCTTGCGCGCAGGATAGAGCCCGGCAACCACGCCGGCTACCGTCACACAGCCGATGGCCAGGATCGCCGTCGCCGGAATCAAACGCGGTGGATCGAAGCCTTCCGGCCCATTCACTTTGCCAAGCGCCGCCATGAAACCACCAGCCAACGTCATGCCGATCAGCCCGCTCAACAATGTGAGCAGCACGCCCTCGAGAAAAAATTGCAGGAGAATCGATCGGTTAGTGGCGCCCAGGGCTTTGCGCAGTCCAATTTCGCGGGTGCGCTCGCTGACCGCCACCAACATAATGTTGATGACGCCAATTGCCCCCAGTGCCAGCGTGACCAATCCCACCGTTCCCAAGAAGAGATTCATGGCATCGAAGATTTTCCCCATCATTTCCGCCTGCTGCACCGTGTCCCAGCCATCAAACGCGTCCTGATCGCGGTAGTCGAAGCCGTGGTTGCGGGCGACGACTCTGTGGACCTCCTCGGCTGCGAGCAAGTGCTCGGCAGCTGCTCGCGGCTGATAGTTCAGAAAGGAAAGCGCGTCGCGCTCCTGCTCCCCCTTGATGGGGAAGAACCGCGCCATCACCTGATAAGGAATGTAGCCGCGCATGTTGGTGGAGTTGTCGTCGCCGCGCCCTACACGCCGGATGGTTCCGATCACTTCGAAGCTCAGGCCATTGAGCAGAATGGTTGCGCCAATCGCCGGACGCCCGGGAAAGAGGTTCTTTGTCATCTCCTCACCGAGCACGATGACGTTGCGGCGCTGCACCTCGTCCAGCCAGTTGAGCCAGCGTCCCTGCTGGATGGGAAGGAAGCGGATTCCGCTGTACTGCGGCTCCACCCCGGTGATCTCGCCATTGGCGGTGGCAAAATCGCTCACTGCGCGCACGTCGCCTCGGACCAGAACTGGAGTCACGGCGCCCACGTGTGCCGCTTCCCGGCGGATGTCCAGGTAGTCCTGATACGTGATTCGATAGAAGCGGGCAGAACTCAGGCTCCCCTGGATCACCGGCGCACGCCCGGGGAAAAGGAACATGATATTTTCCCCGTACTCGGATAGCCCGCGTCTGTTGCCGGAACGGAAGCCTTCGCCTAGCCCAACCAGCAGCAACAACGATCCCACACCCCAGGCAATTCCGAACATGGTGAGAAAGGAGCGGAGTTTGTGGGCCCAGAGGGTACGCAGGATCTGCACGAAGATGTCCGCTACCATGCGCATAGAAAGACGCAACCTGGCGAGCCGATTTTACATGGAATGCAGGCGAAATTCGCTGCCCAATTGGCGACCGGTTGGGCATATGGCTCGGCAGTCACTTCAAACCTGGTTACCGAAGGCAGCTTGCAATGTGTTTTGCCTCACAGCCGGAATCTGCCAATCCCTCTAGGCTCAAAGCAGAGGATAAGGCTCGACCAAGATGAGGCGCTCTGATGAACACGCTGCGCACCGGCAATCCTAATAAGGTAGTGGTCGCCTGCCTCGATGGGCGGCGGCTGAAGGGTCACGTCTACAACTTCTCCGTTTTACATGAGAGTTTCCGTCTGTTCCCCGAAGATGACGACGGCTTGCACGCGGGGCTGGAGTTGCGGGTCAAAGACTTGAAGGCGATCTTTTTTGTGAAGGAATTCGCCGGCCACCCGGAGCGCCACGACCGTACGGAAATGCTTCCCCATGGGCATGGCCGTGTGCTCTCGGTGACCTTTGCCGACGGCGAAAGAATTCTGGGCACCACCGAGGCGTTTAACCCCAGGCGTTTTGGATTCTTCCTTTTCCCCTTGGACCAAGAGGGCAATAACACTCGCGTCTTTGTGGTCAACCCCAATGCACGGGAAGTCAAGCAGCTGTAGCCGGGGCGCGTGGTAACCCTTGTTAACCACCTTCCTTTGCGGGACTTTCCGCTCCCGATGGGCCTTCCGGCAGGTTGGCGGCACGACCTTCGTAACCTACCCTCCATTGCCCAGCGCAACTAACCTCGGCGGCGGGGGTTTGAAACCGTCATGAACAAGATCAGCAAGACGCTTTTAGTCCTGGCAGCGGGGGGACTGATGTACACCGGTTCCGCCGTTGCTCAAACCGCAACCTCAACTTCCGGGGCCGGTCCGGGCGCAGTCGATCCCGGCCATCCGCGAGTCAACCAGGTGAACCGCCGCGAGACTCGGCAACAGAACCGGATCGCAAACGGAGTGAAGAACGGTTCGCTGAGTCCGCATGAGACAGCCAACCTGGAACGGCGCGAAGCCAGCGTCCAACGGCGCGAGCAGCGCGACATGGCGGAGCACAACGGCCATCTCACGAAGAAAGAGCAGGCCGGGATCAACCGCCAGCAGAACCGCATCAGCCGCAGCATCGCCCGCGACAAGCACAACTAAGTCAGATGTGAGCTTGACCCAGCAAGCCCCAGCCGTCTGCGGCTTTTGCTTTTTGAACGAAAATTCTACTGGAACCCTACTCTTCCGTACAGAACGGCACATTGATGGATTCGAGTAGGAACTCTGAGAGGGGAAAAACTCAGAACGTGAAGTTGAGCCCGCCGCGCACCGAGCGTGCCGACTGCACCAGATACACGGTATGGCCGTCGTGGCCCATCACCGGCACGTAGCCTTGGGCAAGCAGGTTGCGGACGTCTACCACCGCTTCGAAGTGCCCCGGCAGGAAGCCAGTCCCGGGAATGGGCTGGCGGAAGAAGATGTTGAGGTAGGGATCCGCCCGCCCCGCAGACTCGTTAAACCCGTCTACCGGCGTGAGCGCCGAGCCTTCAACCCAACGGTATGAGGCGATCCAGTGAGTGCGCGTCTTTGGCGTAGTGCCGCTGATTTTGCCGGAAATGCTGTGCCGGAAGTGCGTGCTCATCAATCCCTGCGCGTCGGCCAGGTTCACTCCCGGCTTGTCCAGTTCGAGCACGCCCCCATACTCGGTGTCCACGGTCGCGGTAAAACCATGCGCGAGTTGCCGCTGCACGACGAGCCGCATCCCTTCGGTGTTCAGGTTAGCGCCCTGGTAGGTGAACGTGCCGGAGTAAATGTCCGGCAAGACCATGCCATTGTCGGTGGCGAATTCTCCCACGCCCGTCAGTGCAGGATCGACGATGCGGTCATGGTAAGCGGCCAACTGCACGCTGGTCTTCCCCGCGCGGTGCGACAGCGACAGTTCGTGGTGGTGGGCGCGCTCCAGTGCGGAGATGTAGCCGACCATGCTGACGCGCGGGCCGGACTCACTCAAATCGGCAGGTGCGGATTCGAATCCCTTCTCGGTGCGGCCGTCCGGCTCCGAAGTCGCGTAGCGATACTCGAGCGCCGTGTTCGGCGTGAAGTGAACATCGACCGAACCGAACGGCCGAAACGCCGTAACCCGGCCCATGAACTGGATGGTCTGCAATTCACTGCCGAACTTCAGTTCGACAATGTCACCCAGCGCGAAGGTATCGGACGTGGTCAGCGCAATGGCTTGAAGAGACGTGCTGTGCAAGCCGAGGTCCGGCGCGGGCAGATTGCGCATGGTCAGAGAAAGCTCGGGCTGGCTGCCGTTGTCCATTTTGTGGACAAACGACGCGCGCAGGACGGTCGCCGGCGATGTGCCGTATCCGATATTGCCCTGCAGACCAACGATATCGGAGGAGAAGACGGACCGCTCCACGGAAAAGCTTGTGGTCATGTCCGAGGTTCCGCCGAATCCATCGGAGGTGGATCCCGCGACGAAGGACAATGTTCCTCGCAAATCATGGGCACTGGAGCCCGGTTCCCGATTTACCCCTGTTGTCGTGGGATCAACCATGCGCAGAATTGGACGGTTCGATGCCGAGCGCAGGACCCATTTCCAGTCGTCTTCCTCTGCCGCACCGCGTACGGGGGCGATTTTCAGAGCGTCAAACAACGTGTTCAGCGTGATGTTGACAAGAAGCTTTCCGCCGGGACGCAAGCCAACCTTCTCACGCCAAGTCGGCAGGAAGGACAGCGCAGACACATGGATGCTGTAAAGACCCGGCACAAGTCCGGAAGCGGAGTAGAAACCTTTTTCGTCGGTAAAAACGGTCAGCGTTTGGGCGGCACTGCTCAGGAGTTCTACGGCGGCGCCCATTTGGGGCGCGCCGCTGGCGCTGCGCACGAACCCGGAGATCGTGCCCGGAGCCTCGGCACACCACGCCGGAAGCGCCAGGCCCAGCATCGCGATCAAGCACCCGAGCTTTCGGAGCATCCCCCTACCACCTCGTAGCCGTCCAGGTTTTCGGCGTTATTCGACCGCAAACATCGCAGTTGGATCGACC
>Ga0335082_10001225_pt1 | contig 27309 bp, 15 predicted proteins | sample Lox_Sample_41_FD_206718 | JGI IMG/M metagenome (GOLD analysis project Ga0335082, IMG submission 206718) | Soil microbial communities from Loxahatchee National Wildlife Refuge, Florida, United States - Lox_Sample_4.1 | ecosystem: Environmental > Terrestrial > Soil > Wetlands | place: USA... | reverse complement strand
CTGTGCCGCGGAGTGGCGTAGTTCCCTGGGCGCTCGGACTACCGAACTCGGCGTCGACACGCTGCGCAAGACAGGAGGTGGCGGCATTGGCCTGGACGAGGGCCGTGGCTCAGATTCCGGCGTCCTCTGCAACGGCTGCGGCTCCTCCAACTCATCCCTAGAATGCGAGTGGCGAATTTCCGGATTTGTGGCATCGGAATGCTCGGCCGCTTCGCGTTGGCCATCGACCCGCGAAACAGATGTGGAACCGGGCGGCTCAATCCCGGAAAGCGCCTCTTCCGTCAGTCGCCACTCCATCGCTCCCGGAAGGATGCGAGGCACGAGGACGGGCGAAGAGACTGGCGGCTTCGCCTGTGAAGTTGTGCGGGCGCCGGAGATAAAAATGCGCTGCAGATAGTTTGCCATTTCGAGAACCGGTCAGTTCTGCCTCAGCGACTCGTTTAAGAGCCGGAGATAGGCGCGCCGCCGGTCGCGCTCTAATCCCAGAATTTCCGCTTCACTCCAGTGGTAGTAAAAAGCCAAGGCGTGGACTTCGTGCAATAGTTGATCCTGCTTCAATCCCATCTCCTGAAAGAAAAACGCCGTGGTATCAAACGGAGCAAGAAAATGCCTGGAGCACTCCGGGCACGTCACGTCAAGTTCCAGATCGATCTGCGGGGCCAGCCTCTCCATGGCTGCAATAACAGCCTCGCGCTCTTCGGACGACAAGGGCTGGCCATCAACCTCAAGCAGACAGCGTTGCAGCAAGCCATCCGCCGCGTCCTCGGCCCGCCCACCCAGCATCGCCTCCTGATCGCCCCCTGTGGGCAGGCGAAACCGCACGGTCCGGTCTGTCAGTTCAAGAGCGTAGGACGCGGTGGTTTGAGGACGGAATGTCACCGGCACCTCACTAGCGAGAAAACTCACATCCATCGGATTCGTGCAGACAGGGCACTGAACTACAGCCTGCACTTGATCTCCGAGCGTGAGGCGCCGCAGTTGCAGGATCAGATAATCGCGGTCTGCCACCAGTAGCTGCCGCACCAGGTCGCTGTCTACCGGCTGCCCGTCCAGCGACAGCAGGCAGGCGTTCAGCAACCAGGTGACCAGCACAGCGCTAGGCGTGCCTGCGTGACGGGCCAGCCAATCCTCTTCCCGTCCCGACAAGGGGCGCACGCAAGCTCGATTCAGTCCCTGGTCCTGCTGTACCAGACCGCCCGGTAACAGAAAGACGTTTTCTGTCAGGAACTCGGTCATGGCCGCTCAACTAACCGATCCGGGCTGGTCCCTGCGCTTCCTTCACCGAGAGATCGCGTTCAAACCATTCAAAGGCCAGCTTGATGGTGGTGATGGCGACCGCGTTGGCGCCGGCATCAAGGTCCGGTAGCGCCTGGTATTCCGAGACCCAGCATCGGTACAAGTTGTAGGACAGGGCCTTCTTGCCGGCTTCATTGAACACATCGACGGTAATGTTCTTGCGAAACTCGCCTAGACTGGTCACGCTGTGGCTGGCGAAGTCGTTGACCAGGTTCGCCCAATCCTCGAATGCCGTGTCGTAGGTGATGCCCGCTTCCAGGGTCACATCCGCATAACTGCTCTTACCCGGCAGCTTGCGCGGAACGATGTTCTCGCCCGCCTCGCGAAACTCCACTACCTCAGTGGTCCGCTTCAGCGCACCCATCTTGGTCAGGCCGGCAACGTACTGGTTGTCCCACTTCACCTTGTAGCGGTAGGTCCGGTACGGATCAAAGCGGTTTGTCAATGCAGGCATTGCCATTGATGCCATTCCTCCTTAACTTTTTATCCCCTACGCAGCTTTGGCTTACGTAGCAGGCTGGTTAACCTTCTGGCTCAGTTTCAGCACCACAAACTCGGCTGGTTTCAGCGGCGCAAAGCCAACCAGGATATTTACGATGCCGTTGTCAATGTCTTGCTGCGTGGTTGTGCTGCTGTCGCACTTCACAAAGAAAGCGTCGTCGGGTGTGCCGCCCTGGAAAGCCCCGGAGCGGAACTGGGTCAGCATAAAAGCCCGGATATTCAGCCGGAGGCTGGCCCACAGCGGCTCGTCGTTGGGTTCAAAGACGGCCCATTGAATGCCGTTGTAGATACTCACCCGCAGAAAGATGGCCATGCGCCGCACCGGAATGTAACGCCACGAGCTGTCACTGCCGGTGGTGCGCGTGCCCCAGACCACCAGACCGCTTCCCGGCACCGAACGAATCACGTTCACCAGAATTGGATTGAGCTGGTCTTGCTCCGTGTCGCTTACCGTCACAAAGGGTGCCAGCGCGCCGGCAACTCCAGCTTCGGTGCCCGCCGGGGCCTTGAAGACTCCGCGCGCATTGTCGGTACGCGCGTAGATGCCGGCCATGAAACCGGAAGCCGGCAGCAGGATTTTGGGGTTGCGTCCTTGCCCCAGCGGATCAGAAGCGTACACCCACGGGAAATAGATGGCGCCGTAGTCGCCCACGGCCTTGTTGATCTGGCCGCCCATACCGGTAGTGGCAAAGGTACGCGCGTCAGCAATGGTGGCCACGGTCGGGCTGGCGTTGTCTGTCCGCGCCTGGTTCACGTCGGAGATACTGCCGACGTCACCGATGAAGAAACAATCCTGCAACTGACGCTGATTCTTGCAGTACGTCATACCGGCATTCACGGTGTTGATGTCGCCCTGGCCGGGTATAGCAATCAGGTTGACGTCGGAGATCTTGTCGAGGGCGAAAATGCCGGTACCCGTTACGCTGCTGTCGCTGGCGGGGGCACCAATGAAATTCACTGCACTGGTGAGTCCATCATTACCGTTACTCAACTGGGGAGGAGGCGTTGGTGGACTGCTCAAAAGGTTGACATTCGTATCGCCTGGACGCGCCGTGAAATCGCTGGTGATGGCAATGTACTCCGAGGCTCGGTTTACCACCTGCCTCGCGTAGCTTGCCGGGTTGGCCGCACCTGGCAGCAGGTTTGGGCTTCCACTGAAGGTTACGTTGTCATACGTTTCCACCACGTTGCCCAGAGCTTCGTTGGCGGTGGCGCCGTACATTACCTGGAGTTTGAAGTTCTTGGCGTCGCCATCGGAGCTGGGGGAGACCAGCACCCATATGTTGTTGCCCCACTTCCCCTGGCTGGCCGCGGAGATGGCGAGCGCACCGACACTCGCTGTGGCGGTCACGGCGTTATTGGAGGGCGGGCTCGACGGCGGCGGAATCACACGCACCACATAAAGGCTGCTGCCGCCGTTTTGGAAGAAGGCTTGCGCTGCGTAAGTTAGAAAACTGTCCTGACGAAAGCCGCCGAATCGGCGCGTATACTCGGTGAAACTGGTCACCAATACCGGCTGCGCTGGCCGACCCGTGGGCAAGATAGTTCCGGGCACAGGCCCCTTATCGGCCACACCTATGAACGCGGCCGTTGAGGTGCTGACTCCTTCGATTGGCCGTACCGCCGAAGGAACTTCCTGTACGTAGACGCCTGGGTGGAGATACTGCGGCATACGATACCCTCCAGATCGGGCTGCACAAAGGACGCGCCCCCAATATTTAGCTGACGTGGTGGCGGGTCAGCGACTGCAGTTTTACCTGACGACCTCGACAACTCCGGAGCTTGGGGGGCTCCGGTACCTGAGAAGCCGTTCGGTCGCCCATCCAACTGCTTTTGGCCGACCCAGTACTGTTAAGTTTGACTGGCCTTCGCAAGGAAGGTCTGATTCAGGTGGGAGATGTTGCCTTAATTCGGTGGTGAAGTCAAGACCTTTCATACAGCTTTGTCACTCGGCTGCACGCAGCAATTCTCTTGCCTTTCGTCAGGCCACGTGGCATATGGCCCGCAACGCTTTTTGAGAAAATGATGAATGAGGGCTGTTGTGCCCTGGGCGTGAACGGGCTCAATCACAGTTATGGAAGATAATGCAAACATGAAATTAGTCGTCGCCGTTGCGGCAGTCCTCATGCTGGCGCTCTTGGCTACTGCCGCGGCCGTAGCACAATCCGACCTGCCTCCAGGCAGCCCGCAGCTCATCAACCCCGAGGATCTGGTTAGAATTCTTCAGGAGACCACTGGCGACCGGCCCGTCATCCTAAACGTCGGCCCATCGCTCCTCTATATGCAGGCGCACATTCCCGGCTCCGAGTACGTAGGACCCGGTTCCGATGCGCAAGGGATTGCCGCCTTGCGTCGCCGGGTGAAGCCGCTGCCGCATAACACTTTCATTGTTCTCTACTGCGGTTGTTGCCCCTGGCGCCACTGTCCCAATGTGCGTCCGGCTTACAATGAGCTGCACAAGGCCGGTTTCACCAACGTGAAAGTCCTTTACATTACCGACAACTTTGGTACCGACTGGGTGTACAAAGGCTACCCCACCATCAAAGGCCAATAGCGCCAAATGAGAAGAGCGATTCTGATTGTCGTGGGCGTTTTGCTGGTCATTGGCGTCTGGAAACTCCGTCACCACGGCGCCTTGTCCCACGCCGGTAACGACGCCTTGGGTGGGGCGCCGAACGTTCCTCATTCTATAGCGCCGGACTTCTCGCTCCAGGACCTCGACGGCCAGCCACTCGCCCTCGGGAGCTATCGCGGCAAGGTCGTCTTGTTGGACTTTTGGGCAACGTGGTGCGCTCCCTGCCGTACCGAGATCCCGCATTTTGTTGCCATGCAGGACAAATATGGCCAGAAGGGCTTGCAGGTGATTGGCATTTCCATGGACGACGGTCCAAAGCCGGTGCGCGAGTTCTACCACGAATACAAGATGAACTACCCGGTGGCCGTCGGGACCGAGCAGGTCGCCGAGGCCTATGGCGGTGTTTTCGGCCTGCCCATCACCTTTCTCATTGGCCGCGATGGCCGCATTGCAGCCAAGTACACTGGAGCGGTGGACATGGGCGGTCTGGAGCAAGCCGTCACATCTCTGCTGCAAGGGAAGTAGCCCAGCTGGCGCCGCATTTGTTTAGAGGCGCAGCTCCAAGCTTGTAAGGATGAAGGCCGAGCGTACAATTCGAGCCGTACGCACACCGGGAAGGTCGAGGGAGCGGCCATAGAAATTGTTCGGACCCAAGGTTCCCAGTCTCGAAACGAACGATGCTGCCCAGGATTTGACCTCCGGCAGGAAGTCCGTAAAGCTCAAGCTTTGGTCGCTAGTAGTGGCCACGTTCTTCATGGTGTCGGGCGGCACATACGGCACCGAAGACATCGTGCATGGTGCGGGCTATGGCAGGGCAATCCTTATTCTTCTGCTTACTCCCGTCTTGTGGAGTCTACCAACCGCCTTCATGATCGGTGAGCTGGCCAGCGCTCTGCCGAAGGAGGGCGGGTACTATGCCTGGGTCCGCCGGGCGTTGGGCGACTGCTGGGGCTTCCAGGAAGCGTGGCTGTCGCTTGCGGCCAGCGTCTTCGACATGGCCATCTATCCCACGTTGTTCGTCGTTTACCTCACGCGTCTTTTCCCATGGTTCGCTGTGAGCTACCGCGGCGTGATTGTCGGAGTAGCCGTGGTGGTTGTCTGCGCAGGGCTGAACATTGCCGGCATTAAGGTGGTTGCGACCACTTCGATCTGGCTCTTCTGCTTGCTGTCGGCTCCGTTTGCGGTCATCGTCATAATGGCCCCGTTCAGGTACGGAGCGCTAGCGCACGCCGTGACGGCGCCGACCACGGTGCACGTCGGCATCATCGGGGGGTTGCTGATCGCGATGTGGAATTACATGGGATGGGACAATGCTTCGACCATAGCCGCCGAGGTCAGTCAACCACAGCAGGCCTATCCCCGCGCCATGATGGCAGCGGTGGTTCTAGTGGCCGTCTCCTACATTCTTCCCGTTGCGGCGGTCGCGATGACGCGCCTCAGCCCGGCCGCATGGGAGACAGGATCGTGGGCAGACATTGCGAACATGCTCGGTGGACCAATGTTGCAGACTGGCATTGTGCTGGGGGGCATGATGAGCGCTTTCGGTATGTTCAACGCCCTGGTGATGAGCTATTCGCGGTTGCCATTTGCGATGGCTCAGGATGGGATGCTCCCCGGGGTCTTTGCCAAAGTGAATCAGCGCACTCAGGCGCCGTGGGTAGCCATTGTCGTACTTGCCACCGGGTGGGCACTGTGTCTCGGGCTGGGATTCGAGAGGTTGGTCACCCTAGACGTCCTTGTCTACGGCGGGAGTCTGTTTCTCGAGTTCCTGGCGTTGGTGGTGCTGCGAGTTACCGAACCCAGTCTGCTGCGGCCGTTCAAAGTCCCGGGCGGCGTATTGGGAGCGATTTTTGTGGGTGTAGTCCCCATGCTGCTGTTGGTTTTCTCTCTGGTTCGTGGGGAACGCGAGCAGATTCTGGGAATAAACGGTTTGATCTTCGGAGGTATTTTGGTCGCGGCCGGCTTTATCCTCTACGGGCTTGATGCAGCCTTGCGCCCGGTGCGAGAGGTTGCAACCTCCGGGGTGACGTCTCGCGTAGAAGACCCTGACTGAGGTTTGGAGCGCCGCGGCCAGATGCCTTTACAAGCCAGATGCTTTTACAATACGAGTAATCGCTAGGTACGTAATGCGGAGCGCGTGGTACGTCCACTGCATCACTAACCGAGACTCAAGTTGAAGTTATTTGTGAATTCACGCTGGAACCACGCTTTTGGGAGTTCACATGAATAAGCGCGTGGTGGGATCTTACGTCCTACTTCGGATATCGCTGCCCCGTGTTGTCCAGCGGCCAAGGTTACAGGTGCCACCAGAAGCTTGTGCTTCAATCCGTCATTGATCCTGCCGAAGAAATTGTCTCCCTTGTCGATGTCCACTCACACAGCCATTGAAGCCATTTGCGTCGAGTGCCATGGCAAGCCTATGGACGGAGTCGGCGTCTTTCGTACTGTAAGAGGAAAGCGTTCATGCGCTTTCCCGATGGTTCGCTCTCGTGGCATCACAGGCGAGGCCTAGTCTCACGCCATGAACAGCTCTGTTGACGGCTCGTGCATTCCCAACGAGGAATGCAAACCTACAGTAGGATTCGGACCTTCGGCGACACGCAGTACATGATAGACGGCACCGCTCGGCTCTATTCGCGGAGAGCAAAATGACGTACAGCCCACGGCTGCCACCTACACAATCACTGCACTCGCCGACAGCTTCCAAAAGCGAATCAGCTCGAGATGTTTCGACCCGTGACGAAAAGAAAAGAAATATGTGACAAACAGTACCCTAATGGGGGGTAATACTCCTATCACTGGCGGAAACACCTTGTATCTACAGTAGCTTGCAAGTCCTCTTTCTGTTGGTCGCCGGCTTGCATAACTCTGAGCATTGCCAAGAAATCATCCCTGCGGGTCCTGGCAATAGAAGAAGAGGTTATGTATATGACAGGACATCGCAGTTTCTTCGCGTTGTTAGCATGCCTGCTAGCAGCGTGTCTTGTGACACCCCCAGCATTCGGACAATCGCTGGTTTCAGGCGACTTGTTGGGAACGGTGACAGATCCCAGCGGTGCCGTGGTATCAAATGCTGAGGTCACCCTGAAAAGCAACGCCACGGCTGAGACGCGCGTAACCACCACCAATTCGAGCGGTCTTTACCGGCTTGCTCTGTTGCCTCCGGGAAGCTACACCGTCAGTGTTTCCGCCCAAGGATTCAACAAAACAGAAAGTCAGTTCAACGTTAGCGTCGGCCAGTCAACGGTGGCGAACATCAAGCTGGCTGTTGGCGCTAGTTCGCAAACAGTGGAGGTTAGCAGTGCTCCGCCACTGGTGCAAACAGACAACGCCAACCTGTCCACCAACTTTGACTCGAGCTCAATCAGTGACCAGCCCAACGGTGGCAATGACCTAACCTACATAGCTCAGACCGCGCCCGGAGTGACCATGAACACCGGAATGGGATATGGCAACTTCAGCGCTTATGGCCTTCCCGCCACTTCCAATCTATTCACAGTGAACGGCGAGAACGACATGAATCCGTACCTGAACTTGAACAATTCGGGTGCTACTAACCTGACCCTTGGCAAGAACGAAGTGCAGGAGGCTACCATCGTCAGTAACGCATATTCTGGACAATATGGCCAGCAGGCTGGCGCCCAGGTCAACTACGTTACCAGGTCTGGCACCAACCAGTACCACGGCAACGTCCAGTACGCCTGGACGGGCCGCGCTATGAATGCCAATGACTGGTTCAACAATAAGAGCGGGACGCCCCGCCCCTTTGCCAATAACAACGAGTGGGCGGCGTCAATGGGGGGGCCGATCAAGAAGGACAAGCTATTCTTCTTCGTCGACTACGAAGCTATTCAATATATTGTCCCTTCGACCGGACCCGTCTTTGTACCGACGCCGAACTTCATCGGTCAGACGCTGGCCAACCTGTCGATGGTAGACCCGAACGAGGTGGCGCTTTACACTAAGCTGTTTAACCTCTACACAAACGCTAAAGGGTACAACGGGACCAACTACGTTGCGGGAAGTTGCGGTCAGGCGTTGCCAGTCGTCAATCCGGCGTTCAACGCCAACAATTGCTTCTCGACCTACCAGGCGAACCCGGCCCTGCCAGGAACGGAATGGATCCTGCCCTTTAGGATCGATTGGAACCAGTCACAAAACAACCAGTTCTACTTCCGTGCTCGCATCGATCACGGTACGCAAGCCACCTTGGCCGATCCATTCAGCGATGAACTTAGCGCTGCCAGCTACCAGCCCGCGTATGATGGCCAGTTTGGCTGGACCCGCATAATAAAGTCGAACATGACCAACCAATTCAGCGCGGATCTTAGTCACTTCCAGGCGATCTTCACCCAGGTGAACCCGAGTGTTTTCCCCTATTCCATTATCTCCACCGGTTTCAATCTGGGTTCGGGGGGTATCACGAGCAACGCCTTCGCCTTTCCACAGGGAACAAACGTCACGCAATATCAGTTCCTTGACGATCTCTCCTGGACCAAGGGCAAGCACAACTTGAAGTTCGGCGCCAACTTCCGGCGTTACGACATTACCGATTATGTCTTCAGCATACGCAACAACCCCGAGATCTTCCTCGGTGATGCCACCGGTAACTCGGGCACGATCGTGGGAAACCCAAACTACTCGGACGGCGGTGTGCTTGACTTCTATAACGGAACTGCCCTGCAAACCCGTCAGGCGTTCCCCTCTCGCTTGACCCAACCAGTCGCCATGTGGGGGCTAGGCGTTTACGCACAGGACGAGTGGAGAGTCCGTCAAAACTTAACTCTTACCCTGGCCCTGCGGGCGGAGAAAAACTCCAATCCAGTCTGCCAGACCAAGTGCGGCTCGCTGCTGAAGGCGCCATTCAACACTCTCCTCGATGCGGGTCTGCTCAGTCCGACTACTCCGTACAACTCCATCATCAGCGGCCACAACCACCAGCTCTACAATGCCACCGACGTCATCAACTGGGCGCCCCGGTTCGGCTTTGCATGGAGTCCGTTGGGGCCGAACACCGTCGTTCGCGGCGGGTTCGGGATCTTCGACGACGCCTTCCCGGCAGTGGTGGGCGATGCGTTCATGACCAACCTGCCTGGATTGGTCAACGTTCGTATCAATGACACTCCATGGGGTGACACCACCACCTCCAACAGTCCGTATGTTCAGGGGGCAGCGACCGCCGCAGCTATCATGTCGGGATTCAACAATGGGGCATCCTATAGCAGCCTGAGCGCGCAATTGGGTCCCTTGTTCCGAACCCCAGCCTACAATAACCAGATCGAGACCTTTCACACCCCGTACTACGAGCAGTGGAGCCTTGGGGTCCAACAGGCCGTGGGCGGCATGACCACGCTCTCCATCGGCTATGTGGGAAACCATGGAGTCCATATCCCGGTCAATAATCAAGGCTTGAATGCCTACGGTGCCGGCTTCTCGCCGTTTCCGGTCGCCGCACCCACCCCGATCTTCTCTACCTTTCAGCAGTATTCTTCTAGTGGCGTCTCCAACTACAACGGCGTAACGGGCAGCATAACAATGCGACAGACACATGGATTGTCGCTGCAGTTCAGTTACACCTGGAGCCATGCCTTCGATGACGTGTCCAACGGGGGTATCAGCGCGACTCCTTACAACAATTCTCAGACGTTAGGGTCACTGGTCTATCAGATCAATCCCACCTGTTTGAAGTGCAACAACTATGGCAACGCTGATTACGATGTACGCAACAGCTTCAACGGCGCCTACGTGTACCAGATGCCGTTTAAGTTCAGCAACAGCTTTGCCAACGCAGCACTAGGCGGCTGGATGATTTCCGAGAACTTCTTCTGGCGCTCGGGCCTGCCGCTCACCGTTATTGATGGCAACACTTCCATCAACAACTATGGACCGATCAACATGGTCGCCAATGTCTTGACTTTGAATGGGCAAATGAGCTGCGTCAATGGCAACAGTCAGTGCCTGAATCCTGCTGCCTTCGGCTCGGCGAGCTCGTTCTCGACGTTTCCGAACCAGGTACGGAACCAGTACCGTGGACCTCACTTCTTCGACTCCGACGTCACCGTCGGCAAGAACTTCAAGTTGACGGAGCGGCTCACTTTCAACTTCACCACCAATTTCTACAACATCTTCAATCACCCGAATTTTGCCAACCCAGACCTCAATCTTGCCGATAGCACCTTTGGCCAGCCTCAGGTCACGACGGCGCCGCCGACCGGCCCCTATGGTTCGTTCTTCACGGGGCTACCTTCGGGACGAATCATCCAGTTCGCCGGCAAGATTGTCTTCTAACACTTCAACTTTGCTTCACCCGGGCGGCTCCCCAGCGGGGCCGCCTTAAACTGGGCAATTTCGCTCGTTCAGGTGTGGCGTGGCATACGTGATAATCGCGCCAGGTTGCGATACGGCGCGTTCCAGCCCCGAACGCATAGACCTCTCCTGATCGTTGATTTCGAAGATGGTGCAGATATCGGGATGATTCAAGGATGGAGCTTCTCGAGACGTTCAGGGTTCGCCAATGGCCGTGCGACCTCGCTAGCTCCCGTGCCGTGGAGGCGCTTACTCCTCGCTAAGAATCTGCCACGCTCACCTAACGTCAGTCGTATGTTCGTTCAGGCCGCGGCGAGGTCTGTTTTGACCATGATGCTCGGACTGGTCGAATCGGCCAGTTTCAACTTCGGCTCACGGACAAGGATCCTCGTCGGCAACGAGAACAGGTTGGGGGGTACGCGGTCGTGAAAGCGCCGATGCTGGGTTGCCAGCGAAGAGGGACGCGACCTGTACGCCCCTCCTCCTGACAGGAAAGGGCACTAGGTACCGGAATCAAGTTCGATGCTTGCGACCTGAATTGTGTTGCTCGCTGCATCCAGGCTTCCAGTAACCTTGACGGTCCTGCCTTCGAACGACTTGGCCCGCTCCTGATCGTCCATTTTGTAAGTCGTCTGGTTTGCATTGTTCTTCAGGACGAGCTCTTCGCCGGACTTCATGACCTTACCCGTAAAGGTCTTTACATCCGACTGTTGAGTCATCTTGTTGTTGGGCTGCGCTTGTTCCTGCTGAGCCGCTGGCGCTGCCGGATCGCGGTCCTGCTGCGCAACGGCAAGCGGTTGCAACCAGGTCAATGCGACTACCAACACACCGAGCGCAGGCAACCACAAAAACAGCTTGGCGTTTTTCATCATTCACTTCCGGAGGAAGACTTTGTTGCTGAATCAACGGGCAAGATGGCTGCCAAAGACGTGGGCCGCCCCGTATCTCATTGATTCCCCATCTTCTTGACCGACTCTGGCTGCCCGTGGAGTGCAACTTTTCACCGCTGCCAGGAAATTCTTTCTATGCCCTTGTTGCCGCCAGGATGTACTTCGCTCCGGCATCGCGATCCTTTTGACCCCAGCTTCCCCAATTCGTTCGCGATCGCAGCAGGGAGGCAGGCATTGATGACTACTCGTGGCATTGCACTCGTCGTATGTCTGCATCTAGACTTGTGGTGGCAATAATGCTTAGCTTACCAACCTGCGAAAGTGGCGGAATTGGCAGACGCACCAGACTTAGGATCTGGCGGGGAAACCCGTGGGGGTTCGAGTCCCCCCTTTCGCACCAAAGTTGCTAGTCCACGAATTGGTTACGCTGCTCGCACCCCTAAACTGCCGGTCATCATTGCCGGATGCCTACTCTCACAGCGTCAAAGCCTTACTACTTGATAGCCTGCACGCTGGGTTGCATCCACGATGTGAAGAAGCTGGCCATATCGGGGAACAATGCGGTAAGCAACGCTGCCAAGGGACCGATTCCCAGGGCGACCAGCTTGATCCAGAAATCCATGCCCAACTCTCCGGGATTGGTATTGGTGATATAGCTCAGCGTGGTGTCGCGGTGCATCTGGGCATAAACATAAATCGTGATCGCGGCTACCAGAATGAACACGAAGACAAAGATGCCGCCCAGGAGTGGCCGTGGATCGAAAGGATAGCTGGCGACCGAAATCGTAGCTGCCACGAATAGCCACAACATTCCGATCGCTATGGTACGCATTCTGCCCAGAATGTTCTGCACAAATCCAAGATAAGGGAGAGCAAAAAACTCTTCCGACAATCCCATGTAGTTAGGAAGGGGAGCAGATGGGAGCTCGGGTTTTGACTCGGTTGGGCTCTTGCCCTCTGGGCCCTTCCTATCCCCCTGCGAAAGATCCTGGATTAGCGAACATCGCTCGTTGCGCCACTCTGGCAGCAGAATCTGCTTGCAGACGGCGCCCGCCGTCCTGGCCAACTCCTCCTGATGCCGTTCCATCGGTTTGACGTCCGTCACACGCGACTCGCGGCAGTTGTTGACGTACCACGCTACAAAAGCCGCACCGGATGCCTCGCAGGTGGCAAGACGCTTGTAGAAGCATTGGTTCAGGGTCGGCGAGCCCAGACGTTCCAATTCGTTCTTCAAATGGAGGAAGCTTTCCAATTGGCGAGAAAGCAGCCGGTACCGTTGATCCAGCACGCTGCCGCTCATCTTCCACACCGTGCCCCAGGAAAATCCCCTCAGGGCATGCAGTGTGCGGCGCAGTGGCAACCGGTCCAGATAGACAAGCAGCTTGCGAAGGCGCGCCCAGATTCGCAGGAGTTGGAAGGCATCCGTGACGATCAACGCAATGCAAACACTGAGCCAGACGAAATACATCTGACCGTAAGGCTTTGCGCCCAGGCTGCGTACGGCGAAGTCGTCGCTTCGGACAAAGAAAAAGAACATGAACAGCAACCCGAACAAAAGCCCCGGCAGGACGAGCCCATAGCCACCGCTCAATGGCTTGGCCAGCCGCTCGATCTTGTGGCCTGCCTCCCGGCCGAACATTGGCAAATTCTCAGGCAGGTCCGCGCTGATGGGAAGCTGAGGGCGATCGCGATTGAATAGAGCGACTCCGCTCAGGGTGTACCAGAACCACGCGTACAGGCCGACGATGAGCACCAGGAATGGAAGCAGGGGCGACACGCCGGTAAACATGTTCACGGAGCGCCAAAATACGAATACGCGAGTGGGGTCCTTCGAATTCTCGACCAGGGTGTGATAAAGCCAGTCTGCCAGGAGCAGGGTGACTGCGACATACAACAAACCTGCGAATAACGCCAGCTTCCTGGGGTGCCGGCGAAGCCGCGCCTCCCAATTGATCAGGTGGCGGCGGCGCTTGACGAACCATAAGCGAACGTTCCTCGCCAACTGCTCCCCCGATCCCTCAGGGCCCCTATGATGATGCGCGGCATGCGAAGAATGGCCCGCGTGTCCTCTATGCTTCTCCTGCTCTTGGTCCTCCTCCGCGTTGGCTGCGTGATACTTATCTTCCGCCTTCCCCTCTCCTCCGCACATCCTGGACCGGTGTAGCTGTGCATTCCTAAGATAGTTGGCAATCAGGGCGGTCAGGCCGAGCAGCAGAAGCAGCCAGTAAAGGAGGTTCATTCGCCATTGGTGCACGAAGGGGGACGGCCACACCGCGGAGTGTTCTCCCGTCAGCGTCGCTGTGATAATCGCAACCAACTGGTGAAGGAACGGGTAGCCGGACGAGTCAGGGGAGAAACTGCCGGTGAGCATGGCCATCACGATTGCCAGCAGGGCAAAGAGCACGCTTCCAAAGAAAATCAGGATATGGTGCTGTGGCCCCGGCACAGGAGCAAAGTAAGCGCGACTCTTCGGCAATCCGGTTTGGGATCCTGTCCAGCAGCAGTACAAATGCCACAAGCACCAGGCAAAGGCTACGCTGAACCACACCCGGATCGGCAGGGGGAGGAGCAGCAGATTCTCAACTCGCTTGGTAGCGTTAGTGTAGGCTGGCGGCAGAACGGAGCGATCGGAGGTGCTTGCTTCCTTGCGCTCGGACGGAGCTGGATTTTGCGGGATGGTTTCTTCGTCAATGACGGCCACTGGCCACACTTGTCCCGAGGAGAGTACCGATAACCAGGTCGGAGGCCTCGTAGGTGACGCGGCGTCCCCGGCCTTCAGGGGCTCTTTCAGCAACCACGAAGGCGGACCATAGTCCTGAACCAGCACGGAAGAGCCCTGCGAGCCGCATGCAACCGGGCTGGGAGAATCAACTGGCCCAAGGCAGAGTGGCGTCTTCTCCGGGCTGGCCGGCCCCAACTCCGAGTTCTGCAAATGAATGAGGAAACGGCTCGCCAGATAAAGTCCCTCGGCGTTGGCATCGGGAAAGGCGCGATGGCTGTGCCGGCTCTCAGGTAGCTGATAGAAGGTCCAATCCTGCTCCCAGGTGAGCAAAGGATAGGTGCTCAGCGTCATGGTCCCACGGAACCCCTGGCTTTCGGTGCTGCGACGAAACATCACGTCGGAGTTGAGAATGACTACTCGGGCATCGGGGTAGGTACGGGCAAAGAACTGGGTAAGAAAGATCTGGTCGAGGGCATTGCTGCTGCGCAGGATTATGAACTCAGTGCGGTGCGCCCTCAGCAGGTTCACCAGCGCAAATAGCGTGGCTTCCTGCGACTGTGGGCTCTGTTCGCCTCCATAGGAACGAATCGTGTCGTGTTCACTGCTGTCGCTTTCCGACAGATTCTGCGGCAAGCCAGTTTCTGTACCCTGCTGCGCTACGCCGCCAAAGATCCCCTGCCTGGCATAGGCCGAACGTAGCGAGGCGATGTCCCGCGGGTAATAGAGGTTGAGCGGGCCGTGGATCCCGTCGTTGACGGGTTGGATGCACTCGTAGAGTGCAGGAACGCGATTGTTCCGGTTGCTTTCGGCGACTCGGGCATTGGCTCCCACCGCTCCGTAAGCGGTTTCATCCTCAGAGACGATGGCCAGTCGTCCCGTATCGTACCCTTGCCGCTTCAGAAGGCGGCAATAGCGGTTGATCACCAGGTCATCGCTTTCCTGGAATGTGCGGAAGCTGCCAAGCTTCTGTTGAGCCAGGAACTGTTGAAACCAGCTAATTCCCGGTTGGGCGCTGGCTGATCCACTGAATACCTCAACCGCAGAAAGGTTATCGATCGCCCCCGCTCCGGGAATCGACGCCTTATTCGCGACGATGTAGGCGTAAGGCTCTCCAGTAGTCAGTAATCGCGCCAGCGACGAAAACGAGCCGGAGAAAAACGGGCTGAGAATGCGAAGGTTGCTCTTAGTGCCGCCCGGACGCAAAGCCCTGATCCACGCAATGGCCCTTTGGAACTGTTCGCTGTCAATCCCTCCGGTCGGGTTTTCGCCTACCACGAAAACCAACAGCCCTTGTTCGTAGGGTCGGCCAATGCAGTTGGGTTTTGCCCCCGGGTTTGCACCTTGTTGTACGTCCTTCTGCTGTGCATCCTGCTGACCACAGTCGGGCAGGGCGGAGCGGAAGACGAGCACACCGGGCTGCTTCTCGCGAAAATGCCGCCGTTCGTCCGACTTGTCCTGGTCGCTCAAACCGCCGTACCGCTGCGGCTGTTGGACCCAGGGCAGCCAGGAGGAGTCGTAGTTGTAACCCTGGTCCTGGGCGGCCTGCTGCAGGGCGTCGGTGAGGCGGTCGAACTCCAGAGCAAAGTGCGTGTGCACTGGATTCGGCAGCGTGGCAATCAGGAAGTGAAGTTCAGGAGACGCTGCTTCGTCGGCTGGCGTCCAACTGGCCTTCGGGCCGCCCTTTTCATAACACTCGTCAGGAGCGAAGAGCTTTTGCTCAGGAAGAAATTCTAAGATCCGCTTCTCAATTTCCCTGCAAGGCAGCTTAAGGACTTCGAGGTTTGAACTGGCGGCTTCCGCGGCCGTTGTTGCCTTCGGCTGGCCCCCTTCGGCGCCCGCGGGCGGACCCGCATTGCGAGATGGTAGAACCGAAAAGCCAAAAATGGCCGCAATCGCCACGCCGATCGCCGCCATCCATCCTGTGTTCTGTTTCACCGTCGAGCCTGCCCCCGTCTGCTCTGCGCAGCCTCCAAGCCCATTCTGCCACCACCTGGGTTGTGTAGTTGCTACAAAATCTGCCAGAAAAGGAAATGTTCCTGAAATGACACCCCGCGGCTTCCTGGAACCGGGGAGCCGGCGGCCAAGCCGTTTGCTGTCCACCAAGGTCGGTTCTAATTCTTTTCTCTCGCGCTATACTTGCGTGTTCGCCAGGAGCGCCCATGTCTTCCCCAACGGCGGGGCCGGAGCGCCCCCTCATCCTGTGCGTTGACGACGACGATTTCGCACTCCGCGTCCGCAAGCTTCTGCTGGGCAGTACCGGATACGATGTCCTGACTGCCTCGTCGGGGCAGGCCGGGATCGAAATGCTCCAACGCAATCCCGTCAAACTGGTGATCGCTGACCATTTTCTGAGTGACAAGAACGGAACAGAAATCGCCTGGGAAATGAAAGCGTTGAAGCCTGACGTGCCGATTCTCATCGTCTCCGGGAGCGTTGAAGAACTTGGCGAACAGCAGTCCGCTGACGGTTTTCTCTCCAAAGGCGAGGCGCCCGAGGTTTTGCTCGATACCGTAGCTCGCCTGTTGCGGAGATAGATTTGGCGCAGTTTACCGGACCGGCACATTCCTTTTCCCAGACCCCGCGCCAGATGCAATCACAAAAAATTGGGGAGCCTGGAGGCTCCCCAAGTACAGCAAGTCATAAGACGCTTTCCTAGAAGATGTACTTCAACACCAAGATGACCTGCCGCGGATGGTTGGTGAACGCGGAGGCCCAATCGTTAAACGTCGAGCTGCCGGTCAGTAGCACGCTGCGAACGTTACCGCCGGTGAAGCCCTGCGGGGCGACGTCACTGATGTAGCCCGGCACATACTGCGCATGGTTCCACACGTTCAACGCCTGGAAGTTGAACTCAATCGACTGGCGCTCGGTGATGTTGACGCGCTTCAGGATGCTGAGGTCCCAGTTGTCGATGCGTGGAGCAGGCAGCGTGTTACGGGGCGACGTGGCAAAGACCCCCTGATTGGCCTGGATGTACTGCGCGGTTGGATCGTTAGCCAGGTAGGCCACGACCTTTCCGTTGCTATTCCTGAGCGGGCTAGTGTTGCTGGACGTGTTCGGTATGCCCGTTACATTGATGACGGAACGATCCGGGGCCGAGTCACCGTTCAAGTTGGCATCAACTGCGCTTTGGACCGTCGCATACTCGGGAGTCTGGACCGTAAAGATGGGCGAGATCTGCCAGTTGCCTACGACGTTCTTCATCATCCAGTTGGAGCTGGTCTTGTAGAACGGCAGATCGTACAGGATCTGTGCCGTGAAGCGCTGACTGCGGTTATACGCCGAAGTCGACGAGTCACAGTTGATGCACGCGAAGTTCTGCGGACGGCGCGGTGTCAGCACCGTAGAGAAAACTTCCGCCGTAGAGTTATCGAACGTGTGGCTCCAGGTGTAGGCAAGCTGCCACTGCAAGCCGTTGGTGTAGACGCGGTTGAACTGCGCCTGCAGTCCGTTGTAGTTAGACCAGCCATAGGGTTCGAAGGCCACAACAGCACCCGAGAAGCCGGCATCAAGCCAAGCCGGGATATAGCTGGGATTGTTGGCTTTCAGTTGGTTCAGGGTTATCGGCAACGCATCCAGCGTGGCCTGCGAGGGCTGGGTCAGGAAGGTGGGCAGGCTGTTGGTAGCCGTTATGTCCGTCGTCCTGTTGATGCGGGTCTGGACCGGCAACCGGATGCCGCGGGTCCAGACATAGCGCGCCTCCAACGTGTACTTGTTGGCGAACATGTGCTGGACACCGGCGGTGAAGTTCTCGGAATAGGGCAGCCGCTGATTCGGGATATAGGCACTGGTTGCAGCCCGGGCAACCGACGGGTCGGTGATCTGAACCGGGTTCGAAGGCAATCCGCCACTGGACACGAAATTGACGTTGTTCCAGAAGCAGGCTGCGGTCTGCCCGCCCGCCCCGGGGGCCTGCGTGTCGCAGGTCTGCTGCACTTGTGGCGGCAGCGACAGGATCCCAAGGTTATCGAAGAGCACATCGTTGGCCATGGTGAACCCAACGCGGATCGACGTGTCAGGGTTGGGTGAGTACGCAATGCCGACGCGCGGCATGAAGTTCCACTTCTGCGTGGTCGGAGCGCCGAAGGTAATCAGGCCGGGAACGTTGGAGATGGCGTTCAACGGCTGCAAGCTGGTAGCTGCCAGTGGCTCGCCCGTCCATTCATAGCGGATGCCGTAGTTCAAGGTCCACTTCGGCGCAATACGCCATTGGTCGTTCGCATACCAGTAAACCGCCTTGCGGTTACCGTAGTAGACGACATTTCCGGCGGAACGCTCGGCAAAGTCACCCTGGTCCGGGTTCGGTGCAAAGTCGTTCACGTAATCGGAGAAGTAATTCCACTCGTAGTCGCCGCGCACGCGCTGCGTGAACGTTTGCGGGCTGGTGTACCAGCGGAATTCTCCACCGAACTTAAAGGTGTGCTTGCCCTTCACCCAGCTCAGGTTATCAATGAACTGGTAGAGGTTCTGGATCGTCTCCTGCGGTGCGTTGCCGTCGGGGCCCATCTGGAGGCCGTTGAATTCATAAATCTGGAGGTTGGGAAACACATTCAGTCCCGGGTAGGTTTGTGGACCTACCGGGTAAATCTGCGAGTAGCGGTTGAACCCAAAACGGAACTCGTTGTTCACGTTGGAGCTGAAGTTGTGATACTCACCCAGCGTGATTAGCCAATACCGCTGCGGCGTCGTGTCATAGAAGGCGGGAATCTGCGCGGCGTTGTCAACAGCGTCGTACTTTACCCAAGCCAGGCGTCCGCGCACCTGGTCCTTTTCCGAGATGTTCCAATCGAGGGAGTTGGCGGTGCTCAAGGTGTTTGTATAGAACCCACCGCTGAAGCCCACGTCGCCGACCGGAATGTTTACAAAATTCGTGTGGTCGTTCCAGAGCGTACTCGGTATGCCCGGAGTGATCTGCGAGAATCCTGGGGATAGTGAAGTGTTGAAGTTATAGCCTGCGCCGGAGCAGATGTCGCTAGCGCTGGTCGCCTGCGATCCTGCGGCAGGTACATATTTTTGCAACGTCTGCAGTTGAGTATTGTTGGGGAACAATCCACTTAGCATGGCATATCCTGCGGCGGTTGGAGCGCAGGCCGTAGACGCCTGGCCGACTTGACCAACGGGGGTGTACTCCCAGTCGGTAAAGAAGAACAATTTGTTCTTGATGACCGGGCCGCCGAGGTTGCCGCCAAAGCGGTTGTTGTCGTAGCGGGGATTGGACGGCGTCAGGCCGTCGGCCACTTGCGATTGCGCCACCTGGGAATCGATCGCGTTCAGCTTACGGTTCTGGAAGTACTCGTAAGCGGTGCCGTGCCACGTATTGGTGCCGCTCTTGATGGTCTGGTTAAACTGACCACCCGAGGAGTGGCCGAACTCGGGATTGTAGACGTTCTGCATGACGGTGAAATCCTGCACCGCATCATTGGGAATGGTGATGAGCGGACCGGTCACCGAAAGGCTGTTGTTGTCCACGCCTTCAACCGTAAAGTTGTTGTTGCGCGGACGCTGTCCGGAAAGCGACGGACCGGAGCCCACACCGATGCCGCCGGTACTGGCAACGCCGGCGTTCAGCAGCGACAGGTTCAACACGCCGCTGCCCGTGGAAGTCGTCGGCAGATCGGCAATTTCCTTCGGCTCGAAGGTCGAGCTGATGACTGGCGTCGTAGTGTCCAAGGGCACAAACTGACCGGTTACCTCAACCGTGGTAGCAGTTCCGGCGGGAGCAGTCGTGATTTGCACGCTCTGGGTCTTGTTGAGCAGAACTTCGATGTCCTGATAACCGCCCTTCATTCCTCCACCGCTCGCTTGCACAGAATAGTGTCCGGCAGGCAGGTTTATGAAGTGAAACTCTCCGCCGGTGTTAGTGGTGGTGCGCGTCTTGAATCCCGTGGCCAGGTTTGTCACTTCCACTGTTGCCCCGGGCAGCAACGCACCGCTAGGATCTTTTACGGTACCTGCGAGGTCGCCGCTGATCTGCTGGCCAAAGCTCCAAATGGAGAACACAGCCAGAATCCCAAGCAAGCAAATTGTTCGTAGCGCAGTTCGATTCATCGTTTTCTCCGCTTCGCTAAATTCAGGGTGACCCATGCACATCGCCCCGTATGCGTTGTGCAAGACAGTAGCCACTTTGCGACATCTTATTTTTCAATGGGTTACGGCTTTTCTAAAACAGCCGCTACTTTTTTTGGTAGGAACCAGCTGCCTGGCTATTCCAAATTCGGGATGAATCGCCAGTTTTGCGACTTAAGTAGTAGGCCACACGGGATGATTGGCTGAACCGAGAATGGGCCCTGCTAAAGGGCTTAGGCTGACTTACCTAAAGCCATTGTTATCAGCGTCTTCTGTTCCAGTTCGTGGGCCTTGGAGGAGCCCGTAGCCGGGGTGGAGTTTGCGGCGCGCTTGATAGTCCGCAGCCGCGAGCCGAGGATGCGCTTCAGACGCGGCGCAATGAACGACAGTGCCCCCATGTTCGCTGGTTCTTCCTGCACCCAGATGAATTGGCTGGCATTCCTATAGCGCCCCAAGACTTGGCGAACGTCCTCTTCGGGCCAGGGGTACATCTGCTCGAGGGACACGATCGCGGGCACAGCGAGCTTGAGCTTCTTGCGCTCCATTCGCAGCTCGTGAGCAATCTTGCCGGTGCACAGCAGCACTCGCTTGGCATCGAGAGCGCCCTCGTCAGCGATGATGGTCTGGAAGCGTGGACGCTCAAGCTCGGCGAGCGGTGACAGCGCCTCAGGATGGCGCAGCATGCTTTTCGGGGTGAAGCAGATCAGCGGCTTGCGCCACTTGCGCAGCGCCTGGCGGCGCAGCAGGTGGAAGTATTGCGCCGCAGTTGAAGGCTGGACCACCTGCATGTTATCGCGTGCGCAGAGTTGCAGATAGCGTTCGATGCGCGCGCTGGAGTGCTCTGGTCCCTGGCCTTCGTGGCCATGCGGTAACAGCAGCACCAGTCCTGTCAGCAGGTCCCACTTGTCCTCACCGGCCACGATGAACTGGTCAATGATGATCTGCGCCCCGTTGGCAAAATCCCCGAACTGCGCTTCCCACATCACCAGCGCTTCAGGATAGTCGCGCGCATAGCCATACTCGAAGCCCAACACCGCGGCCTCGGCGAGCTCGGAGTTGTAAATGTCCACTCGCGCTTGTCCGGGCGCAAGATGGCACAACGGCACGTATTCCCTTTCATCGGCGATGTCGATGAGCACCGAATGCCGCTGATTAAAGGTGCCGCGGCGGCTGTCCTGCCCGCTTAGCCGAATGGGAGTGCCCTGCAGCGCCAGCGAGCCGAACGCCAGCGCCTCTGCCATGCCGAAGTCGAGCGGACGTTTGCCGTACCCCATCTCGCGGCGCTGTTCCAGAAGCTTATGCACCTTGGGGTGGATGTGGAAATCGGCCGGATATTTCACCAGGCCATCCGTGATCTCGTGCAGCTTGTCAGCGGGAAGACCTGTGTCCACTTCATCGGCCGGATTGTAAGGACCGCCGTGATATGGCGCCCAGTAATTGGGCAACTGGCGCATCACCGGCTTCCGGGCCATGCTCTTGCCGGCCTTTTCAGCGGCGTCCAGCTCCGCCTGGAACTTCTGGACGAACGGCTCCGCATCGAAACCCACGTTCCTGGCATAGATCTGGTAGAGCAGAGGGTGGTCCTTGATCTTGCGATACAGGATCGGCTGGGTGATCGTCGGGTCGTCCACCTCCGAGTGACCATGCCGCCGGAAGCCGATGAGGTCCACCACGGCGTCACTGCTGAACTCGTAGCGATATTCCAGTGCCATGCGGCCGGCACGCACCACGGCATCGGCGTCTTCACCGTTAACGTGGAAGATGGGAATCGGCAGCCGCTTGGCCAGATCGGAGGAGAAGCGGCCGGAATAGGCATCCGTCGGATTGGTGGTGAATCCGATGAGGTTGTTGACGATAATATGGACCGTTCCGCCGACGGTATAACCGCGCAGGTTGGCAAGGTTCAGAGTTTCAGCGGTAATGCCCTGGCCGGCAAAGGCGGAGTCGCCATGCATGAGCACGGGCAGCACTTTGAGTTTGCCGTCCCGGCCGATGCGCGTCTGCTTGGCGCGGGCCCGGCCCAAAGCCACCGGATCAACTGCTTCCAGATGGCTCGGGTTCGACACCAGGTGAATTCGCACCTGTTTGCGATTGGAACCGGTGAACATGCCGGTTGCGCCGATGTGATATTTCACATCGCCGCCCCCAAGCACACTGCGGGGATCGACATCTTCAAAGCCGGCAAAAATCTCGGCCGCCGGGCGGCTCACAATGTTGATGATGACATTCAGGCGCCCGCGATGGCTCATGGCCAGCACGGCCTGCTCCGCGCCGTTGTCCGAGGCGGACGTCAGGATTTCGTCCAGCAGCGGGATGAGCGCGGTGTTCCCCTCCAGCGAATAACGCTTGGTGCCGATGTAGCGGGAGTGGATGGTCTGCTCGAAAATGTCGGCGCGAACCAGTTGATCGAGCACGCGCGACCGGTCAACCGGCTCGTCGTCCTGTGACTCCATGCGCTCCTGGATCCACTGGCGGCGCTCGGGATCGGGAATGTGCATGAATTCAACGCCAATGCTGCCCGAATAAATGCGGCGCGCGGCGTCGGCGGTATCGCCGGTAACATCCAGCTCGGGATGCGGCAGCGGGGCAAAATGTCCCAACGGATCAAGATTGGCTTGCAGGTAGCCCCAGCGGCGGAAGGCGTCAATGACGCGTTCCTGCTTCTCGGTTTCAACGTTGGTCAATACTGTGGACAAGGATTGAATTGCTCCCTCGGCTCCAGGCACGCGCCGGTCTCACACCGCTGCGTCGTTTGCCCAACACACCCTAAGAGTTATAGATTCCGTACCGGCTGGACCGATGCTTCCTCCAGCTCCTGGAAGAGCGGAAGACAAGTAGCGACGGAACTTTTCAGTATATAGAAACGTCTTCGCATTATGCACTCGGCGACGATGTCTGGTGGCTCGTACAGGATTGGAGTGTCGAGTGGCGGAATTGCAGAGCTGACCTCCGAGGCCTGCATTTGGAGCATTTCCGCCAACTGTGTTTCTTACTGCGGCCCGGCAGGAGTGTAAGTATGAACATGAAGCATGCTGACGGAGCGCAAGAGCGCTACCCCGACAGGGCGAAAGTTTACCTTGCAGAGTTCTCCGGAGGCGCCCTTATGAGCAGGAGCACGGTGCGTGCGGGCCTATTCGCTCTGTGCGTTGTCTCGACACTTGCCACGGCCCTGTTGGCTGCCGACTCTCCCAACGATCGCCAGCCAACTGATCCGGAGCAGATCACTTCGCGGTGGAATCCGGAGGCGCGCCCTGTCGCCATCGAGGACCTGTTCTACAGCCGGCGGGTTGCCTCGCCGGCATGGTCGCCGGACGGAAAGGACATTGTCTTCAGCACCACTTTCACCGGCCGCATGAACTTATGGAAAGTGAGTTCCGGCGGCGGATGGCCGCTACAGCTCACAGTTTCCGACGACCGCCAGTTTAGTTCGGTGTGGTCGCCCGACGGCAAGCGGATTGTGTACGACCAAGACTTTGGCGGCGGCGAATACTCTGACTTGTTCGCCATTCCCAGCAGCGGCGGGGCCGCTATCAATCTCACGAACACACCCGATATCTCTGAAAATGGGCCGCTGTTCTCTCCTGATGGCAAAACCATCGCATTCGGGTACAAGCCGAAGACGTCGTCAACGGCGGACATCGCTCTGCTGGACTTCAAAACACGACAGGTGACAAAGCTCACCAACGAACCGACTAAAGACCATCTGTGGCAACTGGTGGAGTGGAGTAGAGACGGGAAGTGTGTTATCGCCAACCGTATCAATGCCGGATTGACAGACGCCAGCGTTTACCGGATCGAAGTCTCCAGCCGGCAAGCGGAGGAACTCACTCCTCACAAGGGCGAGCTGTTGTTCACGGCCAGTGCGATTTCGCCTGACGGCAAGGCCGTGCTGGTTACGTCCAACCAAAAGGACGGATATCAAAACGCAGTTCTGCTTGATATCGCAAGCAAGCAACTAAAGTGGATCACTGACACGCAGTGGGAGGCGTCGAGCGGAAATTTCTCGCCCGATGGAAGGCTTGCCAGCTACGAAGTGAACGCAGACGGCCTCAACGCCGTTTACTTGTACGACATGGCAACCGGAAAATCGCAGGCGGTGGCCATGCCGGAAGGGTTGACGAGCGTAACCGGCAATCCCAGCGGATTCTCTCCGGATGGCAAGTCGCTGCTGCTGAGCCACCAGAGTTCGCAGCGGCCGTCTGACCTGTGGGTATACGAAGTGGGGACACAGCAGTCGCGCCAACTCACCTATTCGGCGGTTGCCGGACTTGTCCCCGGCGATCTGCCGGCGGCGCAACTCGTCCACTACAAGAGTTTTGATGGAAAGATGATCAGCGCCTTTCTGTGGATGCCGTTCAACCTGAAGCGCGACCGTACTAATCCCGCGGTCGTGCTGCCGCACGGCGGACCCACGGGACAGACGGTAGACTATTTCAACTCAATGGCGGCTGCCCTGTCCTCGCGTGGCTATGTCTGCATCGCGCCCAACGTACGTGGCTCAACCGGCTACGGCATGCCTTTCCAGAAGGCAAATTATCAGGACTTGGGAGGAGGCGATTTGCAGGACGAGGTGTACGCCACCAGGTTTCTCATCGATACCGGCTACGTGGACGCGAAGAAGATCGGTATCACCGGAGGTTCCTACGGCGGCTTCATGACGCTGATGGCCATCGGCAAGACGCCAGACATCTGGGCAGCAGCGGTCGAGGAGTTCGGCATCATCAACTGGTACACCATGCTGCAGCATGAAGACCCTTTCCTGCAGCAGTATGAGCGCACGCTGCTGGGCGATCCGGTAAAAGACAAGACCGTTTACGACAATGCTTCTCCCATCAATTACATTCGCAGCGAAAAGGCGCCGCTGCTGGTGCTGCAGGGAGAGAACGATATTCGCGTGCCCAAGGAAGAGGCCGAACAGGTGGTGGAGATCCTGAAGAAAGAAAGCCGAACGGTGGATGCACATTACTATCCTGCCGAAGGCCATGGCTTCGCCAAGCGCGAAAACCAGATCGATGCCATGCGCCGCACTATCGACTGGTTCGACAAGTACCTGAAAGGAAGCGCCACCAGCAGCGCGAGCGCGCCGTCGACGGAGTGATGAAACCTCTATCGCCGCAAGACCGGGTATTCGTGCTGACCGGCGCCGGAGTTAGCGCCGAAAGCGGACTACCTACATTTCGCGGCGCAGATGGCCTTTGGCGCGGGCGCCGCGTGGAAGAGGTGGCAACACCGCAAGCCTTTCACGCCAATCCCGACCTGGTGTGGCAGTTCTACTCAGAACGGCGTAAGCGCCATGCCACCGTTGTTCCAAACGACGCCCATCGTGCCTTGGCGGAACTGGAACGAGCGCTCGGCGACCGCTTCTTTCTGTGCACCCAGAACGTGGACTCGCTGCACGAGCAGGCGGGCTCACAGCGCATTGCGCACATGCACGGCCGCTTAATGCAGACGCGCTGCTCGCGGGAGAGCTGCCGGACCCAGCCTTTTGACGACGAGCGTTTGTACATGACCCGGGCCGAAATCCCGACCTGCCTGAAGTGTGGAGCGCTATTGCGTCCGCACATCTGCTGGTTCGGCGAAGTGCCCTTCGGCATGGATCGCATCTTCGCCGAACTACGAAGTTGTACGGTCCTGCTCACCATCGGAAGCTCCGGTGTGGTCGAGCCGGCCGCCAGCTTCGTCCGTATGGCACGCATGCACAACGCCAAAGCGATTTACATCGGCCCGGAAGAACCAGCGAACAGCGCGTTCTTTGATGAGGTAGTGCTGGGAAAAGCGGGAGGGGTACTGCCGAAGCTGATCAAGGAGATGTGCGGGACGCGGGTGTGAAGCCGGCAGCACGGCCTCTACTAGTTCGCCTGTAATTCATTCCACAAGTCGCTGAGCCGCAGAAAAATTGGCGTGCCGGCGACTCGGAATTCTTCAACCGGTAACCACGCTGCCGTGCTGCAGTCGTAGCCGAAGGCACTGACAAGATCGATTACCCAGACATTCTGAATCCCCATCTGGCGATAGTCGGCCAGGCGCTCGTTGTAACGCGAGATACGATCCTCGGGAGAAAGAATCTCAATCACGGCGAGCGGCGGATTGGTTGGAACGCGTTCGCTTCCTTGCATGGTAGCCATGAGGCAGACGTCCGCTATCCGCACTCGCGTTTCCGAAACACGAATGCGCATTTCGGGCAGGACATGCAGTCCCCACTCCGTACGGTGGTAGCTGCTGTGCAGATACTCAGTTAACGATGTCTGCAGTGTCGCCATGCGGCTAATTTACTCCCGTCACGCCGACGTGCGTGGAGCATCTTTGCTCGACAGCACTTGCCGATCGCGGCCAGGAACCTACGCTTCAGCGCACGAAGCGTCCCGCGATGTTGTACGCCGCGAACGCGGCAATGTAAGCCACCACCGTCATGTATCCGAACTGCAGCGCGGGCCACTGCCAGCCGTTGGTTTCGCGGCGCACCACGGCAATCGTGGACATGCACTGCATGGCGAAGGCAAAGAACACCAGCAGTGCGACAGCGGCAGCGGGGGTAAGCTCGTGGCGCAGCGCGGCCTGCAAGTCGGTGGCTTGCGATTCAGGATCGAGTCCGTGCAAAGTGCCGAGAGTGGCGATGATGACTTCGCGCGCCGCGATCGATGTGACCAATCCGACGCCGATCTTCCAGTCGAAGCCGAGAGGACGGATCACCGGCTCAATCGTATGGCCGAGTTTCGCAACTACGCTGTTCTGCACCTCAGGCGGCTGGCCGTGATGCAAGGGGAAGTTAGTCGCCGCCCACAGCATCAGCGTAACCAGCATAATCACCGTTCCTGCACGATAAACAAACGCCTTGCCTCGGTCCACGAGGCGCAGGCCCAGTCCCGAGATCGTGGGCCAGCGATACGGCGGCATCTCCAAAATGAACGGCGCGTCCTTGCTCTTGAGGATGGTTGACTTCAGTACGCGGGCCG
>Ga0335082_10001224_pt1 | contig 27331 bp, 24 predicted proteins | sample Lox_Sample_41_FD_206718 | JGI IMG/M metagenome (GOLD analysis project Ga0335082, IMG submission 206718) | Soil microbial communities from Loxahatchee National Wildlife Refuge, Florida, United States - Lox_Sample_4.1 | ecosystem: Environmental > Terrestrial > Soil > Wetlands | place: USA... | reverse complement strand
AGCGCGCGCGCTGGCCCACGCGGAAGCGATGGCGGAGGCGGGCGCCGATGTGATCGACGTCGGAGGGGAATCAACCCGGCCCGGGGCGCCCCCCGTGCCGCTCGATGAGGAGCTGCGCCGCGTGATCCCGGTGATCGAGAAGGTGGCGGCGCGCTGCCGCCTGCCGATTTCGATTGATACGTCGAAGGCGGAGGTTGCCCGGCGGGCCATTGAGTCCGGCGCGGCGATGATCAATGACGTCACCGCGCTCAGGGGCGATCCGGCGATGGCCGGAGTGGCGGCCCAAGCGGGCGTGCCCGTCGTGCTGATGCACATGCGGGGCACGCCCGCGACCATGCAGCGGCGCCCCCGCTATCGCGCGCTGATGGACGAACTGATCCGCTTTTTTCGCGGTCGAATCGCCGCGGCCGTCGCCGCCGGCATCGACCGGCAACGACTGCTCATCGATCCCGGGATCGGATTTGGCAAAACGCTCGCCCATAACCTGGAGATACTTCGGCGGCTGGACCTGCTTGCCCGTTTGAACCTGCCGATTTTGGTCGGCCCGTCGCGGAAGTCGTTTGTGGGTGTCTTGACCGGCCAGCCGGTCGGCCGGCGGGCGGAAGGAACGGCGGCAGCGGTGACGGCGGCGGTCCTGCACGGCGCGCATATGGTGCGCGTGCACGACGTGGCCGAAATGGTGCGGGTCGTGCGCGTGGCCGACGCCATTAAGCGCGGCGGGATGTAGGGGCAGGTTTAAATCTGCCCGTACTTTATAACAGCGCCCCCCAGGCGACGGGAACGCGCTGACGCTGGCCGGCCTTGCTGTAATAGAGCTCGCCGTGTTGCGCGCCGAATTCATACAAGTCCCTCGTCAGCCGCACGTCGGTCAGGCAGTAGTCGCTCAACCGCTCGAATTCCCCCGCACGGAAATATTTAATGGCGTCCAGACCGTGCCCGGTTTTTCTGGCGCCGAGCGTGGCGTCGGCGAGGCTGTCCAGGCTGACGCGGTGGCCGAGGGCGTTGGTGACCTCCTCCAGCAGATCGAGCGTCGGCAACCGGTCGAAGGGCATCGGCAGATAGGGCGCGAGGACGGGATAGTCGAACCGCCGGAGGTTGAAGCCGATGATCAGCGAGGCGCGGCTCAACACCGGTTCCAGCGTGTTCAACTCCTCCTCCCGATAAATCCGGAACTGGTCGGCGGCATAGGAATAGAGGCCGAGCACCGACACTTTCAACGCCTCGAGGCGGTCTCGCCCCCCCACTTCCTCGAACGTGTGCTGGGTCTCCAGATCGAGTACCAGCCGGTCACCGTCATGGTTCGTCATCGCGTGCGGAAGATGCGGCGTCGGGTTGACACACACGCCGCCGGCTTCAATGGAACGGGGCGGGCGGGTCGGCGACGACCGGTTCCTTGTGATCGTCGCGGATCAGCGACTTGAGCTCCGCCATGAAGGCGTGCAGGTCCTTGAAATCCCGGTAGACCGAGGCGAACCGCACATAGGCGACCTGGTCGAGCCGGTAGAGCTCCTCCATCACCTCCTGGCCGATCCGCTGGCTGGGAATCTCCGACTCGCCCAACTCATGGATCTTGCGGGTGATCCGCTCGACGATCTCCTGCAGCGTCTCGATGCTGACGGGCCGCTTCTCGCAGGCTTTTTGCAGACCGGCCAGAATTTTGTTGCGGTTGAATGTCTCCCGCCGGCCGTCTTTCTTGATGACCAGCGGCAGCGCCTGTTCGCTTCGTTCGTAGGTCGTGAACCGGCGCTTGCACTCCAGGCACTCGCGCCGGCGGCGGATCGATTCGCCATCGTTGCTCAACCGCGAATCGATGACCTTGTTATCCAGTTTTTCGCAGAAGGGACAACGCATGGGAATCTCTCCGCTCGCCTAGGCCCGCTCATCCGCCGAAGGCGGACAGGGGGAGATGCGCTTCGACTCGGCCATGGCCATGGGCCATGTCGCCGGCTCAGGTTCCGCTCGTGGTGAACCCTCGCGGTGAACCGCCTTCATGGGCGACGGCCCGTAAAGCTCCACTCTTCTCCCCCTCATGAAAAGCCCCCATCGCCCGTACGTTGTTGCTGCATCAATGATCATACGCATTAGTAAAACGGGTATTTTGCGCAGAGGGCGGCGACGCGCCGACGGATGGACGCGATGGACGGCTCGGTTCCACGGGCGGCGATGATCGTGTCAATCAGCTCGGCGATCAGGGTCATCTGGGCCGGCCTCATGCCGCGCGTGGTGACGATGGGCGTGCCCAGCCGCATGCCGCTGGTGATCGCCGGGGGTTGATCATCAAACGGGACTGCGTTTTTGTTCACGACGATGCCGGCCTGGTCGAGCCAGCCCTCGGCCTCTTTGCCGGTGACCCCCTTGGAATGCAGGTCCACGAGCATGAGGTGGGTATCCGTGCCGCCGGAAATAATGTGGTAACCCCGGTCGACGAGCGCCGCGGCCAGCGCCTGGGCGTTCTCAACGATCCGCCGCTGATAGGCCTGAAACGATTTGCCGGCCGCTTCTTTCAGCGCGACGGCCTTGGCCGCGACGACGTGCATCAGCGGCCCACCCTGGATGCCGGGGAAGAGGCTCTTGTCGATCGCGCGCGCGTACGTCTGGCGGCAGAGCACCATGCCGCCGCGGGGGCCGCGCAGCGTCTTGTGCGTGGTCGTGGTAACCACGTCCGCGTAGGGCACCGGGCTGGGATGCACGCCGGCCGCCACCAGGCCGGCGATATGCGCCATGTCGACCAGCAACAGCGCGCCGGCCTTGTCGGCGATCTCGCGGAAGCGTTTGAAGTCGAGCACGCGCGAATAGGCGCTGGCGCCGACCACGATCAGCTTGGGCCGGTGGGTCGCCGCCAGACGGTCGACCTCGTCGTAGTTGATCCGACCCGTCTCCCGTTCCACGCCGTAGGCGTGGACCTGGTAGAGGCTGCCCGAAAAGTTGACCGGGCTGCCGTGGGTCAGATGGCCGCCGTGGGCCAGGCTCATGCCGAGAATCGGATCGCCCGGCTTGAGCAGGGCAAAGTAGGCGGCCATGTTGGCTTGGGAGCCGGAATGGGGCTGGACGTTGACGTGCTCGGCGCCGAACAGCGCCCTGGCCCGGTCGATCGCCAGCTGCTCGACGGAGTCGACGAACTCGCAGCCGCCGTAATACCGACGGCCCGGGTACCCCTCGGCGTATTTGTTGGTCATAAGCGAGCCCTGGGCTTCCAGGACGGCCCGGCTGGCGTAGTTTTCAGAGGCGATGAGGATGAGCTGCTGCCGCTCCCGCTTCAGCTCGGCTTCGATGGCGCGCGCCACTTGGGGATCACTTTGTTTCAGACCGGCGGAATGTTTCATGGGAGCAGGGACCCTCTGAACTGAGACGCGCGTGCGACACGTGAGTGCCGCACCCCTCATCTGACGGAAACGGATAGTATCCTATCGACTTTTTACGTGTCAAGCAAGGAGGGGAAGGGACGGGCACAGGAGAAGGTCATGAACGGTGCGAACGGTTCTTGCCGTCGATCAGGGCACGGATTCGTCGGTTGACAAGGCTTTTCCGGCCTCGATATAATTTTTTCAATCCATCATGGTGTCACGAGCCGCCGCGATGTCGAGCCAGTCACCCCGACCGTACCAGCCCGCCTCCATTACGGTCAACGGCGTGGCGCGCGATCTGCCCGATGGGTGGAGCGTGATGCGCCTGCTGACCGAGGTCGGCGTGCGACCGGAGCAGGTGGCCGTTGAACTCAACCAACACGTGCTGGAGCGCGGGGACTATTCGACCCGCCTGCTGCGGCCCGGCGATCGCATCGAGATCATCACGTTTGTGGGCGGAGGAGGGACGGATGAAATCGGTCAAGTCTAAACCGCTTCCTCCGGCCGCCTTCGCGCAACCCTCCGATGACGACGCGCTGGTCATCGGCGGCGTGACGCTCCGTTCCCGGCTCATCGTCGGCACGGGCAAGTACCGCGATTTTGAAGAAACCAGACGAGCCGTTGAGGCCTCCGGCGCCGACATGGTGACGGTGGCCGTCCGCCGGGTCAACATTCTCGATCGCAAGCAGGACAATCTGCTCGATTACCTCGATCCCAAGCGCTACACGATCCTCCCCAACACCGCCGGCTGTTACACGGCTGACGACGCCGTGCGGACGGCGCGGCTGGCCCGGGCTGCCGGTGTGTCGGATCTGGTCAAATTGGAGGTGATCGGCGATCCCAAGACGCTCTTCCCCGATACGGCGGCCCTGATCGAGGCGTCGAAAATCCTGGTGAAGGAAGGGTTCACCGTCCTGCCCTATACTAATGATGATCCGATTGTCGCCAAGCGGCTGGAGGATGCCGGCTGCGCCGCGGTGATGCCGCTGGCCGCCCCGATCGGGTCCGGCCTCGGCGTGCGGAATCCCTACAATCTCCGCATTATCATGGAAGTGGTCTCGGTTCCGGTGATTGTCGACGCGGGGGTGGGCACCGCCTCGGATGCTGCCGTGGCAATGGAGCTGGGGAGCGACGGGGTCCTGATGAACACGGCCATCGCCGGGGCGAAGGACCCCATCGCGATGGCGACGGCGATGCGCCACGCGGTGCTTGCCGGGCGTCTTGCGTTCCGCGCCGGGCGTATCGAGAAAAAATTGTATGCGACCGCTAGTAGCCCCCTGACAGAGATGATTGAGTGATGAGTGGCTGTCGGCGGTGGGGCCGGGGTGTGGGGGCGGTAGCACCCCACATAAAGATATCAGGTGGAGTTGAGCACACTCCCCCTGACTCGAATGACAAAAAATTGTATGCGACCGCCAGCAGCCCCCTGACGGAGATGATTGAGTGACTGGTGGCTGTTGGCGATGGGGCCGGGGTGTGGGGGTGGCAGCCCCCCGCATCAAGAGATCAGGGGGAGTTGAATGAAGCTTCGCGGGCTCTGCACGCGAAGGCGGTTCACCGCGAGGGTTCGCCACGAGCGGAATCTGAGCCGGCGACATGGCCGCTGGCCATGGCCGAGCGAAGTGCACACTCCCCCTGACTTCAACAGAGATGAACGTTGCTCTTCCCTGCCAGGCAGGCCGAGTGCCGGTATGAGGCGTGAGCCATGCGGGCCATCCGTATGGCGATGGAGGTGGTCAGGGGGAGTTTGAGCACACTCCCCCTGACTTTAAATGGCCGACTTAATCGAATGAGTTCGTTCCACGCTCGATCAAGGAGCGTGATTGATTTTTCGCTGTACCTGATTACCGACCGGCGGGTGACGGGGGGCGTGCCGCTTCCCGATGCCGTCGGCACGGCGTTGACTGGAGCGGGCTCCGCCGGGGGCGGTTGCGCGGTCCAGTTGCGAGAGAAGGATCTTCCCACCCGCGAATTGCTCGAGCTGGCACTGCGCGTGCGCGACCGCGCCACGGCCGCCGGCGCCAGACTCTTGATCAACGACCGCGTCGATCTGTGCTGGGCCTCCGGAGCGGACGGTGTGCAGCTCCGCACGGACAGCCTGCCCACCCCGGTTGTCAGACGGCTGTTGGGTGAGTCGCGCCTGATCGGCGTGTCGGTGCATTCGCGTGATGAAGCCGTGAGGGCCGAAGCGGAGGGCGCGGATTTCGTCCTGTTCGGTCCGGTCTACGAGACCCCGTCAAAATCGGCGTTCGGACCGCCGCAGGGCCTCGGTAGGTTGACCGAGGTGACGGCCCGTTTGCGCATCCCCGTGTTCGCCGTCGGCGGCGTGACCGCGGCTCGCGTGCCGGAATTGCGCCGCGCGGGCGCGCGCGGCGCCGGCGTGATCTCCGCGGTGTTCGGCGCCGACGACATCGCGCGCGCGGCCGAGGAGTTGCAGCATGCGTTGTACATGGTAAAAAGTTGACCGACTATTTTGCAGGTGATACAATAATTTCGTACGACGACGTCGCACAGATCGCGAGGATGAATGTGATGGCGAGAGTGCAGCACGCAACGCCCATGCGACGCAATTCTAACCAGCCGCGTATCACCCGACTGATCTGCGCGCGTGCAACCTGTGGAGGTCTGACCTGTGGGGAGGCCGATTGATGAAACGGGCGGAAGAATACGAACGGGAGCTTGAAAAGCTGCATGTGCAGATCGTGTCGATGGAGCAGGAGGTGCGTGACCTGCGTCAGAGCCGCGTGCAGCTGGAACAAGCCTACAAGCAGAATGAGAAGCTGGTTGCCGCCCTGCAGGAGGCCAAGCAGCAGATCGAAGCACTGAAGGTTGAAGTGGAGAAGCTCTCCGCGCCGCCATCCACCTACGGCATCTACTCGTCCACCAATGAAGACGGCACGATCAACGTATTTGTGGCCGGACGGAAAATGAAAGTCAATCTGCGCCCCGACATCCAGGCCGATCAGTTGCGGAAGGGGCAGCAGCTCATCCTGAACGAGGCGCTCAACGTCGTCGAGGCGTGCGAGTTTGAGATTCAGGGCGAGGTGGTGCGGGTCAAGGACCTGCTGGGCGAGGGCCGGGCCATCATTTCATTGCGGATGGATGAAGAACGGGTGGCCGAGCTGGCCGAACCGCTTGTGAACGAGCGGGTCAGCGTCGGCGACCAGCTGTTGTTCGATCCCCGATCCGGCTACCTGCTGGAACGGCTGCCCAAGTCCGAGGTCGAAGAGGTGGTCCTGGAGGAGGTGCCGGATACCACGTACGACGATATCGGCGGACTGCAGTCGCAGATCGAGCAGGTACGTGATGCGGTGGAACTGCCGTTCCTGTATCCGGAATTATTTGCCGAACATCATCTGAGTCCGCCCAAGGGGGTGCTGCTCTACGGGCCGCCGGGCTGCGGCAAGACGCTCATCGCCAAGGCGGTCGCCAATTCCATTGCCAAAAAGCTCAGCGACCGGGGCGGGCGCGAGGTGCGGAGTTTCTTCCTCGTGGTGAAGGGGCCCGAGCTGCTGAACAAGTATGTCGGTGAAAGCGAACGGCAGATCCGTGAGGTGTTTAAAAAGGCGAAGGAGCGGGCGGAGGAAGGGATGCCGGTCATCGTCTTTTTTGATGAAATGGACGCGCTGTTCCGCATGCGCGGCTCCGGGATATCTTCCGACATTGAATCGACCATTGTGCCGCAGTTTCTCTCCGAGATCGATGGCGTCGAGCGGTTGCGCAACGTGATCGTCATTGGAGCCAGCAACCGGCCCGATTTGATCGATCCGGCGATTCTGCGCCCGGGGCGCCTGGACGTGAAGGTGCGCATCGACCGCCCGGACGAGCGATCCGCGCAGGAAATATTTGCCAAATACCTGACCACCGATCTCCCCGTGCATGCCGATGAGATCAAACAGTCGGGCGGGGACGCCGGCGCCGTGGTCCGCCGCTTCATCGAGATGGTGACGCAGGAAATGTACAGCCAGAAGGACGAAAACCAGTTCCTGGAGGTGACCTACGCCAACGGCGAGCGGGAGCTGCTCTATTTCCGCGATTTCGCCAGCGGAGCGTTGATCGACGGCATCGTCGCCCGGGCCAAAAAATATGCCATCAAGCGACTGATTTCGATGGGCGAGCGGGGAGTCAAGAGCGAGGATCTGGTGCGCGCCGTTCGCGATGAATTCCGGGAGCATGAGGACCTGCCGAATACGACCAACCCGGACGATTGGGCGAAGATTGCGGGACGAAAAAGCGAGAAGATCATCCACGTCCGCACGATGAGCGGCCGCGCCGCAACCGAGTCCCGCAAGATCGAAACCATCAGTCCGGGCCACTACCTATGAGCGAATGGTTGTTCGGCACCGAGACGGAATTTGGCGTCGCGGCCCGTGATCCCATGGCGTCCGATCCCGTCTCGACCGCGATGCTGCTGATCAACAGCTACCCGGCCCTGCCCGCGAACCAGACCCTGTGGGACTACGAGAACGAGAATCCCCTGAAGGACGCGAGGGGGTTTGAGGTCGAGGGCGAACGGGAGCGGCCGGGTCCCGAGTACAACCGGCTGCTCAACAAGCTGCTGGCCAACGGCGGGCGGCTCTATGTCGACGGGGCGCACCCGGAATATTCCACACCGGAGTGCACCAATCCCAGGGACGTGGTGCGGTATGAAAAGGCCGGCGAACGGGCGCTGGATCTGTGCCGCGAGATGGCCGGCCGCCTCAAGGGGACGGGGGACCGCTTCGTCATTTATAAGAACAACACGGACAACAAGGGCAACAGTTACGGCTACCATGAGAATTATCTGGTTCCCCGGTCGGTCCCGTTTGACCGGCTCGTCGAGCTGATGATCCCGTTCTTTGTGACCCGTCAGCTCTACGCCGGCGCGGGCAAGGTCGGCGCCGAACCCCGGCGCGACGATGTCGTCTACCAGCTCTCACAACGGGCCGATTTTTTCGAGGTGTTGGTCGACCTGAACACGATGGTCAAGCGCCCCATTATCAACACGCGCGACGAACCCCACGCGGACCCCGGCAAGTATCGACGATTCCACGTCATCGTGGGCGATGCGACCATGTCCGAATACGCTACCTACTTAAAGGTGGGTGCGACCGCGCTGGTGCTGAAGCTGGCGGAAGCCGGCCAGCCGGTGCCGGGCGTCCAGCTGGAGGATCCGGTCGGTGCGGTCAAGGCGATTTCTCGCGATCCGACGCTGACCACCCGGGTGTCATTGAAGGGCGGTGGGACCGCGACGGCCATTGAAATCCAGCGGCGGTACTGCGACGCCGTGGCCCGGTTGCGTGACACGCCTCCCTGGGCCGCCGACGTGCTCACTCAATGGTCGTCACTGTTGGACCAGCTGGCCGAGGAGCCGAGACAGCTGGCCCGCCGGCTCGACTGGGTCATGAAGCGGGAGCTGATTGAATCTTACATGACCAAGAAGGGGATCGATTGGAACGATCCTCGCGTCGCCTTGATGGATTTGCAATTTCACGACCTGCGGCTGGATCGGGGACTGTACTACAAGCTTGAGCGCGAGGGGTTCGTCGACCGGCTGCTGGGCGAGCAGGAAATCGTGTCGGCGGCCGAATACCCTCCGACCGACAGCCGAGCCTATTTCCGTTCCGCCTGCCTGAAAAAATTCCCCAAAGAGGTCTATGCGGCAAGCTGGACTTCGGTGCTCTTTGAAGCGGGCGGCGGCCTCGTCAAGCGCGTCCCGTTGATGGAACCGCTTCGGGGGACCGCGGCGTTGACGGAGCGCTTGGTGAAGGAGTCGGATTCCGTCGAGCAACTGCTGGATCGGCTCACGGGCCAGGGGGGGTGATCGCATGGCTCATCAGGAAAAGAAGCGGGACAAACGGCGCGATGCGGACCGTAAAGAGGAGTCGGCGGCCGCTAATCCGGAGGTCGTCGAAAAGGGCAAGGCGTTGAAGAAGGACATGGACGACTTGTTGGACGACATCGACGACGTGCTGGAGGAGAACGCCGAGGAATTCGTGAAGAATTACGTCCAAAAGGGCGGGGAGTGAACGTGCCCTTTCCCTGGAACGATCCCGGCTCCAGCTTTTCGGATTTTCTGGCCGCCTACCGGCAGCAGTTTCCCTCTGGGCCGGGTCCCCTGCCGCTGCCGGTCGCACAACCGTCCGGGCCGACGGCCGATGCCGCCAGCGCGACCTGGCTGCCGCTGCCACGCGGCACCACCGTGCTGGCTCTCTGCTATGGAGACGGCGCCATGGTCGCCGGCGATCGGATGGCGACCGAGGGCTATCAAGTGGCCGACCGCCGGATTGAAAAAGTCTTCAGGGCCGACGACTATTCGGCCATCGCCATCGCCGGCACCGCCGGTCCCTGCATCGAGCTGGCCCGTCTCTTCCAGGTGGAGCTGGAGCATTACGAGAAGCTTGAGGGTGCGCAACTCTCGATGGAGGGCAAGGCGAACAAGCTGGCCCAGATGGTCCGCGCCAATCTGCCCTTAGCCATGCAGGGGCTGATCGTGTTGCCGCTCTTCGCCGGGTTCGATCCCAAGGTCGGACGCGGCCGGATCTTCAAGTATGACGTCGCCGGCGGCCGGTACGAAGAGGCGGACTTTCACGCCACCGGGTCGGGCGGCAAGGATGCCCGCACAACGATGAAAAAGCTCTACCGTCCCGGGCTCTCCAGGGACGACGCGCTCGGCGTCGTGCTGGAAGCGCTCTACGACGCCGCGGAAGAAGACGTGGCCACCGCCGGTCCCGATCTGATCCGCAACATCTTTCCCACCGTGAAAGTGATCGACCGGACCGGCCTGACGGACGTCGAGGAGGGCCAGATCCGCCCTCTGATGACCCGGTTGATCGACCAACGCCGGAGAGGGTGACCATGGCGCTGCCGTTTTACGTCCCCCCGCAACAGATGATGCAGGACAAGGCGGAGTACGCCAAGGCCGGCATTGCCAAGGGACGTTCGACCATCGCGATGGAATACCGCGACGGGATCGTCCTGGTGGCCGACAACCCCAGTCTGTCGATTTACAAGATCGCCGAAGTCTACGACCGGATTGCGTTTGCCGGCGCGGGCAAGTACAGCGAATTTGAGAATCTCCGCAAGGCGGGAATCCGCCACGCCGATTTGAAGGGCTACATGTACAGCCGCGAGGACGTGACGGCCAAATCGCTGGCGAACGCCTACTCGCAGGTGCTCGGCACGATTTTCAGCCAGGAGGTCAAACCGCTCGAGGTTGAGATCATGGTTGTCGAGGTGGGCGCGGAGGGGCAGCCGAACCAGCTCTACCGGATCAGCTTCGACGGCAGCATTTACGACGACACCGGCTTCTCCGTCATCGGGGGGCGGGCCGAAGCGATCCAGCTGGCCGTCAAGTCCCGGCACCGCGCGGGCGCGGCGATCGAGGAGGCTCTGACGTGGTCCGTCGACTCGCTGGAACAGGGCGGCAACCAGAAGATTCCCCTCGAGACGCTGGAGGTGGCGGTCCTGGATTCTCACCGGATCGGCCGACGGTTCCGACGCTTGTTGAAACCCGAAGTGGAACGCCTCTTGCCGGCCCGGTCGCCGTCATGACGGGCGCGGGACGGGGGGCTGGTCAATGCGGGCGCGCATTTTCGGACTGGAAAACGAATACGGTCTGATTTTTTTCCCCAACGGCCGGGTCTATCTCCCGATGGAGAAGATTCTCGGCTATATCTTTGAAGGGTTGATCCCCAACAGCTGGCCCTCCAACGCGTTCCTGACCAACGGGGCGCGATTCTACCAGGACACCGGCTGCCACCCCGAATATTCGACACCCGAGTGCGACAACCTTCGCGATCTGGTCACCCACGACAAGGCGGGAGAGCGGCTGCTGGAGGCCTGCCTGCCCGTGGCGGAACGGCGGCTCAAGGATGAAGGGTTGAGCGGGAGCATCTACATCTTCAAGAACAACACCGATTCGATGGGCAACACCTACGGCTGCCATGAAAACTACCTGATGCGGCGGGAGCTCGACTTTTGGCGGGTGACCGAACAGTTGATCCCCTTTTTCGTCACGCGGCAGATCTACACCGGCGCGGGCAAAGTGAGCAAGGTGGCGGGCAAGGCGCACTATTTCATCTCCCAGCGGGCCCAGCACATCCATGAAAAGACCTCCTCCTCAACCACCTCGTCGCGCAGCATCATCAACACCCGCGACGAACCGCACGCCGATGCCGAAAAATACCGTCGGCTGCACATCATCGTCGGCGACTCCAACATGTCGGAATATTCCACCTATCTGAAGGTCGGCACCACCGCGTTGGTGCTCGGGCTGGTGGAGGAGGGGCAGGGCATTGCCGGCATCGAGCTGGAGGATGCGGTGCGGTCGATCCGCGACATTTCGAGAGACCTGACGTTGAAGAGAAAAGTGAAACTAGAAGACGGCCGGGAACTGACGGCAATCGAGATTCAGCGGCTGTATCTGGAGCAGGTGGCCCGCTACGTCGAGCGGTTGTCCGATCCGGAGGCGGAAGACCTGGTCGCGCGCTGGGCGTTGGTGCTCGATCGGCTGGACGAGGAGCCGATGGAGCTGGGGCGCACGGTGGATTGGATCATCAAACTCCGGTTGATGAACAGCTACATGTCGAAGAAGGGCTGCACGTGGGACGACCCCCGGATCGCCCTGGCCGATTTGCAGTATCATGACGTCGATCGGAAACGCGGGCTGTTCTATTTGATGGAGCGGGACCGCCAGATCGACCGACTGACCACGGATGAGGAGGTCGAACGGGCCATGAACACGCCCCCCCAGACGACCCGGGCCAAGGTCCGCGGCGACTTCATCAAATTTGCCAAGGAGCGCAATCGGTCATACACGGTCGACTGGACGTATCTGAAGCTCAACGGCTATTGGGAAGAAACCATCCTCTGCATGGATCCGTTCGCGTCCACCAACAAGCGGGTGGACGAACTGATTTCGGCCTCCCGGTGAGACGGTGAGGGATTCCGGTCGCGTGGCGCAGCGGATGCTCCTTGGGGTGGCGTGTGTCCTGGCCGCCGGAGCCGTGAACGGGCATGCGTTGGCCGGGGACGCGTCTCCGAAGACCGTGTCGAAGACCGGACCTGCAGTCGAGCCACGCGTAGGGTTTGCCCCCTCTGTATTGAAAGGGCGGCAGGGCGATGTGGTCACGCTCACCGTGACGCTGCCGACCGCGGATCCCGGGCCTGGCGGCAGCCCTGAACCGCCCTCGGGCCGGCTGGCCGGCCATGACGTGCCCTTCTTCCGCATGGGCGGATCCGATCGGTACGGCGCGCTGGTGGGATTCGACATCGAGGCGCCGACCGGCAAGCAAACGTTGACGGTGACGGTTGGGGAACGGACGGTGGCCACGGTGCCGGTGGTCATCGCCGCGCAACACTTTCCCACTCAGACCCTGACCGTGCCGGACGAGATGGTGCATCTGGATGCGGCGGCGCTGGCGCGCGCCAAACGGGAGCAGCAGGAAGTACTCGATTCGATGGCGCCCGTGTCACCCACGCGCTGGTGGTCTGGGCCGTTTGTGCTGCCGACGGACGGTGCTGTGATGGGCAGCTTCGGCAAACGCCGGATCATCAACGGCGAACCGCGCAATCCCCATTCCGGCGAAGATTTTGCCGCTCCTGAAGGCAGCCGCGTGCTGGCCTCCAACAACGGGGTGGTCTCGCTGATCGGCGATCATTTCTTCAGCGGCCATAGCATCTTTATCGATCACGGCGACGGGCTGTATACGATGTACTTTCACCTGTCCAAGGTGTTGGTGACGCCGGGGCAACAAGTCCGGAAAGGGGAGATTATCGGACTTGTCGGATCAAGCGGCCGTGCCACGGGGCCGCATCTGCATTGGGGCGCCCGCTTGAACGGGGCCCGCATCAATCCCATCGAACTGACCCATCTCGCGTTTAAGTAGAAGATCTGCTCCTCGCGTATCTGTCCATTGTGTCTCCCGTGTCCAACAATCATGGGGGGCGGGGGGAGATAAAGTCTCCCCCCGCCTATCAATAACAGGGAGGAGATCGCGTCGCCTCAGTTGTTCCGCGTCGCGTCGATTGGATCGGGGGGAGAGATCCTCAACTCCCCCCCCGGCCCCCCATCGGAAGTACACCCCTGACTCTCATTTGCCCGGATCGCCGAGGGCGGCTATACTTTTTTTATCAGGACTGAGCGGAGGGCGGACCGATGGCACAACCAGTTCCGCATCATCATTCCCTGCGCCGGTTGTTCCGAACGCTGACGGAGCGCAGCTTTCTCGAGCGACTGGGCTGGCCCGATTGGGGCATCGTCGGCTACGTCAGCGACCTGCTGACGAACTGCGTGCACGCGGACCAGTTCTATCCATTGCAGGAGACGACGGGGCGGCGGCTGGTGAATCTGACGGAGATGTTGCAGGAGGCGGAGGTGTGTGCGCAGAACAGTCCGCCGGAGCGGGAACGGGACGTGCACCGGCACATCGGCGATTATACGCTGGTGATGATGGGGTTGTTCCCCGAGGGCGTCCACGGAGGGCGGACCCTCGTGATCGGCCGGCCGGACGCCCTGCTGGATTACGTCAAGGTGGGGAAACGGGCCTACAGGATGGCGGCGGAAACCACCGAGGAGTCCACGGTCGATCCGGCCGCACGGCGGTCGTTGGCGTCGCTCTTCCGCCAGCTCTCCGTGAAGTTTGAAGTCTGTGTCCTTGGACTCGGGTATGTCAGGCAGGAGTTGGACGAGATGGGGGCGTCGCATGATCCCCGGCTGCGCCGGTTGTCGCCGAATTAAATCCGTACGTGCGGGCAGGTCGGTCGCGGATGCGACGATCCGGCCGGACACAGACGTATCGTCCCGCAGGATGCAGACGGATCAGAGCAGATGTTCGTTGATGGTGATGGGCGTCTGAGCCCGGAGGTTGGCGATGAAGGCCATGACCGCCCGCTCTTCCTTCTGCTGCTGGACGGCTTCGGGTGATTGGGCGACGGGGGGCTGCTGTGGCGCGTTTTTGTCTGTAGGCTGTGGTGCCGGCGGCGCGGGAGAGGGGGGCGATTGCTCCTGCGGCAGCAACGCGGTGGAGGCGCGGACGGCGGCACGGGCCTTGTCGGTCAACAATTCCAACCGTTGAGCCTCTTCGAATCGCTGGGGGGTCCAGTGATTCCTCAACAACGTCTGCTCATAGACGGTCGGATCAAATTGTCCCGCGCGTTGAAAGGCGGGAATTTTGATCAATTCGGCGGTCAGCTCCTCATCCGTAACCGCTACGCCGAGCCGCTTGGCCGTCAGCCGCCAGAGTTGATCATCGATCAACTGGTTGATCACCGCATGCTTGAGGTCAAGCTGTTTGACCAGCTCGGGCGTGAATTGGTCCTTGAAGATATTTTGATACTGCTCGTAGGTCCGACGGTAGGCGTCCTCGTACTCCTGCAGAGTGATGGGCACGCCCGCGACCGTGGCCACCGTGCGGTTGGACGACGGCTTGAACCCGATCCAGCCCATCGAGACGATGAAGATGACGATGATGGTGCCGAAAATAGTGCGCAGCACCCAGGGATTTTCGACGGCGCGTTGCCGGATGAACCGAATCATATCAAAATGATACGGCACGCCGGCGGATGAATGCAACCGGTGTCGAGAAACATGAAACATAATGATCCGGTGATGTGCAGGGGGAGCTTCAAGAGGGTCGGTGAGATGGATTGACCTCGTTGCTTGCGTGCTTCCGGACGCTGTATTATAATGATATTCTGTGAATGCCGGAGAAGCGACTTCCAGTACGGCGTCGATCGGTGACGCGGCGCCGGAGGGTGGGCCACGGTCGCCAGAGCAGGTGGAACAACCCGCCACGGCTTCTCAACCAGCCTCAGCATTCGGCGGTGGAACACGCCTCTTCGATTTGAAAGCCGACTATCTTCCGCGCCTGGTCGCCCGCATCATCGATCTGCTGGCTGCGGCGGCGCTGGCCCACATGGCCAAGCCGGTGGGATTTTTCGCCGGCCTCACCTATCTGCTGATTGCCGATGGCGTGATGCCGGGCCGGAGCTTGGGAAAGGCCGTGATCGGGCTCCGGGTAGTCGCCGCCGACGGCAGGCCGGCCGGACTGCGCGAGTCGATTTTGCGCAATCTTCCGTTCGGCGTGGCGATGTTGCTGGCGGCCATCCCGTGGGTCGGGTGGCTGCTGGCCGTGGCCGTCGTCGTGCTGGAGGGCTTGCTGGTGGTCGGGAACGATCGGGGGCGCCGACTCGGCGATGAGGCGGCTCAGACGCATGTCGTGAATGCGCGCAGCGAGCGCAGCATCGACTGGTAATTCGGAATGCGGGAACAAAGAACAGAGGCTCTTTTCTCCAATCGTGTCGATGCGTCCCAGCCCGGACGGGCGGGTCGCGTCAACGCTCAACGAGTGCGGGGTGTTCCGTGGGATTGATGGATCAGGCGTTAGGCTGGTTTTCGCAGGATTTGGCGATCGATTTGGGCACGGCCAACACCCTCGTGTACGTGCGGGGGCGCGGCATCGTGCTGGACGAGCCCTCGGTGGTGGCCGTGGAAAAACGAACAGGGCGGATCCTGGCGGTGGGCGCCGAGGCGAAGCGGATGCTGGGGCGCACCCCGGGCAACATTGTCGCGATCCGTCCCATGCGCGACGGCGTCATCGCCGATTTCGAAGTGGCCGAAAAGATGTTGAGCCATTTTATCAACAAGGCGCACAATCGCACGACATTCGTGCGGCCGCGGGTCGTGATCTGTGTGCCGTCCAAGATCACCCAGGTGGAGCAACGGGCGGTGCGCGATTCCGCCGAGCTGGCCGGGGCCCGCGAGGTCTACATGATTGAGGAGCCAATCGCCGCGGCCATCGGGGCGGGGCTGCCGATCGCCGAACCGTACGGCAACATGGTGGTCGACGTGGGAGGCGGCACGACCGATGTGGCGGTCATCTCGCTGGCCGGTATCGTCTACAGCGAATCGGTGAAGGTCGCCGGCGACAAGATGGACGATGCCATCTCGGGGTACATCAAACGCAAGTACAATCTGCTGATCGGCGACCACATGGCCGAGATGGTCAAGCTGGAGATCGGCTCGGCCTATCCGCTGGATGAGCGGAAGACGATCATCATCAAGGGACGCGATCTGATCTCGGGCATTCCCAAGACGTTGACCATCGATGATGCGGAAATCCGCGAAGCGCTGGCTGAACCGATCAGCGCGATCGTCAATGCCATCAAGGTCGCGCTGGAAAACACCCCGCCCGAGCTGGCCGGCGACATCATCGACCGGGGCATTGTGCTGACCGGCGGCGGCTCGCTGTTGCGGGGGCTCGACATCCGCTTGCGCGAGGAGACCAATCTGCCGATCATCACGGTGGATAATCCGTTGACCACGGTGGTTCTGGGCACGGGCAAGGCACTGGAAGAACTGGAGTTATTGAAGAAAGTTTCGATCCAGACCTGACGCATGCGCTGGTCGTGGCTTACCCGAACGCGGGGGTTGGCGGTCCTGGCGGGCGTGGCCTTCCTGTTGATCCTCTTTTCCCCTCAGATTCAGCGTCGTCCCCTGATGATTATTGAGCAGCCATTGTTGCTCATTGAGTCGTGGCTCCAACGCGCCATCGGAGGAATACGGACGGCTGCAAGCGACTGGACGGACCGGTACGTGGACCTGTGGAATCTCGGCGATGAGAACCGCCGATTGAGGGATCAAGTCGCCCGCCTGGAGCAGGAAGTCGCCCACCTTCAAGAGCAACTTGGTGCCGCCGGACGGCGCGATGACCTGGACGCCTTTGGGAAGACGTTCACGGATCTGGCGATGGTGGCCGACGTCATCGGGCGCGATCCCACCAACTGGTATCAGAGCGTGGTCATCAATCGGGGCCAAAGGGACGGCGTCAAGATGGACATGGGGGTCGCCGTGCAGGACGGCGTGGTCGGCCGGGTCGTCAAAGTGATGCCCAAAACCGCCGTGGTGCTGCTGGTGTCCGATCGAAACAGCGTGGTGCCCGGCCTGATCCAGCGCGGCCGTGACGAAGGGTTGATCGAGGGGGTCGGCGGGAAGCGACTCCGGATGAAGTATGTGTCCACCCTGGCGTCGGTCCAGGTCGGGGATCTGGTCATCACATCAGGGTTGGCCGGCACGTTTCCAAAGGAGCTGCGAATCGGCACCGTCAGCGCGATCGAACGGATGCCGGACGCCATCAGTCAGGAGTTGATGCTCACACCGGCTGTTGATCTCGACCGGTTGGAGGAGGTGCTGGTGCTTCCCCTGATGGATGTGGAGACGGAAACCGTCCGGTGAACGCGCTGACCGTGATCGTCCTGTGCCTGCTCATCGTGCCGCTGCAGATGCAGGTGACCGGCCTGATCGCCGTGGCGGGCATTCGTCCCGATCTGCCCGGAGTGGTCGTATACGGTATCGGGCTGCTGGGAGGGCCCTGGACGGGGGGCGCCGCCGGGCTGCTGGTCGGATTGCTGGTTGACCGGTTCAGCGGCGGCTTGGTCGGCCCCCAATTGATCGCCAAACTCTGCATCGGCCTGGTCGGCGGCGTGTTGGGCCGGCGGCTCCTACTGGCCAACGCCACCACGCACGGCGCCATTTGCTTTGCGCTCTTCCTCCTGCAGGGCGTGTGGATGACCATCACGATCTGGTGGCGCACGGGTGAGGGTTGGCGGGAACTCTATCTGACAGCCGTTCCGGAGGCGTGTTATACTGCTGTTATCGTCATGATCGGCCTCTGGGTGTTGCGGAGGCGGATGGGCGAGCGTACGGAGCGGCTCACGCTGCTGGTTGATCGATGAGTTACATCTCGCCCCCCCAGGATCAGGTCAAGGCGCTTCATGACCGCCTGCTCTGGATGGCGGTGATTCTGTGCGGCATTGTGGCCCTGCTGGTCGTCCGGCTCTGGGGGCTGCAGGTCTGGTACGGCGATTACTACCACCAGCTCTCCGAACAAAACCGCTTGCGCCACGTCCCGATTCAGGCACCTCGCGGACTGATCTATGACCGCGCGGGACGACTCTTGGTGACGAACGTGCCCAGCCTGAATCTCTATGTGGTTGAAGAGGATATGTCCGATCCGTCCGCCACGATCGCGGAAATCAGCCGCACCCTGGGGTTGACGGAGGATGAGGTCCGGGACCGGATCAATAAACGTCGCGAGTCGGCCTATACGCCCGTCCTGATCAAACAGGGGCTCACGTTGAGCGAAGCGGCGAGGCTGGAGACCCACCGCTTGAGCCTGTCGGGGTTGAAAATTGAAGTGGAGGCGAGGCGCCGCTATCTGTACGGTCCGATGGCTTCCCATCTGCTGGGGTATGTCGGAGAAGTGACGGCCGAACAGCTGGACGCTGCCAAGGATGACTCATTGTCGCCGGGCGCCATCATCGGGCAATCGGGGCTGGAATCAAGCTATGATCACTGGCTGCGCGGCCGTGACGGCATGAAGCGTGTGGAAGTGGACGCATTGGGCCACGAACGGCGGGTGGTCGACGCGGTGGAACCGGTTCGGGGCGACGATCTCTACCTGACCATCGACATGGAGCTGCAACGGGTGGCGGAGGAGGCGTTGGGGGATCGGGCCGGTGCGGTGGTGGCGGTCGATCCGAATTCCGGCGACGTGCTGGCCATGGTCAGCCATCCATCCGTCGACCCCAATCTCCTCTCCGGCAACATGAGCACGGCCGAATGGACGAAGCTCGTGAACGATTCCGAACATCCGCTGACCAACCGGGTGATTCAGGGGGTCTACCCGCCGGGTTCGGTTTTTAAAATTCCGGTGGCGGCCGCGGCGCTGGAGTCGCACCAGATCCGGCCTGAAGATCATCTCTTCTGCCAGGGCGGCTTGCAATTCGGCCGGCGTTATTTCCATGACTGGAAAGCGGGGGGGCACGGCGACATCGCCATGAATGATGCCATTGCCCAGTCATGCGACGTCTATTTCTATCGGCTGGGATCGGAGATGGGCGTCGACACGATCGCCAAATACGCAACCGAGTTCGGGTTGGGACAGCCCACCGGCATTGCGCTGTCGTCGGAACGGCACGGCATCGTGCCGTCCACCGACTGGAAAGTCAAGGCGATGGGCGAACCGTGGTATCCGGGCGAGACGCTGTCGGTCGCCATCGGCCAGGGCTACGTGGGCGTGACGCCGTTGCAGATGGCCGATCTGATCGCGACGGTGGCCAGCGGCGGCCGTCGCTACCAGCCCCACCTGGTCAAGGCGATGCAGGATCGCGACAGCGGACGGTTGGAGGCGTTTCCGCCGACACGGCTGGCCGACGCGGCGGTGAGCGCGAAGACGTTTCGCATCCTGCGAACAGCCCTGACCGCGGTGGTGGAGGGCGAGCACGGCACGGGTGGTGCCGCCCGATCGAAACTGGTCTCAATCGCCGGCAAAACGGGAACGGCGCAGGTGGTGGGAAGCGCCAATGCCGGTCAGGTCAAAGCGCCCACTGGGTTTGAAGATCACGCCTGGTTTGTGGCGTTTGCTCCGGTTGAGTCGCCCGAAATCGCCATCGCCGTGTTGGTGGAGCACGGGGGGCACGGCGGCTCGGCGGCTGCACCGGTGGCCAAACAGATGATCGAGCACTATCTACGGCCCGAGCCGTCAACCCCCGGGTCGGCGCCGCCCGGTGAAGTGACCGACACCAAACCGGCCAAGAAGCCGATGAGGGGATGACCGTGTCGCTGCCGCGCATGATCAGCGACCGGCGGGTGCCGACGAATTTTGACTGGAGGCTGGTGGCGGCGACGTCGGCGATTTTGCTGATCGGGCTGGTCAGCCTGTACAGCGTGGCCGGCGGCGGAACGACCCCGATCTATCAGCGGCAATTTTACTGGATGTTGCTCGGCTGGGCGACGTTCGGTCTTATGACCGTGGTCGATTACCGGGTCCTGGCCCGCTACGCGTATGTCGGCTACGGCGTGGTCATGCTCCTGCTCATGCTGGTGCTGGTCGTGGGGCGGTCCAGTCAAGGCGCGCAACGGTGGCTCAGCGTGGGCGGGTTGTCCATCCAGCCGTCCGAGTTGGCCAAGCTGGCTGTGTTGTTCGTGTTGGCCTCTTATTTTGCCGAGCGGCGTGTCGTGGGAGGTTATCGGATCGCCCAACTCACCGTGCCCATGCTGCTGGTGCTCGCACCGCTGGTGCTGGTGATGAAGCAACCCGATCTGGGCACTGCGCTGACGCTGCTGTTCCTCTTTCTCGCGATGGTGGCGGTGGTGGGCATCCGGTCACGGACGCTGGTCGTGGGGGCGCTGCTCTTTGTAATGCTCTTTCCCTTCCTGTGGCAGGGTGTCTGGCACTCACTGAAGGACTATCAGCGCGCCCGGTTGGTCACGTTTCTGGATCCGTCGGCCGACCCGTTGGGCAAGAGTTACCACCTGATGCAGTCCAAGATCGCCATCGGCTCCGGCGGCTGGTTCGGCAAAGGTTTTCAGGAAGGGACGCAGAGTCAATTGAAATTTCTCCCCGAGGCGCACACCGATTTTGTCTTTTCGGTTCTGGCCGAGGAATGGGGGTTTATCGGCGCGATTGTTGTCATCGGACTGTACCTGACCGTGCTGCTGCTGGGCATGGATGCCGCGATACGGGCCCGGGACATGCTGGGCAGCCTCCTTGCGGTCGGCGTCGTGGCCATGATCGGATTCAATCTGATCATCAACGTGGCGATGACGTCCGGTCTGTTGCCCGTGGTCGGCATCCCGCTGCCGTTGATGAGTTACGGCGGTACGGCGATGGTCGTGACGATGACAGGACTCGGGGTGGTCATGAATGTGCGGATAAGACGGTTATTGCTGTTCCATTGAAGTCCCAAGATTAGGAGTCCAACCACTATGGCGACGGAAATCATCATTAATGCAGTACCGGAGGAGACCCGCGTCGCGCTGTTGGAAAACGGCGTGCTGACGGAGCTCTATATCGACCGGAAACGGGACCAGGGGATTGTCGGCAACGTCTACAAGGGCCGGGTGGCGAAAGTGCTGCCCGGCATGCAGGCGGCGTTTGTCGACATCGGCCTCGAGCGCGCGGCCTTTCTGCACGTCTCCGACATTGCCGCCTTTCCGGAGGGAGAAGCGGCGCAGATCGAGCTGAGCGGGGAGGAGGAGCTGGAGGGGGGCGGTCAGCGAGAGGAGGACGAGGAGGAGGCCGAAGAACGGCGCCCCAGACCGAGAGCGCGGCGGCGGCAGAACGTGTCGATTGAAGAATTGTTGCAGGAGGGCCAGGAGGTCGTGGTGCAGGCCAGCAAGGAGCCGATCGGGACAAAGGGCGCCCGCGTGACCGGCCACCTGTCGTTCCCGGGCCGCTACCTGGTCTACATGCCGACGGTCAATCATCTGGGCGTGTCGCGGCGAATCTCCCGGGAGGAGGAACGGCGGCGACTGCGCGATTTGGTTCAGCAGCAGCGCCGGAGCGGAGCCGGCTACATCATTCGGACGGTCAGCGAAGGGATCAGCGACGAGGAAATCCGCGCCGACATCGAATTTCTCGATCGAATCTGGCAGACGCTGCAGGAGAAACGGGAGCGTCAGGCGGCGCCGTCGCTGTTGCACTCCGATCTCGACCTGAGCTTCCGCATTGTCCGTGATTTGTTCACCAATAAGATGGACCGGCTGGTCATCGATTCCAAGCCGGAATTCGAGCGGATCCAGACTTTCGTGCAGACCTATCTGCCTCACCTCGGCCCCAAAATCGAGCTCTACAGCCGGGACGAACCGATTTTTGACGCCTACGGCATCGAGCTGGAGATTTCCAAAGCGTTGGGCCGGCGCGTCTGGCTGAAGTCGGGCGGCTACATTGTGATCGACCATACCGAGGCGCTGACGGTGATCGACGTGAACACCGGCCGGTACGTGGGCAAGCGCAACCTCGAGGAGACGATTTTAAAGACCAACATGGAAGCGGCCAAGGAGATCGCCTACCAGTTGCGGCTGCGCAACATCGGCGGGCTCATCATCATCGACTTCATCGACATGGAGTCGGGGAAAAACCGCGACAAGGTCTTCGGCGCATTTAAAGAAGCGATGAGCAAGGACAAGGCGCGCACCCATATTCTGAGAATCTCCGAGCTGGGACTGGTGGAAATGTCGCGCGAACGCACGCGCGAAGATCTGCTGCGGGTGTTGAGCGAACCGTGCAGTTATTGCGAAGGGCGGGGCTACACCAAGTCCCCTGCCACGGTCTGTTACGAAATTTTCAGGGAGCTGCGCCGGCTCGATTTCACGGCCCGGGAACGAAAGGTCGTGGTCACGGTCCATCCGACGGTGGCGAATCTGCTCTACGATGAAGAGCGCAAGTCGGTGGACGAGCTTGAGAAAGAACTGTTGAAAAAAATCATCGTGAAAAACGATCCCGCGCTGCACATGGAGCAGTTCGAAATCATCCCGGACTGACCTCCCGCCCGTCCGAACCGTTCATGATCCCGTTCCCGGCAGCCAGCGGAGACGCCGCCACTCGACGGAAGGCCTGGGTGGCCCTTGCGGCGACGGCGGGTTTGACGCCCCGCGGGTGCGCCGCGCTGCTCGCCCGGTACCGCGCTCCGGAGGCCATACTTGCGGCTCCGGCCGCCGCGCTTTCTTCGGCCCCCGGTGTGTCGAGGCCGGCTGCGGACGCGCTGGCCTCCGGTCAGAGCGCTCGACGAGCCGAGCGACTGCTGCGTGATTCGGAACGAGACGGCGCGGCCATTCTGACACCGGACGACGCCGCCTACCCGGCGCGTCTGCGCGACCTTCCCGATCCGCCGCCCGCCCTCTGGTACCGGGGCGGAATGGAACTCGCCTCAGCCATGATCGCCGTCGTCGGCAGCCGCCGGCCGTCCCCCTACGGGAGCATGGTGGCCGAACGATTCGGCCGCGAACTGGCGCTGGCGGGCGTGACGGTGGTCAGCGGACTGGCCCGGGGCATCGACGGCGCGGCCCATCAGGCGGTGCTGGACGCCGGCGGCGATACGATCGCCGTGCTGGGCTGCGGTCTGAATCGCGTCTATCCGTTGGAGCATCGCGCGTTGCAGGAGGCGATCGGACGGGACGGCGCCCTGCTCACGGAGTTTTCCCCGAATACACCGCCGCTGGCGCATCACTTTCCCCGGCGCAATCGTCTGATCAGCGGCCTGGCGCTGGGCGTGGTGGTGGTGGAAGCGGGAGAGCGGAGCGGATCGCTGATCACCGCGCGCCTTGCCCTAGAGCAGGGGCGTGAGGTGTTTGCCGTGCCGGGCAATCTGGGTGTCGGCGGCAGTATCGGCACCAACCGATTGATCAAATCGGGCGCCACGCTGGTCGAACGGGTCGAGGATATTCTCGAGGCGGTCGCCGCGCAGATTGACCCCTCGATCGTCCGTCCTTTGCGCCCGACGCCCTCAGCCGACCGGATGTCCGCGCATGCGGCCGAGGCGTCGTTAACGACGGAGGAACGCGCATTGGCGGGACATGTCACACATGAACCGCTCCACATGGATGAACTGGCTGCCCGGGCGGGCCGGCCTGTCCGGCATGTGGCCGCCTTGCTGGTGTCGTTGGAGCTGAAAGGCGCCGTTCGTCAACTGCCGGGACAGTTTTATTGCCGATCGACGTTGTAACGGACTCGGGCGCCGCCGCGCGACTGGCCGAAAATCAATCATACGCTATAATATGCTGACATGCGGATGATCCCGCGCTTCATCCGGATCAGCCAGGCGGATCAACCACGATGAAACGACGAGCGAAAGAGCTAAGCACTGAACGAGCACACCGCCCGACCCGGACCGGACGCCCCGCGCGCCGTCAAACGGGCGGCCGTTCGGCGACGGGTTCGATCGGCCGTGCGGTCAAGACTGCGGCCCGATCCGCGAAAGCGGCCGGCCGCGCCGGGGAGGACGCCCCGCCGCCGTCCAAAGGCCGGTCGTTGCTCATCGTCGAATCGCCCTCAAAGGCGAAGACCTTGAGCAAATATCTGGGTCGGCAATTCATGGTCAAAACCTCCGTGGGCCACATCAAGGATCTGCCCAAGAGTAAGCTCGGCATCGATGTGAAGCACGAATTCAAGCCCGAATATGTCGTGATCCAGGGCAAACAGAAGGTGGTGGACGAGATCAAAGCGGCGGCCGCGCAGGCCGCCAGGATTTATCTCGCCCCCGACCCCGACCGGGAAGGAGAGGCGATCGCGTGGCACATTGCCGAAGAGCTCAACGGCAGACGGCCGGAGCTGTACCGGGTGTTGATCCATGAAATTACCGAACGGGCGGTGCGGGACGCGATTGCGAACCCCGGCCGGATCGACATGCACAAGGTCCAGGCCCAGCAGGCCCGGCGGGTGCTGGACCGGATTGTCGGCTACACGGTCAGCCCGTTGTTGTGGGAGAAGGTGCGCCGCGGGCTGAGCGCAGGCCGGGTGCAATCGGTCGCGGTGCGGTTGATCTGCGAACGCGAGAAGGAGATCACCGCCTTCGTCAAGGAAGAATTCTGGTCGGTGACGGCCACGGTGCAGGGAGCCGCCCCGCCCCCCTTCGCCGCGAAGCTGGCCAAACTGAACGGCGAGCCGATCAACCTCACGACGCAGACGCAGGCCGAGGAGGCCGCGGCGCTGATCCGCGGCGCGGAGCTCACCGTGGCGTCGGTCGAGCAAAAGGAGAAGCGCCGCAATCCGCTGCCGCCGTTTACGACCAGCAAGTTGCAGCAGGAGGCGGTGCGCAAGCTCAGATTTACGGCCAAGAAGACCATGACCATCGCCCAGCGGCTCTATGAGGGGGTTGAACTGGGCAAAGAGGGACCGGTTGGCCTGATCACCTACATGCGGACCGATTCGACGCGCATCTCCAACGACGCGCTGGACGAAGTACGCCGCTACATTGAATCCGAACACGGGGCGGCCTACCTGCCGGAACGGCCGAACGTATACAAAAACAAGAAGGGCGCCCAGGACGCGCACGAAGCGATCCGGCCCACCGCGGTCGACCGCCACCCCGATCAGCTCCGATCGGTCCTGGAACGGGACGCCTACCTGCTCTACAAGCTGATCTGGCAGCGGTTCGTTGCCAGCCAGATGACCCAGGCCCTATATGACGTGACTCGGGCCGAAATCACCGCACAGGCCGCAAAAGGGCGCGCGTTGCTCACAGCGACCGGCACGGTGATGAAGTTTCCCGGCTTTACCACGCTCTACACCGAGGCGCGGGAAGAGACGTCACCGGATGCCGCCGCTAGACCTGGCGCGCCCGCCTCCGAAACGGAGGAGGCCGACCGCATTGAAGGAGGCATGGCCCTCCCGCCGCTCCAGCAGGGCGACCGGCTGAGTCTGTTGGGGGTCGAGCCGAAGCAGCATTTCACCCAGCCGCCGCCCCGCTATAACGAAGCGCTGCTGGTCAAGGAGCTGGAGGAGCTCGGCATCGGCAGGCCCAGCACCTACGCGACAATCATCTCCACGATCCAGGAGCGCAAGTACGTGGACAAGATCGAGGGGCGGTTCCATCCGACCGAGCTGGGGCAGGTTGTGAACGAGCTGCTCATCACGCATTTCCCCGACATCTTCACCGTCCGTTTCACGGCGAAGATGGAGGAGGAGCTGGACGAGATCGAGGAGGGCCAGCTTCGCTGGGTGCAGGTGATGGAGGATTTCTACAAACCATTTGAAAAACGGCTCTCCAAGGCCCAGGTCGAAATGCAGGACGTGAAGCGGCGTGAGATCCCGACCGAGCATCAGTGCGACAAGTGCGGCAAACCGATGATCATCAAATGGGGCCGCCACGGCAGTTTTCTCGCCTGTTCAGGCTATCCCGATTGCCGGAACACTAAGGAATTCGTCAAAGAGGCCGGCGGTGCCATCAAGATTGTCGAGCGGGCGGCCGAGGCAACAGGTGAACAGTGTCCGCAATGCGGCTCAGCCATGATCGTCAAACGGGGCCGGTTCGGCCGGTTCCTGGCTTGCAGCCGCTATCCCGACTGCAAAACCACCCAGTCGATGACGACCGGCGTCGCCTGCCCGCAGGAGGGGTGCGACGGCAAACTGGTCGAGAAGCAAAGCCGGCGGGGCAAGCGATTCTACGCCTGCAGCCGCTATCCCAAGTGCACGTTCGCCCTCTGGGACCGGCCGGTGGCGCGCGCCTGCCCGCAATGCCGGGCGCCGTTCCTGGTCGAAAAATTCACCAAATCCCGCGGGGCCGAGGTCGTCTGCCGACAGCCGGATTGCGGGTATAAGGAAGAGCCGGTACAGCAGCAGGAGACCGCGGTCTGAGCTGAGCATTCGTTTGCAGCGATGGACAGCGGAGGGACACTGATCCCGCCGTGTTTGCGGTCTGATCCGGCCGCAGCCGACTCACCCGTCATTTCTTGAATGCCCGTCATCAATCCGTTACAATAAGCCTCTCATCAATTTTTTATAAGGGAAAATGTCATGACTTCTGACCTCATCGTTCTCGGCGGGGGACTCGCCGGCTGCGAAGCGGCCTGGCAGGCGGCCGAGCGGGGCGTCACGGTCGATCTCTATGAAATGCGGCCGACCGTGCCGACGCCCGCGCACCGGACCGCCCATCTAAGCGAACTGGTCTGCAGTAATTCACTCGGCTCGAATGATCCGGTCCATGCGGCCGGGATCCTGAAGGCCGAGATGCGCCGGTTGCGTTCATTGATTCTGCGCGTGGCCGATGAGGTGCCGGTGCCGGCCGGATCGGCGCTGGCGGTCGACCGCGAGCTCTTCGCCGCCGCCGTGACCGCGGCGATTGAGGGTCATCCCCGGATCCGGGTGATCCGTGAGGAGGTGATCGATCTGCCGGAGGAGCGCCCCGTGATCGTGGCTACCGGCCCGTTGACTTCCGACCGGCTGGCGAAATCGATCCAATCGGTGATCCGGGCCGGGTACCTGGCCTTTTTCGACGCCATTGCACCGATCGTGGACGCGGAGACGATCGACATGTCGATCGCGTTTCGCGCCTCCCGCTACGACAAGGGGGGGGACGATTATGTAAACTGTCCCATGAACCAGACCGACTACAACCGGTTTTACGACGAACTGGCCGTGGCGCAACGGGTGGTGACCAAGCCGTTTGAGCAGACGCCCTATTTCGAGGGCTGCGTCCCGATCGAGGTCCAGGCGGACCGGGGCCGG